>Ga0302325_10003121_pt1 | contig 39432 bp, 20 predicted proteins | sample Palsa_T0_2_FD_201948 | JGI IMG/M metagenome (GOLD analysis project Ga0302325, IMG submission 201948) | Peat permafrost microbial communities from Stordalen Mire near Abisko, Sweden - Palsa_T0_2 | ecosystem: Environmental > Terrestrial > Soil > Palsa > Peat permafrost | place: Sweden: Abisko...
GCACTTCTCTGGCAGCGGGAGCTAATTGCAGCGTCCAGGTTACTTTCTCGCCCACAGCCACGGGCACCCGCGCGGGATATATCACATTTGCCGACAACGCCCCAACCACCCAGCAGACGGTTACTCTGTCGGGCACCGGCACCGCGCCCAACACCACGGTTTCGATTTATCCGGTGCAAGCCTCAGTGACTCCTGGGCAGAGCACGCAGTTCCAGGCTTCCATCAGCGGCGTTGCCAGTTCCAACGTCACCTGGGCAGTCGATGGAGTGACCGGCGGCAACAGTACCACTGGAACGATTTCGTCGTCCGGTGTGTATACCGGAGCTTCGGCGGCGGGTCCGCACATTGTCAAGGCGACCAGCAATGCCAATACGACGCAGAGCGCGAGCGTGCCGGTAGTGGTGACCAGCTACGCGGGCACTTTGGTCTACCACAACGACAACGGACGCACCGGGCAAAACCTGAGTGAAACGGTCTTGACCAGCGGCAACGTCAACGTAAACCAATTCGGCAAACTGTTCACGTATCCGGTGGACGGGCAAATTTATGCCGAACCACTTTACGTTCAGGGTGTCGCGGTCGCCGGGTTGGGCGTTCACAATGTAGTGTATGCAGCCACGCAGAACGACAGCGTCTACGCGTTTGATGCGGACGGGACAACGACGACGCCCCTGTGGCAGGTGAGCCTGATTCCCGCCGGAGGCCAAGTGCTCCTCGACTCCGACATTGGCGGCTGCTCCAATATTTCACCGCAAATCGGCATCACCGGAACGCCGGTGATTGATCCCGTGACCAATACTATGTTTGTGGTCGCGCGCAGCAAGATCGTCAACGGCGCTAACACAACGTACTATCAATATCTGCACGCGCTCGACATTACGACGGGGCAGGAACGCGCGGGCAGTCCGGTGAATATCCAGGCTTCCTTCACTGGCGACAACGGACCGGTAGCCTTCAATACGGAAATGCAAAACCAGCGCGCCGGATTATTCCTGGATAACGGCGTGGTCTACATTGCGTGGGGCTCGCATTGCGACATCCTGCCATATAACGGCTGGCTGATGGGGTATTCGGAGAGCACTCTGCAGCAGACAGCGGTCTTCCTGAGCGCTCCTAACGGCCAGCAAGATGGAATCTGGCAGAGTGGCGCCGCTCCGGCCGTCGACGAGTACGGCTACATCTATGCCATGATCGGCAACGGAACTACCGACGTGAATGTTGGAGGCATTGACTACGGCGAGGCCCTGATAAAGTTCAACGCCAGCAATCTTTCGGTTGCGGATTATTTCCTGCCGTCGAACTTTGCCAACCTGAACGATTCCGATCTCGATCTGGGATCGGGCGGACCTCTGTTGATTCCGGACCAACCGAATCCTCCAACCCAGATGCTGGTTGCCGCCGGTAAGCAAGGGATGGTTTACCTTGTGAACCGCGACGATCTGGGCCAGTACAGCGCTGGCGGGAATAATGTTCTGCAAGTTCTGCCGGCCGGGACTGTGCCCACCGCGCACAGCATGCCGGCATTCTGGGAGAACAATGTTTATTTCGTGGGCGTGGGAGATTATGCGAAGTCCTACCTGCTGTCGAACGCCCTGCTCTCGACGTCGCCCACTTCGGAGTCTGCAACTCAGTTTGAATATCCGGGAGCGACTCCGGCGGTGTCGGCCAATGGATCAAGCGACGGAATTCTCTGGGTGTTAAGCACGATTAAGGGCTATCCGGCAATTCTGTATGCCTACGACGCCGCCAACCTTTCACATGCGCTTTACAACAGCAATCAGAATGAAGGGCGGGACCAAGCCGGGATTGCGGCGAAGTTTGCCGTCCCCACCGTGGCGAACGGAAAGGTTTACGTCGGGACCTCGGTCGAGCTCGACGTGTACGGATTGTTGCCTTAGGCTCCTGTTGCCTCAGGCTTGGGAGCAGTCGATCGCGCTTCTTGCGATCCCGGAGGAATGCGTCCGGGGCTACGAACTAATATCTACTCCTTCGTGACGTCGATCATGTTGTCATCGGCATTGCGGTCGATAAGCTTGTTGAAGGGATCGATGCCGGCGAGAGTGGGCTGCTCGTCAACTGTAATCACGAAGGTCCGGTGTTCCTCACTGATTTTTTCTTTCTTCAGGTAGAGCGGCTTTTCCTGATCTTTTTTGCCGCTGAACACGCCGATCTCGATGTAATCGGCGAGGGGCATGGGCGTTTCCGCGCCGTTGCCGTCCGCTTGCACCTTGCGTGCCTCCACTTGCAGCGTGACCTTATATTTGCCGTCAGGCTGTTTCTGCGAGGTTGCGGAGACAGCTTTGTTGTCGTAAAGGACGATGCGGTTGAAGCCGTCGTCGACAAGATATTGAAGTTCGGGCGGGGTCTGCGCGCGGATGGCGTCAACCAGCATGCTGGTGTCGGGATAGGGAGTGTCCAGCGCGGCCGAGGCGTTGGGATTGTCGCGGCTGTCGATTTGGTTGCCGGCGTTGGCGTAGCGATACTGCATCAGGAAATTGTGCAGCGCGAGATTGAGCTTATCTTCGCCAATGTAATCGGCCAGCGTGTATAGAATCTGGCCGCCCTTCTGGTACCAGACATAGGGCTCGCGCTGCACCAGCGCGAGCGGCGGCTCGTGGCGGATTTCCCCGGCGCGGCCGCGCAGATAACCATCGAGCTCGTGGCGGAGAAACCGATGCATAAGGTCGCGACCGTACTTGTGCTGCATCACCTGCAACGCTGAGTATTCCGCCAGACTTTCCGACAACATGTTGGAACCTTCGGCGTCGGCGCCGATGAGTTGGTGCGCCCACCACTGGTGGCCCAGTTCGTGAGCAGTCACAAAGTAGGTGAAGTCAATATCGGTTGGCTTAATGACCCGGCTGATGAAGCCGATGGCTTCCGAGTAAGGCACGGTATTGGGAAACGACTGGGCAAAAGTGCGGTAGCGGGGAAACTCGAAAATGCGGAACTGCGTGAATTGGTAAGGGCTGTAGACGCGCTGATAGTAATCGAGGCCGGCGCGGGAGCTGGCCAGCATGTCGTCGACGTCGTAGGTGTGTGCGGGATCGTAATCAACCTCGAGTGCGACATCTCCGTTCGGCCCGTGGTAAGTTTCCTTCCGGCTCTGGTAGCGGGCAGAAATGTAGGCGAAGAAGTCGAGGATGTGGGTCGAGCCCATGCTGTACTCGTAGAAGTTTCTGCCGTCGGCCTGCCAAGCGCGCTGCAGATATCCGGGCGCGATCGCGATTTGATCGGCGGAGGTGCTGACCACGGTGTGATAAGTAATCCAGTCCGACTCGCCGCGGAAAAAGACGTTGTTCACGTCGTGGACGGGGTCGCCGCGATGAGCCATTTCTTCCAGAAGAGGCAGGTGCTCTTCGCGGCGGCGGCGTGGATCGTCAAGTTCGACATTGGTGTTGTAGCCGATGTACGGAAAGTAATTGGAGTCAAAGAAGGTACCGTTATAGGCGAACTCGGGAGGTTCGTTGCCGTCGCGGAATCCGCGGGTCTGGTGGCCGACGTTGCAGGTGAGCGTAATGGTTTCGCCGGGCGCCAACGGCTGATCGAGGGCGTAGATGGAATACATATTACGCGGTGATGAACTGACGAGATGGAACGGCCGGTCGAACTGGAGGTTGGTGACTGATCGTTGCTGGTCGGTGATGTGAATCTGCGGAATGGGTTGGCCGGTCTTGTTCTGCAGCGTCATGCGAACGCTTCCGTCGAAGGAGCGCTTATCGGGATAGATGTTGACGGTGGCGTCGACGGCGGTGACCTTCGGCTGGAGAAGGTTTTCGTACTGTTTGAAATGGCGTTCGTAGTCAGCTTGAATGTCGCGGCGCGCTTTGGAGTCGAGGTATTCGTTGAGAACGTGCGCATTGTAGAAGTACCAGGAGCCCGCGCCGACGGCGATGATTACAAAAAACAGAAACGCGGGAATCAGCCTTGGGGCGCGCTGCAAGGCCAGGCGGGTGCGGGCGCGCAGGGAGTCTTCGGCTCCGCGGCGGGCGTAGGCGATGGAGACAACACCTAGCGCAGCGCTGATCGCAAGCCAGTAGGTCGTCGACCAGAACAAGACATGCACAAAGTGGCCGTAGCCGTTCATGTCAGAGTAGGTGTATTGAGGTGGGTTGAGAATGAGGTAGAGAGTATTCTCCCAGCCAAAGCTGTACAAGATAGGCACAATCACGAAGACGCCGATAAGGATGGCGTAGCCTACGAACTTGTTCGACACGACGGTCTGCACGAAAAGCGCGAGCAGGATGAAGATCAGGATCTGCGGGAAAGTTACGAGATAGAGTTCCTTGAAGTATTGCAGGAATTCGTAGTGGTAGTAGCCAAAAAAGGTCTGCATCACAATGCCGATCACCATGGCGAAGGTGATGAGGATGAGTTCGACCACCACGACGGCAGTGAGGCGGGAGAACCAGTCGGTGGACTCTCGCATGGGCAGAGCGTCGTGAATGCCGTCAAAATGCGTGTCGCGTTCGCGCCAGAGCAATTCGGCAGCATAGAGGACCGCGACAATCAGGAGAAAGAGCAGAGCGCTGCCCTCCACCGATTGCACCATGAGGTAGGTCACCGGCCAAACATTCTGGTCCGCGACGCGCCCGGCGAAGTAGTCGTTGTTGATTCCAAAGGCGACGATGAGGGCGACCAGGGCCCAGAACGGTATGTCGCGAAGAATGTTACGCAGGCGAAGCCGGCAGAGCGAAACGTATTGCGCCCAAGTAGTCGCGGCGGTGAAAGATTGATGTGCCTGGGGAAGCCGGGCGACCACGAGAGAACGGACCGGCAGAGCTTCAGCGAGTTCCTGTTCCTTAGCTTTAGCGGCACGGCGGCCCTGAGAGCGGGCAGTGAGAGCTTCCACGGACATGGGAAAGAGCGCCCAGACCGAGACGAGTGACAGGACTCCGACGCCGGACCACAGAAGACGGTTGTACAGGAAGACGCCACCGATGAGGCTGGGCGACAGCGTGACCAGCTGCGTGTTCCTTTCGATGACTGTCCAGTAGCGGGTGACGTCATGGATCAGGATGATTCCGATGGGATCGAAAATGCCAGACCAGAAACGTTCGAGCGAGCGGGTCGCGAAGAAGACGGTGATACCGATGACATAAATCATGAACAGGGCCACACCCTGCAGATAGACGATAAAGATTTTGCGCGACAGAGCGCCGACGGCAAAGAATGCAGATCCCAGGAAGAAAATTTGGACGACCAACAGCGTGAGGAAGGGCTGGAGGTAGGTCCAGAGATGATTCGGACCGATGCGGGTGTGATCGGCCCAGGGCGCGAAAGTTCCTAAGTAAGTGCCCAGCAGCATGCCGGAGAAAACGAATACGGTGGTCACGAACGAGCCGGCCCAGCGTCCGCCGAGGTAGGCGAACTTGGAGATCGGCTGAGTGAAAAGAATCTGGTAGGTGTCGCGCTGGAAGTCGCGAAGAATCGAGGTACCAAAAATGGCGGCGATCACGATGATGCCGAAGAGTCCGGCAAGGACGTTGTCGAGAATGTTGGCATAAGGTCCATTGAGCAGGACCTTGCCATTGCCGCTGCCCACCGGGCCGAAACTTTCCGAAGCAACGCAGAGGAAAGAAAACGCAGTCCACCCCAGGAAGTACATATAGGTGGAGAGGCTCTTGAAGCGGAACCTCAGTTCGAAGGTGAAGAACTCCCAAAAGAGTGCCACGTCGGATTCCTCCTGATGCGGGGCGTAAGGATCGAGCATTAACCTCGGTTAAGTTCGAAGTGCTGCATTGACTCGCCTAATTCGGACGCTGTTGCTTGGACTGCTGCGACAGGTTGAGGAAATATACATCTTCCAGGCCGGAATCGACGGAGCGGAAGCCGTCGCCCGGCGATATGTTGGCATGCACGCGAATCTCATGCTGTCCGCCAACCAGGTGAGTGGAGATGACGTGGAGTTGAGTTTCGATGGCGCGCACTTCCCCGTCGGTAGCAACCACCTTCGACCAGATCTTGCCTTGGAGCGCTGCGAGGGCTTCGTTGGGAGCGCCCTCCAGAAGCAGTTCCCCATTCGCGATGATGGCCATGCGGGGGCAGAGCTGGCGGACGTCATCCACGATGTGAGTCGACAGGATGACAGTGCGGTCGCTGCCGAGAGACGAGAGCAGATTCAGGAATCGATTGCGCTCAGCGGGATCGAGGCCAGCAGTGGGTTCGTCGACAATAATGAGCCGGGGATTGCCCAGCAGGGCTTGCGCGATTCCGAAACGCTGCTTCATGCCGCCGGAAAAAGTAGAGAGCGCTTTCTTGCGGACTTCCCACAAGTTGGTCTGCTGCAGCAGCGCGTCCACGGTTTCCTTGCGCTCGGACGAGGAGCTTACCCCCTTCATCACGGCGAGATGGTGCAGCATGTCGTGCGCGGATATTTTGGGATACACGCCGAATTCCTGCGGCAGGTAACCCAGGATGCGGCGGACTTGGTCTTTTTGGCGCAGCACGTCAATGCCGTCGAGGTTGATCGTGCCGGAGTCGGGATCCTGCAGCGTCGCGATTGTGCGCATCAGGGAACTCTTTCCCGCACCATTCGGCCCCACCAGCCCGAACATGCTGTTACCGATGGAAAGCGAAAGGTTCTTCAGCGCCTTGACTCCATTCGGGTAAGTTTTGGAAAGACTGTTAATCGTCAGTGCCACTACCACCTCCACACTTGAAAATGTGTTTCAGACCTCATAAATCGCCAGCGAGCCGGAATGGGGAGCTATTCTACTACCCTCGGTCATGGAAGATGTCTCGAATCTGGCGAACAGAATTCAGCTAGCTAAATTCGGCGTTTCTGCGTTCGCGGGTCTGCCGGCCTCTTGCTCGAACCCAGCTGTTTTCGTATAAATCCCACCAAACGGATATACTTCTCCGACCGTTGCGCCGGCTCCCGCCGGTACTCGTGCGGAAAGACCTACTGAAACCGAACTCATGAACCATAGCGCCGGCTCCGATTGCAATACCGTGTCCCGGTTGTTCCGCTCCTATCAGTGGAGATGCTTGCTGTGCCTGCTGGGTTTGCTGGCCCTGAGTTTCAGCGGCACGGCGCAAACGCCTACTTCGACGACCCTGGAATATCCCACGCAGGACTACCTGGTTTATGTGGTGTGTGAGTCGGCGGACAAAATTGTGCTCATTCGTTTTGGTCCGGGGGGCGCGAAAATTGAAAGCCAGATGCGCACTGGCTTGATGCCGATGGACGTGAATGGGCCGCACGGAATCGCGGTTTCTCCAGACAAAGAATACTTTTATGTTTCTCAAGGCCATGGGCGGCCCGACGGATCAGTCTGGAAATATCGCGCCGGCACTGATACGGTCATCAAGTACACCGGCCTTGGCCTCTTCCCGGCTACGACCGACATCAGTCCAGATGGCAGCTTCATTTACGTGGCCAATGCCAATTTCCACGGCGACATGGTTCCCTCGTCCATTTCGGTCGTCGCCACAGATCAGCTGATTGAGGTCAAGCGCATTCAAACCTGCACCATGCCCCACGGTTCGCGCCTGAACCACGCCGGCACGAAACATTACTCGGTGTGCATGATGGACGATATGCTGGTCGAGATCGATACCAGCAAGTTTGCCGTGGATCGCTACTTCATGCTGGCCAAGGGCAAGGAAATGGGCATGACCGGCGCTCCTTTTCCGCTGTCTTCTCAGTCAATCGGCGATAGCAAAATGGCGGACCACCAGATGATGGATCACAAACCCGTTTGCACACCGACTTGGGCGCAGCCATCGAATGACGGAGCTGTGATTTATGTGGCCTGCAATCAATCGAACGAGATCGTCGCCGTCGATACCGACACTTGGACTCTGGCGCGCCGGTTTCCCGCCGGGACTGGCGTCTACAATCTCGCCATGACGAAGGACGGACGCTTGATCGCCACCAACAAGCGTGGGCAGTCGGTGTCCATCTTCGATCCGATCACCGGTCGCGAACTGGCCAATATCCCGACCAAGCGGAAAATTGTGCACGGGGCGGTGGTTTCACCGGACGACCGTTATGCATTTATTTCGGTGGAAGGCGTGGGCTCCGAACCCGGGACTGTCGAAGTGATTGACCTCGGCAGTTTGAAAACCGTCGCTACCGTCGATGTTGGGCCGCAAGCTGCCGGTATTGATTTCTACAAGATGGAGCCGAGTAAACCATAGTTAAGAAACCGCAAGTTAAAAAATTCGAACCAACATCACAGCTTATGCAAAGCTGGAGGTTAAATGTTCAAGCGTAAGGCAGGTATCGTGGCACTAGCAGTCATGATTTTTTCTGCGCCGGTAGCGTTGTGGTCGCAGAATGCGGCTCCGGCCGCACAGGAAACGGCACCCACGACTTCCGTGGCTCCCGCCAGCGTCGAAATCACTCCCGGCACGCTCGATGTCCACGTTGGGGAAAAAGTAAAGTTCAGCGCTGCCGCCAAAGACGCTGCGGGCAACGCCATCGACGAGAAACCTTCGGTCTGGTTTGCTGCTCCGTTTGATTTGGCCGGCGCGGATGATTCGGGCCAGGTCACGTTTCATGCTCCTGGAATGGTGACGGTAGGTGCGGTGATCGCGGGGAAAGCGGGCTACGCCACGGTGAACGTAAAGAATACGAAAATCGCGAGCCTGGACATCTCGAAGCCAGAGTATCCGATCGTTGTCGGCGGAGCGGAACAGATTATGGTGATCGCGCGCAGCCCTGACGGCAATCCTCGCAGCGATGCGGTGCTCACCTGGACATCGGAAAAGCCGTCGATTGCCAGCGTGGATGCGGCCGGCCTGGTAACCGGAATCGCGCCAGGGACGGTCACAATCAAGGCAACGTCCGAAGGCGTGAGCAACAGCGTCACATTTCAGGTGGCGCGCGACGCTGTTCACAAACTGACGGTCAAGCCCGCTACGGCGGAAGCCCGCACTGGCGACGTCGTTCACTTTAGCGCGGCTGCGCTCGATGGCGGCGGCGGCCATTTGAAGGATTCGTCGGTGCGCTGGTCTTTGAGCGGAAGCGAGAGTGGAGGCAGCGCGACCGTTTATCCGGACGGCGCGTTTGTGGCCGAGAAGGCTGGAACTTACGTAGTAGTCGCTAGCAGCGGCCAGCACAGTGCCGCCGCATCGGTCGTGGTTCGGCCACGCAACGTAGAACGCGAAGTGGACGTCGTGGCGCATGTCCCCATGCCGGATCTGCAAATGTCGGAGGAATGGATTATCGGGCACCACGCCTACCTCTCGACCATCGCTGATAAGGTTTTTGTCTACGACATCGCCGATCCCGCCAACCCCAAATTGCTCGACACTCTCAAAGTCGACGCCCGGATAATCAACGACATCAGCACTACCCCGGACGAAAAAATTGGCGTCTTCACGCGCGAGGGCGCTTCCAACCGCAAGAACGGCATCGTCTTCCTCGACACTTCCGATGCCACGCATTTGAAGGTTCTTTCCGAATACACGGCGACGGTCACGGGTGGCGTGCACAGCGCTTACATCGACGGACACTATGTGTACATTACCGACGACGCCACCGGTTCTCTCCGCATTATCGATTTTCAGGATCCGAAACATCCCAAGGAAGTGGCGCGCTGGCAAGCAGAAAACCCGACCGTATTCACCATAAACTCAGCGCATGGCTCGATTACCAGCGGCCGCTATCTGCATGACCTGCAGGTGAAGGATGGTCTCGCCTATCTGGCCTACTGGAGAGATGGGTTGATTGTGCTCGATGTGGGCAATGGTGTGGCTGGCGGTAGTCCCGAGAATCCTAAGCTGGTCAGCCAATATCGCTTCAACCATTACGAGCTTTACGGCGATGGCTGGCTGGCAGGCACGCACAGCGTGTTTCGCTACAAGAATTATCTGTTCGTGGGTGACGAGGTGTTCCCCGCCATTTTCGAACTGGATGATCGAGATCGCATTCCGGTGCGGGCCATCTGCCACGTCATGGATGTGTCCGACATCAAGCATCCGCGGGAAGTAGCGCAATATGAAGTCCCGGAGGGCGGCTCACATAACTTCTGGGCGGCGAACGATATGCTGTATGAGGGCTACTACAGCGGTGGCGCGCGCGTGCTCGATATTTCGGGCGAATTGCGGGGCGATCTCTATCGCCAGGGACGCGAGATTGCCCGCTTCTGGACGGGAGACGGCAAAGGATTCCGGCCCAATCTGCCGTTTACCTGGGGCGGACAGCCGTGCTCGGTGACTTGCGACAGCCCTCTGCTGAATAGTTTGATGTATTTCAACGATATCCACTCTGGTCTGTGGATCACGAAACTTGGCGAGCCAAAGTTCGAGGGCTCGACCAGCTCTCCGGCGGTGCGCAAGGGAGAACGGACCATTCACTAAACAAACCGGATCGCGCTACGGACTATCTGCCAGCTGGCAGTTGTTGCCGAAGGTGAACGAATGCAGCGCCAGATCCGGACCATCAACGCAAGTGGCATAGTTTTGGGATTTCCGGCAGACATTGTGTGTGGTCTTAATAACCGAAATAAACTCTCCCCGCCATCGAAGGCACCGGTACGAGCGCCTTCGAATGCGAGGAGAGTGCGTTGCCGCTTTCGCTGAACCAATCCCAGCCTGCTCCCGCAGACTAGAAATTGAACTTCGCCGTCAACTGGATCAACCGCGGTGAAGCATCACCGCCCAGGAACGATCCCAAAATGCTGGTGGGCGTGTTTACGGTGTCCAGTATGTGGCCGAAGTTGCCGTTGTTGATGTCATTCACCGGACCTTCAAAGTTCGGATGGTTGAACAAGTTGAAGAATTGCACTCCGATTCCGAGCTTCGCCGTCTCCGAGTGTGGGATGCGGGTGTACTTCATCACAGTCATATCCGTGTCGAAGTAGTGAGGTCCGAAGAACTGGTTGCGCCGCTGATTGATAGTTCCCGTATCCAATTGTGCCTGACCCGGACCGTTGGTCCCTCCCGTAGCGATGTCCGGGAAGAGCGCGGACGACAGGCAAGGACCAGCCGTGGCCGTGCTCGGGCTATTGCAAACTGGCATGGACGATGGACCCGCGTAGTTTGCATAGGCCGCCGATCCGTAGCCGAAGCTGCCCAGGATATTCGAGGCGCCCGTATTCACTACGGTGTAGGGCAAACCGGAGCGGGCAAACAGCGTACCGGATAGCTGCCAGCCCTTCAATGCCGCTGTTGGACCTTTGGGCAGCTCGTAAACGTAGTTCATACTCAGGTAGTGCCGCGTGTCGTAGTCGGCGCTGCCGTAGTTGTATTGGCGAATATCGTTGTCGTTGATTGGGTTGAGCAGGCTGCCAACTCGCCCGATGCTGCCGTTGTTGGCAATAAATCCGTTGAAACCTCCGTTGGAGATTTCATCGAGCGCATGGCTCCAGGTATAGTTCGCCTGCAGCTGCAGGCCTTGAGAAAAACGGTGCTGTGCCGTGACCGTCAAACCGTTGTAATTCGAGACCGCCGCGGTCTCGATCTGAGTAACCGTTCCGAAGCGTTGATCGGGCTGAGCTGCAGGCAGACCGATGAAGCCATTCGGGCAGGTGGATGTTGGGCAGTAAGCGTTCTGATTATTTTCGAACGCGGTTTCATGGTAACCGTGGTTGCCGACATAGTTGACGATCAGCGAAGTGTTGCGGCCAACGGCGTGTTGCACCTCGAAGTTCCATTCCCAGTATTCGGGAGCGCGTATCGAGGTTACATTGTTAAATCCCGGAGGGGCGAAGGCGGCCCCTGCCGCAGCCACCTCGGCTGTAATTGAGGCGAGGGTGCCTCCACTGGCAAAGCCCGAATTTAATGCGGCGTTCGAGGCGGCCGCAGCGCTGAAGATGTTGCCGCCGTTCGCGACTTGCTGCGGCGACAGATTGCCGAAGATGTTTTCGACGAACGAATTGAGCACTGGCGTGTTGCTCGACAGACTATCCGCAACTTGCCCGGGGAACGTATCCATGAACAGCCCTATGCCGCCGCGCAAAACTGTGTTCTTCAACCCCGGCGGCGCCCAGGTGAAACCAAAGCGAGGCTGCCAGGCGATGGTCGTGAAGGAGGGGATCGCCTGCCTAACCCCGGTCTGGATCACCTGATTGTAGGGAGTGTCGACGTTGTGGTCGATGCTGTCGAACGTTCCCGCCAATTTCGCAAAACAGTTCGCCTGGCAGATAGGGATGGAGTTGTGATCGGCGCGCAGGGCAAACGTGAGTTTCAGATCGCTCCTTGCCTTCCACTCGTCCTGCACGTACCAGCCTAGTTGATAGAGGTTGATGTGCTGCACCAGGGCGGTGGGGAAATTCTGCTGGAACATCAGCGCCTGTCCGGAATAGAAGCCGCTGATGTCGAGCGGGAGGGCAAGGCCGCTCGAAAACGGTCCGTAGTCGTGATCGCTGACCAGGTTGCGGTGGAAATACAAACCCAGTTTCAGAGTGTGAGCGTTACCCAGGCTGTAGGAATAGTCGTCCACCGCCTGGTAGCCAGTGACGTTGCGTCCCTGCGGCCAGATATAGTCGAGGCCGCCCATGGTGGTGAACGACCCATCGCCGAGCACCACCGAGGTCGGAAAGACGGACAGCGTCTGGGCCAGGTTGGCAGTGGAGAAAATTGCACTGTAGTACTGGTCCGAGATAACCAGGTTGTTGGCGGCCTTCGCCCCAAAGGCGCGATTCCAGCTGACCTGCCCTTGATATTCGGGCTGGGTGCTGACTGCATTGAAAACGGAATTGATCTGGTCGGTGGCGGTCGCCTGCACGCCTTTGTCTTCCTGCAGGCGCAAAAACACTTTGTCGTTGTTGGTGACGTTGAAATCAAAGCGTCCGGAAGTAAGGAACTCATGGGTGAAGTTCGGCGCGGTCCCGCGGTAGGAATCGGCGCACGGCAACCCGCCGGTGCCACCAAACGCGTTCCCCGTCGTGGGATCGGTAAACGTACTTCCCACACATCCTGTCGTGTCCGTGGCGTTGGGAACTCCCTTGATCGCGCGTGAGACGCCGATGGCGTTGTTGTACAGGTTAAACATCTGCTGGTAGAACGGCACCGACTGGCTTAAGCCCGTGGCCGCGGAGTTCAGGTTGTCAATGACCGCAGCCTGAAATAACGGATCGGGAACCTGAACTTGTGCGCTGGTTGGCAGGATGACCCGCAAGCCTTCATAGTTCCAGAAGAAGAACGCCTTGTCTTTCTTGATTGGTCCACCAAAAGACGCAGCATATTGATTGGCGTTGACAAAGGGACGCGGGGCAACTCCGCCAGCGTTAAAGAAGTTGTTGGCGTTCATGACGCGGCCGTCCCAGAAATAGTTGGCATTGCCGTGCCAGTTATTGGAGCCGGACTTGGTAATGTAGTTCACGTTCGCGCCGGCAAATCCGCCGTACTGGCCGGAGTAGCCGTTGGTTACGACGGTCGCTTCCTGCACTTCATTGTTGCCCAAGGTGAGATTCGTGGCGCCCGAGTTGTTCACGTTCAGGAACGGATCATTGTCATACATACCGTCCAGGGTGAAGAGGTTGGAGGTCGCCGACACGCCAAAGCTGGAGAAGTTGCCCAAGCCCATGCCGGTATTCATGACCGATCCTGCCGCTGTCTGCGCCACGAAGGTCAGATCATTGCCCGGGTTTGGAACTTCGGATATCGAACGCGCATTGAATGTTGTCGAAACGTCGGAGGTTTCTGTCTGCAGAAGTGGAGACTCCCCCGAAACCTCCACCGTTGTTCCCTGAGACCCGACCTCAAGCTTCGCGTTCACAATGGCGGTTGCGCCCACGCTCACCGTAGTGGTCGCGGTGGTGGTCTTAAACCCGGCGGCGGCCATGGTCAACGAATTCGTGCCTGGCTCCAGCAACGGAAACTGATAGCCGCCCTGAGCGTTCGTCTTCGACTCCTGGGTGAAACCTTTGTCGACACTTTTCAAAGTCACGGACACGCCAGGAAGCACGGCACCGCTTGAATCCATCACGGTTCCGTTGATTGTGCCGTTCACCGTGCTCTGAGCAAACAAGCCACTCGCGAACAATAAAGTCATCACTGCAGTCGGAACAAATAGTCTGTTAAGGATCGTCAAACGCATGTTTTCCTCCCAATATTGACAGTCACAACAGCAATCCCGTGACCATCTGTATTGGCATGTTTCGTGCGAATTACGGAACACAGGAGCAAGGGACAGGCCTACATTTGTTCGACAACAGCCCGACGCGATTTGGATTTCTGTCGCAGGCGGATTGTCTGATCTAAGCAACAACACCAGAGTCGGTATCTACAAGAAACAGAATTTCCCTATTGAATCCTGCACAAAAGCGGAGAATCAGCCTGGAAGCCGCGCGCTGAGCTCGTTGTTCTCCCGAAATATGGAAATGCCATTGGCCCACCAATGGTCGAAAGAGGCTGGCGAAACGCAAGGCCGAAACGATCTGTTTCGACCCAAGCATCCGCTGATCGAATGGGAGCATCCCACTACGTTGATGGAAGCCTCCCGACGATCGCCGGCAGCAGCGGTGGCGGATGGCGCGTCGCCTCGCATGGCCTTCAAACTGAACGGAAGGATCTGCTTCGTTCAGTTGGGGGATGCGCTGGCCGTCGAGGCAAAGGGAAACAGTGTACTGATCCGGAAGGAGGCGAACTCCTATTCACTGCGCGGGTCGATCTCAGCAGTGGAAAGACAGCTAGAACCCTACGGATTTATACGAATTCATCGCTCGGTACTCGTAAACAAATCTTTCGTGCAGGAAATCTGGGCTCGTCCGACGGGCGAGTATGGCCTGCAGATGAAGGGCGGGCAGGAATACACCGTCACGCGCACCTATAAACCAAATCTCAAGTCCATTGCGGAATTGTGGATTGGTTCTGTAACGCTTTTTGCAGATTGATCTTTCTCTGAACGATGTGCAGAGGAAGTCTCAGAGACTTTAGTGGTCGCGCAGGCCTCGTCAGCAGCTTCACTGCAGGATCTCCGCTTCTGCTGCTAGACCATGCGCGGAATCGGGGCTGATCCAGACCGTCACTTTGGAAGGTTCGGCGGCGAATTCGTTGCGGTCGTTCCAGATCGCAAACACTTCTGGTCTTAACTCAAACTTTACTTTTTTTGTTTCGCCGGGAGGTATAGAGACTGTTTGGAATCCCTTCAGCATGCGGACCGGTTCTGCCACGCTGGTCCCGCGTAGTTGAATATAGAGCTGCGCAACTTCTTCGCCGGCTCGCGATCCGGTATTGGTAACCTCGGCGTCGGCGATCATGGCGGCTGTCCCAACCAGTCCAGCGGCTAAGCTCTTATTAAGTACCGCCGCACTCATGCGCTGCACACTGATGGTGGTGGCTCCGTAAGCGAAGCTGGTGTAAGAGCCTCCGTAACCGAAAGGAAATTGCGGCGTATTTTGTTCATCGATGTAGCGCGAGACATACCTTTCGGCAATGTTGGCAGGCGGGCGAGTGAGATCGATGCCAGCAGAAGGACGACCCGTGTCGAGCGAGTTGTAATAGAGCGGCTCCTGCCCCACGCTGCGCGGCCAACTGACGACTAGCTTTCCACTGGGATTCACTTCGCCCAACAAAGTCCGGGCGAGGGCGGGTCCGCCGGCAATTCCCGGGAACCAGGCCGCGATGACTGCCTGCACATGATCAAATGCCCAGGGCACGGTCAACGGCCGTCCGCTGAACAGAATCAGGACTATCGGTCTTCCGGTGCGAGCTATCGCTTCCAGCAATTCCTGCTGCCGGCCCGGAAGTCCCAGATGTGCGCGCGACGCCGCTTCCCCACTCATCTCCGGACTTTCTCCCAGGGCCAGAACGACGACGTCCGCTTTTTGCGCACCCGCCACTGCAGCTGCCATCTCCTGGTCGGTGCCGTCAAGAATGCCGGCTCCTTTGAACTGGAACACGTGACCATCGCCCATTCGTTGCGTCAGTGCGGCTGCGAGCGAGACGCGAGGGCCAGTTCCCGGAGGCGCTCCATTTGGATACGAGGAATCTTCGGCGAGCGGCCCGATTACTGCGAGGTTCTGGGCTCTGCTCGTTAGCGGAAGCAGCGGTTTTCCGTCGGGTCCGTTCGCATTTTTCAGCAGCACGAACGAACGTTCGGCTGCGGTCTGTGCCAGCGCGATGCTGTCCGGATGGTAAAGCGCCTTTGCTGCGGCAGGTTCGTCCACGAAGGGACGTTCAAACAGGCCGAGCGCAAGCTTAACGCGCAGCACATGTCGAACCGCTTCATCTAATTCCGCCGGCGTGGCCTGACCTGAATTCACAACCTGCTGCAGGTTGTCGTGGTAAAGGCTGCTGACCATGTCCATATCCACGCCGGCAAGAAACGCCTTGCGGGCCGCCGTCGCGCCATCGGTCGCGATGCCATGCGGGATCAGTTCGCCAACCGCGTTCCAGTCGCTCACGACCAGGCCTCGAAAACCCCACTCTTTTCGCAGAACCTGCTTCAAGGTAAATGGATTAGCCGTTGACGGCACTCCATTCAAGGAATTGAAGGCGCTCATCAGCGAAGCCGTCCCAGCTTCGACCGCGGCGTGAAACGGTGGCAGGTAAACCTGACGTAAAGTACGTTCGGAAATCTCGGTGCTGTTGTAGTCGCGTCCCGCCTCGGCCGCTCCGTAGCCGACATAATGCTTGACGCAAGCCGCAATGCTGTCCGCTGCACTCAGACTCGAACCCTGATAACCCCTCACGTAGGCCGCGGCCATCGCGGAGCCCAGAAACGGATCCTCTCCTGCGCCTTCGGCCATGCGCCCCCAACGGGCATCGCGCGCGATGTCGACCATGGGAGAAAATGTCCACCGGATGCCGTCGGCGGACGCTTCCATCGCCGCCACGTGGGAAGCTTTCTCTACGATTGATGGATTCCAGGTTGAAGCGAGTCCTATGGGAATTGGAAACTCCGTTTTGAATCCGTGGATGACGTCGAGTCCGAATAGGATGGGAATGTGCAGCCGCGACTTCTCCATCGCGATTTTCTGGTACCGGTTGATTTCGGGTGGATCGGTCACGTTGAACAGCGAGCCAATCTGCCCTCGGGCGATCATGTCATCGTAGTCGGTGCGTCCCGTGCCCGGCCCGGTGGGCTGTCCGGCGGAGTATTGCACTAACTGTCCGACCTTTTCTTCCACCGTCATGCGTTGAAGGATGGATTCCACTCGGGCGTCGAGACCCGGGTCCGCAACGCCGGATGGCGAGACTCGGGTGGATGACGCCTGAGCGAACGCAGCCACGCTTAGAATTACGCAACTGAGGACCACGCCGATTCCGTCGTACGCGAGAGCGCGTGAGATCGTGTCTACCCCGCTCCATCGGCGATCGGAATACGGAACGGGGATTCGAGTAAGTGCTGAGAATGGCATGGGTGGTACCTCCGTCGGGCCCAAGGGTCAAAGTTGATTAAGCTTCCTACTAAATCGGGTTAGTAGAGGGTTCCCGCAATGTATAGAAAACGTTTTTCTCCACAAAGTCAATAAGTATTGCGCACCCGTCGTCTATATAAAGCTGCAACCGATGCTTGCTACGCTGATTCGTTTATGCGAGACTGCGCAGCGTGACGACAAAGAAGAAGGGCAAAGAGTTTGGCAAGGCCGTGCGCATGGGGGCCAGGCCGGTGAGCCTGAAGGAACTGGCCGAGCGCCTCGGACTTTCGCCCGCTACGGTATCCCTGGTGATCAATCGCTCGCCGGTCGCGGACACGATTCCACAGGACACCAAAGACCGGGTTCTGGCAGCCGCCAGCAAATACAAATACCGGCCAAACTTTTTCGCCCGGTCGTTGCGCGCCCAGCGCAGCTTCACCATCGGAGTCATCGTCCCCGAAGTCAGCGATGGATACTCGGCCTCGGTCATGAGCGGGGTGGAAGACCACCTCTTGCAGGAGGGATATTTCTACTTCGTAGTAAGCCATCGCCATCGCCCCGACCTGATCGATGAATATCCCAGACTTTTTCTGGAGCGATCGGTCGACGGCTTGATCGCGGTCGACACTCCGTGGAGTCTCTCGCTTTCGGTGCCTGTGGTGACGGTGTCGGGGCACAATCAGGTGAAAGGCGTAACCAAGATCGTGCTGGACCACGTGCGTGCCGCGGAAATTGCGCTTAAACATCTGTGGCAGTTCGGTCATCGCAGCATCGCGTTCATCAAGGGCCAGGAATTCAGCTCCGATACCGAAGTCCGGTGGGCCAACATCGAAAAAGCTGCGCATCAACTGGGCCTTCGGATTCCCTCCGCTCTGGTTTCTCAACTCAAAGGCGATTCGCCTTCTCCCGAGCTTGGTTATGAGGCCACCCGGAAGTTGCTGGCATCGCACCGGCCTTTCACTGCCCTATTTGCGTTTAACGATATTTCTGCGATGGGCGCGATCCGCGCTTTGCGCGAGGCCAAGTTGCGCGTTCCCGAGGACGTTTCGGTCGTTGGCTTCGATGACATCCAGAGTGCCGCCTACCAGAATCCGGCGCTCACGACCGTGCGCCAACCGCTGCGCGAAATGGGCAGGATTGCCGCCGAGACTTTGCTGCGCCGCATCCGGGACCCAGGATCGGATGCGCAAGACGGCGAGATCGTGGTTAAACCCAAACTGATGATCCGCGAAACTACCGGCCACGCCTCGGGCCGCGAGCGTCGTCCGAAGTAGCAATGCGCCTCTCGTGCATCGGCGGACCTCAATTTTCATTTCTTCTTTGGTTCAGCAAGGCGGCCAGGAAATTGGCCGATCGCAACGTCCCTGCGCCGCGTCAATCGTTTTGATCACCGGGGATTGCCGAGTGCGAGTCAGCTGTGTTTTTTCTCTTACGTTTTTTCTCTTACAAGGTCGGAACTCATCGCTGTCGCTGAAGACTAACGGGTCCCGCTCACAGCGCGCGGCGGCGCATTCTTAACATATTTGTCAAACCAACGCAGCATCTCGTACACCAGTTGTTCGTTCGACTCCATGGCGGTGTACCAGTGTGGCTCGTGTGGCAGCAACACCAGGCGAGTCGTACCGCCATTGCCTCGAATGGCTTCGTAGAGCTTGCTGGCCTGAATTGGCGTCGTGCCCGGATTGGCATCCTCGGCGCCGTGCACAATAAGGAGCGGCGTCTTCAGTTTGTCGGCAAAGAAAAACGGAGAGACTTTCAGATAAACGTCGGTCGCCTCCCACACCGAGCGCCGCTCGCTCTGGAAACCAAAAGGCGTGAGCGTCTTGTTGTAGGAACCGCTCGTAGCCGCGCCCGCCCGGAACAGGTCGGAATGGGCCACCAGATTTGCAGTCATCAAAGCGCCGTGGCTGTGTCCGGTGACTCCAATGCGGTCGGGGTCGGCGACGCCGAGTCGCACCGCCTCGTCGACTGCAGCCTTAGCGTCGGCGACGAGCTGTTCGAGATAAGTGTCGTAGGCTTTCTTCGGATCTCCGATGATGGGGAACGAAGCGTCGTCGATGATGGCGTAGCCGCCGAGAAGCAAGAGCCGATATTCGTATAGCTGGGTAAAGGTTTCCTGCGAGCCAGTGACTTGGCCGGCAGTCGACGCGTCTGCGTAGTCTAGAGGATACGCATAAAGAATGGTGGGGACGCGTGTGCCCTCCTGATAACCGGGCGGCGTTAAAAGCGTGAACGACAGGTCGAGCCCGTCGGCGCGCTTGTACTTGACGAGACGCTTCTTAATCTCCCTCAGGACCGGCGTAGGATCGGGAATGTGAGTGATCGCCACGCCGGCTGAAGCAAAAATCGCTTCTCTGGTGGACGCATCATTGTTACTCGCATCATTCTTATTATTGCTGATAGATTTTCCCAGTGTTCGCGCATACGCATTCGGCGGGTCGGATGGCGATTGATGCCAAGTCAGAAATGTCTTAGTGTCGGGTCCCGTGAACGAAAGGAATCTCTCGAAAGAAGTCTTATCACAGCGAAACAGACGTTCGGACTTTTGGGTAGCGAGATTGAGCCGATCGAGGAACGGCCGATCTCCGTCCGGCGAAGAGCCGAATCCGGAAAGGTAGATCGAATCGCCGTCCTGTCGAACCACCCACGACCCGTTCGCAAGCTGGCGCCGCACTGGAAAGCCGGGATCCTTATAGTTCTCATCGGTCGACAGATCCCAGAGCAAACGAGGCTTTTGCTGTTGATCATCCACGTCGACGATAAAAGTCTTCCTCCAGTGCCGGTTGTTGTCGTATTGCGTCAACAGAGCAGTATTCGATTGTTCACTCCAAGCGAAGCCGGCATAACGCTGCTCGGTACGAGTGATTTCCACGGCGGACGAGCTAAAGGGCGCCTTGAGCAGGAAGATCTTATCGCGAGCCGGAACATTCACATTCCAGTCGCCGCCATCCAGCGCTTCTGCCCAGACGAGCGTCGCGGGATCGGTAGGCCGCCAGGAAAAATTGCGAGGACCCAACCGAACCCCATGGATGGGAACGCGATCCGCCAGAGGAAGCGACGCGATGGTATGCGCGACAACGTGAGCGCGTTGCGATACGTCCCAGACTTCAACTTCCTTCGGGAAACGATCGTAAGTGGTGACGTAGGAGTAGGGTTTGTGGATCGCGGTAATGAGAATATGTTTGCCGTCGGGCGCGGGATCAAGCGAGTCGTAATTTGCCGGCTTCCCAATGGGGGTGATCGCCGCGGTCGCGGCATCGACCAACGCGAGTTGCGAAGTCGCGAAGTAATCGAAGACATCCTCGTCATGCTTGTTGTTCAGCGTGTCACGGTTTTCGTAGGTACTGCTCTGTCCCTTTTCGCCGTCGGTCTCCTGGATACTGGGGCCAATCGGCACGATTGGCTCGGGCGGCGGCGCGCCCATCCCGGCGGGCACCAGCTTCACTAAAAGCGTTTTCTGGTCCGGCATCCATTTCATTTCATCCTCGAACATAGGGTTGAGACGGGCTTCGGGGACTCGATGTACTTCGCCAGTCTTGGCATCGCCAATCCAAAGTTCGACCGAGTCGGGAGCGATGTTCACGAACGCGAATCGTTTTCCGTCCGCCGCCCAAACCGGCTCACCCGGGCACGCGCCAGCAGGAAGGGTGACATGAATTTGCGAAGCGTGACCTTGCGCGGCATCGCTGATGTTCACTAAATCGAAACCCGTGGCGCACCGCGTTATTCCGTAGCCGCCCGGAGTGTCGTGCTTGCTGTGATTCTTCGGCTCCACGCGCACGCCTGCCAGGCGCAGGAAAGGCGTCGCCACCCGCGCAATCGATGGGTATTCCTGCCATGACACCAGAAGAATCGAGTCGTGCGTCGGGCTCACGTCGGGCTGTGGCGGCATGGGAGCACGCATTACATCGAGAATGTTTTTCGGCGGCTGGTTATATCCAGATGTGGTCTCGCTCGAAGCCGCCGGCGCGGTGGCCGCCTTCGAAGATGTTGATGCCGATGTCGACTGCGCTGCCGTGGGCACCTGCGCCGCACCGACAACAAGTACTCCCGTCAAGAAAAGTCCCAACGCATTCTGGATTGTCATAAATTTCTCCGCTTCAACCAGCTAAAAACTAGCAGACAGTGGCGTGCACCGTGGTGGGTCACGCGGGAATCGAATGTTCGCCTGCTTGTTGTGTTGAAACCACTCTACGGCGCAGCCGCGATCCCAGTGACTGCGGCGAACAAGTACCTTACGAATAGCCCGAGTTGCTTGGTCTGAATGCGCTCGTCATTGCCGTGTACCCCCCGGCTTTCTTCTTCGGTCCTGGGAACGCCGATCCCGTACGCCTGAACGCCTTTGGTTCGCAGAAACGAGGAGTCCGTGGCGCCAGTCGTCATGGTGGGCAATGTAATGGCCTCCGGACTCACTTGCTTTTGCGCCCGCTCCAGTGCGGCAAACATTTCCGTGCCTAACTTGCTGGGAGGCGACGCCGGCATTGAAAACGAACTATCCTCGGCAATAACTTTAACCTGGGGATCGTCGATGACTTCCGCCAGCATCTCGCGAAATTTTCCCAGGTCTTCGTCGGGTAGCGCGCGCACGTCGAGCGTCGCTTCCGCGGACGGCGGAATGACGTTGGATTTATAACCTGCCTTCAGCATGGTCGGTACAACGGAGGTTCGCACCATTGAGTAATACTGAGGCTTCTTGTGCTTTAGTTCCTCTTGTACTTTCGGATCCAGCACACTGCGATACCACCCCGCTTCCTCCGGCGATGAAATCGTGGCCAGGCGTTCGAAAAATGTGCGCGTGGTTTCGTTGAGACGCGCCGGAGTATCCCACGTTCCAACCTTCGCGACAGCAGCCGCCAAGTGCACGACCGCATTGTCAACTCGAGGCACCGACCCGTGTCCGCTGCTACCCGTAGCTTCCAGGCGCAAGGCTCTCGGGAGCTTCTCGGCAGTCGCCACCCCGAAATACTTCACTTTCCCGTTCTCGACCAGCGATCCGCCACCCTCGTTGAGCGCAAACTCGCAATCAATCTTGTCCCAATATCGCTCGACGATGGTGGCCATGCCGGCGGGCGAAGACATTTCCTCGCTGGCTTCGGAGAGAAAGATTACGTCTCGCTCAAGCGGCACCTTCAGGCGCTTCAATTGCAGCAGGATCTCCAGATTGGCGGCCACCATGGCCTTGTCGTCAGACGCGCCACGACCGTAGATCACTCCATCGCGCTCGCTGGCGGCGAATGGGTCAACCGTCCAGTGTGATCGATCGACGGGAACAACATCTTCGTGTCCCATGAGCAGTAACGAGCGCTTTTTTCTGTTGCCCTTAAGCCGCGCGACAATACTGGCGCGGCCCGCTACCGGCTCAAGGATTTCCGATTCGATTCCCTCACTCTTCAGCACACCCTCAAGATAGTGTGCGACCTTCGACTCATCGCCCGGAGGGTCCTCAGTATCAATTCGAACTAGATCGGCCAGAAAATGCGCGGCCTCGGCTTGCGCCTGCTCCGCATTCAACGAGAAGCGGCTGGCCTGTGCCAGGCTCACGGATGAGGTCGCGAGCGCATAGCTTCCAACGCACATCGCGAGTATCGCGAATCGAATCAACCCCGCCTCCCGGCGAGAGATTATAGCGTAGTCCTAAAGCCCCAAAATGGGCCATTCGCGGCAACCGCTCTGGCCTGAAGCAGTCGGATTTGCACGAATCTCGTGCGCGAGGGCTCTTCGAAGAATCGAGAAAACGAAATTGCGGCTGACTCCCCAGCGAGGTGCTGCCATAGCTACAGAAAACCAAATCGGGTGGAGTGGGCACATGCAGATAAGACGTAAGTAAAGGAACGCGCAAGTTTGCGAGGCTGGAGCGGCAAAAACCCTCATCTCAAACGTGGTAAACTGTAGCTCCGCACGCCGGAGAGGTGGCAGAGTGGCCGAATGCGGCGGTTTGCTAAACCGTTGTACGGGCTAACACCTGTACCGAGGGTTCGAATCCCTCCCTCTCCGCCAGCAAGTCTTGACTGCAGAGAAATTGCGCGTCGTCTTGCCCCGAAATACGCCTCACCAGCTTCGATTGCTGGGGCCACTCAGTTTAGCTAGTCCGCTCAGGAATCCCGCGCCTGGGGAACAAACGGCCCCCAAACGGTGTGCATGTCATATCATGTTGGGGCAAGGGAGCAGTATCAATCCCAATCTATGTTCACGCGAATCAGAGTTTGTCTCTTCTTGGTCCTGATCCCGGCCCCAGGCCTGTCCGGCGCCGATTTTGCCATGAAGGTGACCGACAAGAATTACCTCGATACTCGAGGTTTCAGCGTTTTTCTCTACGACAGCACTTACCATCCGGTTTTTGTGGACCAAAAGAATACGGCCATGGAGATGATTCTTCACGGCCAGCGCATCGCCACGAACGGCGACGTGCGCCTGATGCCAACACCCGAGCAGTGGGACCTGGTGGCAACCCTCAAAGGTCGCCAGGCCGACAAGGCAAACAGCCGACTCACCGCCGACCTCGCTTTCCCGACGTTCGATTTCAATTACACGCTGGAAGTCTCCGCGGAACCAGGCGGCGTGAGGGTCAGCATCAATCTCGACAAGCCGCTACCGCAGAAACTAGCCGGGCGGGCGGGGTTCAACCTGGAGTTCCTGCCCTCGATCTACATGGGCAAGGCTTATCTGGTGGACGGAACCACGGCCGGCATCTTCCCGCGAACGCCTAACGATCCTATGGTCAAGGTGGTGCCCCTGCCCGACGAACCGAAGAAGGCGTACTACTTGGAGGACTGGGAGAAGGCCAAGGGATACACTGAGCCGCTGCCGTTCGCGGAGGGCAAGAGCATCACCTTGGGGGTCGACTACGCGCTGGCCCGGGTCAGCGTTAAGTCGGATACAGCCGACCTCATGCTGTTCGATGGACGCAACCGGGCGCAGAACGGCTGGTTTGTGTTGCGTTCGCTGATCCCTTCGGGCAAGACCACCGGAGCCATCGTATGGCACATCAGGCCGGACGTAATTCCGGACTGGACGCGGCCGCCGATGATCGCGCACAGCCAGGTCGGCTATGCGCCGGGTTTCTCCAAGGTGGCGGTCCTCGAACTTGACCCGAAGTACAGCGGCCCGAAGACGGCCAAAGTGCTGCGCCTGATGGAAGACGGATCTTACCAGCAGGCGTTCGAGGGCCCGATCACGCCTTCTACGCCGTGGCTGCGCTACGTTTATTCGAAATTCGACTTCACCCCGGTCAAGGACCCCGGCCTATATGTAATCGAGTACGCAGACCAGCGTACGGCGCCCTTCCCCATCTCCAAGGACGCTTACGCGAACATCTGGCAGGATAGCCTGGACCATCACCTTGCGGAGCAGATGGATCACGTTTCCGTTCGCGAAGGCTACCGCGTGTGGCACGGAGCGTCGCACCTGGACGATGGCCGTATGGCACCCGTGGTTGGGGAGCAATTCGACGGCTGGAATCAAGCGGCAGCAACGGACGGGAAGTGGAAAGGCGGCGATCACATTCCCGGGATGAACGTGGGCGGCTGGTATGATGCCGGCGACTACGACCTCGAGGAGCCTGCGCAACTGAGCGTGATTCAGAGTCTGGCCCTGGCGTATCGCGAATTCAATCTCAAGTACGACGAGCTTACGGTGGATGAAGTCGCGCGTGAGGTTGAGATGCACCGTCCTGATGGCGTGCCGGATACGGTCGAGCAAGTCAAGCACGGCGCACTGCTCATCCTGGCGCAGTTCCACAATATAGGCCACGCGATCCGCGGCACTCACGAACCAGACTTGCGTCAGTATACGCACTTGGGCGATGGAGCGTCGAAAACCGACGGTCGCATCTATGACCCGAAGCTCGGGCCAAACGAAGTGAAGGGCGACTACTCCGGCAAGCCGGACGACCGCTGGATCTTCACTACCAACAACCCGCGTTTCCAGTGGAACGCCATCGCGGCGCTGGCTGCAGCGTCCGATGTGCTGAAAGGCTATGACGACGCATTAGCGAAAGACTGTCTCGATACCGCGATCAAAGCCTGGAACGACGAAAAGGCTCACCCCACGCCGAATCCAGCGGGCGGCGGCTTAGGCGGAGCGGCTCCGGCAGGTGCTCCCGGAGGTGGCGTGCTGGCGGCGTCTCAGGGTACGGTGTCTGGCGGGCAAGTCGGTCGGAACGGAACGAGCAGTGCGGCCGCTTCAACAAGTTCTGCGTCGATAGCTCCGCAGCCCGGCTTCGATCGCAATGGTTTCGTTGCCGGACTGGAATGGTCTGCGGCTCTGGAATTGACCATTGCCACTCACGGCGCCGAGCCTTACAAGTCCCGTTTGAGGGAGTTGTTCCCTCAGATGATCACCCCGCAGCAGATGGATTTCCGTGGTTGGACGGCAGTCCGGGCATTGCCTTACCTGGACGCGGGCGCGAAAGATCAAATGCGCGGAGCGGTGAAGACATACATGGCAGGTCTGGACAAGCAGTTGGACGTCACCCCGTTCGGCGTGCCTCCGAGCCTGGGCACCTGGGGCGGATCGGGCGCCGTGGTTGACATGGCTATCCGAATGTATTTCCTGCACAAGGCGTTTCCGGATCTCGTGGGCCCCGAGTACACACTTCGCGCCGTCAACTACATTCTGGGCACGCACCCGGTGTCCAGCACTTCGTATGTAGCTGGCGTCGGTACGGTCTCGAAGACGAAGACGTACAGCAACAACCGTGCCGACAACTCTTACATCCCGGGTGCCGTAATTCCGGGGTACATCATCATCAAGCCGGATTTTCCGGAGTGCATCGACGACTTCGGATTTCTGTGGTTTGAGGATGAAGCCGTCGTCGCCGGGTCGGCTAGCTGGGTCGTGGCCGGCAACGCTGCGGACGCGATCATTAAGGAAGCGAAGTAGGGCCAGTAGTAGAAATCGCGCGCCGGGGCCGAGCGCCGGGAAGAATTTGATTACGGCGCGGCACTTATCGCATTTACGAGAATGTGGTGGCTAAGGGCTGCCGGCTCTCGATAAAACGCAGCTTCAAGGAGAAAATCATGGTTACGCGACGCGAGTTTCTCGATGCCCTTGCCGTGGGCGCGGCGGGATTGGCCGTGGGATCTACGGCAAAGAGCTATGGCCAGATTCTTGGGTCGAATGATCGACTCAACTTTGCCGTCATCGGTCTGAATGGCCGTGGCTATGCTCACCTCTCGTCGCTCAAGGCAAACAAAAGTGCCGCCCGAATCTCGCATGTCTGCGATGTGGACGGCAATATTCTAAGCAAGTTCGCCGACCGAGCGCGACAGGAGACGGGCGAGGCCCCTGCGACTGATAAAGATTTTCGCAGGATTCTCGAACTAAAAGATGTGGACGCCATCACTATTGCCACTCCCGATCATTGGCATACGCCCATGGCAATCGCTGGATTGCAGGCGGGTAAGCACGTCTATGTTGAAAAGCCATGCAGCCACAATCCAGCAGAGGGTGTGATGCTGATCGAGGCGCAAAGGAAGTATGGGAAGCTGGTGCAGATGGGCACACAGCAGCGCTCATCACCCCACACCATAGAGATTGTCGAGAAAATTCACGCCGGCGCAATCGGCAGGCCTTACTTCGCCAAGGCCTGGTACGTCAATGTGAGAAAGTCGATTGGCACGGGCAAGGAAGTGCCGGTGCCACCGCAGCTGGATTGGGATTTGTGGCAGGGTCCTGCGCCGCGGCGTCCCTATAAAGACAATGTACATCCGTATAATTGGCACTGGTTCAGAATCTATGGGACCGGCGAAACGCTCAATAATGGTACGCACGAAGTCGACGTCTGCCGCTGGGCGCTCGACGTCGATTATCCCAAGCGAGTCGCATCGTCGGGCGGCCGATACCATTTCAAAGACGATTGGGAGTTCTACGACACACTGCTGACAAGCTTCGATTACGAAGACAAGATGATCTCGTGGGAGGGGAAGAGCTGCCAGGGTATGAAGTATTATGGCCGTGATCGTGGTTCGACAATTATGGGAACGACGGGCACAGCGCTGATTGATCGCGATGGCTACGAGATCTACAACCTCAAAGGCGACAAGACAAGCGAATTCAAGGTGGGCAAAACGACTTCGTCCTCTGATCTGATCGGCCGTGACTCCATGACAGACGCTCACTTCGCGAACTTCATTGCTGCAATTCGGAAGGGCGAGAAGCTCAACGCTCCCATCGTGGTTGGCAACGTCGCCGTTACGATGTTGCAGCTTTCCAACATCGCTTGGGAAGTCAACCGGGAACTTCGTCTCGACACGAAAGACGGACGGATTCAAGGCGATCCTGAAGCAATGAAGATGTGGGGACGCGACTACCAGCCGGGGTGGGCGCCACATGTCTAACAAAACCACCTTCTCGCGTCGCGATTTCGTTCGCTCCGGTGCGGTCGTTGCGGCGGCACTTTCGACTCCCGCAGCCGTCTCAGCGTTCGCTCCTGAAAATTCACCTCGCAACGAAGCGTTGCCGATCCGTTTGGGTCTGGCCAGCTACACGTTTCGTAACTTCGGTCGCGCCCAGATGATCGGCTTCATGAAGCAACTCAACGTATTCGCATTGAATGCGAAGGACGTCAAGGATCATCTCCCGATGGACGCACAGCAGGAGGCAGCCGCGTTGGCGGACTACGCCGCGGCGGGCATCAAGCTCCATGCTGCCGGAGCCATCTATTTCGCGAAAGATGAAGACGCCGACATCCGCGGTAAGTTCGAATACTGCAAGCGGGCAGGTATCGCCGTTATTGTTGCCGGCGATCCGACACCCGAAACATTGCCGCGAATTGAGAAGTTCGTAAAGGAGTACGACATCCGTATCGCGATCCACAATCACGGGCCGGAAGACAAATTGTGGCCTTCGCCGCTGGATGTGTTGAAGGCGGTGAAGGGCATGGATCCGCGCATCGGGTGCTGCATCGATGTCGGGCACACGGTTCGTGCCGGCACCGATGTCGTTCAGGCAATCCACGAGGTTGGCCCACGGCTGTTTAACATGCACATGAAGGACCTCACGAACTTTCAGAGTAAGGAGAGCCAGGTTGCGGTGGGAGACGGCATCATGCCAGTGCGGAAGATGTTTGAAGCGCTTATCGCTACGAAATACCAAGGCTTCGTCGATCTGGAGTATGAGATTCATCCCGACGACCCGATGCCGGGCGTGATCGCCAGCTTCGCCTATATGCGAGGCGTTCTGGCAGGCACGGGATTCACGGGCCAAGGCTGAACACGAAGCAACGCGATCACAAGGGGTCGATTAATCTTACGGACGAGGCATTCGCCAGTCAACGAATGACGGCTCTCTCGCCAATCACCTCGAACCGAGGAATGCACGATTTGCAAAGCAAGAGGGCAGGCCAGGTATACGCGGGAATCAGCGCCATTCCTCCGGCATGCAGATCGCGTTCCTGGCCGCCAAGTCGAGCATGCAAGGTTCCCGTCTGGAGGAAGACAATTTCATCCCGCCCTAGGTGTTTGTGTCGCGGAATCTCGTCACCGGGTGACATCTCTTCCGCTCCCATAACGAGATGTTGCGACCCGTTGTTTTTTGGGCTGACCTTTAGAATGAATCCGCCGGAGGCGGGCTCAGGGCCTCTCATTTGGCAGTTATCGTGCTCTATTTTGCGCTCCGGCTTAAGCGCCGGGGCACTTTTTTGGATTTCAGTGAGAAGGGCAACTTCGACCATTTTTGAAGACGTCGAGTTTGTAAGAGACGCCTTCGAACTTGCCAAGGGATGGCTGCTGGAATAACGAGCCGGAGGGAAAACTACTGCACAGTGGCTTGCAACTTGGTAGGAGCCGTACACTCCGTGGCAACGAAACTCACCTCGTCCACGTTAGCGGTCACTGTTTCGGCGGTGCCGCCGTTGTAGGGAATATCCATCTGGAGCTGCATCCCCACGCCACTCGCCCAGCCGGCGGGCAAAACCTGCGCAGGTTCCGACATGTTGATGGGGTACACCGTGCCGTTGATTGTGATGCTATCGAAGTGCATACAAGTGAAGCCAGAGCAGTCAGTCAGGTCTCCGGAGACGATGTGATCGTTGAAAACTACTTCAGTCCAGGTCGAGGCCGGAAGGGTTGTGGCGCCCGAGCAGGCCAGTGTCGTGTTCACCCAGTTCGCGGTTTGACCGTTCCACACTTGCCAGAAATGGCCCAGGACACACTCATGCGCCATCATAATTTCTTCGTTGCGTGAGGTGGAAAATGAAAAGTGGTCCATCTCGACTGCGTTCGCGCTGGCGATGTTCGCACCTGGATAGATGTGGACCGTGGTCTGGAAGTTGGTCGCGTTTTCATCCACGCCTGCCATGTAAGTCCAAAGCGCTTCGGCGTTGTCGGTCCAGGCCATGCCTGAAGGCGAGGTGAGAGAGAGAAACATCGCATCCCCGTCCAGGCTCGGAGTGGCGTTGTCGATGGTCTGCGAGGTTGACGTGGGCGCTACAGTTCCTCCCGGAGTTCCCCCGCTACATGCTCCAAGGATGCATACCGCCTTCCATCCAGTGGAGTGTGCGGGCCACGCGCCGGGAGTATCGTCGTCGATAATGTTCTGGGTTACTGTTTGCGCCCAGAGCGACGGTGGCTGGAACAAGCCGCCTAGGAGGACAGAAAACGCGAGGAAAAACAGGCAGGCGGGTGAGCGTAAGCGGAGAGGCGTGGACGCATCGAAAAGGGCTGCGGGGAAAATCCGTCGAGGTTTTTGGTGGCGAGTTTCCAGCGTCGCGCGGGCCGCGCCATCGGCCACGGTAATCACCTGGCATCCTTCTGCGGCAAGAAGTTCCTCCGGCAATTCGCGATTTGCGGTTTGATCGTCAGCAACCAAGATCAAACCAGTGATGAGCTGACATGATTGAACTAACACGACGGGACTAACATTATTGATTCCTCAGTTAAGAGACAGTGTGGCAGGGGGGCAAGGGCGCGGATAGTTACTCAAGTCACGCAACCAAGGGTGCTACTGGCATTGCCCCATAGCGTGGGCAAGCTCCTGTCAGTGTTCGGGTTCGGTTCCACCAATCATTCATGGGATTACTTGCCCGTCATGCTGCAATTGAGACGCGCCAATACCGCGTTGACTTGCCACAAAAACGTCCCTAACATCGTGGAACCTTTTCTTTCGCAAGCCGATGATTGGAGAAACGATCTCGCACTACCGCATTGTGCAGCCCCTCGGAAGAGGTGGCATGGGCGTGGTCTATGAAGCCCAGGATCTCACCCTCGGCCGCAAGGTCGCCCTCAAGTTTCTTCCCGTTGAATTGGAAGATGACCGCGCTGCGCTGGAACGGCTGCAACGCGAGGCGAGGGCCGCCTCCTCCCTGAACCACGAGAACATCTGCACAATTTACGAGATCGGCGAGCACAACGGGCGGCATTTCATTGCACTCGAGCTTCTCGAAGGTAGCACTCTGGAGAACAAGCTCCACGCGGGTCCCCTGAAAATCGACACGGTGCTGGACTTCGGGATCCAGATCGCAGATGCTCTCGATGCGGCTCACCAGAGAGGTCTCGTACATCGCGACATCAAGCCCGCCAATATTTTCGTGACCAACCGCGGGCGCATCAAGGTTCTCGATTTCGGGCTGGCCACCACGAGTCTGCGCTCTTCCTCCGCCCAAACGGTCGGAGATAGCGCGGCCCTCGACGCCCGGCTCACGAGTCCCGGCACCGCCGTTGGAACCGTTGCCTACATGTCGCCCGAACAAGCACGCGGCGAAGAACTTGATGTGCGCAGTGATCTGTTCGCATTTGGCACGGTTTTATACGAGATGGCCACTGGTGCTCGCCCCTTCGACGGAAAAACCACTGCAGTAATGTTTGCTGCGATTCTCGAAAAGGATCCACTGCGCCCAATATCGCTGAATGTGGAAATTCCTCCCAAGCTGGAAGAAATCATTACGAAATCTCTCGAAAAGGATCGCGACCTGCGCTACCAGACGGCTGCCGAGTTGCGCGGCGATCTCAAACGATTGAAGCGCGACACCCAATCCGGCAAAATTGCGGTCGAAAGTTCAGGCCGTGTTCCCGCCGCAAGCGTTACGCCGACAACGCCTCAGAAAAAAAGCTGGCTCCCCGCCGCCGCAATCGCAGCGGTGGCCCTGATCATGGCAGTCGCAGCCATTTACTATCTCCGCGACAAACCGAAACCCGCCGCTTCGAATGCAGTCGAGTGGCAGCAGATCACGAACTTCACCGACTCTGCTGGATACCCTGCGCTCTCTCCCGACGGACACATGCTCACGTTCGTGCGCGGACTACGGTTTTCATTCGCCGCCCATGGAGAGGTCTACGTGAAAATCCTTCCGGATGGAGATCCGGTACGCCTCACGAATGACGGTACTTTGAAACTCGCCCCCTCGTTCTCTCCAGACGGATCAAAAATCGCCTACAGTACCTACGGGAAATGGCAGACCGTGGTCGTACCGGTACTCGGCGGTCCGGCGCAACCTTTTCTGTCCAACGCGACTGGACTCACCTGGATTGATCCTCAGCATGTGATGTTCAGCGAAGTGAAGCAAGGCTGGCATTTCGCCATCGTTACATCTACGGAAAGCCGGGCCGACGAGCGTGACATTTACGTGCCGCCCAAAGAAACCGACATGGCGCACTACTCCTGGATATCGCCCGATCATCAATGGGTTCTCATCGCCGAGATGAAACTCGGCGGTTGGTATCCCTGCCGGTTGGTGGCGTTTGCGGGACCACCAACGCCAAAATCGGTGGGGCCGCAGGACGGCGATTGCACTTCGGCGGCTTGGAGCACGGATGGCAAATGGATGTACTTCAATTCGGATGCCGGCGGGAACGGACTTCACATCTGGCGACAGGCCTTTCCGACTGGCCAGCCGGAACAGATCACGTCGGGTCCCACGGAACAGGAAGGAATTGCCGTCGCTCCAGACGGACGATCGTTGATTACGTCGGTCGGAAATTCTCAGAGTACTGTGTGGCTGCACGATCAGAATGGCGATCGCCAGATCTCGTCGAGCGGATATGCCGCAAACCCGACCATTTCTCCGGACCGATCGAAACTCTACTACCGGATGGGCCCGCAAACCGCGTCGGACCTGGTTGGCGGGAAGGCACAGTTGTGGGCTACTGACCTGCAAAGCGGCGCCTCGGAGAACGTGCTGCCGGGCTTTGCCGTACTAGGCTTTTCTCTCGCTCCAGACGGGAAATCCATCGCCTTCACGATGCGCGAGAAAACCGGCCAGTCCTCGATATGGATGGCGACGCTCGATCACCGATCGAGTCCGCACAAGTTGGTGGACGACGCCCGAGAATCAGAATACGGTCACTCGGGCAAGATCTACTTCGTCAAAGTAGAGAACAATTCGAATTACTTGTATCGCATGAATGGTGACGGAACCGACCCCGAAAAACTTTTCTCTGAGCCCATCGTTTACCTATCGGCCATTTCGCCCGATGAAAAGTATGCCGAAGTTCTCCGTCCCATCAAGGATGAGACGTATTCCGTCGCGCACGAAGCGATCCCGTTGCAAGGTGGCCCGGCAATCCGAATCTGTTACGACGATTGCGGGCTCAACTGGTCTGCCGACGGTAGCGTCGCGTTTTTGAACTTTCCCTCGATGGAGAGTCCCAGCGGTTCGAAGACCTTCGTCATTCCGCTCAAGAAAGCAGAAATGTTGCCGGTGTTTCCCGCCGCCGGAGTAAGAAATCCCTCCGAAATTCCCGATCGGGAACACCTGCAAGTAGTGAACGAGATGGTAGAGGATGCCACGAGTGCCTCGTTCTATACCTTCGCCCGCCACACGGTACAAAGAAATTTGTATCGTGTCCCGATTCACTGATTCACCATCCCTCTGGCAGCCCAAAACGCAACGCCACAGACGCTTGTATGGCAGGCATTTCACACCCCTTGACCGAACAATTATCGGAAATCCACCCCAAATGTAGTTCCGCCCAGAGAACCTTATTCTGTCTTGTGACTGCGCCAGGCACGCAGTCACGTACAAACCTACTCAGGTTTATGAGGCCTCTCAAGATGGCCACTTTCAGCCACAGAATCGCCAATCATTCGCCCTTTGGAGTCGTCGAATAGCGAATGGAAACCGGACCGAACGTGAAGTTCGCACGGCGCGTTTCGCAGCAGGATTCTCTGCTGTCGGTTGTGCTATCTGCAACTTACGGCACATCGGGATTTATGGATCCCGAAGCTGTACTGAAGGTTCGAATCCCTCTCTCTCCGCCATATTTTCAAGCACTTACGAGACCCGCGATCCGCTCTGCAATCCGTTAGTCAGAACTGCTCAGTGCCAGCCCTACAACCTTGGAATGCGCCTTGGCCATTTCATCCGTCACCACGTCACCGTACAGGTTCATTGTGGTGCGAATGTCGGTGTGCCGCATGAGTTTCTGCTGCACAGCGATTGGGGTTCCCACGGCGCCCGACTGGGCGGCCAAGCCCATCACCGTGCCATACGCGAACTTTGGCAACCCTCAATCGCTCAATCTCTACAGCTACGTGGTTAACAATCCTCTGACGCTGCTAGATAACGACGGCCACGACATCAATTACGCCCCTGGACTCCAGAACGCCCAATTGGTGAAGGACACGGTGCAAGCGATTCTCGCTGATCCCCACACGAGCGCTAACCTGTCTGGGTACGTGGGCTCGAACAATCCCGATCTAACCATCAAGAGTGGCGATTTGAGCGGCCTAGACTCATCGACACATAACCCTGATGGAACGCCCGGAGCATCGATTACTAAGGGAGGCACCGACCCAAACCTCACAACGACCACAACCTCGTCCACCGACAGTAACGGCGTCACCACTACTACGGGGCAAGAGATTTCAGGCTCTACGACAATTACCATCGACAATCGCACCAGCAGTGGTGACACACCTGGCGTGCTGGTTCACGAAAGCGTTCATGCAGGAGAAGCTAGGGAAAATCCTGTGAAATACTCAAAGGATGCGGCGGCTGAGCAGAAAACGAACCCCAATTGTCACGATTGTAAACCACAAGAAGTGCGGGCAAATGCAGCTCAGAAAGCCTATACCAATGAAATCAAGAAAGCTATCAAGCTGATCGAAAAGGACCGAAAGAAGGAGAATCAATGAGCATCCGAAAAGTGTCCTCGACGATTCTTGGAATGGCGCTGCTAACACTTTCAGCGCGAGCAAGCGCGCAAATTAACGAACAGGCTGCACGCGAGCAGGCTAGCAGCGCTGTCCGCTCAGAACTGCATTCGAAACTAGATTTCAGACCAGATCGCTTTCTTGGTGTGCAACGGGACGAGGAACTGGAGCAGTCTCTGGCACTAGCTGTGGGTGGACGGGCTGGTTTATTCATTTACAAGATTAGCCCGACAGGTTACGAGATCGGAGAAAACACTGTCGTTTACCATGCCTGGTCAGATTTTGACGTAGTGTTCATTGTTGGAGTGAACCCAGCAGATGGAAGCACCTACCGCATACATGGCTTCGGTCTTGACCGGTCCCTTGCGGAGTTCGAGAAGTTGATGATGGCATTGAAAGTGAGGGTGCCCAACCCGGACCAGGCCGAATCTTTCGCCGACTTTTATCGGAAAGTGAACCCAGAGAACTACGAAGCCATAACTCCAATCTCGACCTCGCTCGAACTCAAGCAAGCGGCAGAGCGTCAGTGTCAAAGTGGTCTGGGTTCGTTCGATGCCGATCAGAGGGAATTTACAGCCTGGTGGAAACGTGCGAAGCCGCTGTACGCGGGGGTTTCGTTCAAACAGACTGCTACCCCCCTCAGCAGCGGTTATTTCGTAGAGTGGATCGTCCTGTCCTCCGCCGCAAAGGGCAACTGCGGCGGTGCTCCCCTGCGAGCGCGGCTTGAGGTCAACTCGGATGGTCGTGTCGGTAAGGTGACCTTCTCCCCCTTCAAGAACCAGTGAGATCAAGCGGCGTCCAACCATGAGCGGTAGCTATGGCGTAGCGTATGAGTCGGCAGTTTGCCGATCCCCGCGCCTTCTGCTGCCTTGTGGAATACGCGCAGGATTTGCGGGTACGACCACGGCAACCGCCCAAGCTGAACCGGAGATGCGAACAGCCAATCTCCATCAGCGGGAAACCTTGTCGTCTGTTTCCACGCTTTCAGGATTGTCAGCAGTTCACCGTCCATGCTCATCCGTTTCTGCGAGTAGACTGTTTTCACGTCATCGACCTGTTGACGGACAATTCCGCGTTCAATCCGCAACTTGCCGTTAAGCCAATCCACGTGGCACCATTTCAGAGCCAGGCATTCACTGATTCGCAGGCCGAAACACACACAGAGGAGAGCCATCGTGCGGAATGGTTCCTCAAGATGCTGCACAAACTTTCGGAACTCATCCACCGTCAAACTGCGCGGCTGATGAGTGCGCTTCGTCGCTCCTTTGACCACTACAAGGTCAATAGGATTTCGCGAAATCTCCAGCGCACCGCTCCACATGCAAACTCCATGAGCAGATGCAACATGCCCCGCAAGTATCACGGAAGCTGTGCCGAGATAGGTTGCTTGAATCAAGCTTATAATGCAGGTATAGATCCGGCTGGAGGACAGATTGCAGCCGCGAAGATCACGGCAGCGGGTAACCCAGCTTCGGGAAACCCGATGGTACCGTGTGGGACGTGTGGGTATGTTTTAACGAAGGCCGGTGTTTCTTACTAGGGTGGAGGACTTGGGGAACTACTGATGGGATGGTTCGAATGACTCTTGAACGAAATGGTACCAACAATGAGCTTAACAGTCTGCCGAGTAGCGTCGAACCATTGTTCCTGGCGGCCGGTTGGAGCCCAGGTCGACGAATCGCAGTACCCGAGCAAATTCCGGCGCATCATCCTGCGTGTCAGGTCTTAGCCGAATTTGGCGGACTGAATGTCGGGCGAACTGGGTTAGGTGAGGAGTGCGCAGCAAGCGACATCGCATTTCGCCAACTTGTAGGCGACAGTTCGTTTGTGCGGTTCTGGTCCGAGCAACTGCACGCTTGCCTCATTGGCGTTGCCGAGGTCCACAACGCCCACGGCGAATTGTATGTGGACACTATTGGTCGATGGTTTGTGTTGAGCCTAACGAATGATTCAATTTGCTTCACGGGCTCTTCGTTTAGCGAAGCGATGGAGCGACTCCTCTTAGGCCGACTCTGCCGGCCGATGCTGCGACCAGATCAGGACAAAGTAAGCATATACGGCAAGATAATCACTGCAGACGACCCAAGGGTATACCATTATCGCTAAGTGCCAAGGGTCGCTGGAGGCATGCCAACGCAATCCGTTCGCGATCCGTTTACCGAACTACCGGTGCTTTTCGTGTCCTTCAGTGCCATCCGTCGCCCTACATGTTGTTGAGTTTACGTTTCTAGGCGGGTTCGAATCCCTCTCTCTCCGCCACGCAGTCTGAACTGCAGAGAAAGTCAGCTTCTTTTTCGCCGAAATACGCAGAAGATGCCCATATTTCGCGGTTATTTCCAGACAAACCGAGCCGGAGAGAATCGACTGCTTGGCCGGAAGCGGCGCACTGTCTTAGCTTTTCTCTGGAGGGCACATGCGCAGGAAACGGTTTTGAGGAGGGCAATCGGCGAATGCAATGCGATCAAAGGCCCGGACTGGGCAATGGGCTAGTCTTGTCTATGAAGATCAGTATGGAAAGCACGTCTAGCGTAATGGCATCTCAGTGGGCAGCAGCCTTTTCGCTATCTCGGAGGCAGGAGGGCCATCTGCGTCGGGCATGCGGAGGTGTTCATAGCCTTTCCGGTGCGCGACAATCCGATAGTCAAACTCGACAGTCGAGCGTCCGCCGTTGGATTCGCGAACTTCGAAGCTTTCGGGCGTCTCGTTCGTGATGTAAAGACCGTTGTTCTCGCCCTTCGGGGTTACAAATACGTGGTAAGAAGACGTGTTTACGGTCCGCGCGAAGGCTGGATCCAAATCGACTCGAACTCCTCCGCTCGCCAGCTGTCCGGATCCGAAATCTTCGAACCACATAGGAAAGACTTTGACCATCTTCCCATCGCCGAGAGGAGCGGGAGCAGACTTGGTTCCGATAGCGGTGGTAACCCCGAGCGCGTCGGTATAGAACGTGGCGGTGCCCCCTTGCACCGTTGGTGGCTGATAGTTGTACAGCCTTGCCATCCGATATACCGTGGTTCTCCCGAGGCCCAATCGACGTGCTGCGAGGAGAAAATTCCCGCCGCACTTGTCTAGCGCGTCACAAAGCGCCCGACGTTTCATTTCGTCCCAGGAGAGAATAATCCCAACCGGCTTTCGAAAGTCTTCAAAAAAAATAGCCACAGCGCGCCTCCTGCCAAGTCATCTGCTATGTCTCGCTGTCCGATCCGTGACCCACCGTGCCCCAGTCTCTACGGAGCTTCGCGATGAACTCTCCACCGAACCACTGCATGTAGATGGCCCTCCGCATCAACCATGCGCGTTGCTGCTTCCAAAGGTAACGACCATCGATGTCTCCATTTCCTCCGCAAAGAACCCGAAGCGGGCCATCTGAACAATCGCGTCGTGCTGCAACATTCCAAGCGAGACAGTTCAACGCTAGCGCTGCTTTCAGTCTGATGTCTGAGCGGTATTGCTCACCGCGCAGACAATCGGGCTATATGTGGTTGTACTTGGAAGTAAACACAGTTCAGCCGTTATGCATGCCAGGAGTTACTTCGATAGCTTCGGCCGAACGTTGGACCGAAAGGAGCCGAGGAGCGAAACGGCTGTAGCACGCCGACTCGCGTTCGTGTGTACTGGCTGATGCGGACAAGACCATCAAGTGAAGTAAGTTAGGTTCGCGCGCGGGAACAGCCCGAATATAGCTGTCGTGTGCAGTAGGTGTCAGCGGGAATGTAATTAGGCGCCAGGAATAAGCATGCCATGCGACGTCGTAGTATTCTCGAACAGGAGTGTGTGGCTCCTCGCAGAGCATACCCATTAAGCTTCGTCCGCGAGCGTATTTATGGCACAGCTGCCGTAAAAGAGGGTAGGGCATCCGCTGCATGATCCCTCATCAACAGTGCTTGGGCAGCGGCGTGGTCTGCGGGTCGAGCGAAGAAGTACCCCTGTACAAGTTCACACTGTAGCTGTTTAAGCAGCCTGACCTGCTCAGCCGTTTCAGCGCCTTCGGCCACGACCTTCAGACCGAGGTTGTGAGCGAGCACGATGATGATGCGCACCATCTCATTGGTTTTGCTGTCCTGATCGATCTTGGAAATGAAGGCGCGATCAATCTTCAAGGTGTCCACCGGGAATCCTTGCAACCGGCTCAGTGAAGAGTACCCAGTTCCGAAATCATCAATACTCAAATGCACTCCCGTTGCCTTTAGTTGCGAAAGAACCAAGCTCGATCGTTGGGGATCTGCCATCGCGATGGTTTCCGTGATCTCTACTGCGACGCAGCTGGGATCGATTCCAACGTCGTCCAGAATGTTTTTAATCTGAGACGCCAAGTCGGGCTGACCAAACTCCCTTGGGGAGATGTTCACGCTCATGGTCAGCGGCGGATTGCAGGGAAATTGAGAGTGCCATGCACGAAGTTGTAGACAGGCTTCGCGCAGCAGGAGACGGTTCATTGGCACGATAATTCCAGTCTCGTCGGCGACCTGGATGAAATGAGCAGGTGACAGGAGGCCGTCAGGCCGTTGCCACCGGCTCAGCGCCTCGAATCCAGCGATTTTTCCGCTCTGTAACGACACGATGGGCTGATAGTGAACTCGGAATTCGCCTAGCTCCAGTGCTCGGCGCAGGTCGGTTTCGAGGCGCAATCTCTTGACCGCCGACGCGTGCATTGCGCTATCAAACACCTGGCAGCGTGCTTTTCCTTCCCGCTTGGCCCGGTACATTGCTATCTCAGCGTCGCGCACTAACTCTTCTGAATTGCTGTATGAAGTCGCGCAAAAAGCGATCCCGATACTTGCGGCCGTTACCACCCTTTGTTCTCCCACGATAAAAGGAATGCCCAGTCGCTCCTGAATACGCTCCGCTACCCGAACGGCATCACCGCAACCTCCGATATCCTCCAATAGTATGGTGAATTCGTCGCCGCCTATTCTGGCTAAACTCCCTTCGCTCGGACAAATGTTTGTATCTTCCATCACACCCGGGCGCGAAATCGTATCATTCTCTCGAATGGACACACTCAATCGACGGGCAATCTGTATCAGAAGGGCGTCTCCTAGCGAATGGCCCAAGCTGTCATTAAAAACCTTGAATTCGTCAAGAT
>Ga0302325_10003123_pt1 | contig 39410 bp, 40 predicted proteins | sample Palsa_T0_2_FD_201948 | JGI IMG/M metagenome (GOLD analysis project Ga0302325, IMG submission 201948) | Peat permafrost microbial communities from Stordalen Mire near Abisko, Sweden - Palsa_T0_2 | ecosystem: Environmental > Terrestrial > Soil > Palsa > Peat permafrost | place: Sweden: Abisko...
CGGCGCTAAAACAGATACAGGTATTTCGTGGACAGGAGACAAGGTCGGCGCGGTTGTTTGAGGTCAAACCATTTCGGTTTAACGACCCGGAAATATGGATTCAACCGGAGATGATATTTTGGCTATGCTTGTCCCATGAGCGACGAGTCCAATTCCCAAACGTCTGAAGAGCGCGCATGGCAATATTTTCTGCAGCTACAACCGAGCATTGCCGACGTGAACGCTGCTGCCGAGTTGGCATTTCGTGCGGTCGACGCGTTCGACAGAGTTCTGAAGCGCAGGCGAACGCAGGCGTAGATGCTTTTGGTGCCACCGGTCCCCGAAATAGCAGGTATACTCGCTGTTTCGGGGACAGGACACTGGTGAGTGGCTGAAACCTAGCCTCGCCCAAGTCCCGCCACTGTCACATCCCGACCACAGTTCCGGCGAGATAATGGCTCCTGAGGTAGGATTCGAACCTACGACCAATCGGTTAACAGCCGACCGCTCTACCACTGAGCTACTCAGGAGTGTGGTGGGCCAAGACAGTAGTCGCGACACCGGTCGATTCAAGAGAAAACTCTCTAGAGCATCCCGGGTGGCAACCCTAGCCCGGAAGTCAGTCGTCCCATCTCACCCTGCGCTAGACCCTTGCCCTTTTCGATCGCCTGTTTAACGCCGCTCAGGATCAGGTCCTCCAGCATTTCTGTGTCTTCCGGGTCGACGACTTCCTTCGCAATCTTGATCGAGATGATGTCTCCGAGGCCGTTTGCAACGACAGTGACTTTCTCGCCGCCGACGCTCACCTCCACCGTCTTCTGGACAAGCGCATCATTCAGTTGCTCCTGCATTTTTGCAGCCTGCTTCATCATTTTCTGGATGTTCATCGTCTAAGGCTCAGACTGGATCTCCGCTTTGAATAATTCCAGAGCTTTTTGAATCTTCGGATCGTTCTTGAAGACTTCCATCGGATCGACCACCGCCGGTAGCCCGGATTGCAGCCGACCGATAGAAAGATCGTCTCGCAATTCGAACTCGAGTTTCCAGGTGCCCCCGAGGAATTCACCGGCGACGTCCTCCAAAATCTTCCGGTTATTCGGCCGAGACAACGATTCAACCGCTATGGATTGAGCCTTCGGAAACACCAGTTTCAGTATTCCGCGCTCAGGATAGGACGGGATCGCAGGTTCCAGCCACGAAACAATCAAAGGCCTGCGAGTGCGTATCGCTTCCAAAATTTGCGGCCATTGCGATTTTTCCTGCGCGGCCGGCTCTATTTTCGTCTCGGTCGCTTGAATGGAAGGTTTCTCGGAGGAGGCTTTTTCGCATGCGTCGATCGCCGGCGATGCGCTGGTCGCTTGTTTCTGGCCGGCTTTCTCCCGGTTCGGTTCCTTAATCGCCCTCTTTTCCTCTGTTGGAGCCTTTTTGCCTTCGGGCGTCCCGGATGCGCCTCGCAGGTTTTCAAGGGCTTCAATCACATTGTCCAAGCCAACTTCGCTCAGGGTCTGAATTGCCCGGATCAGGGCGATTTCCAAATGAAGCTTCTTGTTTGAAGCCCATTTGATCGTGGCTTCCACTTCGGAAGTCCCTTCGATTAACCGGAGGAGTCGTTTCGTGTCGACGACCGGCACCAACTCCTCGAGCGCGGCTCTCGCATGGTCGCTTATTTCCTCGCGGAGACTTTGCGGGTCGATCTTGTAAATCAGTAGATTGCGAAAGAAAGCCAGCAGATCCCCGAGAAGTTTGGTCAAATCTTTGCCTGCCTCCGCCTGCTGGTGAACGATCGCCAGCGCGTCTGCGGCTGTTTGCCTTAAGATGGCGCAAGTCAAATTTGCGACGATGTGTTCGGCGGTAAGACCAAAGACCTCGAGCACTTGATTCTCCCCGATTGTCCCGCCGCAAAAAGCGACAAGCTGGTCCAGCATGGACTCCGCATCTCGCAGGCCTCCCTCAGCAGCTACGGCGATCGCGGCAGCGGCAGCCGGGTCAAGATGGACCTCCTCTTTTCCGGCGATATATTCGAGGTGCTTCGCGATAGTCTGCACGGGAATTCGCCGCAGATCGAATCGTTGGCACCGGCTCAGGATGGTCGGCAAAACCTTGTGCGGCTCAGTGGTTGCAAAAATGAAAATCACGTGAGCTGGCGGTTCTTCCAAAGTTTTCAGCAACGCGTTGAACGCCTGTGGCGTCAGCATGTGAACCTCGTCGATGATGTAGACTTTGAATTTGCCGCGGGGCGCGAAGCGGACGTTATCGCGAAGTTCACGAATCTGATCCACGCTATTGTTGCTGGCGCCGTCGATCTCAAGCACATCGAGACTGATCCCTTGCGATATCTCTCGGCAGGAGTCACAGACTCCGCATGGGTGAATGGTTGGGCCTTGGACGCAGTTCACGGCCTTGGCCAAAATGCGGGCAGTCGACGTCTTGCCTGTGCCACGCGGACCGACGAAAAGGTAAGCGTGAGCCAGGCGCTGTTGCTGAATCGCATTCTTCAACGTTCGAACAACATGATCCTGACCCAAAACGTCGTCGAAAACCTGGGGTCGATATTTTCGCGCAAAGACTTGGTAACTCACGCGGATACTGTAGAGTCCCCTCCGCGAAATAGCATCCCTTTCGTTGCCACCTCTCGATCGGTGTCATCGTTTCCCCGTGAGCCACCTGACTGTCTTGCGGTCCAAACAGCTGTCGAGTACTATCGGCAAGTGCAGTATTTTCGTTGGGTGCTCTGGCTGATCTTTTTCGCGATTGCCACGTTTTGCTGGGTCGTTCTTATAGAGCACGGAACGGAGAACTTCATCGAGGGCGCCAAGATTGAAATCGAAAACCTGGGATGGTCCACCTTCCGTTTTTTCAAGTAACCCTGGTGCCGGTACAAGAGAAACGGATCAGCGTATTCGGCGGGCCGGCGTTCGGGCGAAAGGTAACCGCGCTTACACTCGGACTCGAACAGACGCCCGTAGGTGGCAACGTTTCGGCCCAATTTGCGCTGTGCAAATCATTCGATATTTTTCACATGTGACGAAGTTTGTAATCCCCCGGAAAACTGTCTATCGGCTCTCGCTGTACTTTCGAATTGTAGAGCGACTTTTCCAGAATCGAATTGATACGGTGTCATCCGCGGCTTTGGCGAAGGCGGCTGGGGTCAAGCCGACCCAGCTTCGAAAAGATCTCACGTACTTTGGCCAGTTCGGGACGCGGGGTCTGGGATACAAGGTCGAGTCGCTCGAGCGGCAACTTGCCAGTGTGCTTCGCACGGCCCGCTTTCAACCGGTCATTCTCGTCGGCGCCGGCAACCTGGGATCAGCCCTGATCCATTATGATGGCTTTGCAAAAGAGGGGTTCGAGATTGTCGCGGCATTCGATATCCGTCCGGCGCGAACGAAAGGCGGGCAGAAGCGACTTCCGATCCTGCCCATGGATCGCTTGAAATCATTTGTCTCCGAGCACGGCGTGAAACTTGCCATCTTGACGATCCCGGGAACCGGCGCGCAAGCAGTCACGAACGAGCTTGTCGAAGCGGGGGTCCAGGCGATTCTGAACTTCTCGACCATCATTCTGCAAGTTCCGAACAATGTTGTTGTCAACAACGTCAATCTTGCGATCGAGTTAGAGAACTTGAGTTACTTTGTCACGTAGAAACGTTCAACGTTCGGCGTCAGGATCTGGCGCTCGTCGGCGCCGGTCCAGCGCGTTTGCCGGCAGAGACAGCAAGAAGAAAACGATTTACATTTATCTAAATATATAGATATAGTCCATCGATGCATTCCCTCCGCGCTGGCCAACCGAGCTTTGGCGATCTCAACATTTCCGGCGGCGCAGGGACGAATAGCCTTTTGCATGCGCGGAATGTGACAAAGGCTTTTAACGGAATCCCGGCGCTCAAAGATGGACAGCTCGATTTGGCTACTGGCTCCGTGCACGCGCTCTGCGGCGGCAACGGGGCGGGAAAATCAACATTTCTAAATATACTGACCGGAATTATCCGCAGGGACGGTGGTACAGTCTTTTTGCGAGGAGAAAAGATCGATTTTCATAGCCCGAAACAAGCCCATTCCGCCGGGATTGCGATCATCGCTCAAGAACTGAGTCCCATTCCGGATATGACAGTCGCCGAGAATTTGTTTCTCGGTCGCGAACCACGTCAGTTGAAGTATCTGGTGGATCAAAGGAGGCTGGATAGGCAAGCGAGGGAGTTGTTGGATCGGCTGAAATTCGGTATTAATCCTCGAGTCAGGATGCGCGATTTGAGCATCGCACAAGCTCAACTGGTGGAGATCGCGAAAGCGATTTCCCACGATGCGAGTGTCTTGATCATGGACGAGCCCACGTCGTCACTTGGGGAAAAAGAAACGGAATCGCTTTTCGGCGTCATTCGTAGTTTCGCACAGCGCGGCATTGGAATCATTTATGTGTCACATCGGACTTCGGAAGTGTTTACAATTGCCGATGCCTACACCGTCTTCAGGGATGGTCGATTTATCGAAGCCGGGCGGATGCAAGATATTACCAGGCGTCACCTGCTGAGCCAGATTATCGGACGCGATGTTAAGGATCAATTTCCGGCAATCGAACGAAAGCCGAGCATCCCGGTTCTCGAAGTCAAGAATTTGAATCGGACAGAAAAATTTCATGATATCAGCCTCACCGTCCGGCAGGGAGAGATTTTGGGAATATACGGGCTTGTTGGATCAGGAAGAACCGAATTTTTGACCTCTCTCTTTGGCCTTGATCGCATCGATAGCGGTCATGTCTTGATCGATGGCAAACCCGTCCAAATAACCAAAACCCAAGATGCGATGAATCATCGAATGATGCTCGTAACGGAAGACCGCAAGGAGACGGGGCTCGTTCTAACTCTTTCTGTACGGGATAATATCTCTCTCTCCTCGTTGCCTGCGCTGTCGAGATTCGGTTTTGTCAAGAAAGGCACGGAGGCGAAACACACCCGTCAACTCGTCGACAAATTTAGAATCAAAGCGGCTTCCACAAGCATGGAGGTCCGATTTTTGAGTGGAGGAAATCAACAAAAGGTTGTCCTCGCGCGATGCTTGGAAACGCAGCCCAGGATTCTGCTCTTGGACGAGCCGACGCGCGGTGTTGACGCGGGTTCAAAAGAGGAAATCTATACATTCATGGATGAATTCGTTGGTCGTACGAATTGCATCATCATGGTTTCTTCGGAAGTTGACGAAATTATTGGAATGAGTGACCGAATAGCAGTGTTCCGCAAAGGCATGCTAAGCGAAATTGTGGACAACATCGATCTGAAGCCGGCTGACCTTCTCCACCTTGCTTCATAAACTTGCAACAACGACTTCAGACCGAGTTAAGTCTTAATCGGACGAATTATCATGCCGGAAACTAACACGATTATTGCCGAGCCATCTGCCAGCCGAAAATGGCGCTCTCAGATGTTCAGGTCACTTTTTCAGCAGTACGGCATTGCGATTGCCTTCATTGTGTTGTGTCTCTTTCTAACATTTTCGAACAAGTATTTCCTGACCTCCGGTAATATCATTAACGTTCTTCGTCAGACCTCGATTAACGGAATTCTCGCGATGGGAATGACGTTGGTGATTCTGACGGGAGGTATCGATCTTTCCGTCGGTGCCGTCTTGGCCTGTGCCGGGATCGTCGCCGGAAGCCTTGTCACCGGAGACCACCCCTATCCAGTCGCGCTCGCTATTCTCGCCGGCCTAGCGGTCGGGGTCGTGTTAGGTTGCGTCAACGGGCTTTTAGTTGCGAAATGGAAGATTCCGCCATTCGTTGCCACTCTGGGTATGCTAAGCGCTGCGCGTGGCCTCACCTATGTCTATAGCAACGGACAACCCATTCCCGGCCTCAGCGACGAATTCTTGACAATCGGCCAAGGCGTCTTCGCCGGGGTACCGATCCCGGTATTTATCTTTATTAGCATTTTTGCCACTCTCTATTTGGTTCTCACTCGCACCGTGTATGGGCGAAGGATTTATGCTGTTGGCGGCAATGAAAAGAGCGCTCGCACAGCGGGTGTTTCAACGAAACCGGTCATCTTTTTCGCGTACGTCATTTGCGGATTGTTGTCCGGACTTGCTGGGTTGATCTTAACCGCTCGCACGAGTTCGGCGTTGCCGCAGGCTGGGCTTGCTTATGAGCTCGATGCAATCGCTGCAGTCGTCATCGGCGGAACCAGTCTATCGGGCGGAGTTGGCGGCGTGATCGGCAGTTTACTTGGGGCCCTAATTATCGGTGTCATCAACAACGGTTTGGATTTGCTTGGCGTCGACTCGAGTTTCCAACAAATAATAAAAGGCGCCATCATCGTCGGTGCGGTCTTTTTGGACAGTCGCAGACATGACACCAAGTGAACGGCCGGTTGCGAATTGTCTGCAACTCAATCAGCTTCGAAACCAAATAGAAAGTTAATACAAACCTGTTCCATACCCCAAATCATGAAAATAGTTAAAAAAATCCTGACCACAGTTGCGGTCTCATTGACCGCGCTATTCATAGCGAATTCTGCCCACGCTGCGCAACCGATCCGAGTGGCGGCCGCTGTCTATGGCCTGAAAGCGGAATTCGCAAATTTGTGGGTTGCATCGCTTAAAGAACATCCGGCTGTTAAGAGCGGTCAGGTTGAAATAACAGTCTTTGACGGCAAGTACGATCCGTTAGTGCAAAACAACCAATTTGACACGATCGTTACCGAAAAGTTCGATGCTGCGATTATGATTCCGGTAGACTTCCAGGCGAGCGTCCCTGGAGTCAAAAAAGCCGTCGCGGCAAAGATTCCTGTCATCGTTTCCAATGCGCGGATCAACTCCGATGTTCAGACGTCGTATATCGGATCAGACGACGTTCTCGGCGGTGAGATGTTGGCCGAGGCTGTTTGTAAAAAGCTTGGCGGGAAAGGTAACGTCGTCATTCTTGAAGGTCCAATCGGGGGATCTGGGCAAATAGATCGAACAAAAGGCGTTCAAAACGTTTTGAAAAAATATCCCGATATCAAAGTGCTGGAAATGAAGACGGCGAACTGGTCGCGCGCGGAAGGACTGGCGCTCATGGAGAACTGGCTTACAGCTCACCCCGGCCAGATCAACGGCATCATTGGTGAAAACGATGAAATGGCGCTTGGGGCAATACAAGCGCTCAAATCTGCGAAGCTCCCGGTAAAGGATTTTGCAATCGGCGGAATTGACGGAGTGGCTGACGCTCTGACGGCTGTCAAGAATGGCGAAATGTTCAGTATCTTGCAGGATTCCACTTCGATGGCGCAAGGTTCCCTTGATCTCGCACTACGCCAAAAGATAGGGGAATCTTATGCGCCGCAGGCACCTCTTTGGAAAACGTATGAAAAAGAAATGCCATGGAAGGATGGCACTGAGAAGACGTACTGGGTGCCATGGACTCCTGTGACAGCTCAGAATGTCGATGAACTGATAGCTTCCCGCAAAAAATAGCGACCCAACTGTACTTGCGGGCGACAGCGATGACCACGTTTTCTGTCGCTCGCACCAATGAGCTGCGCCTGACTCGTAGATCGGCAATGAGTTCAATTCCAACCAAACAAAGATTCTCATTGGAGAATCAAGTGGCCTTCATTACCGGAGCGAATTCCGGGATAGGATATGCGATCGCGTCGCTCTTCTCAGCAAGCGGAGCAAAGTTGGCTCTTTTCGATCGCGATCCGCAGATGCTGGAGACGGCGGAAGCGCTTGCCGTTCCGGCCCAACCGGCGTTGGCCTTGATCGGTGACGTCTGCAACACAGCGGATGTACAGAAAGCGGTCAAAATCGCCCACAAACATTTTGGGCGAATAGATATTCTGATTAACAACGCTGGAATCGGCCCGTTAAGGCCGTCCGAAGAAATGCCGGACGATTTGTGGGATAAGACGATCGCGGTGAATCTTCGCGGACCGTTCGTTGTCGCTCGTGAGATAGGCAATATTATGATCGCGCAAAAGCGGGGAAAAATCGTCCATGTCGCATCGCAAGCGAGCGTTGTCGCCATTGAGGGTCACGTCGCATATTGCGCCAGTAAGGCAGGTTTAGTTGGCCTCAGCAAAGTTCAAGCCCTTGAGTGGGGTAAATACAATATCAATGTGAATTGTGTCTCACCGACGGTGGTTCTCACGGAACTCGGTTCGGTTGCTTGGGGTGGCGAAAAAGGAAACGAACTCAGGAAGCAAGTACCGATTGGACGCTTTGCTGAGCCGCACGAGATCGCTGCCTCCGTCGCATTCCTCGCCAGCGATGCTGCGGACATGATCACGGGCGAGAATCTTATGATTGACGGCGGCTACACCATTCACTAGGGCCCGTTTTTACCTGCTACGCATTGATATGCCGAAGCCGACAGCAGCGGAATGGCTCCCAAAATGGACACTGAAGCGTCAGCCCGGCTCACCGCTTTACCTGCAAGTCGAGGAGTTTCTGAGAGGATTGATCCGTCTTCATCGCTTTGAGAATGGGGAGCTTCTTCCAGACGAAGTGACGCTTGCCAAGGAGCTCGGAGTTAGCCTTGGAACCGTTCGGAATAGCCTTTCACGCCTGGTAAATGAGGGGATGCTCGAGCGCAAAGCCGGCGTCGGTACGCGTGTGATCAGACGCCCGGTTGAGTCCGGCATCGTCGCATGGCGAAGTTTTTCCCGGGAGATGCTCAAGCGAGGAATCCATGTACAATCTCTTTTTCTGGAGGCCTCACAGTCCCAAGCGACGAATGCCGCGGCCACCGCACTGCGTATCAAACCGGGAACACCGGTTCTATTTCTCGAACGTGTCCGTGGATGGGACGATACGCCGATGCAACACGCGCTTACTTGGTTTCACCCGCGGCTCGGACTTTCGGGGAATGAAGATTTTCACGAGCCTCTCTACGATCTATTGAAAACGGTGACCGGAGCGGACGCGGAACGGGCACACGAAGAATTCGCGGCAATTGCGGCTGACCAGGATATGGCCAGACGGTTATTGGTCAAGAGAGGTACGCCGTTGCTCAGCCGCCAGCAAACGACTTTCGATCCTTCTGGCAACACGATTGATTACACTGAAATTCGATACCGAACGGATAACTTTAAGCTCGAGATGGATTTGTCCCGTGGACCGAACTAATGCTAGGGACCGAACTAGTGTCCTGTCCCCGAAATAGCAGGGACGTCTCTGTTTAGCGTCAGGGGATACCCTACAGTTTTTTTCTTCTGACAAGCCACCTGGACACCGCGTCCAAAGAGACGGCGATCACTACGATCGCCCCGCTGACTACTGTTTGCCAATAGGGCGAAACTCCGAACAAAACGATAATGTTTTCAATAACACCAATGATCGCCGCGCCAACGATAGCTCCTGCCGGGTTCCCAATTCCTCCCGTCGTCGCGATCCCTCCGATGACCGGAGCCGCTATCGAGGTGAGTACCCAAGTTTCGCCAATTGAAGGCTGCGACGAACCTAATCGCGCTACCATCAGCATCCCGGCAAGAGAGGCCAGAAGGCAAGCGAGCATAAAGCAGATCACCCGAATGCGAGCGACCCTGATCCCTAACATTTTTGCGGCGTCACGGCTGTTCCCTATCGCGTACATGTATCGCCCAAATGGGGTAAACATCGTCAACGCATAGACCAATATCAGCATCAAAACGAGAACGACAAAAGGAAACGGCAAACCGAACAAATCACCCGTACCAAGGAATCGGATCGCCTGCGGAATTCCAATAATAGCTTTCCCTGTAGTAATTACCAGATTGATCCCACCGTAAACTCCAGCCATGCCAATGGTGACAACGAGGGCATTAAGATTTAGCGCATTGATAATGAGTCCGTTTAAGAAGCCGCAGCCCGCGCCACACACGAGGGCTAAGGCAAACGAAAGAAAGGGATCTACGTGGAAATCCACCATGAGTTTGCCACCAATGACTCCGCACAACCCGGCAATCGATCCGACGGATAGATCGAGATCGCCGAGAATCAGCAATAAAGCTTGGCCAAGCGATACTAATCCAACAAATGCCAAAGAGCGGATGGTGATACTGATATTATAAGGAGTCAGAAAATAGGGAGAAAATAAGCTGGCGACGAGGATGATCAACAGCAACGCGAGCACGATGCCGCTTAGTTGGTTCCCAAACAAAAGCCTGAAGGCCGGAGAAATAGATTTTCGATCAGGCTTCTGCATCGCGTTCTTGGTTTGTTGCTATCATCGCTCGCAGGATAGCTTCACGAGTCGTCGTATCCGCCTTGAATTCTCCAGACTGCCTGCCAGCATACAGGGTGACAATTCGGTTAGAGCACTTCAAGAGTTCCTCAAGCTCGGAGGAGACGAGAATGATCCCGAGCCGTTCGTTTTCTGCCAGACTTTTCATCAAGTGATAGATGTAATTTTTTGTTCGGATATCGATGCCTTTTGTGGGCTCATCGCAAACGAGGACCTTTGGAGTAATATACATTGACCGGCCAACGATCGCCTTTTGTTGGTTGCCGCCGCTCAAGTACATGATTTGCTGGTCAGAAGAGACCGCCTTGATCTCGTATTGGCGAACGATTTGGTCGATTATTTGTGACTCAATTTTCGCGGAGATGAAACCTCCGCGTACCGTCTTGGGGAAGAGCGTGATACCAATGTTGTGCTTAAGGCTCAAGTAAGGAAATATACCGTGAAGTTTTCTCTCTTCCGATAGATAGATGAATCCGTTTCTTACCGAATGATGCGTGTCATTGAAAACCCAGGCTTTACCAGCCACCGTCGCTTTGCCCGCTATGCGAGGCAGAAAACCGAAGAGAGTCTGCATGATCTCCGAACGACCGGCTCCTACCAATCCTGCAAAACCGAGTATTTCGCCTTCTCGCAACGTGAAACTAACATCCGAGAAACCCTGGCCTGACAAGTTTTGCACATCAAGGACAACCTCTCCCGGCGAGACTTGCGGTTGACAATTTTCCTCAAAATCTAACTCAGCTCCACACATACTCTGGATAACCCAAGGGATCGTGGCGACAGACGCTCTGCTTTCGCCCACTTTTTCGCCATTCCTTAGTACGGAAATCGAGTCACCTAAAGCAAAGACTTCTTCGAGCTTGTGAGAGATGAAGAGGATTGACTTCCCTGCAGATTTGAGCTCTCGGATTATTTCAAAAAGTCGAGTCCCTTCCTCGCCGGTTAACGAGGTTGTCGGTTCGTCCAAGATAAGAATTTTGAAGTCACGATTTGTCGCGGCTCGAGCGATTTGCAGCAGTTGCTGATCGGATACGGAGAGATTTTTAACTTTTTCGTTTGGATCGGTTGCGATGCGGAATGTCTTCAAATACCGATGAGCCGCCCGGTGAAGCTGACCTTTCGTGAGAAAGGTTCTGGAAAAGCCGCTTTTTTCAAATGGGATGAAAAGGTTTTCGGAGACAGTTAACTCTTGAAATAGATTAAGCTCCTGCGGGACGTAGGAAATCTTTTCGAACCCTTTCGGCTCTGTCGAGGCGGACACTCCATCTATGATGACCTCGCCACTGTCCGGCAGGTAAAACCCGATGAGAATCTTTACCAGCGTGCTCTTGCCGGCTCCGTTTTCTCCGACAATGCAGTGGATCTCTCCGGGTTCCAGCGCGAGGTTGACATTGCGTAGAGCGACCACACCGGGAAATTCTTTGCCAATCTCCCGAGCTTCGAGAACGGCCATCTACGGCTCCAAATAATGGTTACCGACCATGCATGCGGTTTTAGGCGAATCTACGCGCCTCAAAAAGCCGATTTTCGAAGTGACGGTTTAGAATCCTTTGTAGCCCTTTATCATATCCTTTGTGATCGTGACAGTGCCGGTATCAATTCGGTCAGGAAGGTTCGCTCCGGCCGCTTTTTGCCATAGAGCAAGAACGGCCCAATAACCTTGCATCTTCGGCTTCGTCGACACGGAGGATTCAACGACTCCTTCATCGATCAGTTGCAACAACTGGTTCAGGTCGTCGAGTCCTACTTCGACAATCTTTCCGACCTTATTCGCCTCTTTGATCGCGATTCCGATTCCGATGGGACCTGAAGCATCACATGCCACGAAGCCACGCAGGTTCGGGTGAGCGCTGATGATTGACGAAGCTTCTTTCTGGGCTTGTTCGATGCTATCGTTATCGACCCCTTCAGCGACGACTTTGATATCAGGGTACTTCGCGAACGTATCGCGGTGGGCCTGGGCGCGGATGCGATGGTTCGGAGCAGTCGGTACTCCCTGCATTATTGCGACCTCGCCTTTGCCTCCGATTAGTTTGACAAGCCTTTCAGAGGCTGCAGAGGCTTGCGCGGCATAGTCGTTACCGACACTCGTAAGGTGAAGATCTTTAGGGGCCTCGGAATCAAATATCACGACTGGAATGCCTTGCGAAATGGCTTCGTCCAGCACTGCCCGATTTCCATCAGCGTCCAAAAGGTCGATCATAATGCCGTCCGGTTTGGTCGAGATGGAACTCTCGAGGATTTGATTTTGCATTACTACGTCTGCGGTTTGGGGCGCGCGATAGTCGATGACGACCTTGCTTCCGGAGAGATCCGTAAGCATTTTGGCTGCTTCGCTTGCGCCATCGTGGACCTTATCGAACCAAGGGTGAACGACTTTCGGCACGATCACAAACTTGTATTCCTTTTTTGTTGGAACATCCGCGCCCAATGCTGTCTTTGCGACCATGCCAATGCAAAGTCCGGCGATAACCAATCTTAGTAGAGGTACTGACGTTTTCATATTCGTGGGGGGAACCCCGCGAGATTACTTTAACGTAGTAGCGGGTGTCAAGACCCACTGCTTCTCGAACGCCGGAAGTGCATTGAGCCGTTTGGTTGAGCGCCGCGTTGTATCGAGGCTATTTATCAGGATCCACCTATTTTCCAGCTAAGCAGAGACTTTCAACGCCTACCTGGCCCTTCGGACCCTGCAGTTTGGACATTCCGAGAACGCTTCAGGCAGGAGGGTAAGGCGGGGACGCCTTACTTACGCCGGATAGGCCACCGGTGGTAATTAAGGCGTCCCGCCTTACCCCGCGGCCTGACTAAATAGTTCTTGAAATGTCCAAACTCGAGGGCGCTTCGGGCCGGATCTTACTCGGCGTAACGGCTTCGAAACGACTGCTGCCGGAATGGTGGAAATCGGAGTCCAAATTCCCCTATAGGCCATAAATTTCCTCGAGCTTTCGCCTCATGATCGTGGCGTCAACGTCGATTCCAGTCCAATACTTGATACTGATAACACCCTGATTGACGAGCATCCCCAGGCCGTCGACAATTGTGCAGCCGCGTGCTTCAGCGTCCGCGATGAGTTTGGTGCGGGGCGGACTCGGAACGACATCCGCGACGACAATTCCGGGCGTCAGCGACTTGACGTCAATATCCAGCCGGCCATCGACGTGTGGATAAAGGCCAATCGACGTGGCATTAATGACGATGTCGGCGTCCGGTTGCACCACATAGGTCCTGTCCCAGACAATCAGTTCCGCTGTCGCAGGCGTCTTTGCGTTGATGACTTCGACCAGCTCTGCGCCGCGCGCGACACTGCGGTTCACCACGGTGATCGAACAGGCCCCGGCGAGGGCTAATTCAACCCCGAGTGCTCGGGCTGCTCCGCCTGCGCCGAACAAGATAACACGCTTGCCGCGCGGGTCCACGACACCTTCCAGCGACAGCAGAAAACCTTTTCCGTCGGTGTTCTCGCCCACGTAGGTATCGCCGCGACGCACCGCGCAATTTACCGCGCGCATGATCGCCGCAGACTCGCCAAGTCCATCAAGGTGCTCGATCACCGCGACCTTGTGCGGAAGAGAGCAGTTGAAACCAGCCCACCCCATGGCCCGAGCGCCGCGAACAGCGTCGCCCAACCTTTCCGGGGTTACCTCGCAATTGATATAGCGCCAGTCCAACCGGTGATGGCGATAGGCTGCCTCAATCATGGCGACCGTCGGGTTACCGGCGGCCACGAGTGCAAATGAGCCGGTTAGCTGACTCAGAAAATTTAATTCGTTGAGCATTGTTCGTTGTTGTAAGTCGGTTCAAATGGACGCTTTGGAATGCCAGGCGTCCTTTATGGATGCCACCCTTCGTACCAGAATTCCGGGAGCACCTCGTGAAGTGCCGCACCGCTGAAGGTCGGGAGATAAGCTTTGCCGTGAGCGCGAGTGATCGCATTCAACTCGGCCAAGCGCGCGATTGCGTTGGCGATCGCGCCAACTTTGGCCTTAGGGTCGTGCGTCGACACAGCATCGCGCCAGATCGAGCGTCCCGCGAGGTAGCCCGAAGCGCCCGCCTGGCAACTGATCTTGACTTGTGTTTTAAAGCTGTCGAAGGAAACACCGGCCGACAGGATCACCCAAGGAACATTGATGCCCTTATTAAGTCGCTTGCACGATTCGAGAGCCTTGCCTTGACCTTCCTCTGAACTCACATCTCCCGGGAACTCGACTTTCAGCATATCGACGCCGTAGCTATTCGCCTCGTGAGCTGATTCGATGATGCCCTCGATGCGGCGCGCGTTCCAGTCTGGTTTTGTCGGATCTTCCTCGGGTAACGGGTACCAGATCGGCTCGACGACCAGCGGCAGTGAAAGTGCCGCACACTCTGCTACCAGGCGCTTGAGAACGCCGCGCTGGAAGTCGCCAGTGCTGCTGTCGGGCCGGAAGAACCAGAGAAGCTTGCAGACGTCGGCACCGATAAGCTTAATCTTGCGAGTGCCCCAGCCCGCGCGGAGTTTGGTCATCCGGGACTCAGAACCGTAATAACCTTCGTCCTCGATTGATGACATAAAACCCATTGAGGCAGGGAGCGCCCTGGCAGCGATGACCTGCGCCAAGGCAAAACGGGGATCCAGCAAGAAGGCGCTGACCTCGCTCGCCAACGCACTGATAAGGTCGAGCTTCGAGTCTACCGTGCGGGCGTAGTCGACCGCTTCCGGATCGGGATCCAGGAGCTCCTGAAAATCCGAGAGATGGTCGAGTGCGCAGATCAGAAAGAATCCATCCTGCGAAACAACCCGTTGAAAGCTGCGCATCTTGCCGGGATCGATACCGGGAGCACAACTGTTGCTGTGGTTCCTCAAACGACTATTCATGTGTTTCCTCAATCATCCAATGGTTGTAGAGAATGCCTGATGACTCTGCGGCGTGCGCGGACTCGGCGCCGAGAACGAGCAGTGTGCCGGCAAGAAAAGTGTCACCGAGACCTATTGTGGCGACCGGAGCTATAAGATAGGGCGCCGGACAGCAGACGACAAACCAGCCATTATGCTGCTTCCAGACCGGCAGAGGCGGCTCGATGAATTGTGCGCCTTCCGGCAGTCGCTGCGGCACGTTAACGTACCCAACCGCGGCACGAGAAGAAGCCAGGAGGCAGCCCATCATCAGGGCTTCCAGCTCTTGTTCGGGATTGTCGCGAGTGACGGCCAGCGCCCAAGTGTCAGCGTGGACGCACAAACGAGAGAGGTTGAACGCTGCACTAAGCTCGCAGGCTCTATCGATCGGGTTAGGGGAACCGTCACACAACCCGCGAAGCTCTGAGTGGTTCATTCCCAGGGATGTGATATCCCGAACGAGACTCTTCAGGACGGAGTCCCTGCTCCGTGCACTCGAATAATCGCCCAGCTCCAAATGAATCGTCTTAAGGCCCCGATCTTTCCAAGCATGGATTAGTGTCTGAGTCTCTGCGACCGCCGTCTCCAATCTCTGGCTGGCAACGCCATTGAAGCCACAGACAATTCCGGCGCCGGCTGTAGTAGCAGCAGCAATACTCTCGCGAACGAAGTCCGGATCATTATCGAGCGAATCATCGGCGAAGCGGACGATTGTTCGGGTCGAACGTCTCGGAATGACAGATCCCACTTTTACTCCAATGGTAAATTCGAAAATGTAGTGAGCAGGTTTCAAGGCTTCAGATTCAGGAAGATCTCCGCATTTAATCAGCCCAGAATTGCCTGCTATCTGGATCTCCGGGTGAATGACCGATAGCTGCCGCGAACCCCGGTCTCCCAAACTCATCAGAGTCGGCGCGCCAACGGTGGCCAGTGTTTGCGCTGCTTGAGCCCCTGTTCCCCCGAGGCCCCAACTCGAAATCCGGAGGTTCTTTTCAATCCAGGTATCGCCCCCCGGCCAATCCATTCGAAGTTCTCCTCCAACGCCGGCTGCTGCTCTTCGAAACAGTTCCCTGGCCAGTTCGGCTTGCGGGGTTCCCGTCTCGGCGCTTAATAGCGCCTCCGCCTGATCCAGGCGCACATAAGCGTCTACGCAGGTGGCCAATCCGCATATCGCGAGTCGAGCGTTACCCGCATAAGCGGGTAATCTACGGATAAGATCGCGATAATCTTGGTGCCAGCGATCGCTCGTCATTCCTTGATCGCCCCTCCTGTCAGACCAGCGATGATGTGGCGTTCAAAGGTGAGCACCAGCACCACGAGCGGAAGCGTGACAACGACGGAAGCCGCCGCAATATCACCCCAAGGGATATAATGAACGTCGGTGAAGTTTGCGATGCCCACAGGAACGGTCTGGTGGTTAATATCCGACGTGAAGGCCAGAGCAAACATGAATTCATTCCAAGCTGCGATAAACGACAGAAGCCCCGTCGTCACGACTCCCGGCAAAGACATCGGGAGAGTTATCAGGAAAAAGATGGCCAAGGGTCTGGCGCCGTCGATCCGCGCGGCTTCGTCGATCGACTGTGGAATTGTCCGGAAGTAGCCGAAGAGAACCCAGATGACCAGCGGCAGACCTAGCGCGAGGTAAACAATAATCAGAACTCGGTAGGTGTCTAACCAGCCGAACTGCGAAGCTAACATGTAAAGCGGAGCGACGATCGCAATCTGTGGAAACATCGAGACCGCCAGAATGACGCCAAGGATTCCGAACCGGCCGCGGATTTCGAGTCGGGCAAGCGCGAACGCCGCGATGGCGCCAAAAAGTAAACAGAGGAAGGTCGTAGTACCAGCGACAATGATTGAATTGACAATGTAGCGTTGGAAACTCTTGCCGACGAAGATATTAATAAAATGACCGAAGGTTATCGGATTAGGCAGCAGCGTCGGATTACCGCTCACCAGGCGTTTGTCGAGCTGTAGCGAGCTAGACATTTGCCATAGAAATGGCCCTACCGACCAACACAAAACGAACAGTGCGCATGCGTAGACTAACACGCGGTTCCACGGAATAAATGTATAACCACGCGCTGCTGTCTGCTGATTGGTTCGGGTCACGCTCATTGAGCTGCCTCCTTGAATTTGCGCAAAATGAAAATCCCGAAGCCTAGAGCGATGAAGATTTCGGTAATGAACATTGCCGTGGATAGTGCGGATCCGTATCCAAACAGGAGCGCTGAAAAAAGAATCTTGTAAGTCAGCGTTGAGAGAACCTCGGTAGAATCTGCCGGACCCCCACCAGTTATGACGTAGACAAGATCGAAGATCCGGAAAGCATCGAGGGCGCGAAACATCGCTGCGATCAGTAGAGTGGGGGCAAGCAACGGCAGTTTGACACACCAAAAGCGCTGCCAGGAACTAGCTCCGTCAATTAAGGCGGCTTCGGAAAGAGAATAGGGAATGGTCTGCAGCCCAGCCAGCAAAAGCAGGGCCATGAAAGGCGTGGTTTTCCAGACATCGGCAATGACGATCGTCCACAAGGCGAGATCAGGCGATCCGTACCAATTAACGTTTCCATGAAGGAGGCCGACGCTTCGTAGAAGATAGTTAACGACGCCATTCTGTCCGTCGAACAACCATCCGAACATCTTAGAGGTGACAACGGTTGGAATGGCCCATGGCACTAACATTGCCGCTCGTACCAATCCGCGACCCAGGAACCGTTGCGCGAGAATGAGGGCGATGACTAACCCGATCAGTGTTTCCAGCACTGTCGACGCACTTGTAAATTCCATCGTGTGAATCCAGGCGTTCCAGAACTGACTGTCCGAGCAGAGCTGTTGGTAATTTTCGAGCCCGACAAACGCATCTGTTCGGGACGCCAGCGTCGTGTCTCGAAGCGAGAGCCACAAACCAAGAATCACGGGATAGACCGAGACCGCGGCAATCGCAGCCAGCGCAGGAACCAACAGCAGGGCCGGCCATGGCCGCCCAATCCTGAACCGCATCTCCGGTGGACGCAGATCCGCTTCCCGACTGAGTGTTTTAGCAATCGCCATGACCGCACCTGTTCAAGCCTGCACGAACCCCTTGCCTGATGGCCACCGGGAAGATCACCTTTTAAGCCGCAACGATCTTCTCGATCTGTGTCTTTGCCTTGTTGAGCGCGCCCTCGATGTCACCTGACACCAGTGCACGCGATATCTCCGACTGCAGGACAAGCGTGACCTGCGGGTATTTCGGTGTGACCGGACGTGGTATTGCGCCCAAGGAGAGGTTCTTCAGCTTCTGAATGAAGGGCTGAGTCTTAGCGAGTTCCGGCTCGTCGAATACGGCTAGGCGAGTCGGCACAAACCCTTCCACTGTCGCGAAGTGCAACTGCGTCGCGGGCGTCGACAGCCAACGGAGGAAGTCGATCGCGGCATCCTTGTTCTTCGTAGAGGCATTGACACCGTACTGATAGCCGCCGAGGCAGGCAGCGCTCTGCTTGCCGGCAAAATGAGGAAGCGGGGCAACCTCCACCTTGCCGACAACATCCGACTGCGTCTTATCTTGCGCGATCGACCACACATAACTCCAGTTCCTGAGGAAAACCGACTGGCCGGCCGTGAATGGCCGACGCGACGGTTCTTCGTCCCAGGTGAGTACGTCGGAGGGCGTGATCTTGTCCTTGTGGATGGTGTCATACATCAACTGGACGGCCGCTTTGGCCTCCGGTTCGGCGATTCTTACCGATTTCCCGTCAGGACCGAGAATAGCGCCGCCGTTAGAGCCGATGAAGGAGACTAGGTCGCAGGTTAGGATCTCCGCCTGCTTGGCTTGCCAGATAAAGCCAAAGCGCACGTCTCCTCCCATGCCCTTCTGAGCCGTTTCGATCAGCTGATCCCACGTCTCTGGAACGCCCGCGCCGAGCTTTTCCAGTATGTCGGTCCGGTAATAGAGCTTACCGCAGTCGATGAACCACGGCATCGCGGTGAGTTGACCTTTCCAGGTACAGCCCTGGACGATGCCGGGCAAGTAAGCCTTCATCTCGTCCGCGCCAAAATAATGGTCGAGCGGCAGGGCCCAACCGGCCTCCGCAAATTCGGCGATCCAAATGATGTCCTGTGTAAAGACATCGGGGGAACCGCTTTTGCGGGCAAGTTGCTGGACAAGTTGCTGATGAACTTCGGTAGAGCTGCTCGGTGGCGGCAGTTCAATATAGCTAACGTGTACGGAGTTCTGCGATTTGTTGTACGATTCGATCACCTGCTGCATCGTGTCGGTTGAAAAAAAGCGAGCGCTCGCGAAGGTGATCTCCGTCCGACCGCTCTGCGCGTAGAGGCGGGTCGGGAGGTTAAGGGCGCCAGCCGCTACGGTTGCGGCCGCAGCACCGGAAGCAACAATAAAATCGCGGCGTCGCATCCCGGTACCCTCCGGTTTGCCGGCATCATGAGTCAGTTTCTTAGACATTGTTTTCCTCCTGAAATAATCCACGCATGGCACACACGAATCTGCGTGAGTCATGCATTTTTTCCGTTTTTTTTGCTAAATATCAATATAAAAATGCATTGTCACGCGAGCGTCAAAAGATATGTTGTAATGAAAAATTGCCTCCGGGGGGAAGTTAGGAACGGCATGAATATGGATTCGGAACAAGATGTTGCAGCGGCGGAGAGTGTTCTGCCAGATTATGCAATACCTGCACAACGCCGCGGTGAGCTGCTCAAGGTCGCAAAAGAGCGCGGTGCGATCACCGTGGTGGAGAGTGCGAGCCAGTTCGCGGTCTCGGCGGACACCATCCGCCGTGACTTGGACTATCTGGCCGAGCGCGGCCTGCTCAAGCGGACCCACGGCGGCGCGGTTCCCTTAAACGACGTGATCGTTCCTGACATACCGGTCACGCAGCGGTCGGTTGCACGAGCCGCCGCAAAGGGGCGTATCGCGCGACAGGCCGCAACTTTGATCGTCAATGGCGAGACGCTGTTCATTTACGGCGGGTCAACCACCCGCGCTTTCGTGGGGGAACTGGGCGAGCGGCGAGGACTGACAATCGTTACGAACGATCTTGGTATACCAGGGGCAATGACGCCAGACACCGCCCGCGCCGTCTATCTGGTGGGCGGGCAGGTCCTTACTCAATCTCAGATCACGATAGGCATGGTGGGCTTTCCGGAAGCGGGCCCAATCAGTGCTGATACGGCGGTGATTGGGGTGGGCGGCATCTCAGAGCGCGGATTGTCTACGACTATATTAGAGGAGGCTGCGATGATGGCTGAGATGATGGACGCAGCGCGGCGTGTGATCGTGTTGGCCGACGCGACGAAACTGGGGCGATCGGTCTTTGCGCACATCGGTCCCCTTGACAAGATAGATGTGCTCGTCACAGACGCCGAGCCCCCTCCACAATTGGCTGCCGCCTTGAGCGAATCCCGCGTCGAGATAGTGGTAGCTGATTGATCGTTGAAATCTCGTCTGGAACCTAACTTGACTTCTCGACTTCCTCTTGGTGCCAGGCGAGCTCTCGCAGAGAGCCATCACGGCGCCTCAGCGTCGAGGGATCATAGACGGAACCATCACAGGTTCCCGCCCGGAAAATGACGACGTCATCTGCAATGGCCAGGATCTCCTCTTCTTCACTCGATACGACGAGAACCAGGACGTCATTGTTCTCTTCGGCCAGACGACGGATAATCCGATGAATCTCACCCTTTGCGCCGATATCCACGCCTTTTGTGGGCTCGTCAAGGAGGAGAAGTTTTGGGTTTTGGCGGATAGCCCGCGCAAAAAGGACTTTCTGCTGATTGCCACCGGACAGCCTGGCCATCGGGCCATCCAAGTCTCCCCGTATTTGCACGTGCTGAAGCGCTATCGACATTTTACGTCTCATCAGACCACGCCGCAGCCACTCGAATTTGACAAAGTCCTTCAATACCGGCAGGGCAACGTTCAACTTTGCGTCGAGTTGAGGTATAAAACCGTCTTTTTTCCGGTCCTCTGTGACTAGGACAACTCCGCGTCCGGCGGCATGTCTTGGACTCTTCGGCTCGTACGGTCGGCCAAATACCGTAATAGAACCGTCGACAAGCGGTTCCATACCGATTAGCGAGCGCAGAAACCTCGAGCGGCCGGAACCGACCAACCCGTAGAGGCCCAACACCCTCCCGGGTCTGGCAGTGAGGTTGACACGCGCTAAGTGAACTGTTTGAAGACCGCGCACAACGAGCGCGGGTTCCTTTTGTGCCGCCGCGATGATGCGCTGAATCGGCGCATCGGCTTTCGGCACTCCCTGATCTCCTTGTTTTCCAGTAATTGCGGCGATCAGATCGGCGGGCGTAACCGCATTCACTGAGTCGCTTAGGGCGACCCTGCCGTCAATGAGCGCCGTGATACGATCTGAGACCGCAAGCATCTCGTTCACCTTGTGCCCGATCAGCAGGATGCCGACTTTCTCCCGTTGGGCTAGATTTCGCAACCATTCAAGCAGCCTGTTCACTTGCCCGACTTCAAGCGAAGCCGTTGGCTCGTCCAAAAGAAGAAAACGCATATTTCGATGCACCGCGACTGCGATTTCCACTAATTGCCGAAGGGCAACGCCGAGGTCGGCGAGTTTCATCAACGGATCGATATCGAGCTCGAACCGTTCAAGCAGCTCGCGAGTCTCCTGTTCCATCGCGCGCCGCCGAAGAACTCCGGACCTGGTCAGTTCCGCGCCCAAGAATGTGTTCTCGACAATGGTCAGCTTGGGGAGCAGTGACAATTCCTGGTAGACCGTCGAGATACCGGCACCTATCGCATCAGCCGGACCATCGAAGGAAACGTCTCGTCCGGAGATTCTCAGATGACCTCTTTCAGGGCGCATGACGCCGGCGAGCACCCGAAGCAAGGTACTCTTTCCGGCGCCATTGTGGCCGACAAGCCCGTGGATTTCTCCAGGTTCCACGGCAAGAGAAACTCGATCAAGGACCGTGAGATCTCCAAATATTTTCGTTATCTCAACTGCTTCCAGCCCACTTTTGGACTCCGTGGCCACGGTATAGAATCTCCCTTGTCTCCGTGTCAGCCAACTTCGCCGGGAGCAGGCTTCCCATGAGTAATAATCTTGAGAGGTCGAAGGACCTGTTTGGGAACATCCTTGCCATCCAGGTAATCCCGGATCTGCTTAAGAGTGATCTTTGCGTACTCGTACGGTTCCTGAGCCGCGGCCGCAGGATACAGCGCCTCGATTGGATACTCCGAGATAGCAAATCCGTACACCTTGGCGTTGGCATTCAGGCTCTTCACCGCGCGGAGTGCTCCTTGGGCAGCTGGCCCTGTGTCTGCCCAAATCAGGTTGATGTCCGGATGAGCCTGGAGCATCTCGGTGGTTTTCTGCAGACTTACGTCCGGCTTGACCAACCCGTTAACTTCCTGGACAACTTTCACGTTCGGATTCCCGGAGAACACTGACTTAAAACCGTTCGAACGTTGGACAGTCGGGATTTCGTTTGGTTCGGTCACGATACCAATCACCAGTTTTGCGTCCGGTCCGTAGTCCTTTAGAACCTGCTCGCCGATTTGCTTCCCTCCAGCGAAGTTATCAGCTCCGACGTAATCAACAATTTCTGCGTGTTGCGCCGCCAAATCCTTCTCCGAAACAATGACGTTTACGGTGAACACCGGTATACCAGCTTTATAGGCGGCCGCAGCCTCTGCCGCAGCCGGTCCCGATTTCACGCCGTTCAGCGCCAGTGCACAGATTCCCTGCTGGATAAAGCCCTGGACCTGTCCAAGTTGCGCCTCATTGTCGTCGTTAGCGATCTGAACATTTACCTGGAAACCAAGTTCCTTAGCGCCGTCGATGAAACCCTGCCGCATTGCCACGTAGTAGGGATTGGTTGTGTTCGGCAACGCCACGCCGATCAGTGGCGTCTTGGACTGGCATGATTTTGGCATCAACCGTGGACCATCCGCCGCCATTAGGGCAGACGATACAGGGACGATTCCAAGGATCACAGAGACCCATCTTACTATTTTCATATTTCCTCTTTAATTTGTATTTTCGTTTGACGTCGAATGTTGTTAACCCATTCTTCTTCTCGACAAACCTGACCCTCTCGGTTTTTTACTACCTATTACGACTCCTGCTTCCCCACATCTCACGATCTACCTTCTGCTCGTGACCCGGATCTGAAATCGGATTGTGACGCATCCTGTTTTCCGGTGACGTCCTTTGCTGCCGGGATAGCAACGCCGTGCTCATCCTGTGCTGATTCCCTCAACAACTTTCGCGCGTAGCACTTTCGCCGCACGGCGAACTTCGCTAAAGCGTCGACGATAAGTGTCCAGGATGACACCAAAAAGGATGATCAATCCAATCACCAGCGGCTGCCAGAAACTCGGCACACTGAGCAACGTCATACCGTTCGAGATCGTGGCGATGAGAAGCGCACCTAACATTGCGCCAAGCACAGAACCGACGCCGCCAAACAAACTGACTCCACCGACGACGGCCGCTGCAATGGAAAAGAACAACTCATTTCCTGTCCCGGCGGATGGGTAACCTACCATGAGACGCGAGGTGGTGATGAGGCCACCCATCCCGGCACAGAAACCACTTATCGCATAGACCGAGATCGTGGTAAGGGCCACGTTCACGCCAGCGAGTCCCGCTGCTTCGACGTTACCTCCCACCGCGTAGATATGTACGCCCAATCGTGTTCGTTGCAGCACGAGATAGCCGATGACGGCCGCGATGGTCACCAAGACAACAGGCATAGGAATCGTCAGGAATTGACCATTGCCAACGACGGAGAAACGCTCATCCGCTACGGTTATGCTTTGCGCTTCGGCAATAATCATCGGCACGGAAGTTGCAACGCCGTAGGTCGAGAAGGTGACGATGAAAGCGGGAATCTTCAGGTAGTGAATGATTGCTCCGTTCAATACACCTAGAAAGACCCCAGAAGCTAACGCAACCACGGACGCAAGAGGCCAAGGCAAGCCAAACTGCATCATCACAGTGCAAAGCACGCCGGTCATCGCCACCGTTGAACCTGTCGATAAATCTATTCCGCCGGTGAGAAGGACAAACGCCTGACCCAAGGCAAGAAACGCTATAACCGAACCGTTCAGGAGAAGGATGCGGATGTTGCTATACATCCGAAATCGGTCCGAAAGCAGGCACATGACCAAGAACACCACGAGCCAGACCGAAAGAATTCCAATTTCCTCACTTAGCCTTCGACGACGCAAACTGACCTCCGGCAAAAAACATGCTATTTCGGGGACGGAACACTAGGGTTCGAGTATGACTTTCATCGATCCGTGATGCGTCGCGACCCGATCCATCCCGTCGGCGAAGTCGGATAGTGAAAACCGATGAGTCACGATTGACTCCATGGGCAAAGACCGCTGTTCCAGCATCCGAATCGCCACAGGATAGCAATGAGGACCCAAGTGGGATCCTCGAATATTGAGTTCTTTGGTGTCGCCGATCATCGTCCAGTCAACCGTTGCTTTCTCGCTCATGACGCTGAACTCAACGAACGTTCCGAGCTTTCGGATCATCTGCAGTCCTTGTTCCACAGCCGCCGGTTTGCCGCTCCCCTCGATGTAGACATCGCAACCGTAACCCTCTGTCAGGTCAAGGACACGACCGATGGAGTTCTCTTTTTTCACGTTGATCCCGAGGTCGGCACCGCAGAGTTTAGCCAGCTCAAGCCGCTCGTCATTCGGGTCGACCGCGATCAAGAGCGCCGGCCCTTTTACCTTGGCTGCTGCAATCATTCCAAGGCCGAGCGGTCCGCAGCCGGCAACGACAACCGTGTCTTGATATCCAATGTCCGCGCGTTCCACCGCATGGATCGAGCAGCTCAACGGCTCGATAAACATGGCATGATCGATCGGGATCGTCTTCGGCACCTTATAATTGAGCGCACCACGAGGAAAGAGCATGTACTCCGACCAGGATCCTTGAGTTCTCCTCCGGAATCCGTAGATATCGTGGACAGCACACAGCCAATATTGGCCGTTCTTGCAGTAGCGACAGTTCCAGCATGGAACAATATTTTCGCTTACGGCGTGATCGCCGATTTCGAGGTCATATTTTTCGCGCGCTCCTTCGCCCATGCGAACGACTTCACCGACAAATTCGTGCCCGGGTGTAACTGGGGGCTGGCACCACCCGGTGCGGCTCTCGTCGCCCCAGAACCAGGGAGCACCTTGGAAACATTTGATGTCACTGCCGCAAATGCCAGTCGTTAAGACTCGAATCAGAACTTCCTCCGGCCCAGGATCGGGAACCGGCAATTCTTCATACCGAAAGTCGCCACGCCCATGGTTGACCACAGCGTTCATTCTCTTAGGGAGATTGTCGGTTGTCGAAATCATGGGCGCATCAGCGATTATTTTTCGGCCATGTCGCCCCAACTATGGAATTGTCGACTAAACCTAAAGTGCAGTTGGACATTGTTTGGTTGGAGGGAAGGATCGTCCGGGGGTAGTGGACCGGTTGTTGGGTAGAAATGGCGAAGAGACCGGGGAAAGTCAACGGATTAATATTTAAATATATAGATAAAACCGAATCAGCCGCGAGGGTTGGAGATTTGAAGGAATTCTTGCGCATCTCTTCGCCGGCAGACGGTGTGCCGATAGCGAAAATTACGGATCGGAGCACAAACGATGCCGACAATTCAAATAAAAAACGCAACGCAAACGTTTGGCCGCCCTTGCTTTGAGTGTGCTCTGGTCGAACGCTGCTGAATGCGTTGATCGGAAGAAGCGGAGCCGTCGTTTCAGCAAAAGTCGATTAAATATTCAAACCTATGGCCGGGGGGATGCGGAGAAGACGTTTCAAACAAAACGATCACGAATGCATTGCGTCCTGGCGCGATTTCCTACGGTTCAACCCTTGCAGTGGAGTGGCCGAGGATTTTCACCGTCTGGTTCAACTGTTCGATTTTCAGCGGTTTTTTCAGAACTGTTACAGGACTAATCTGTAAAATTCTGTCTAACACCTCGCTGTCCGGGTAGCCGGTAATAACGATGACATTCAGATCGGGATCGATATGTTTGGCAGTTTTATACACCTGATCTCCGGGCGCATCCGGTAATTGCAGGTCCAAAAACATCAGATCGAACTTTTGTTTCCGGAGGCTGCTAATGGCGTCCTTGGCCGTTCCGACAACCACTCGACTAAACCCGATCTTCTTCAAAAACGCCTTAAACAATTCTTGAAGATCAGGATCATCATCAACCACCAACACCGTTGGCTGGCCCTGTTTATCCTGTCGGAGAATGTCCCGATCCAGTGAAGATTTCTTAATTCGCCACCGTCCGCCAATTTGGATCGCGGGTATCTGCCCCCGTTGAACAAGGTAGTAAACTGTCGGGAGCGGTATCCGTAAATACTCGGCGGTTTCTTTTACGGTGAGAAGATTATGATTGGGAGTTTCACTCACAGGCGGATTTTATTAAATAGTTAAATGCAACAGTAGGCCTGTTATGAAAATAAGTCCAGCGTGTCAAGCTGCCCATTCTCTATCTGGTAAAAACATGAACGAAACAAGGTATAATCTCAGCCAAAGCGCCCTTGTTGACTGGCTCGATTCGACCCTTCACCGTCTCCTGCCACCAGTTGATCTGGATGCGGTTTTCGCGCGAATTGCACGGGACGCCGCTGGCTGACCTGGACATGCCGAGGGGTGGCGCCTGAGAATTTTCCTCTGGATTGGGGGATCGCAGTCTCGATTATTCGGCGCGCATATCATGAAGAATCGGCTTTCATTTTTCAAAGGGCGAGCGGATCAATAATCCATCCCAACTATGCAAACACGGACCGAAAAAGATTCCATGGGCACGATGGACGTGCCCGCCGATGCGCTCTATGGCGCGACGACCCAGCGCGCAGTTCTGAATTTCCCCGTCAGCGGGTATCGGTTCGGTCGGCCATTCATTCGTGCCCTTGGGCTGATCAAATGGGCCGCCGCGCAGGCAAACCGAGATCTCGAGAAACTCGACGAAGAGCGTACCCGTCTCATTGTTGAGGCCGCGGAGGAAGTCATCGAGGGAAAGTTGGATAGCCATTTTCCGATCGACATCTTCCAGACCGGCTCGGGCACAAGCACCAACATGAACGCAAACGAGGTGATTGCGAACCGTGTCAGCCAGATGACGGGAAAGCCGATCGGGCTGAAGGATCCGGTCCACCCGAACGACCATGTCAATATGGGACAATCCAGTAACGATGTGATTCCAACCGCAATCCATGTCGCTGTCGGTGAATCGATTCGGAACGATCTGATGCCGGCTCTGGAACATTTGCAGCATGGACTTGAAGCGAAAGCGCACGAGTTCTGGGACATCATCAAAATCGGGCGAACACACTTGATGGACGCCACCCCGATCCGACTTGGCCAGGAGTTTAGCGCGTATGCCAAACAGGTCGAACACGGCAAGTTACGCGCAGGGAACGCCATCGCCGCAGTCGAAGAGTTGGCTCTGGGCGGAACAGCGGTGGGAACCGGATTAAATTGCCACCCGGAATTTCCCGGGCGCGTGATGGGATATCTCTGGAATAGGACCGGAGTCGCCTTTCGCGAAGCCCGCAACCATTTTGAGGCGCAAGGAGCGAAAGACGGATTGGTCGAGGCGAGCGGCGAAATACGGACTCTCGCAGTGAGCCTCTTTAAGATCGCCAATGATATTCGCTGGATGAGTAGCGGTCCTCGCTGCGGCATCGGCGAGATTCGATTGCCGGCGACGCAGCCGGGCAGTTCGATTATGCCGGGCAAGGTCAATCCGGTTCTCTGTGAGTCGGTGATCCAGGTTTGTGCCCAGGTGATCGGCAACGACACTGCGATCTGCTGGGGAGGCGCCAATGGGAATTTGGAATTGAACGTCATGATGCCGATGATGGCCCATAATATTCTTGAGAACATCCGGCTGTTGACGAATGTGGTGCGGACGTTTCAGGACAAATGTGTGAGCGGGATCGCCGCCAATCGTGCGCGTTGCGAGGAATTGGTCGAGTACAGCATGGCCATGGTCACAAGCCTGGCGCCGATTATCGGCTACGATCGCGCGGCTGAGATCGCCAAAGAGAGCGCTAAGACCGGGAAAACGGTCCGGGAAATCGCCCGGGAAAAACAAGTGCTCCCGGAAGCCGACCTCAACCGCGTACTGGATCCGGTCGAGATGACCAAACCCGGTGGAGAGGGTGCCGTGGGGGGATGAGTGATGGGGCGATCGAGTGACGGGGCGATGGAGTGATCGAGTGATGGAGTGATCGAGTGATCGAGTGATGGAGTGATCGAGTGATGGGCGCCGCTCTTCCTTCTGCAACTCCTGAACTCCTGTAACTCCTGAACTTCTGCCTTTATCCTGAACTTCTGCCTTTAGAGAAAGCTGAGCTCAATGGCCCGTTGGATCATCGCGATATGCGCCTGAATTCTCGGGCCAAGGTCATATTCGGAAGGTGTCTCCGTGGTAATCGTGCGCTCGCTGTGGTTTGATGCGAGGTAAATGGCCTCTGCGAGAACGGGGAACTTCTTTAGATTGATCTTCCGGGCAATCCAACCTTGATCGGCCCGGCGGCCTTCGATGGTTAGACGCGCGTCGATCGGGACATAATAACCAGCCGCAGCGAGGAGTTCGCGTCCGAAAGTGGTGAGTTTTTTGCGTATCTCATAGAGGTAAACTCCTTGAGCATCGTAATCCTCGTGAAGACACATTGAGAGCCGGAATTTTCGATCTCGCAGCAGTTCTTTTTGCGCGTTGATCCGCTGGATGGTGTCCAAATGATAGCAGCGATTCAGGTCGCGGTTTTCAGAATCTGTCCTCAGATTGTGCACCAGACCCCAAGGATTGAGGCACGGAAATATCATTACCGGGATATCGCGCAGAATGGAGCGATGAAGTTCAGCCCATTGATAGAGTCCTTCGGTCGCCGCCGGTTCATCGCCGTGGATTCCGGCGGATAAGTAGATTCCGCCGGCACTTTCCAGCGCCGGTGAGACAAAACAGAGCAGGTCAAATTCTTCCGCCGTGCAGTAGACCAAGGGTCTCAACCCGGCTTTTCGGGCAAGAATTTGCCAGCGTTTGCTCAGAAACAGATAATCGTGGACCCGATGCCGTTGAAACTCGAAATTCATGCGGCTGCTAGCTCCGTCAATAAACGCTGGTGAATCCCTTCGAAACCACCATTACTGAAAACGACGATGACATCGCCCGGTTTGGCCAGGGGCTTCACCCGCTGCAAAATGTCATCGACGTACGGTTCGTAGAACGCTGGGATCCCGCACGCTTGGATCGTTTGGACCACTCGCTCCGGATCGAGTCGATCCTCCAGCGGCAGCTGATCCAGTCTCGCCACCCGGGCCAATATAACGCCGTCCGCAAATTTCAGCGCCTCCGGAAGCGCGGTCTGAAAGATGGCGCGCCGTGTCGTGTTGGAGCGCGGCTCGAAAATGGCCCAGATTTTGTGCCCTGGATACCGCTGCCTCAGGGCCAATAGCGTTTCGCGAATCGCCGTCGGATGATGGCCAAAGTCGTCGATCACTTTTATTCCGTTGGCCTCGCCGCGGAGCTCCTGGCGACGCGCCACTCCCGCAAAGCGAGCCAGCGCACTTTGGATCACTTTAATCGGTAACCGGTACGCTAGCGCAACCGAAACGGCCATCGCCGCATTTCGGACATTGAACTCCCCAATCAGCGGCGACCGGAACTCATGATCGTGCAAAGCGAACATTGATCCTGCACTGTCGTATCGAACATTTGTAAGCCGGTGGGTTGCGTTTTCGCTTAAACCGACAGTGAATATCTGGCTGAGCGACTTCGTCACGACTTCCGCGCAGTTCAAGTCATCCGCATTGATGAAAATAGAGCCTCGCCCCGGCACAATGTTCACAAGCCGCCGGAAGCTGAGCTTGATTTCATCGAGGCTTGGAAAGATATCTGCGTGGTCAAACTCGATGTTATTGATGACGACGGTCTCGGGAAGGTAATGAAGGAACTTGGACCGCTTGTCGAAAAAGGCTGCGTCGTATTCGTCTCCTTCGACAATGAAATAGTTCGAATTGCCCAAGACCGCGCCCTGCGCGAGGTCTCTGGCGATCCCGCCAATCAAAAAGCCAGGGTCGCAGGCCGCTTCGCGGAAGATCCAGGCGATCATCGAGGTGGTCGTGGTCTTTCCATGCGTTCCGGTAACGACGATATTGGTTTTGCCCTGCAGAAAGAAATCCTTCAGCGTTTCCGGAAGGGAGCGATAAGCGAGTTTTCGATCCAGAACCGCTTCTAGTTCCGGATTTCCGCGACAAAGCGCGTTCCCGACAACCACCAAATCCACATCCGACGGGATGTTTTCCGGCCGGAATCCACTCGAGATTTTGATGTTTTTTGCTTCGAGGAATGTGGACATCGGGGGATAGACATTGGCGTCGGACCCGGTGACGATGAATCCCAGTTCCCGCAACGCGGCAGCCACGGCGCCCATGGCTGTCCCGCAGATTCCTAGAAAGTGGATCCGGTGAACTGGCTTTTGCATGAGAAATAACTCCGGGACGGTTGGATTGGCTTCCTTTCAAATACCAACGTGATCGGTTTCGCAAGCGAATGGTGAAAATATAAACCAGTTGTCAGTCGCAAGTGAAGGCAGCGACCGGTCATCGCAGGTTCCGAGTTCGCCGACGCGTCGAAACGCCCACACTTCGTTTGGAGTCTCCTGGTTTGACGCCGGCGCGAAGAAGATCTACCATCCGAGCGATTCGCGTCCGTAGCTCAACTGGATAGAGCGTCGGCCTCCGGAGCCGAAGGTTGTGGGTTCGAGCCCCGCCGGACGCAGTCGCGTTGCGAAAAGTTGCCCAGAAAGCCTCGATATTGCATCATGGCACAACTATTGCTTGGACAAACCTTGCTATTGCGTCGCAATACTGATAATTATAGAAATGCGAGACGGAATCTTCAGTTTCTATATAAGATCCAATGGGACAGCCATTCGAGCGATTGCCCTGGTCGAAAGCGACTCGATCCGGGGATTTAACCGGAGCCACATCTATTCCGTCGAGCGGTTGATCAAGTATTCTGCCGACCGATTGCGAAAGGATCGAAATACAAATTGGCGCGTGAAGGCAATGGCATACACTCACGCACAAGGCGTCTCGATCGGTGGATTTCCAGCGAAACTTGAAGGCGAAGAGGGAGAAGAGCAGTTTTGGTTTGAAGGAGGGTCTGATGCAGACAAACACGTCAGGGTCGAAATTCAAGGGGCGTGGCTCCAAAATCTTCCGTGGCAACGTCTGGCGCTTAGACAGAAGTGAAGCTGAAGCTCGTTCCCATACTCTTTTGCCCCGTTGTTCTGCGCGTGGGTGCCCCACCAAATTGTAAGAAACTTCTTAAGTTACGGTAATTCGTGCCGATTGGTTGGGTAGCAAAATTTTACGTTCGATACTTGTATGCGACCTGCCGATCTTTCGCCCAGTACGGAACCAAACCCTCCCTCAAAGCGCTCAGGGCCATTTACCAGCGCGGGTACGAAGACGCTGCACGCAAAGGATTTACCGGATGCGACCATCCAGCCGTTCAAAGCGTGGCATCCTCCTCGAATGAAAACTGGGCCACGGAACCAGCCGATTGGCAGAAAGGTCGCAATCCTATGAGCTTGACCAGACCGCGTCGGAGTGTTCTTTGGTCCATCCGTCGCCCTACCGACGAGGGAATGGCGATCTTGCCTTAGAGTAATCGCTGCGGTGCGGGGACCGCGATTCCGGAAATGCGGTCCGTCGCCGCCGATCGCCAGCGTGGGATTGGGTTCGATCCCAATGATTCAAGCCCAACTCCGGAGTCGCGTTTGCCGGACCGGCCCAAAACAACGAGTTGCGAATATATATGGAAAAGTGGTATACTTAATTAGTATCATGATATACATAAATAAGTATGGCTAATTATAGAACCGGCACTTCCTGCGATTCCCGGGTCCCCTTTCAGGGGCGGCGAATAAAATCGCCCAACTCCTTGATTAATAATCTCGATTTGGAATGAATACAATTTTGCTGGTCGAAGATGAACCGGAGCTCCGTGCATTGCTCGGCTTGGCTCTTCGGAGAAACGGCTATCACGTCATCGAAGCCGATTCCGGAGTCACAGGGTTCGAATTGGCACGGCGGCATTGCCCCGACCTTATCCTGAGCGACATCGACATGGCAGGAGGGGATGGCTTGACCTTGCTTCGCGCCATCCGGCGTGATCCAGAATTAAAGACCCGGCAGGTCGTGCTGATGACCGGGACGACCGATTTAGTTACGGCCCGCAATGGCATGGAGGCGGGGGCCGACGATTTCCTGGTGAAGCCGATAAGCCTCCAGGAGTTGCTGAGTTGCGTGAAGGCGCGATTCACTCGGGCCTCCGTCCGTTGGCGAGTCGAGGGCCAACTGCCACCAGCCCAGGTTCACTCCTCGATGCCATATCGCGATGCCGATGATCGATGGTCCAGTAACCCTCCGCGCCCCGATGAAAATGAATTCGGCTATAAAAATCATCGCGGAGGCACGTGGTATCCCGATGAAGCTGGAAAAGAGATCTAAGCGGTCAATCCCAGTTTTGCGCGTGATCACCGTTAAGGTCTTATTTCGCTGAAAGCTCCTTGGCAACGTCGATTCCGCGGAGCGTTAACCGAATCGAATCTGAGATAAGTCCTCGTTCTTTTAGCCGTCTCAGAGAGCGGCTTAGCGATGTTCGCGCTGCGTTTGCTTTCTCTGGGCCCACTGCCGCATCGTCGATAACGAGCCATTTATGTCCGAAGTCGTTCCTCTGCGTTCGGAGCGGAATATTAAAATAGTCCCGTAGAACATAGATTCTCAAAAGGTGAACCGCCGGTAAATAACTCGTCCGGCGATATTTCCTGGGTTCGCAAGACCCCGCTTCAATGATTTCGCAGTAAGCTTCGACGAGGATCCAGCGCTGCAGCCGGGAAAGCTTTTCTTCAAAGTGACAAAGCATGGGAATCATTGGAGATTTATCTAGTGAGAATGGTTTGTCAAGCCCGTGACTCGCTTATGGGAATTGCAACACAATGATAAAATTCTAACGGCTCGGCTGCTCGGCTAGAACCCATCGCACCGAACAGTATGGGGCGGGGCTTATCAACTACGAAGCTCGAACACATCATCCTGAACGCAATACAGAGAGGCATCGAGGAGCCAACTCTCCGTCCTGGTCGACCAAAAGGGACCGGCAATTTCTCCCACCGGCACGGACAAAACGACTTGACCGGGAATCTGTGTTCAGACGAACATATTCGCCATGTCGATGACTCCTCAAGCACTCCAGGATCTTCTAGACGAACTGGAAGCATCGAGAGCTTCACGGAAGCGCGCTTGGGAAATCCTTCAGGAAATCCGCTGGGTGCTCAAGGATACGGCTGGAATTGAGGCTCAACAGCCAGCCCGGAAGACGATTGATCTTGAAGGCAGGGTGGTCAAAGACGCTGTTCGCAAGACTCTCAGGGATCGCCAAAACGCACTCACCCATCTGATTCACGCCGTGTGCGAATATCGGAAGCTGGCCGAGCAATCGCCCACGTTGCGAGGCTCAGAGTACGCTCATGCCATCCAGGAACTCAATAAGGCGATCGGTCGCGCTGAAGAATTGTTGCAATAAGGGCAGCAACGTCACCCGGTTTCGGCGGTTGCCTCGATTTCTGGTATCGTTGACTTATGCAACCGACCGAAGAACAACTCACTGCGCTTGGAAACTATCGCGACATCATCATCGAACAAGCTTCGAAAGTAGCCGAGGCCATCGGAGTTTCGCAACAGACGCTTGCAGGATGGACGCAGGGGGTGGGAGATCCTACGAGCGAACAAGCAGCGGAAATACTGAATTTCTTAAATGAAAGTACCAAGAACCGGTAGCAGACTCCGTTTGAACCGACATTTGAGATCGACCGAATCACCGCGGGCCGGATCCGGCGCGAACCGGGCAACGGTTACTCCTGGACGACGACAGGGATTTTGTCTCCCGGCTTCAATCGTGGGAGACCGCGGGTGGTCACGACGACATTTCCCCACTCGCCGGACGGTGGGAAGCCGCCGATCTGATGCGGTTGGTCAACGAGCTCGTTTAGATCGAGTCTGAATTTCTCGAGGGTCACTGGAACGATGATTTCGATGTCGATCCGGTAGTTATTTCCGGTTTCTTTCTCGACGTTTGTCGCTATCGCGAAGGGAGTATCCATAATCTTTATCCTGATTTGCGAAACAGACGCCTCAGATTTCGCGGTCTCATTCTTGACTTCGGCTTTCGGGTTAATTGGGGTGTCAGCGCCAAATATCAATGCGAATCAGGATCAACGCTATGCCGGAAAATAGAAATTTTTCCCCTGGGAGTCTCCCGTCCAAGAAAATAAACCGACACCCGAAGCTCCGGACGCAGAAGCGTCACCTTTTTTCGGTAAAACAGAGCGCGGGCGCCAAGGGAGGGTCGATATCCTTCGTAACGGTCCAGGATGTCCCACACGTTCTCGCTAAGGACACGATAAACCTCGACCCGTACGAGTCCCGGCTGTTCGACAACCCCCGGGTATCCGTTTTGGACAAACAGAAGACCTCTCAGCACCCCGTACCCGTGAAACCGAAGATTTCGCACGACAAAGAAACCTAGTCTCGCCACGCTGCGGCGGCGCAGAGAACCGTACACAGCCAAAAAGGAGGAGTTTCGGATGGGCATTGAATCTCACTAACCGATTGGGGAGAGCGCCGCGACCGAAATTGGAGGATTCCCCAATCATTGCAACGCACGCCGACTTTTACGGACGGACACGGGACTGCGGAGATGGCATTCGATAGCGGTTCACATCGAATATCCGAGCGCTCCTTGTCTGCTGATTTTTCTGCAGTTGAATCAATCTCTGGTCTTGTGCCGCGCGTTGGGTCGATGCCCTGTCGAGACAGTCGGCGGCGAGTTGTAGAAACGGTGCGATTGCGGGTGAGCCGGTGGCGGCAATGAAATGGAGGCCTTTCAACAGATGGGTCAGCCGGCGGCGATCGGCGGAACTGTCGTTTGCAACGAGATGGACGTCCGTCGGGCCTTGGCTGTTGCGCCGACTGCCGCGGCCGATCGCTTGCATGAACTGATCCGCGCTCGCTGTTGGCGTCAGGATCATCGAAACCTCGGGCGCCTGCGGGAAGCGTTGATTTAATTCCGGCCAACCCGCTACTTGCTGATAGGGTAGAAGCATGACCTTGGTCTGACTTGACGCGTAGACCGGCTTATTGTCCCGCCCTCGGAGTTCGACTCGTTGGCCACTTTCGTTTGTCCGATAGGCGCCATCCACGAACCGGGCCATTTCTTCGGAATTCCTCGATGCGATCGCGGCCCGTTCTGGGGAGAGAGCCGGGATTGCATCGCTATTCTGCTTAAGCGCTCGGATGAATGAGGATTCGATGCCATTAGCCACCATCGCAATGCGAAGGGCTGAGAGAAAACCGGGTGTCTCCTTGGGCAACCCATCAAGTTCTTTCAGGATCCGGGAAGCCACTGGCAAGTCGTCGCCAACCACAATCACTTTCCTGTTTTGAGAAAGCAGGTCAAGCGTTCGGTGAAGGATCGAATCGACCTTGGTTGCGTCCGACGCCGTGTTTAGCTCGATCGTCAGGTCTTCTTTCAGCTTTCGTTGCTGCGGAAAATTCCGAGTCCCCGCCAGCCGCGCATAGCCATCCATCAACTGCGTTTCCGCGGCGCCGGATTCGCCGCTCAGTGGCAAGAGCTCGGCGGGAGTCACATTCCCGTAGAAGGGGAATTCACGATGAACCATGCCGCCCGCTGATGTCATCTGTTTTAGTTGATCTGCGACGGCGAGATGGAGATCTTTTGCCGAATGAATCTCGTTTTTCAGCTGGTGAATTGGTTTGCCGGTAAGCTTTGAGGAGAAGTAACAAAACTCATCGATGTTGTGAAATGGCGTGGCGCTAAAAAAAAGCTGCCTGCTCGCAGGAATTCGATCGAGGAATTTGCGAACTTCCGGAATGCGGCAATCCTGAGCTTCATCAACGATGGCGACCGAAAATTGTTGCTTCTGTTTCTGCGCATCTTTGAGAAACGCTCCCAACTGTTCGATGGCGACAAAAGCGATCCGCGAGTCGTCCAGGCCAAGTCGGTCCAGATCCCGCCTGAGAGCAGGGATGAGATCGGCTCTCGTCGTGATGAGCGCATGTCTTCCTGTCTCAAGAGCAATCGCTTTCGCGGCCAGAATTGCTTGAAAGGATTTACCCGTCCCGGTCCCGTCATGGACGAGAAACGCGGTTTTGCCTTGGGAATCTTTCGGAGCTTCTGGATCAACCAAGCGGCTCAAGGCCAGATTGACGCCGTCGCGGATCGTAGGATCCTCGCCGGTGCGCAGGCTATCCAGCAACCGTCCTTTGTCGTCCGTTGTCGCGGAGACAGTCGCAAGATAGTCCTTGGTCCAATTTGGAACGCGGCCCTCCAGGAGAGTCGCGCTGACATTGATCGGCGGTCGATCGAAGGGGCTTTCCATACGCTCCTATAGGGTTTCGGCGAAAAGCTCCGGATGGTTTTCAACTATCTCGCTTTTGATCGCTGCCTCCCACGCAAGGATTTGAGGCGCGCGGGCATCCTCGAGAAACCGCAGCGCCCAGATCCTCAGGCGATTCTGAGGGTAAAATCCCGGCGAATCCTGCCAAAGCCGAATCTGTTGTCCCCGCGGGTCGTGATCCTTTTGCAGGGACCATTCGACGAGCGACCCAGCCAATTCCTGGCAAAGGAGTCGCCATCCGAGAATCGAACCGGCCGTGTCGTCCTGTTCGTTCTTAATCGCCCAGAGATAGAGTTTTTCCTGTTGGTCAATCCAGGATCGCGGACCGAATCGGTCCAGGCGCTGCGCGAACGATGCGACCTGGATTGCTTCCGGGCGCCCGGAGTTGTTCCGCAGCCAAACGTCTAGCAGCTCGAATTCGCGTGCGAGAGTATCGTAAAGATAGCGGTCAACTCGTAGATCGCTCAGGTATTGCTGGTGTTCCATGGGGAGTCCGGCATTGGCCTCCGCCTCTGCAAAAACATCGTAATGATCGATGGCTTCCTGCCAGAGATCTGTTTCCAAGAGCGGGGTTGAATCCAGAATCAGGCCGGTCAGTTGATCGGATTTGATTACGTCCGGACCTTTCAATAGTTCGTCGAGTCTATCCATAAATGAATCCGCCAAGACGCTAGTTGCGGGAGAAATGGAAACCCGTAGACCGGTTACCCGGTTCATCCTCGGGATCCTCCGTTTCATCGCCATAGTCGCCTAACGCTTGCTGCATCATGTCATTGACCAGTTCTTCCATGGTCAAAAAGCGATGCGCCTGTCTCAGTGTTGTTTTGTGCAGGGCGACTGGATCTCCGGTGGCCAGTTCGATCGCGAAATGCCAAAGATCGGAATCTCCAACGAACAGGTATTTTTGAAGCGTCTCGGGATAACCGGACCAGTTCACGAGATTCTCTGCCAGGAGACCGGGGCCCGAATCGAACTGGTCTTCGCGCAATTCTCCATCGACACCGTAGAGTGAGACTCCATTTTCAGCGAAACCATCCACTTGGCGAAGGATATCGAGCACGGCCGCAGGCAACTGCACGTGGAGTTTATCGTAGAGGGCTTCCGAGAGTCTCTGAAGCTCCGTCTCATCGGCGCCTGGAAGGAGGGGATACAGCCCCTCCGCAGCCTCTGTTGCGAGTCGATCTTCGAGATCGTGCTGTTGATTTTTCGGAAGTGTTCGGTAGTAGTCGGACCGTTTCAGGTCATTGACGAAGAGATCACTCATTTCCTTTAAGTAGCGTCTGTTCAGGGGCATGGATCTAAACTTTCTGATGATTTGGTTGCGGTTGAAGAGCGGGTTTCTGGAGTGGGCGTTTGGTCGAGCGCGATTTCCGACGCGCCGGGGGCGGTTGAACGACTGTTTCAGGTTTCTTTTGGGATTCGACTAAGGGGATGGATTTCTTCGGTTTGTGATTGGGCGGGAGCTGTTTGCCATTCACAAAAGCGCCGGCAGGCAAAAAATCAGCGACCAATCGCGCTCCTTGCTCTGCGAGGCTGGAACGCATTTGTTGGTTCAGCAGCGGATCTTTGTTTTGTGCTTTATAAAGATCGCCGAACATTCGCGTGATCTCGTGAAATTCCTTCGGAACAGCGTATGGCTGGTGCCTGGTTGCCTTCGAAAACGCCAGAATCCGATTTTCCCAGACTTCCGGAAGCTGCGGCGCACCGAGGGCCGCCAGCTTTTTGCGGAGCTCTTCAACTGTCCGGAAACCCTGGGTGATCGGAGGATAGAACGGGAACACAGGTCGGACGACGTAGATCGGGATCGGGTCGGCCGGCGCGTTATGGGTCTGCGGATGAAGAAACAGGCTGTGCCAGAAATGATGGGGATTTTCCGATTGATCGAGACCACGACGCGTTGTTTTGGCGACGACGAAATTGGTTGGATGATTGACTGAAACTGCGTCCGATTCCGGGCGAATGCTTTTCGGGACGACGTGGTGGCAGTTGTAGGAATCGCGCCGTCCGCGGACCGCCCTACCGCGTGGAGAACGAATTTGCGCCACAAAAGCGGGTGGGCGGCCTAGTTCCATCAATTCAATGCCGGTTGAGCCGACGGCCAGCGCCGCCAGCGCTCTGCCGACAGGGTGCGCGGCAAGCGCCTTGAAATAGTGAGCTCTCAAGGTTTGATAATCGCGATTGACCTTGGCGTATTCTGGTCCCTCGCGATCCAGACAGGTTGCGAGCACTTTGTCCAGAACGACGCCTGGCAGTTCGGGACACTGGCCGATGATCGACGGATCACTCGAAATCTTTTCCAGATTCCGCAGCATCTCGTCAACGGCGTTCACCATATCAGGGCCCGGAGCGGAAGGTTGTGCGTCACGGTTCATTCCGTATAGATATAACAATGCAAAAGATTGTTTTATTATGAATGACGAAAGAAATAACACAAGAGAAAAGTGTGGTTACCTACAAATTTTTGGCATAGGAGCGGCTTTCGCCATCCCCAAATCGTCTGCGAGACGATCGATGCGCATTGCTCTCCAGAGTGTCGTATTTCGGGGACAGGACACTAGCTGGCCGGCGATTGGCGCCGTATGTGTTTAGCGCCGTGTAGCGCCAATCGTCCTCGTCGTCGTTCTCGTTCTCGGTCTTTCAACGTCGTTGGCAATCGGCGCGACTCCCGCATCCACAGAAGTCGAGGACGAGAACGACGACGAGGACGACGACGATTCAGGAGGTACCAATACCGGCGCTAAACACATACCAGGGTTTACCCTGGGTGAGCCGAAATAAACGTTTCGCTGAAGTGGCAAGAACTGCTCACGGTGGGCCCTACTCTGAGCGGATTGCGGCGGTACTTGGTGTATCGCCTTCGAT
>Ga0302325_10003124_pt1 | contig 39406 bp, 40 predicted proteins | sample Palsa_T0_2_FD_201948 | JGI IMG/M metagenome (GOLD analysis project Ga0302325, IMG submission 201948) | Peat permafrost microbial communities from Stordalen Mire near Abisko, Sweden - Palsa_T0_2 | ecosystem: Environmental > Terrestrial > Soil > Palsa > Peat permafrost | place: Sweden: Abisko...
GTTTGAGACCAGGGTGTTCCGGCCAGAAACCCATTTGCGAGGAGAAACCCAGGTCTCAAAAGCGAGACCTGGGCCACCCACTTAGGTTTGTAGATTGCGGGACTTACTGATATGGAGCTACTTTTCGCTACTGGGCGGCACCAGCCCCTTTAAACGCAGATACAACGACAGGGTTGCATATTGCTCATTGTCATGGGCGACGTTTCCCCACAGCAGACCCAGTCTTGACCGCTTACCCATGGGGCCGGCCTGGAGCATATCTGTCATGTTGGCATCGGTCAGCCCGGCGTAAGCTTTGTCACATTCGGCAAAGGACGCCTTGAGAGCCTCGAGGACTGCCGCCTTATCCGCCGTCTCGGGCGGCACTTTCGCCAACGTGCTGGGATCGGTGTTATTTGCTGCACCGCAAATGTGCAGCTGCGCCTCAGTCACGTGGTTCACCACGCGGGCAAAGGTCCGAATATCCGGCGTGGGCTTAAAACTGTAGTTTTCTGCCGGCATCTTGTCCGCCGCTTTCATAATGTTCGCTTTGAGGCGAGCATAGTTTCCTTGCACTTCACTGGCAATCGAGCTTCCCTGCCCCAGGGCCGTACCCGAAATCATCAATCCCGCCATCGCACACGCCAAAATCATCCGCTGCATTGTCTTCCTCCGCTGCCAACCAGCCTACCTACGCCAACGTAACTTCACAAGGGGGTGACCTGGACGCAGTTACGATTGAGGCAGTGCCCAGGCAAACAGCACGCCGCCGCTGCCCGCTAATAGATACTGCCGCCCGCCGAGCTGATAAGTGATGGGCGATGTAGCCATCCTTCCCCCGGAGCCGGCATGCCAAAGGGTCCTACCCGTACTGGTGTCGAGAGCAAGCACATTGCCCTCTATATCTCCCGTGAAGGTGAGCCCCGAGGCAGTGGTCAGGACGCCTGCAGTCGGCGTCCCAAGACCCAGGTCATGCGTCCAGCGAATCTTGCCCGTCTGATAATCGATCGCCTCGATAACTCCCTTGCCCCACAAGCCATAATCAGCACCCGCCCAGCCGTAGGCGCCATCAGCCGGTTTGGCAAAGTAAATGCTGTAACTGGGATGGGCGGAAACGACAAACAGCCCGTTCTTTGCGTCAAAGCTGGGAGCACGAAAATTCGTCATCCCATTTTCATCCGGCGCAATCAAACGTCCATCGGGCGCAGGCTCCTTGGCCGGATTGGGAATCGGACGCCCCTGCTTGTCCACTCCAAGTGTCCAGTTAATCGGTCCAAACGGCGTGGTGAGCAGACTGCTGCCATCGGTTCTGTCGAGCACAAAAAAAAGACCATTGCGGGAACTCTGCAACAGCATCTTCCGCTCTTTGCCCTGAAACATGCCATCCACCAGGACCGGCGTCTCGGCAGCGTCCCAATCGTGGGTATCGTGCGGCGATGGCTGAAAAGCCCAGGCCAGTTTTCCCGTATCAGGATTGAGAGCCACGATGCTGCAGGTATACAGATCCTCTCCCGGACGGGTCGACCCGTTCAGGACAGGCGTCGGGTTTCCTGTACCCCAATACACCAGGTTGAGATCGGGATCGAAAGTCCCGGTCATCCAGCTGTTGCCACCGGTCGTGGCGCCGGACGTTCCCAGGGGCGGCGTAGCGTTCCACTGCCACTGCGTCTGGCCGGTCTCAGGATCTACCGACCGAATATACCCAACCAGATTGTCGAAATCACCGGAGGTACCAACCAGCAAGTGATTGCCCACCACCAGCGGGGTCATGCTGGTCCAATATCCCTTGCTGACGTCGGCGATGGTCACCATCCATCGCACGTGGCCGTCTTTGGCATTCAGCGATATCAGATGGCCATCGGGAACCAGAAAATACAGCTGGTCCTTGTACATCGCAACGCCGCGACTCCCAATATGCAAACCAGGATTCGGCGGATACGTATAGCGCCATAACTGCCGGCCGGAGAGCGCATCCACTGCCCAGACGTTGTCCACGGTGGTGAAATAAATCACTCCATCCACTAGCAACGGAGTGGACTTGATGTCCACCGGCAGCTTGGTTTGAAAAGCCCATGCAAGAGTGAGAGTGCCTACGTTCTGCGGAGTAATTTGTTTTACCTTCGCGTGGCGCTGCCCGTTATACGTACCGTTGTACTGAGGCCAACTATCCGCGGGCGGTTGGAGAAGCATCGAGTTGTCCACTCCCTGGGCCCAGGTCGTTGCACTCCCGGCGAGCAAGAAAGCAGTGATCAGCAACTTGAGCTGCATGGAAACCTTTCAGGCCAGCGTTACTTTTAAGGTGACGCCGATGTCAGACATACTGACTGACGGCACGCGAACCTGCAAAGCTTGCTTTTCCTGCTTCCAATGCAGCTTGTCCTGGTGTCCCAGCATTTCTACGTTGAGTATTTTTCCCGGCTGCTGCGGACTGCTCGTTCCCAGCGCCTGGATGACCACATGATTTGCCGGCGTGCCCATGACAAAGGCGTAGAGAACTTTCCCTTTGGTGGTGAAACGCACATCCTCCGCTGTCAATGCCGGCTGCTTGCTTTCGTTGAAGCCGTTTTGCGGAACCACCACTTCCGTCGATGGTCCGGCACCGTAGATGGTCCAGGGACGCGAGCTGTAAATGCCTTCGCTGTTCACCTTCATCCACGCAGTGATGCCTTCGAGCACCTTCATCTCCTCGGCATCCAGTTCCCCGCTGTTGGGGAGGGGAAAATTGAGTAACAGATTGCCGTTCTTGCTGACGATGTCGACCAGCAGATCGATTACCTTCTTGGGAGTCTTGTATACCTGTCCGCGCTTGTAGTGCCAGACTCCGATGCAGGTGTCAGTCTGCCAAGGCTGGGTAGAAATGGCATCGGACACACCTCGTTCATGGTCGACAATGCAGGTACCCACCGAGCAATCACCGGCGGTTTTACTGCAATAGACCGCTTCCACCTTGCCTTGATGGAGCCCGGCACTCACGTTGTACACCTCGGCCACGGTGGCCAGGCCATACTCTTCGAACGGAATGCCACCGTCGGTGTAAAGCAGGTCGGGCTGATGCTGGTCGATGAGATCTTTGATGCGGTTGAAGTACTCTAACTTCCACTCGTCGGGTGCGACGCGCCCCATAGCCTGGGCGGTTTTCGCGAAGTCGTGGGGCATCTGCGTGTAATTGTGATAGAGATCAGCAAACAATGGATCGGTGCCATCGTAGGACACTCCCGCCAACGGACCGGTCGTATCACTGGTGTGCGCCGGAGCGAGCCAATCAAAGCTGTTGGAGAGATGATCGCTCACCCCAAAGCGCAGTCCCCGCTTGCGCGCCGCCTGCTTGTAAAGACCAACGATGTCGCGCATGGGGCCCACCGCCACCGCATTCCAGCGAGGCTGATACTTCGAGTTCCACATATCGTAGTTGTCATGGTGGACACCCATGCTGACGAAGTACTTAGCGCCTGCTTTGACATACAAGTCCATGAGATGGTCTGGATCCCATTTGTCTCCCTTGAATAACGGGATCAGGTCTTTGTAGCCCACTTTGGATGGATGTCCGTAGGTCTTGAGGTGATAGTCATATTGCGGAGTTCCCTGGATATACATGTTGCGCGCGAACCAATCCCCGTCTTCGACACCGGACTGCGGTCCCCAGTGGGACCAGATACCGAACTTTGCATCGCAGAACCATTCCGGAACGCGGTACGCATCGAGCGATGCTCGCGTCGCCTTGAAGGGTCCTGGGGTGAGGGGAAGGTTGGCAGCGTCGGCGAACGCAGCCCTAGTTCGTGCCCAAGCTGCCGAATAGCCCAGCAATTTAATCGTGTCGCGTCGGGTGAATTGCATCCAGAATTGGTTATATCTATGCCCAGCATCTTTATCAATCCCAAGAAGGCTTTACTTTAAGGGCCCAAGAATGCCGAAGCGCCTTCGGCTCCGCTCCAGCGATAGCGCCTCTCTCCACCCTTCCACTGCCAATGCTCAGGGCTGCTGGTCTGGAGCCAGTCAGCCGGCCGGGCACGACTACCGCCCGCCGCGGCTAGCTCAAACGCTTCCCGTAACGCTGCCCGTTGCTCCGGACCACGTGCGGGAGGCCCTGCGGAGACAATCGTAGCCGTGCCACTGCGTGCCAGGACATCGAGCCACTGGCGATTAAACTCCCATGGCACCGCGTCCGTGATACCCACGAGGTCGGGATCGACGATGTAGAAGGTTCCCTGCTGGGGCAAACGGAAAGCGAGTGTATTGACCCCCATACGCCGGGTGCGCTCCCACTGGCGGCCGCTGGTGTCATCTCCCGTTCGCTGCAAGTCGAAGATACCCTGTCCCAGGTGGCCTACTGTATTGCATCCATCGAGAAGCACGCGCTCGCCTGTCGCCTGGCGCAACATCGCGTAGAGATCGGAGATCACTTCTGCATTGGTTCGGCTGTGGTCGTGCAGCGACCAACCAGGCTGCGCCGGCCGGGGACCCATCTCAAAGCCCCACTGCCCCAGCAAATCGTAGGTCGAGAAGTCGTGCTTCACCATCTCGTATCCCCACCCGGTCGCTTCTTGCATCTTGGCGCGAATTTTCTCCCGCGCTTCGGGAACTGTTGGATCATACGCAAGCTCTCGCGCCCGATCCTTCTTCTCCCCAAACCGCGCCCCTGGCAACAACAGTCCAGGTGCAGCATCGTTCGGCGCCTCGAGCGGGCGGACCCAAATTCCCGGCCGCGCAGTGCGTTGCTTGATTTCCTCCGCCAGCTTGCCCATATCCGGCCACGCGGCCGTACCGTTGGTCCACCCGCCGTCAATGACCGAAAAGGGCCGTATGCCTACACCGGGCGAAAGTTCGACCAGGAAGTCGGTATCCCTCAGGATGGTCTCTGCCGTGCTTGTTCCATAGCTGTAACACCAATCGTTGGCTCCATAAACAGGCACAATCGGCCGCGGCTCGCGGGCCCGCATCGCCCGGCAAAGCCCGGCGACCGCTTGGTGTGCGTTCTCGCCATCGCCGCCGCGGCGGGTTATGACCGTCGCCATCTTCAATCTTCGGGTCCCGAGTTCGACGCCATCACCACCGTTGGTTACGTTCAGCCACAGCGACACACCTTCCGGATCGAGCTGCCAGAAGCACAGCGCCGCCGCATCCGTTTTGACTCCGTAACCGTGGCAGACTGCACCATCGTGGGTGGCAAAGTACCAGGGCATGACCCGTTCTGGTATCAGATCACGCCAGCCCAGATCTCCATAGCTTCGCTCCCACGCGTCCCCCAGCGCTCGTAGTGGAGGCTGCACCGGCGCTTGCCAACGTATGTGCACCGCTGCAATCGGTGTGGATGGAGCAGCCAGCATCAACACCAGCGCCTCCTGCTGCACAGTGCTTGCGACTTCCACCTCGCGCCCGCGCCAGAGTTCGCCGGTTGCTTTGAGTACGATCTCACCGGCGGGGAGCGTTTTCGCAAACCTCTCGTAAACCGTGACCTGGTCTGGCACACGCACAATTTCGATAAAGGATGAAGGCCTCGGTGCTTGCGGGCCAATGGAATCCCTGGTCAGGGTTGTGCCGCCAAGCACCGCAGCACCGGAGCACAGAAACGATCGCCGCGTCACCGAGTCAGTCATGTTCTCTTTTCTCGTCACTAATTCAATACAGGCGAAGCATACAACTCCACATACCGTTTGCGACTCACATTAGAGTCTGTAGATGGTGGCACGCCGAACGCCCGCACCAAACACCTGCAGGAAACTCAGAGCATCCCAAGGAGAATGAATGTACCACCACGTAAAAAAGCTCATGTATACGGTCGACGTCGGTGAACCTGATCCGAAGTTCGGAAAAATGTTGTTGGAACAGTTTGGCGGAGCTAACGGAGAATTGGCAGCGGCCATGCAGTATTCCATTCAAGGTCTCAATTGCGAGGATGCCGCCCGCAAAGATCTCTTGATGGATATCGGCACGGAAGAGTTGAGCCATCTGGAAGTAGTGGGTGCCCTTATCCGCATGCACTTGAAGCCGATGAAGAGCAGCCGCGAAGCGGCGGAAGCCGATCCCCTGGTAGCGATCGCTGGTGGCGGCGGCGTCTCCCTATTCGATTCTATGGGCAACGCCTGGACCGCGAACTACCTGAAAATCACGGGTGATGTAGCCGTAGATCTGCGCAGCAACATTGCTGCCGAAGCGCGAGCAAAAATCGTTTACGAACGTCTGATCAGCTTTACCCAGGATCAGGGGTCCAAACAGGCTCTGCAATTCCTGATGACCCGCGAAATCACGCATATGCGTGCATTCACGGCGGCGCTTGAAAGTATGGAGAAGCCTCAGTTTGCAGTCGGTATCATTGAACCCACGCCGACACTGGTGGACCAGTTCTTCAACGCATCGACCGGTGAGAGCCAATACGGCGAAGCCGATTTTGTCGGACCCTGGAATCATGGGAACGGCCTGGTCACCGTCGAATCAGAAATCAAGGGCGGCTCCGGACTTGATGTAGAGCCCTACGATCCGCAGCCAGGTACAGAAAAGACGTCTCCTATCGATTCCACACCGGTTGGAGAGTACACCAATGGGGTGGGCGCCAAGCAGGCGAAATTGCACGAGAAAGCGAATGCCAAGGCGGCGAAAAACGCAACCGTCGAAGTATAAATGAGCGTCTGGCCGGCTGATGATCCATCGTCAGCCGGCATTTCTATGCGATCGAAATGGACTCGAGCGTAGCGATGGCCTGATGGTCATGACGCCCTGGATCAATCTTTAACTCGAGCGAAACCACCGCGGGTAAATCCACCGAGTAATCCTCGATCTCGACAGCCGAACCGCCCGGACTGAATGTCCATTGCTGCCGAACCACTTCTCTTTTTTGATCTGCCCCTGAACTCACGAACACGGCGAACTCCTGCGACCGCTCTCTCTGCGCTTCTCGAAATTCCAGACGAATCCGCCGGATTGCCTGCGGATGGTCGAAGTTCAAGCGAATCACTTGCGGGCCCGGAGCAGCTGCCCTCCAGCCACCGCCCTTACCCCCCGGCAAAGCATTCTCAAAAGGATGCTGCGCGTCTTCTGAGGAGATCTCGACGCTGGCAAGTTCCTGCAAGTCGAGCCATGGATGAGAGGCGGGGACAACGGCATCCGTTGCAGGTTGAGACAAAATGGACTTTCGCATAAACACCTCTCCAGGCTGTGATGCACATTAAGCAGGGCCTGACAACGATGGTAACCTGAACACGATGAAGGTGCTTATCACCGGTGGAGCGGGATTTCTCGGGAGCAGGTTGGCGCGCAACCTGCTTGAACGCGGACATCTTTCAGGTGACCGACTGATCGAGCTTGTACTCGCCGACCTGGTCCCGCCGCCAGCCGATGTGGCCTCTGATCCGCGGGTACGTGCCTGGACCGGCGCCTTGCTGAACCAGTGCGACGATCTGCGACGTGAGAGTCCCGATCTAGTGTTTCACCTCGCCTCGGCAGTTTCGGCGGAGTGCGAAGCAGATCTCGATCTGGGCCTGCGTTCCAACCTGGATACCACGCGCGCTCTACTCGACGCCTTGAGCGGAGCAGGGAGACCGCTGCTCATCTTCTCCAGTTCGGTGGCCGTCTTCGGCGGCGATGTCGACCTCCCCTTGCCCAGGGTAATCCACGACGACACCTTGCCGGTTCCGCAAACTTCGTACGGCATTCAGAAATTTATCTGCGAACAGTTGGTTGCGGACTACACCCGGCGCGGATTGATCGACGGACGCAGCGTGCGCCTGATGACAGTGACGGTGCGTCCGGGCCGCCCCAATGCTGCCGCGTCTGGATTTCTCTCCTCCATCATCCGCGAGCCGTTAAACGGGGAGCAGGCAATCTGCCCGGTGCCGCCCGAGTCTCTCGCCGCCGTCGCCTCGCCGCAACGCGCAATCGAAGGCCTGCTTGCGGCCGCGGAAGCCACGCCGGAAGCGTGGGGTAGCCGCACAGCCATGAACCTGCCCGGGCTCACGGTCAGCGTCCGCGAGATGCTGGATGCACTGGAAGAAGCAGGCGGCCGCACCGTGCGCGAACGCGTCCAATTTCAAGAAGACCCGGCAATCGCCAGGATGATCTTTGGTTGGCCGATTGCTTTTGAAAGCGCCCGGGCACGCCGGCTGGGCCTTTCGGCCGATCCCGACTTCCTCTCCATCATTCGCCAGTATCAAGGTCTGCATGAGACCCGTAAAGGAGCCCTCAGGGGCTAAAGAGCGTGTGTGAGAACTCGGTCCTGGAAGGGCACGGCTTCAGAGGTTGCGGAAAAACCCAGGTTTTCGAAGGGTACGGCCTTTAGGCCGTACGTAACAACTGTAGAATCAATACGGCTTTAGCCGCTGAGGGCTGCGATTTCGCTAGGTATCGACTTTTTCCGCAGCCTCTTCAGTCGTGCCGTAATTCAGTAGAAGTTCCCGGGCTTTAGCCCCTCAGGGCATCTTTTTACCAGCGCACAAGAGAATTTAGAGGATAGAAAAAACGTACCTCAGCGGCTAAAGCCGGGTAGGGCCATGTTTTTTACGGCACGGCTGAAGCCGTGCCCTGATACAAAACTCAGTCTCTTGCAGACTCTAAATCCCACTTTGTTTAGAAGATTGCATACACCAGGGCTAAAGAGCGCGTGTGAGAACGCGGGAAAGAACCGCAGGTCCCTCCACTACGCTTCGCTCCGGTCGGGATGACAATTCTGTGGCGGGGGCAAGTATTTCTCGCTGAAGCTTTTGCGGGCACAACAGAATTGTCATCCCGACCGGAGCGTACCCGGATTTCCTACTTCACACTGCTGGCAACGACCACGTACGCGGCTCTCCGTAGAGAGAGCCGCATGCAATTGAACAACGCCACCCAACTCGACAGGAAAATCCGGGGGAGCGTAGTGAAGAGCCTGCCCTGAGCGAAGTCGAATGGGGACCTGCGATTCTTTCCCGAGTTCTCACACGCTCTAAAGCCCTCAATTCATTTGTGGGAACGTTCTCGCGGGTTTGAAAACCCGCTTCCCCGGACTAAAGAGGTTGCGGAAAAACCCAGGTTTTCGAAGGGTACGGCCTTTAGGCCGTACGTAACAACTGTAGAATCAATACGGCTTTAGCCGCTGAGGGCTGCGATTTCGCTAGGTATCGACTTTTTCCGCAACCTCTAAAGTCCGGGGCTGGCACCTATCCGCTCCCGCGGGACTAAAAGCCCGTACCCTTCCACAGGCAAATTTTTTCGGGCTTGGTTAAACGCCTGGAACCGGCGGACAGCCTGGAAATTCCGCCAGATATCCATTCCCCATGTAACCCAAATACTGAATGCCAATCTTGCTGGTGAAGAAACCGTCCGCGGTCAGATTACGCAGAAACGAAAAGAACTCCACGCCCTGGCTCAAACTCGCATCCTTCACTGCGTTCTTACGATATGCAATACAATCCAGCATCTCGGTTTGCTGCTGCGCGGTGCAGTCGAGGTATGCGTTTGCAAATCGATCGGTGCACGCCGAATCGAGCCACATCAAACCACCGCCGAGGGTCAGCTGATAATGAGGGTTCTCGCTGGTAAGCAGGTCGATAAACTCCGGAGCCCCCGCCTCAACCGCTCCGCCTGAGTCCGCGTCCGCGGGAAAAATCCTATCGCATAAAGCCTGCAGCGTTTTGTACTGAGGCGGCGGGAAATACTTCGGCGTATACACGCCAGCCTTGCTTTCCGCCTTCTCGGTATCGATCATGTGGTGGGCATACTCCGCCGCCTGCAAAGGGATAACCCGCAGAACAGAGGTCACCGCAGCCCCCATACTCAGAGACTTCAAAACATCGCGCCGGGATACGGTCATGCTATATCTCCCCTTTTCGAGCCTGATCGAGCAGGTAGTCCGACATTCTCCACGATAACGCCGTAATCGTCAGCGTGGGATTCTTATCGGGTCCGGTAACGAAACTCGCACCGTCGCCGACGAACAAATTTTTCACGTCGTGCGCCTGGGAATACTTATTCAGTACCGAAGTCTTCGGATCGTCACCCATGCGTGCCGTTCCCAGTTCGTGAATGATTTCTCCCCCTTCCGAGATTCCGTATGGCCGTCCGCCCATGGCCACGTCGTTCTGTGGCATTTCCGGATCGCGCTTGCCTCCGCCAAAGACCGTCCCCCCTGCCGCTTCGACAATGGCGGTGAAGGTTTCCTGCATGTCTTTGGCCATTTTTATTTCGTGGTCGCTCCAGGCAAAGTGGAAGCGCAGCACCGGGATACCCCATTTATCGACCACCTTGGGGTCAATTTCGCAGTAAGTATCGGGATTGGGAATCATCTCGCCACGCCCGGAAAATCCGATGAAGGTGCCATACATGCTGCGGACGTTTTGCTTCAGCGACGATCCATACCCCTCGAAGTGGTTGCATATTCCGTCCCACTGGCCGACCCCGGGCATATGGCGTCCACCGCCAAACTCGATGTGATAGCCGCGGGGAAAATCGTTCTTGCGATCTGCCTTCCACCACGGCATGTACATGTGCATACCACCGATACCGTCGTGATTGTGCGGAGCCACCGCGGCCAGTTGGGGAAAGTATCCGGTGACGCTGCTCCCCACAGAATCGGTGAGATACCGGCCAAGCGCGCCGGATGAATTCCCCAGCCCATCAGGAAACTGGGTGGAACGTGAATTGAGCAGCAGGCGCGCAGTTTCGCAAGCGCTGGCGGCTACCACGAACGAGCGAGCATTCACCCGCATCTCTTTCGCGGTTGTCTTGTCGATGTAGGAGACGGCTTGTGCCTTACCGTCTTTGCCGAGCAAAATTTCCCGCGCCATGGCGTTGGGAATCAGCGTGAAACGCCCGGTGGCCTGGGCCGGTGGGATCATGACCTGGCTGGAACTGAAGTTCGATGCACTGATGCATCCTCGTCCGCACTGCGCACAGTAGTGGCAGGGAGCGCGTCCATTGACCGACTTGGTCAGCATGGCCATGCGCGAGGGGATGCAGGTGATGTTGAGGTGATCGCAAGCCTTCTTGACCAGGGTCTCGGTGCAGCGCGGCTTGGGGGGCGGAAGAAAAACCCCGTCCGGAGCGTCTGCGAGATTCTCTTTGGTGCCAAAGACACCGATGAAGGCTTCGACCTTGTCGTAATAAGGCGCGATTTCTTCGTAGGTGATCGGCCAGTCATCCCCCAGCCCATCCCTGGAGCGGGCCTTCAGGTCTGCCGGTGAGACGCGCAAGGAAATGCGCCCGTAGTGATTGGTACGGCCGCCTTCGATGCGGGAGCGGAACCAGCGAAAGGTCGATCCCGGAGCCGTCGTGTAGGGCTCACCTTCGATTTCCCAGAAACCGTTGGGAGCCAGGAACTCGCCGTTCAACTCATGTCGTGCGCGGCCGCCAATGTCTGCTCCGCGATGAGGCAGCGCATAGGGCCACACATGCTCTTTGTAGTCTTTGCGGGGATTCAGCAGCGGCCCCGCCTCCAGCATGACAACATTCAAACCACCCTCAGCGAGGACTTTCGCGGCGGTGCCGCCGCCGGCTCCCGAGCCGATAATGCAAACGTCGTACACCTTGGGTGAGCGGGTTACCTGGGGCATTTCAGAATCTCCGATACCTAGAATACACAGATCAAGACTCTGCTATCTGGTCCTTCAAAAAACGTACACCTTCAAAAGCAATGGACTCCGGAGTGCGTTCGATGTCTCTCCATATGGACGCAGCCGCGCTCAATTCAGGGAGCGCGAAGGCAAAGCCTTCTATGGTCAGCCAGCCATCATAGTCTAGGGAACGCAGCGCCTGGAATACCTCCTTCCATTCCACATGGCCAGATCCGGGGATGCCGCGATCGTTTTCGCAGGTATGAACGTGTTTCAGGTAGGGCCCGACCGTACGGTAACCCGCAGCAATGTTCTTCTCTTCGATGTTGGCATGGAAGGTGTCGAACAGGATGCCGATATTCGGGTGGCCAATTTCCTTGGCCAGTTGGGCTGCATCCGCGGCGGTGTTGAGAAAAAAGGTTTCAAACCGGTTCAGCGGTTCGATGGCGAAGGTCACCTGGTGGGTAGCGAGGGTTTCGCCCACGGCTTGGAAGCCCTCGACCGCCCACTTCCATTCATCGCCAGTCCGGCGCCGCCCAGGCAGATAACCCACCGGGCTGTAGAGAGGCCCAGCAACTATCTTCGCGCCCGCCTCGGCTGCAGCTTTGGCTACGTCTTGGAGGTGCTGCCGGGTGCGCCGCCGGATATCCGGACTATCGCTGATCAGGCTGAGGCCATCTACCAGAACAGTGCAGCAATTACATTCCAGACCATTGGCTTCGACGGCCTTGCGAATGCTTGCTGCCTGAAGGTCCTTCGGCCTCAACAACGGAATCTCGACCCCGTCAAACCCTGCCTCTTTGATCGTCGGCAGCAAGCCGAAGTTGGATGGATCAAAGGTTGCCGACCAGATGAATGTGTTCACTCCAAATTTCATTTCGCCTCGCTCGTGTGTTCAACGATCTCACATCACGAACGACCCCTCCATTTTTCCCGCTTGCATCGCCTGCCTGAGCGCGCTAAGATACGTCGCATGCGATACGTCGCGTACGACGTATATTTTGAAGGAAGAACATGATGCCCTTGCATTACTTCAAACTCGCCTGTGATCTCTGGTATTTGCTCGGTGTGGTTTGGCTGTTCGGTCTGCTCACCGCCAAGCCGGACGCTCGCACCCAGTCCGTCAGCTCCCGCATATTGGAAATAGGACTGGGGGCGCTTGCCTTTAGCCTGGTTTTCAGCGACTACTTTCGCTCCGGATGGACCGCGTTGTCCTTTGCTCCTACTTCCGCCATCACCGGCGCGGTCGGGCTTTTTCTGGTCTTGATGGGGGTCTGCTTCGCCATCTGGGCCCGTCTGCAGCTAGGTGGAAACTGGAGCGCCGCAGTCAGCGTAAAAGAGGGACATACCCTGATACGCCAAGGCCCGTACACCATCGTGCGCCATCCCATTTACAGCGGCCTGCTGCTTTCTCTGCTCGGGGTAGCGCTGATTGTGGGTGAGGTGCGCGGCCTTCTGGGAGTGGGGGTCTTTTTTCTCGCCTTGTGGATCAAGTCGAGCATAGAAGAACGATTTATGCTGGAGGAGTTCGGCGCTGAGTATCGCAGCTATCAGCAGCGTGTCAAAGCGCTGGTTCCCTACATCTTCTGAATGAAAAAACAGCAGTCTTCTTCCCCTGACGAGTCTCTGGTCAAATTGGCGCAAGAGATGGATCAGCACCTTAACGTTATTCGCCAGAGGCTGCGAGAGCCGCTGGAAACGGAGTTTGCGCGCGGCAACCTTACCGGTCCGCAACGGATAGTGATGCATGCCCTGGTCTTGTCACAAGGCTTAAGCTTGAAACAGTTGAGTGCGCAGGTCAGCCTGGCACACAGCACCGTCTCTGGAATCGTCGACCGGCTGCAGGCCCGCGGAATGGTCATCCGCCGCAGGGACGAAACCGATGGCCGCGCCAGCGTCATCGTCCCATCGAGCGAGGTGCGTGACTTCCTGGCGAACCGCATGCCCGAACTCGCGATCACTCCGCTTGCAGAGGCTTTGCGCGCAGCCAGCAATACCGAGAAGGCCACCATTCTTCGCGGGCTGAGGAAACTGCGCGCACTGGTCGAACGAAGCCGTGCGACCGGGTGTTTGCGGCAGGGTAGAAAAGAGTGACCAACACAGGCACGTTTGCCTCGCTTACGGCTTCGACTGGCAGAGAGTAGTATGACCTCGTGAACAGGACCTGGGTTGCCTCACTTGTGTTGTGCCTGAGCTGCAGCTTCGCAGCTGCTCAACAGCAATCTATTACGCTGTGGCCAAATGGCGCGCCCGGGTCTGCTGGCAACCAGAGCCCAGAGACGGTTCGGCTCAGTCCTGAAGGCGAGCACATTGTTTCGAATATCCAGCAGCCATCGATCATTCCCTATCTTCCACCAGCGGGTATGGCAACGGGCGCAGCAGTGATCGTGGCGCCGGGAGGGGGTCACCGGGAATTGTGGATGGATCACGAGGGCTATGCTGTGGCCGAATTTCTCAGCAGCCATGGGGTTGCAGCTTTTGTTCTGAAATACCGGCTAGCCAAGCAGGAGAATTCCACCTACACGGTGGAAGGAACCGAGTTGGACGATATGCATCGCGCCATCCGCACGGTACGCAGCCGCAGCAAAGAATGGGGCGTAGACCCAACGCGCATCGGCGTGATGGGCTTCTCTGCCGGCGGCGAACTGGCCGCCCTGGCAAGCACCCGTTATGACAACGGCCAACCCTCCTCGCAGGATCCTGTCGAGCGCTTCAGTGCTAAGCCGGACTTCCAGGCGCTTCTTTACCCGGCGATTCCGCAGGATCCGCGCATTACGGCCGAAACCCCACCCGCCTTCCTGGCTTGCGGAGGCAACGATCGGCCGGATATCTCGCAGGGTCTCCCCCAGCTCTACCTCGCGTTGACTCGTGCACACGTGGCAGCCGAATTGCACATCTATGCCGGGGTAGGCCATGGTTTTGGTGTGCGCAAGAGCAATCCGGCCCCGGTTTCAGGTTGGACATCGCTTTTCCTCGACTGGATGAACGAGCAGGGTTTGATGAAGACGCAGGGTTCAGGCCGCTAATACGCGGCGCTCTGGCTACGTTGCGAAGACTGCAGATCCCTCCACTGCGCTGCGCTCCGGTCGAAAAACACATTCCCAAGAAGAGACCGCTGAACTGCAGATCCCTCCACTGCGCTACGCTCCGGTCGGGATGACAAAGGGAGGGCGGTTACTTCTCGGAAGGTTAGCGACTCGGATGGATAGAGTTACGAACCTCTGCTTTGCGAAGACCGCAGGTCCCTCCACTGCGCTACGCTCCGGTCGGGATGACAAGGGGAGGGCGGCTTCTCGGAAGGTTCGCGACTTGAAGGGACAGAGTTACGAACCTCTGCTTTGCGAAGACTGCAGATCCCTCCACTGCGCTACGCTCCGGTCGGGATGACAAAGGGGAGGGCGGTTACTTCCCGGAAGGTTCGCGACTTGGATGGACAGAGTTACGAACCTCTGCCTTGCGAAGACCGCGGGTCCCTCCACGCAGCAAGTCAAGCGGGCGGAAGATGTTGCAAATTGTTGCGCGCCTGCGCGTGATCGGGAACCAGTCGCAATGCGTGCTGGAAAGCTTCGCGGGCTTCGTTTATTTTGCCCGCCCTCGCTTCCAGCACTCCCAGATCATTCCAGTCATCAGCGTTGTTCTCTCGCAGGCGAAGGGCTGCTTTTTGTTCCTCAATCGCCTGCTCAAATTGCCCTGTGCCGGCCAGAGCCTGCGCCAATAACGCGTGCAGGTCTGGACTTGCCGGCGACAGACGGATCGCTTCGCGCAACTGAACCACCGCATCCGAGACACGGCCCGATAATGCATACGCCGTCGCAAGCTGCTGGTGAGCATCCGCATCGCCAGGCCGCTGCTTGACGGCAGCCTCAAACATCCCCACAGCCCTCTCCGGTTGATTCGCCTTCAGGGCCAAATCTCCCAGGTTGAAAAGAGCGGTGAAATCGTTGGCGTCGATCTGCAGAGCTGCGCGCAGTTCGGCCTCCGCAGCCTCAGTGTCGCCCTCACTTTCCAAGGCGAGCCCAAGCCCGCTGTGCACCGGCGCATCCGCCGGACACTGCGCCAGCATGATCCGAAATTGCTGCTCGGCAGCACTGGCCTGAGCATGCTTCAAATCCGAGCGGGCCAGGTTGAAGCGCGCATTGCACGTTTCCGGATGGGCGGCAATGTCGTTCATGAAGACCTTCTGCGCCTGCTGCCAATCTCCGGAATTCTCAAGCGCAGCGCCGAACTCATTCAGGATGCGTTCGTCCCCAGGATGCAAAGCAAGCGCGTGCTGATAAACGGCGATGGCTTCCTGATACTTGCCCTGGCCGGCCAGCGCGGATCCAAGGTTATAAAGCGGGATGATGTCGCCCGGATCCTTATCCAGCCAGCTCCTCATCCATGCCTCCTGCAGCAACAGCCTCGGATCGGGCGAGTGAGCGGGCGTATTCACCGGTAAAACCTGCAGCCAAAGATGCGCCATCTCGTCTTCGGAGCGGTTCCCTGCCTTCACCCTCACCGGCGGAACATGGGGATTGTGCGCATTGGCGGAAGAGTTGTCGTAGGTATAGCGCATGTGAACGATCGAGCCTTTCGGCAAAAACACCGGGCTGCGATAACGGTAGACCGATTGCCGGTCGATGTCCCAGCTGGGAATCAGGATCAGCCATTTTTTCTTTTGATCAGGCAGCGTCGCCCATACCTCCATACGCTTGCCCAGATAATGCGCATGGGGATAAATCCCAAGCACCTCTACATCCACTGGTAGCCGCAGGGCGTCCTCGACCAGAAAGTCGCGCGCGCCAGCGGGAATGTCGAGCGCACCGTCGTGCTCCAACTGCAGCAGCATGGGTTGTTTCGACGGGGGTTTGTCGGTGAAGTAAAGGCCGATTTGCGCTGCAGCCAACTCAGACTTGCCGGAAGGCTTGAGATGCATGTTGAGGATCAGGTCATTGCCAGGATCGAGTCTCCAGGGCATACCCTCGGGCTCAACCAAAACTGGGGTGTCCGGCTTCCAGAATAGAAAATTGCTATCGGGATCGAACTCATTTCCCGTATCCACCTCAAGCTCCATCCCAGGAACCCCCTCCTTCCATTGCTCCGGGTGAGCGCGGCGAAAGGATGCTGTGCGGTCGATGAGGAGGTTGGCGTGATGAACGATCTGGGGCGCGGCCGGGCGGATCTCCATGGCCCGAATGTAATGCGTCTGTTGGAGCGGATAAGGGAGAACGAAATTGCGAAAGACATCGGTTCCGGAGGCGGCCAGGAGGAACGGTTTTTCCACGGTCAGGATTAAATCGGGTTTGCCATACTGCCACGTTTTGCTGTACGAGGGAACGGGCGGGGCGGCGGACGCCTCGCCCTGCGGCATTCCGCCCTTAACCCACCTGGCGATCAACGCTATCTGTTCGTTGGTTAGTCTGCGTTCATCGGCAAAGTCGCCATACCCCTTTTCCGGCAGCCAAGGCGGCATATAGCGGGACGCAGTCACGGTAGCCATGAGCTGGCCCCAACGCCGGGCATCCTCATAGGTCAAGAGGCTGAACGGGCCGGCACCGCCGGGATGGTGACAGGTGGTGCAGTTGCTATACACCAGCGGAGCAATCTGATGGGACCAGGTAGGCGCTGCGCTCTGGGCCACACAAGGCGTAGACGCCAGAATCAACCACGGGACCCAAAACACATTCTTCATGGGTGCAAAGTCACAATTGAACAGCCAACCGGCGGACCTCCGGGCTGCGGAACAAGCTTACCAGCAAGCACTGCGCGGATGGCTTCTTCGAGGTCGTGGTGTGTGGCTTGCGGCCGCTCTGTGCCTAGAGATAAGTATCGATCGTCGATCCGCCCACGATATACCTCACGCAGCGCACCATTGCGGGGAACAAAAACCGCCGCCTCCGGGGTAGTGGTTGCATGCGCCATCCGGGTGAGGCTCTGCGTAGTATCTAATGCCGTGTTGGCGGTAATAGAGTATTCCTGGTCGTGGGCGCGAACAACGTTGGCATTGTCTCCTGGGTTCGGATAAACAAACCATACTCTGACCCCGAGCGGTTCGAACTGCTTTGCCAATCGTTCAATCTCAGGGATATAGCGGTTGGACACGGGGCAGTCGGACGCTGCGAAAAAGAGGACAACCGCCCGCGCTCCGGGGGGCGCGAGTTCCGTGACTGAGCGCCCGCTAAGATCGACAGCCAATGCCGTCATCGCCAGCAAGAGTGCGTGAATGAGGACGGCCATCCTAGTACCCTCCGTTACAAGCCGGGGCTGCTCTGCATCATACCGCCGTCGGTGACAATGGTGGTGGCGGTGATGTAGCTGGCGGCGTCGGACGCGAGGAAAGCCACCACGGTGGCGATTTCTTCCGGCTTTGCCATCCGGCCGAGCGGTATGGCAGCGTTTAATTTCTGCAACAGCGCGGGATCGGTCATGGTGGAGAGGTTGATGGGTGTCGCGACCGCGCCCGGGGCGACCCCCACCACCAGGATGTTGTGCGGAGCAAGCTCGACGGCCGCCGTGCGCGTCAACATCCGCATACCGCCCTTGGAGAGACAATAGGCGGTGTTCCCCGGCATCGGCCAGTCTTCATGGATCGAAGTCATGTTGATGATCCTCCCACCGCCGCCCTGCTTGATCATCTGCTTCGCCGCCAGCTGGGTACCGAAGAAGGCGCTCTTTAAATTGATGTCGAGCACCTTGTCGTATTGGTCTTCGGTGGTGTCGAGAATCGAAGTACGGGTTTCCACTCCGGCGTTGTTCACCATGATGTCGACATGCCCAAACTTGTCGACTGCGGCGGCAAAGAGGCGCTGCAAGTCATCCAGTTTGCTCACATCGGCCTGGACGCCGATGACCCCGACCCCCAACGCACTGATCTGTGCCTCAAGCGCGTCGGTCGCCTCGGGATGAGAGACGTAGTCGATGACCACACTTGCGCCCTGCTTGGCAAGCTCAAGCGCGACGGCCTTGCCGATCCCACTATTGCCTCCGGTAACGATGGCAACCTTGTTCGCGAGTGACATTTGAATTCCTTTCGAGTGAAGATCCTCTGGCGTCTGAAAGCAATCGAAAAAGGCCGTTTTCGGCCCACGTACGCTGGGGCGAACGTGGGGCGCCCAGGTGGAGCTGTGAGACCGCGAAAAAAGGCTAGAGATGAGACCTCGCGGGACTATCTCCAACGAAAAATCCGCAGCGCGACGGCAAAGGCCACTACCAGCCAGGTCAGCAGGATAGCCATCTGCGTAAGCTGCTGCCCCAGATTCACCCCCTGCAGCATATTCCCACGCAGCGCATCGATCGCCGCCGTCAGAGGAAGGGCGCGCACGACTGGTTGAAGTATCGCCGGGAAACGGGTGGCGGAAAAAAATATGCCGGACAAAATCCACATAGGCAGCATGACCAGGTTCATTAGCCCCGATGCCGCTTCCATGGTCGTGGCCCGCGAAGCCACCAAAAGTCCCAACGAACAAAACGAAAGCGAGGTCAGCACACACAGCAATCCCAATTGCCAAAGCGAACCACGAAACGGCACGCCAAATACCAGCCGCGCAAACCCCAGAAAACCTACCACCTCGATGACCAGCATCGACAGACGCGAAAGCAAATACGACGCCAGGTACTGCCAGCGCGGCATCGGAGACGCGACCAAGCGTTTCAATAGCTTCTTCTGCCGGGACTCCACAATCGAAAAGCCCATCCCCCAGATAGCGGAACCCATCAGGTTCATCCCCAACAGTCCGGGCACCAAAAAATCGATGTAACGCGAACCCGTCTCGTGCACCAGCTGATTCTCAACATGCACCGCCTCACGCCGCCCGAACTCCGTTTGGATGGCACGATCCGCTACCATCCGTGCCGTCCGCGCGTCGGGATTGGTCTCGTCGAATTTGTACGAGACTCCGTCCGGCGACTGGATAGCCAGCAGCAGAATGCTGCCGGTGGCCAATGCATGCGTGCCATCGGCCTCGCTCATCGTGGCCGCTGCAAGCCCTTTGTCGGCCGCCAGGGCATGGGTCAATTGGCCCGTAGTTGCGCCCACCTGTAATACGTCCGCAGGGCGATTGCGGAACGCAATTCCCAACCCGACGGCCAGCAGGATAGGAAAGATAAAGATCCAGAAAATCGCTTCCGGCTCGCGCAGGAAAAGGCGAAAGCGCACCATCGTCAGCTGAAACAGGCTGCTCAAGGCAAGCTTACTCATCGCGCAAATTCCTTCCCGTAAGCCCCACAAACACATCCTCCAGGGTGGCCGAATGAGTGCGGAATTCACTCAGGCGCATCCCGTGCGCAGCGAGCGAGGCAAAAATCAGCGGCACGGTGGTATGCAGCTCGCGAACAGAAAGCTGGTGTAAACCCGCATCCACCCGGTGAGACTCCACCCCCGCGATTGCCGTCAGCAGGGCGGGGTCGACCACCCCGTCGCGCCCATTTTTGTCCGTGGTCGCGAACTCCACAATATGTTCACCACCAATCGAGGCGATGAGCCTTTCGGGACTGTCGAGTGCAATGATTCGCCCGTGATCCATAATCGCCACCCGATCACACAACCGCTCTGCCTCATCCATGTAGTGCGTGGTCAGGATGATGGTGCGGCCGGCCTGTTTGAGGCCCTCGACCAGGTCCCACAAGTGGCGGCGCGCCTGCGGGTCGAGACCGGTGGTCGGCTCGTCGAGAAACAGCAGCTCGGGATCGCCTACCAGCGCGCAGGCCATGGCTAGCCGCTGCTTCTGGCCGCCGGACAGCGTACCTACCCGCGCATGCCGCTTTTCCTCGAGCTGTGCCGTGCGGATCAATTCTTCTACGGAAATGCCGTGGCGAAAAAAGCTGCGAAACAGGCGCAGCGTTTCGTCGACCGTCAGCTTCTCAGGAAACTGCGTCTCCTGCAATTGGATGCCGATACGCTGCCGCAACTGGTTTTCGCTACTGGACCAGGTAAGGCCCAGCAGTTCGACCGTCCCGGCATCCAGAGCGGTCAGTCCCTCGCAGATCTCGATCGTGGTTGTCTTCCCTGCCCCGTTCGGCCCCAGCAGCCCGAAGCATTCGCCTCGGGTGACTTCAAGGTCGAGACCATCGACGGCCACCACATCCGCAAAAGATTTGCGTAGGCCGCGCAGTAGAAGTGACGGGCCATTCTTCTGTGTAGGTCGACCGTTAGCCTGCACGTCTGCGACTCCTGAAACAGTTAAAGTGGCAATTCGGTCCAGTTTTCAACGGTGAGGCCCGGGACGCGCTCAAACTCCCGAGTGTTGTTTGTCACCAGGGTGAGCCCAAGACAACGTGCATGGGAGGCGATCAGGAGATCGTGAGCACCGATCATGGTTCCACGCTGCTGAAGGCCGGCACGAATTTGAGCATAGTGGAGAGCTGCCTCGTCCGGATAGTCCAGAACCTCGACGTGCCGCAGATATCCATCCAGGGCGGCTTGGTCTTTCTCCCGCCGACGTGACACCTCGACGCCAAACGTTAATTCACATTTCGTAATGACGGAAATACAGACATCGCCAACCGGAACCAGTTGAAGTCGACTCAACACGGCATTGTGAGAACGCTTCATGATGTAGGACGATATATCTGTATCGACCATGTAGACTGCCACGGGCTCATCGCTCCTGAACGGGCAAGTCCTCAACCCCACTCATATACTCGTCTGAGGCTGTCGGACCTGAGGTCAAATAAGAGGACCAATCCCTGGGGCGAGCAGAAAGAATCACCTCGTCCCCTTGCTTGCGAATGAAGACCTCAGAAGTAGTGAACTGAAATTCCTTGGGAAGTCGAACCGCCTGGCTGCGGTTATTCATGAATATCTTGGCCGTTCGCTGCATGGCAACCTCCGCTTGGCATATACACAAGTATATGCCACCTTACCGTGACTCTCAAGGGACAATTGGAAGCTCATGATACGCCGCTGTGACAAGCAAGACTTCGATTCGATTTGGACCATCATCAACGATGGCGCGCAAGTCTACAGGGGCGTTATCCCTGAAGATCGTTGGACCGACCCCTACATGCCCAGAGAAAAACTACAGCATGAAATCAATGAGGGCGTCGTGTTCTGGGGCTACCAGGATGACGGATTACTCGCGGGAGTGATGGGCCTTCAACAGGTACAGGACGTGACCCTGATCCGTCATGCCTACGTACGCACCGGCAGCCAGGGACGAGGGATCGGATCGCGGTTGCTCTCTCACTTGCGCGAGTTAACCAACGACCCTGTGTTGATCGGTACCTGGGCCGATGCTAGTTGGGCGATCCGATTTTACGAGAGGCACGGCTTTCGGATGGTTTCGAGCGAAGACAAGGATCGGCTGCTCAAAAAATATTGGAACATCCCGGAACGCCAGGTAGAAACCTCAGTCGTTCTGGCAGACGCGGCCTGGTGGGCGCTAGGCGCATAACGAAAAGGCTCACGCTGCGCGCCGGGCGGCGCGCAGCGTCGGAAGGTAGTAATCGGCGTTGGGAACATTTGCTCGTCAAGCCCGTGCAGCATGTGGCCAATGTCGTGCAGCAGGGCGGCGGAAATTGCTGCAGGGCCAGCGCCGGCCACTTCAGCGGAGTGTGCAGCCTGGAGACTGTGTTCCAGAATCGAAACCGGCTCGCCGAAATAAGCACTCCCTCCCCTCGTGTTAATTAAATTAACCAGATCCTCAATGTGCCTGACCGTCATGGCGCAAACTCCTGGAGCGTGCGAGTACTGCGAGCGAGCTGTAGAGGCCGTCAGCATCCACATAGCAGCCCTGCAAGTGGCGGGCTCCGCCGGTAAAGGCTGTACGGCCATGGAGGACGCGGGTGTTATCGATCAGGACAAGATCGCCGGGCTGCAACCGGCATACGACCGATCGTGCCGCCTCGTTCAGCAGCCGTGCAAGCTGACCGTATGCTGCATAGAACTTCTTGAGGTGAGGCCCCTTGAGCGGCAGCGGCGCAATCGAGCGGTCGTTGTAATAGATGGCGCGGAATTGTCCCTGGGTGTCGAGCTCGAGCATGGCCCTCTCGGCCACCAGGTCGACTTCGGCATCCTGAAAGCGAAAGAGGATGGGCGTTTGACACAACACGTTGAAGGCGCCGACATCGTGGGCGCGCAATCGCTCAGCAACGGCCATCCCATCGACAAAGATGCTTTCCCCGCCCTCGCCGGAGGCGGAGAGACAATGCAGGAGTTGGAAACCAGGCACAGGATCACGATAGGGATTGTCGGTGTGCACCGGCAGGCCGCGGTTGGTGTAGGCGAGATTGTTCGGCTCGGCGGCGCTGCGAACATCGAAGATTCCGCCATAGTTGGTCTCGCGAATGAAACCGATTTGCTCGGCAACCCGCATCACGGCCCGGTGTTCGAGGGGCACGTCGCGCAGGAAGGCTAATCCGTCACGGCCCGCGTAGTAGAGCCAGTCTTCGCGGCTGGCTGGGTTCTCCATCCACTGCGAATAATCGCAGCGGGCAAATGCTGTGGCGGGCTGTCCCATCCAGGGCATGCGCGTAGGGCGCGAGGCGATACGCAGGCTGCGGTCATAGGCCCGCAACCAACTGAGAGCAAACACGCTGGTCTCGCCGTCCTCCCAGCTAAGGGTGAGATGTGCCGAGGGCCGAGGCTCGGCGGCCCTCAGTCGCGGTTCCTGGGAAAGATCAAGCAGGCTTATGAGGCGCTGGCCGGTACGCGGATCGCGGTGAGTTGGATCGTTGTCTCGCAACCACAGCGCGCTGTATACGCTGTAAAAACCGTCCTGCCAGGTAAGGGTGAGTTCGCCGGGCGTGCATTCCACCACGGTCACTTCAAGATCATCTGCTTTGGCGATCATTGTCCCTCCACTGGACGCAGCAGCCCGATCGCGAGCGCACGACGGTGCTGCTGCCAGAGTGCAAGGGCAGCGACCACGCTGGTGACCCCCGCGACGGCGGCCAGTACTAGAAACATTGTCTGCCATCCGTAGCTGACTGCCAAATGCGCCATCCCATTACCGGACAGAACGCCGGCAAAATAGCCGATGCCGTCGATCAGACTGGAGGCAGTCGCGCTCCCTTCTTTGCCTCCGAAATCCATCGACATGGCGCCGCCAAGATACGAATAGGGTCGTAGACCGGAACCCCTAGCCACCTCGTTCCATCGAACCAGACCAGGTTAACGTAAACTGGAAGAGAAAGAGGTATCCGCAATGCCGCAATTGATGCGAACGTCTAATCCCGTTTTGAACGAGAAGCGTTTTGAGGGCTATGCCGGCCAACTCGGCGAGAGAATGACGCTCCAGGGGACGGTGAACAAAACCGGCCTTCTGCTGCTTTGCGCGATGGCGTCCGCAGCATGGACATGGCATCTGTTTATGCAAGACCGCTCACCGGCTGCAGTCATGCCCTATCTTTGGCTCGGCACCATCGGCGGATTTATCTGCGCGTTGGTGACTGTCTTCAAGAAAGAATGGTCCCCCGTGACTGCTCCCGCCTACGCGCTGTTGGAAGGTCTGGCGCTGGGCAGCATCTCGGCTGTTTTCGAGCTTCGCTTCCCTGGCATCGCGATTCAATCGGTAAGCCTGACATTTGGCACCTTGCTCGTTTTACTGCTCGCGTATCGCTCCGGGCTGATCCCCGTGACCCAGAATTTCCGGCTGGGCATTGTCGCCGCGACCGGCGCAATCATGCTGTTCTATCTGCTGCAATTTGTGCTGGGGTTCTTCGGGGTTCACTTTACTTCCATCAACGGTTCAGGGCCTATCGGCATTGGAATCAGCCTGATCATCGTAGGCGTCGCCGCGCTCAACCTGGTGCTCGATTTCGATTTCATCGAGAACGGCGCGCGCATGGGCGCTCCGAAGTTTATGGAATGGTATGGCGCGTTCGGGCTCATGGTCACCCTGGTGTGGCTGTACCTGGAAATCCTGAGGCTGCTTACCAAGATTCGTGGCCGCGATTGATCCCCCGGCGCGATCTACCCCGTTGACAATGCCGGAAACAGTATGTAAATATCCCGGACGTTGCCTATATTGCGCGTCACGAGGAGTCCTGTCCCATGAAGAAACTAGCCATCTGTGCAGGCTGTCTGGTAGCGTCGCTGAGCATTTTTGCCCAGGCGCCGCAGACCTATAAGGGCGAAATCATCGACAGCCAGTGCGCCGCGTTGGGAGGGCACCAGGTGATGGCCAAGCAGGGGGAAAGCGAGAAGGACTGCACCAATCGCTGCGTGAGCATGGGCGGCAGGTACACGCTTTACGATCCCGCCACCAAGACCGCTTATCAACTGGACGACGCGAAGAAGGCGGCCACCTTCGCGGGCGCGAAAGTCTCTGTTACCGGCACGTTGAATCCGACGACCAAGACGATCAAAGTAGCCAGCATCAAGGCTGGGGCGTAGCGGACTTCTTTACTTGCCAGGCGCCTGCCTGCTGCAGGCGCCTCTCCAATTCTGCCTCGAACCCCTCGGGCGGATCGACAACCCCAACCAGAATTTTTCCCTTTCCTACCTCAGGATCCGCAATCACGCCCTTGAAATTCGGTAGTCCCGCGCCGATCAAGAGCACCAACAGCGTGGTGAGGATCGCGCCCAGCATGATCATTTCATAAACGATGATGCCGTTGGTCCAGGCCGGAGTGAGGGACATGCCGCCGGTGTGGATGGGATAGGACTTCTGCGAAAGGGTGGTCAACAAATAACCAGCCGTGCCACCCACAACCGCTCCCAGCACCGCCCAACGGTAAGGAGTCGAAGTGGCTTGCGCATCAAAGAATTCGTAGCCCTCGTGGGGCTCGCCGGCAATGACCACAATCTGCTGCGCGCTAAACTTCAGCTCGGACCTGGCCGAGCGCAACAGGTCGAAGGCGCGTTGTGCGCCGGGAGCATCCACGTAGAGACCATAGAGCGCTTTCATTGTGGACCTTCCAGCACTACGTGACCTTCGGCCGGCGCGACCATCGGGACGCCGCCATGAGATTGCAGACCAACTTTCATCTCCCAAATGGAAATCATAGGCACGAATTTCGAGAACAGCAGGTAGAGCAGCGCCATCATGCCGAAGCTTGAGGCCATCAGAGTGTCTTCCACCCAGGTGGGCCGGTAAGTTCCCCAGGAGTAGGGCAGGAACTTATGCTCAAGCGCGGGGACCACGATCAGGAAGCGCTCCAGCCACATGCCGACCACCACCGTGGCTGACGCAATGGCGGTTCCAGTGATCGTACGCAGACGCTTGATGGCCAGAATGGGCACCGGGATGATGAAGTTGCAAACCACCATCGTCCAAAACAACGGCGCAAAGTGTTTGCGAATGCTTTCCCAGAAAACCGCCATCTCCGGAGGAGAGTTGCCGTACCAGGCAGTAAGCCGTTCGGCGAAGGTGAAGTAGAACCAGAGCAGACTCATGGTCAGCAGCAGCTTGCCCAGATTTTCGAAGTGGATAGGCCGGAGATACTGCTCCAGATGCAGGAACTTGCGCAACAGCGCCATGGCCAGGATCAGGGCAGCGATGCCGCTGAAGATAGCCCCGGCAACGAAGTAGGGGCCGAAGATGCTGGAGTGCCACATGGGTACCAGCGTCATGGCAAAGTCCCAGGAGACGATGGTGTGCACCGAGACGGCAACCGGAACAATGACCACAGCCATAATGTGCATCGCCACCTCGAGCCGCTGCCATTGCCGCGGCGTGCCCTGCCACCCCAGTGCCAATACGCGATAAATCTTCTTGCGTAATCCGGTCGATACGTCACGGACGGCAGCAAAGTCCGGGATGGTGGGTAGATAGAGGAAGGTGGTGCTGCCGGTCAGATAGGTGGAGATAGCGAAGAAGTCCCAGGCCAGCGGCGAACGGAAATTAGGCCAGATGTGGCGTTCGCTGGGATAAGGGATCATCCAATAAGCGAGCCACGGACGACCGATATGGCACAACGGGATGATCGCGCCGATCAGCACAGAGAAGACCGTGATGGCCTCAGCGCAGCGAGTGACCGGGCGACGCCAGGTGGCGTTGGTAAGGCGCAGAATTGCGGAGATGAGTGTGCCCGCGTGGCTGATGCCGATCCAGAAAACAAAATTGGTGATGTCGAAGGCCCAGAACACCGGGGAGTTAAGACCCCACACGCCAATGCCGGCGTAGAGCTGATAGCCAAAGGCGGCCACGCCCGCCAGCAGCAGGCTGGCCGCAATCGCCACCGCGACCCAATACTTGCCGCTGCTGTGGAAGAGCGGCCGCAGCAGATCCTGCTCGATTTGTTCAGCCGTGGGTTGCATCTTCCCAGGTGCCTCGCTCCAGGTAGGTAACGTTCGGCTTGGTGCCCAGTTCGCCCAGCAATTTGGTGCCTCGGTTGGAGCTCGCCAGGCGCGCGACTTCGCTGGCGGAATCGTTGAGGTCGCCGAAGATGAGAGCCTTCGAGGGGCACGATTGCGCGCAGGCGGTGGTAAATTCGCCGTCCTTCAGCTCCCGCTTCTCCGCTTCGGCCTGGATCTCGGCCGCCTTGATGCGCTGCACGCAGAAAGTGCACTTCTCCATAACGCCCACGCTGCGCACAGAGACATCGGGATTAAGTTGCAGTTGCAGTGGCTTATCCCATGCAGGATTGTAGAAATTAAAAAAGCGCACGTTGTAGGGGCAGGCATTGGCACAAAAGCGGGTGCCGATGCAGCGGTTGTATACCTGGGAATTCAGCCCCTCCGGGGTGTGATAGCTGGCGTAGGTGGGGCAGACCGGCTCGCACGGCGCCTCATCGCACTGCTGGCACAGCACCGGTTGAAAACGGACGCGGGGGTTGGGAAAATCGCCCTCCCAGTAGCGCTCGACGCGAATCCAGTGCTTGGCCCGGCCGCGCGCGGCCTGGTCTTCACCCGCGGTAGGGATATTGTTCTCCGCGTGGCAAGCGACCACACAGGCTTCGCACCCCGTGCAGCGATCAAGATCCACTACCATTCCCCACTTATGAGCCATCGTCTCTCCTTCGCACCACTAACGTCGCTCCTGTTCGTGGGGGAAGGCGCTCATTCCCCCCGCAAACAACACCAGCTTCGCCTGTTCAGGCCCGCCCGCACGCACCAGCTTCACCCGGGTCGCGGCCCAGGCGAGCGAACCGGTCTCTTGTTCCGTAAGCGGCGCCAGAATGGAGAGCGGATTCGCGCCCCGGCCACTGGCAAAGCGAGTGAAATTCTCGTGTCCCTGGCCCACCGGCATAGCCACCATGTCGGGTGCGATCCCGGGGGAAAGAACGGCAGCCGCACGCACGGAGCCCTGCTGCGAAGCAATTTCCACCAGGTCGCCTTGCTTGATGCCCAACCGATCGCCAGTGTTGGGATTGATCTCCACCCAACTGGACCACATGGCCGAGGTCAGCACGTCCGGCAGCTCCTGCAGCCAGGGCAGATGGGCCAGCGAGCCATCGGCAAACGATTGCGAGACGTAGGGGAGAAAATAAAAAGGAAAATCTGCAGCGGCGCCGGCAAACTGGGGCGAAGCCGCGGACAGCGGCGCACGCTTAACCGCTGCCAGCGGTGGAGATGTGGAGGGTGAGCTCCACCAGCCGCCCTGGGTCTGCGCCGCATCCCAAAAGTCGTCGTCGGTCTTAACGTCGATAGAGCCGGGACGGGTGCGGAGGGGAACGAACGCGGCGCGCAGCATGGCGTCATACGTGGCCCAGGGAAGAGCCTTGGCCACCTCACCGCCCAGCTGGCGGCCCAGGCCAAGCAGCACGTCGGGCATGGGGCGGGTGTCGTGCAGGGGCAGAACCGCAGGAGGCGCCAGACTGGCCACCGCGCGGGAGGAGCCTGACTCGGCCACGCTGTCAATCCAGCTCTCAAGCGCCGCGTGGTCGGGCAAGATCAAATCGGCCTGGACGCTGGTCTCGTCGATAAAGCTGCCAAAACTGACGATGTAGGGAATCTTCGCCAAAGCCTCGCGGACGCGTGTTGCAGGAGGTGCTGAGAAAACAGGATTGGCCTCGTAAAGGAGCAACATCTGCGGCGGCTGAGCAGACAGCGTGTGGAGCGCCGCCAGAGTGGCCTGCACTGGCGCTGCGTCACCGGTCTGAGGAGTGAAACTGAGGATTGAGCTCTTATCGACCAGCGACTCCAGAGCATTGACAGCGAGTGCGTTGAACAGTCCGTTGGTGTGCGCCAACGGCGGCCCACCAATCATGGCGACGGCCAATCCGCTTTGCGCCAACTCGTGCGCCAAGCGCTTGATGACAGCGACGCTCACCCCGGTCTGCTTCTCGACAGCTTCTGGCGCGTACTCGGGCAAGCCTGCCTGCCATCCGTCAATGAGCGAGCCGGGTCGCGAGCCGGGGGCTTGCGGCGCCAGCTTCTCCGCCAGGATGACATGAGCGATTCCGAGCGCGAGCACCCCTTCCATTCCGGGGCGGCACGCGATCCACTCGTCGGCGTTGGCGCCGGTTTGCGACATGCGCGTTTCGACCTGCACCAGTTTCGCCCGCCGTCCGGGGCGGCCCTGGCGCATCTCTCCGTAGCTTATCGACTGCGCCACAGGAGAGTTCCACGTGCCCAGAAAATCTGCGCCGAAGCAGATTACATAGTCAGCGAGGTGCAGATCGAACGTGGGTAGGGCAGCGTGACCAAAGCTAAACAGGTTCGCCTGCCGCAGCACGGCTTCATCAAAAGGCTGATACCAGACCGGGGGTGGCGCCCCATAGGCTTTGAGGAACTTGGTCATTAACTCGCCTTGCTGGCCGCTTAAGGGCCGTGACAGAAAGCCCAGCGAGTTGGCAGAACCAGACGCTTGCAACGTGCCCAGGTGGGCAGAGACTTCCTTCAGCGCATCGTCCCAGCTGATTGCCTGGAACTCGCCCGAACCGCGTGGGCCGGTGCGCTTAATGGGATGGGTGATGCGATCGGGATGGTACAGCATCTGCAGACTCGCCTGGCCGCGCGCACAAAGCTTTCCCTGGTTGACGGGATGCTGCGGGTTGCCTTCGAGCTTCTTGGCCAGGCCCATCTTGATCAGGCCTTGTTGCCCGTGACGCACCACCTCGGCTTCGCCCTGCATGACGCGCACCAGCAGGCCGCATCCCGCGGAGCATACGGTACACACGCCCGGTTTGATGGTGGCGATGCCGGGGATCAGCTCTTCCTCGGGAATGAAACGGATGAGCTGCTTCTCCGCGCTGCGACAGCCTTCGAGGGTGGCCATCACTCCCGAGAGCGCCGATATCTTGATGAAGTCGCGTCGTTCCATAGGCTAGTAGTGACACGTCTCGCAATCAATCGAGACCTTCTTTTGCGTGTGGCAGTTGATACAAAATCCCATGTTCAGATCGATCTTGCGCTCGGCCGTAGTCTGCTTCGTCAAGTCGCTGTGGCAAGCGGCGCATGCGACGCCGGCGCGGATGTGCGGTGCATGGTTGAAGCGCACGTGCGCGGACCCGCTGTAGTTGTAAACGCGGACCCAGGGAATTTCTTCACCGCGCGCTTGATAGGCCGCAATCTTCTTGATCTCCGGGCGGTCGGTGGCGATGGACTGGTGGCAGCTCATGCAGACAGTCACGCCGGGAATGCGTGCCTCAGGACCTTGGTCCACCCCAACGTGGCAGAAGGTACACGGCAGCCCCTTGGCCAAATGCATCGTGTGGGTGTAGGCGATCGGCTGCACCGGATGTTCCGGATGGATGTCAACAAAGTCCTTTACCGCGGCGAGGACGCTGGGATGGGCTGGGGTGAAAACACCGGTGGTCACATAATCAGGTGGTCCCGAAGCCCGCGCTGCCCGACGGGGGAGCAAGATCTCCACCACACCCCAGGTACAGGCGCACGCCAGAACTACCAGCAACGCTCTTCGCCAACCCCTCAACATGCGCATAGCGGGACAAGTGTTAGCTGCAACAGCGGAACGGGCAGATGCTACACGACTGCTGGGCGGTTGTAAATAATGAAGAAAAGAGTCACGACACTTGGGGAGAGACGCTGGGAAATGCGGTGCTTCACGGGCCTTTAAGAAGGAGACTTAATTCATGTCTGTGGGCGGGGCGGCAACTTGACGACCGACAACCAGAAGCCATCAATGGTTTTCACGACCTTGAGAAATCCGTCGAGATTCACGGGCTTGGTGATGTAACAGTTTGCGTGGAGCATATAACTCCGCAGGATATCGGTATTCGACGACGAAGTAGTGAGAATGACGACAGGAATGCTTTTCAGGGTCGGACTGTCCTTGATTTCCTGCAGAACCTCGCGGCCATCTTTCTTGGGCAGGTTTAGATCGAGCAGGATCAGGTCCGGACGAGAGGATTTGGCAAATTCTCCTTCTTGCTTCAACAATGACATCGCCTCAATGCCATCGCGGGCGACCTGCAAGTTGATATGCACCTTCGCGTCTTTGAGCGCTTCCTGCGTGAGCCTGACGTCGCCGGGACTATCTTCCACCAGGAGAACTTCGATTGGTTGTGCGCTGGGTCCATAGGGCTCCATCATTTTTGCTCTCCCGCAGGCAGGGCGAAGTAGAAAGTTGAACCCTTGGTGAGTTGTGACTCGACCCAGATCCGGCCGCCCAGCCGATCTACAATCTTCTTGCACATGGCTAATCCGATTCCGGTGCCCTGGTACTCCCTTTGCCCGTGCAATCGCTGGAAAAGCACGAATATCCGGTCGAAGTACTGCGGCTCAATGCCCATCCCGTTATCACCCACGGAAAAGATCCATTCCTCGCCCGCTTCGCGGGTAGCGGAGATGTGCACGTGCGGCAGTTCAGCGCCGCGATATTTAATTGCGTTGCCGATGAGATTTTGGAATACCTGGACCAACTGCGTTTCATCTGTAACGATCGCCGGCAGCGGATCATGGTCCACTATCGCCTGGCTCGCCTCAATGGTTGCCTGCAGGTTCTTAACCGCTCGTGCCAACGCATCTTCACAGGATGTGCGATGCATCGCCCCTGTACTTGCCCCCGCGCGCGAATAGGACAGCAGATCCTGAATCAATCCTTGCATGCGGTTGCACCCATCGACAGCATAGGCAATGAATTCATCGGCGTCCGAGTCCAGACGTCCTTTGTATCGTTGAGCCAGGAGCTGGGTGTAGCTGGCCACCATACGCAACGGCTCCTGCAGATCGTGCGAAGCAACGTAGGCAAATTGCTCCAATTCGTCATTGGAACGCTTAAGTTCAGCCATCGTCTTGCCTAAATGCTCCTCGGAGTCCTTGCGCTCGGTGATGTCCCGAGTGATTTTCCCAAATCCCCGCAGCCGCCCATTCTCGTCCCGTAAGGCTGTAATCACGACATTGGCAAGATAGCGAGTGCCGTCCTTGCGCACGCGCCATCCTTGGTCTTCAATGCTCCCGCTCACTCTCGCCCGAGCCAATTCCCTGGCCGGTTTTCCGTTGTTGATATCTTCCGCAGGATAGAACCGGGAGAACGGCTGGCCAATGATCTCCTCTGCCCGATATCCTTTAATTCGTTCCGCGCCTTCGTTCCAGCTGACCACCAGGCCTTCCGGGTCCAACATTACGTTCGCACAGTCCTTAACACCCGACGCCATCAGGCGGAAGCGTTCCTCACTGTTACGAAGCGAATCTTCCACCCGCTTGCGCTCCGTAATGTCGCGAATCGCAGCCGTCACTAGGATGCCGTCTGCGCTTTCGAGCGGACTCAGCATGATCTCGATCGGAAAAGTACTTCCGTCTTTCCGCCGCCCGATGAGTTCAATCCCGGTTCCGATTTGCTGCGCCAGCGCTTCGGCCGCAGTGCGCGTTCCATCCGCGACCAGCCTCTCCGCGAAGCCGTCCGGAATAATGCTCTTTATCTTCTGCCCCAGGAGCTCATCACGCCGGTAACCGAACTGCTTCTCTGCCTGAACGTTCAGCAGGGCAATTTCCCCGCTCGAGTTCACCACCACCATCGCGTCCGGCGCGGCTTCGAGTAACCCGCGATACTTGGCTTCCATCTCCGCCAGGTGCTTCTCCGCAGTCTTGCGCTCGGTAATTTCGCGGATGGCGGGCGTAACCAGGATGCCTTCTGCGGTTTCAAACGGGTTTAAAACGATTTCGATAGGAAACTCAGTTCCATCCTTTCGTTGACCATTCAGCTCAATTCCACTACGACTTTGCTGCGACATTGTTTCCGCAAACAGCCTCTCGGCGAGGCCCTGAGGAATAATGCCTGCTACCTTCTCGCCAGGGAGTTCACCCCGCAGGTGTCCGAATTGTTTCTCCGCCTGATGATTCAAAAGGACGATCTCGCCGCTCGGATTAACTACCACCATCGCATCTGGGGAGGCTTCCAGCAGCCCGCGATATTTCGCTCTCCACTCCGTGTTTTCGTGGAGATTACTGTTGAGATTCATAAGCTTCCTGGAACCCGTAATGCTGTGTAGACCATTCGGTGTACAAATGAAGTCTGCCGGTCAGGCTGAGGCGTTGAGCACCCGCTATACCTGTATCGGCTTCGAATAGGCAGTCCGTGAGGGGCAGTCTGATCGGGATCCTGGGTCACGGATATGAGCCAGAGAGCCCGACGAGCCCGGTTGCGCTGGCCTGCCTGCCTGTTCGGTTGCTGCGAGGTAAGCTGGATGTTCCGGGAGGCAGGCAGTTGACAACAAGCGACCGAACGAACACCTACATCCCATGCCGACGAGCGAGCATTGGTGCGGTGCTGATGCTCTGCACGATAGGTTGCAACAATACTTCCCCGCCCGTTGCTCCGCATCCCGATAGGGAGTCGCGTCCGGCCGCCCGTGAGTACCAGCCAGCAGACAACTCCAATTACGGCAGGGACGACAGCCGGCGGCGCTCACGGCGCGGACGTCCGGAGGAAGCCGCCGCGCCAGGACAATTCGATTTCTATCTGCTGAACCTTTCCTGGTCGCCGGAGTTTTGCGCCACCCACGGAGATAGCCCGGAATGCGGGCGCAACCTGGGCTTTGTGGTGCACGGACTGTGGCCGCAAGACGCCAACGGCGACTACCCGCAGCATTGCAGTGACGCACCCGGCCCGGCCAACCCGCAGGCCGACACAGACATCATGCCCACCGCCAGCCTGGTGGAACACGAGTGGGAGACCCACGGCACCTGCTCCGGACTGGGGGTCAACGATTATTTCGCAGCGATTCATAAAGCTTATGCAGCCGTGAAGGTGCCGGCCAACATCGGCGCGGGCGAGGAGGGGGGTGGGGTCACTCCTGACGACCTGCTGGGCCGTTTTGCCGCCGCCAATCCGAGCTACCCGCCGGGGAGTTTCGCACTGAGCTGCGGCAACAACCGCCTGACGGCGGTCGAAATCTGTCTAAGCAAAGACCTGCATCCTGAGCCCTGCCAGGGGGTCCGGTCCTGCAAGGCGAATGCTATCAAGGTGACGCCGCGATAAGGCAGACGCAGCAAGGCTTCTGAATTTATATGACGGAGCATTCACGTGGGTTTGAAAACCCGCTCCCCCGCACCGAGTCCGGGGCTGGCACGGATTGGCACGGATCAGGCTGGACGCTGCGGAAAAGTCGGGAACGGCAGCAAAGCGTACCTCAGGGGCTAAAGCCCTGGTGTACGTATCTTCTATTCTTCTAAATCAAACGGGCTTTAGCGTGTGCATGAGAACTGGGCTTTGTATCAGGGCACGACTTTAGTCGTGCCGTAAAGATTGCAGATATGCCGGGCTTTAGCCCCTGAGGGCTTCTTTTTATCCGCGCAAAAGAGAATTCAGAGGATGGAAAACCGTACCTCAGTGGCTAAAGCCGGCTATGGCAGTGTCATTTACGGCACGCCTGAACCCGTGCCCTTCCAGGACCCAGTTCTCACGCAGACTCTTTAGCCCAACGTAATCTCAATCATTTACGGCCCGACTGAAGTCGTGCCCTGATACAAAATAGAGTTTTTCCGCAACCTGTAAAGCCCTGAATTTATATGCCGGAGCATTCACGTGGGTTTGAAAACCCGCTCCCCCCGGACTTAAAGTCCGGGGCTGGCACGGATTGGCACGGATCAGGCTGGACGCTGCGGAAAAGTCGGGAACGGCAGCAAAGCGTACCTCAGGGGCTAAAGCCCTGGTGTACGTAATCTTCTATTCTTCTAAACCAAACTGGCTTTAGCGTGTGCATGAGAACTGGGCTTTGTATCAGGGCACGACTTTAGTCGTGCCGTAAAGATTGCAGATATGCCGGGCTTTAGCCCCTGAGGGCTTCTTTTTATCCGCGCAAAAGAGAATTCAGAGGATGGAAAACCGTACCTCAGTGGCTAAAGCCGGCTATGGCAGTGTCATTTACGGCACGCCTGAACCCGTGCCCTTCCAGGACCCAGTTCTCACGCAGACTCTTTAGCCCAACGTAATCTCAATCATTTACGGCCCGACTGAAGTCGTGCCCTGATACAAAATAGAGTTTTTCCGCAACCTGTAAAGCCCTGAATTTATATGCCGGAGCATTCACGTGGGTTTGAAAACCCGCTCCCCCCGGACTTAAAGTCCGGGGCTGGCACGATTGAACTCAGGGTTGGGGGGCAGGCGGTGGCGGGGTAGATCCAGGAGCCGGCTGCACGGCGTTCGGCACCACTCCCTGCCGAGCCAGCTTTTCTGCCTCCTTGCGCCGATGGTAGCGCACCATATCCGGCCAGAACTCGATGATCTCGCTGCCGATAATGGCTTGGGCGGTGACGGTAAAACCACGGCTGAGCGTGTCGCCGACGGTACGCTCGGACGCCGGGTAATAAAGATTGGAAATGGCCCCACCCATCAGATTTCCGATGACATTGGCATAATTCGGCCCCCAGGTACCGTTATCGCGCTTGCACCAGACGGTGCCGCTCGCCGCCCAAAGAGCGCGGCGCGTGAAACTGCCCGTGCCTTTCTGAAAATAACGGGGATCCTCTTTCCACCAGCTGGCCAGCACTGCGTTGCCCAGCAGATTACCGGTGAAGTAGTCGACGTACGCCGCACCGTATCGCTTGGCGTACCCTTGCACACCTTGTCCGTACCCGGGAAAACTGTTATCGGCTTGATCGATGCCGGCGCCAAAAGCGGTCAGCACGAAAGGCCAAGGATCGGTCGCACTCTTAAAGAAGAGTTGATACTTCTCGCCAGTACTCAGAGGGACAGCATCCTTATCGGCGGTGGTATTGAAGGTTGCCATCACTGCAAAAACCCGCTGTTTCTCCTGCTTCGCCAACTGCTCCTGGGCCAGCTTTCGCCGTTCTTCTTCCGTCATGGGCGTGGTGTTCTGAGCGGGCGCGGCCGGCGGAGTCGTCGAGCTATCGGGAGGGGTTTGCGATTGCGGTGCGATCGGATTATCCGGGAGATTCAACCCGGCAACTGCCGGCTGGGACCGAGCGATAGGGTTTGCGAAAAGTCCGGCCAAGGTTATGGTTGCGGTGGCAAACCATCTAGTCAGAGTCAATCGGTTGACCTCAATCCTGCTGCGTGAACCTATCGTTCCAACCGCCAACGCGGGCTAGCGCTCATCCATGTATTGCAATCTCGGGATCGAGGACCAACAGCACGCCGGGCGGTGACCAGGTCAGCCAGTCACTCGATCATTTGGCGTAAAAAGTCGCGCGCGATCCACTGGCTTAAGACGATAAGATCTCGCCGCCAGAAACCGCAAATTCGCGAACCGGCCATATTATTCTAAGGCAAAATCGGGCATCAGGACCGGGAATGATGGAAATGCTCATGGAATCAAAAACGATGTGTGCGGTTGGCTCGGTTTGTCATGAGGAAGGGCTATCCTGCCAGGAGTAGGAGAACCACACGGAGGATGACGATCATGGCAAAGTACGCGTTGTACGTTCCACTGAAGGCTAAGCCCGGCAAGGCTGCGGACGTGGAAGCGTTTCTCAAGCAAGGCGCGGAGATGTCCAAGGCGGAGGCAGGAACCGTGACCTGGTATGGCATTAAGGAAGATGACGACTCATACGCAGTGTTCGACACCTTCAACGATGAGGCAGGCCGGAACGCTCATTTGAACGGCACGATTGCCAAGGCATTGATGGCTAAAGCCGACGAGCTATTTTCCAATAAGCTGGAGATTCACAAGATCGATATCATCGGGGACAAGTAGACGCATGGTTCAAAACGCGTGACGGCTCAGGATCTCACGGGTTACCGTCAGGACCATGATGCGCAGGTCAAACCAGGTCGACCAGTTCTCGATGTACGCCAAGTCACAGGCGACCCTGTTTTCGATCTGCTCCACAGTTTTCGTTTCACCGCGCCATCCGTTGATCTGAGCCCATCCGGTAATGCCTGGCTTGACGCGGTGGCGGAAAGCATACTTTGCCACAACATCTGTGAACAGCTTGTCCTCCGCCTTGGTGTTGGGCGGGTGGGGGCGCGGTCCAACCAGGGACATGTTGCCTTTGAGGACGTTGAGCAGCTGCGGCAATTCGTCCAAACTTAATTTTCGCAGCCAGTTGCCGAGCCGGGTGATCCGCGTATCTCCTCGGGTCGCCTGCCGATCGCCCAGAAGATCCGTCATCCCGTGATGCATGGTGCGGAATTTGTAACAAGTAAAGAGCCGATTATTGAAGCCAAGACGAGGCTGGCGGAACAAAATTGGGCCGGCGCTGTCAAGACGGATTGCCAGGGCGATGAGCGCCAGCAGCGGAGCCAGAAAAAGCAGCATCAGGGAGCCGATGACGAGATCGAAAGCTGACTTCTTGGCCGCCCGCCAATCCTTGAGCGGCCGCTCTTCAATCAACACTACAGGATTGGAACCTACCGAGGAAAGCTGGCTGCTCTTATAGCGGAAACCTACGAAGTCAGTGGTCAAACAAATGTCGGCAACCGCGCTTCCGATCTGCTCCATGATGGTCGATATGCGAGCGATGGCCCGGAGCGGCAGCGCGATGACGATCAGGTCGATCTGCTCCTCCCGGCTCCGTTCCAGCAAGTCGCGCACGCTGCCGCGCACTTTGACCCCTTCCTGTTCCGCTGGAATTCGTGTAAGACGATCGTCATACAGGCCCACCACGGTATAGGAGTGTGGCTCGGAACGCAGGCGTTCAATAAACTCGCGGCTAAAATCGCCCGCGCCAATCACCGCGACCCGGCGTGCCAGTCTGCCAGAACCGATCCAGCGGTGGATCAGCCGGGAGAGATAGATGCGCGATGCGAGGAGCAGAACCGCGCTCGAGAATAGCCAGAGAAAAGGCCACTCACGAAAGACCATGCCATCCTCGCGCATGAGGAAGAGGCACACCATCATGGCGCCTCCGCCCGCCAGCAGCGGGAGGGCCAGAAGCTTCAGCTGTGTGCCCAGTGACCGGAGGGAGGTGAGCAGATAAGCGCCGGCCCGGGAGGCGCACACCGCTCCGACGAAACTGCCGGTTACGGTCGCCAGGAAGAGTGGGCCGTCGACCTGCAGTAGGGACAAGGCCGTCAGCATGCTCCTCGCCAGCCATCCACAGAACAGCAACAACAGCAGATCAGAGGCCTGCACGATATTCACGATGACGGCAGGCGACATTCGATGCTTGTCACCGCGAGATCCCCGGCGAGCAGGTGATCTGCGCTCCCCTGCAGTGTTGGACGCAAGCTGGGCAAGGGGATCGATGGACGCTGTCTTGTGCAAAGAGGAGGCGGTCGCGGAGTTTGCCTTCATCGGACACCCGGCCCATCAACCATAGCGGCGAAGGCCGTGCGCTCCATCCGCGATCCATGTTTGCGGCGGGGAAAAGGGAGCATCGAACCAGCGCTCCGGCGTGGCGCGGAAGCCACATGTACACGCGTTCTTGATGCGATCGTTCTCGATACGACCCGTCGAGACTTACGTGACCGCCGGAGTTGCTCTTGCAACGTCTGCACCTGAGACAGCAGATCGCAGCTTTGCCGCAACAGGGTACTCATGTTATCGAGCGCTCGCAGAAGGCTTTCGTTCCTCTCGCCGTTGCCATTCGTAGCCTGGTCATCCGTAGCCACGCATTGGTTGCGTACATCCGGCGAGGTACGGGAGAGCCACGACTCGAGTTCATCGGAAAAGGCGACCACGGCGCTTCGATCCTTCAATGCCGGGCGGTGGACCGGCATGCCCAGCAGGGCCTCCCAGCGTTGGGCGGTGCGCACACCGCGGTCGATGTGGTGAGAGATCTGCTTCCAGCCGTTGAGGATCCTGCGATTCGTTGCTTCTACCATGATGGAAGCACCAGCTTTGGAAAAATAGCTCTGCAGTACCGTTAACGTCCGCTCGGTTTGTACTAGCGAGTGAGACGGAGCTTCCAGTAAATTACGGCTGCGATGACCAGCGCAGCCTCAAAGACCAGGGACCACAACACACCGCGCACGCACCCTAATCTGTCTTCTGCGTGAAGTTCTTCCGAATCCTCCAAAAAAACGCCGGCGGCTTCTGTTGGACCTGTATGCGATTGTAGGACGCCACTACGGGCACCATCGGTTGAGCGGAGTAGTTTGTGATCACCTTCGTGTAACTCTGCTTCGAACTGATTCGTCACCGCGTGAGATACCGGCATTTTTGAGCTCTCCCGATCAAATTGCACTATCCAGCACATCGGCTAATTCTGAAATGCTTACGTAGCACGTTGTAGCCATGGCAGCATAACGGAACAGCCATACAGGCTGCGGAAAAACTCGGGACCGGGCAGGAAAGACGTACCTCAGGGGCTAAACAAGTTGCGGAAAAACTCTGTTTTGTATCAGGGCACGAATTTAGTCGCACACGATTGAGAAACGTCGGGCTTTAGAGTCCGCGTGAGAACTCGACTTCCCTCAAGGGGACAACTTTACGGGCTGCGCAAGAGCTTTGTTCTGTATCAGGGCACGACTTTAGTCGGGCCGTAAACGATTGAGAAACGTCGGGCTTTAGAGTCTGCGTGAGAACTCGACTTCCCTCAAGGGGACAACTTTACGGGCTGCGCAAGAGCTTTGTTCTGTATCAGGGCACGACTTTAGTCGGGCCGTAAACGATTGAGAATATGTCGGGCTTTAGAGCCCGCATGAGAACTCGACTTCCCTCAGGGGACAACTTTACGGGTTGCGCGAAAGCTCTGTTTTGTATCAGGGCACGACTTTAGTCGGGCCGTAAACGATTGAAAA
>Ga0302325_10003125_pt1 | contig 39405 bp, 26 predicted proteins | sample Palsa_T0_2_FD_201948 | JGI IMG/M metagenome (GOLD analysis project Ga0302325, IMG submission 201948) | Peat permafrost microbial communities from Stordalen Mire near Abisko, Sweden - Palsa_T0_2 | ecosystem: Environmental > Terrestrial > Soil > Palsa > Peat permafrost | place: Sweden: Abisko...
GAGACCGTGTTGAACACGGGAACGTCGAGGCCGATGCGATCTGATACGAAGTAAGAACGGTTGACCGGATCCACCCAGCTGATGTCGAAAATGTTGAACGGCCCGCCCGGCTCACCGTTCGGGTTGTGTTCCGGCACGAGCATGACGTCAATCAATCCGATCGGCCCATTCTCCTGCGTGCCGCAGTCGGGACAGCCGGATGGACCACCTCCGCAACTGTTCAAGAGGAAAATCACTCCAAACAGGGCGACGAGGTTTCGTAGGGCAACCATTTTAGTTTTCATCCGATTTCCTCCAACGATCTTTGGCTAGTGCCAAATTACCGTATTCCAGAAAAACTGTTCCGCGGGTGCGCAGCGCCACTGGATTCACGCGTGCCGACCACCATACCAACCCGCTGGTCCATCCAAGACACTCCAGCGTTGATCAAAATCGAAACTGCAGAGTCTCGAGGTAGACATAGTAGTCGCGGGGCAGAATGCCCTGCACGCTAGGATCTCTGAGCCGATCCAAGCTGACTTCCGATTTGACGAGAACCCAATAATTGAGATACCAGTTCACGCCAAAAGTGAACTGGTCGGTTCGGTCATTGAACCCCGGGGCGATAACCGGCGTTATGGGACAGCTGGGTATCGTTGCGGCATCACAGGCAGACCCTGGCGCATTCCCCCGCAGGCTGGAATAACGGAATTTGACCGCCCAAGCACCCCAACCTGGGGTTCCCGATTCTCCTGGAGAAGCGGGTCCGATTACCGGGTGCCGAACGCGCGGCAGGGCATTCAGCGGATCGGTTTCTCCGGTGAGGAAATAGATGCCGGAGACGTAATAGCCCTGGCCTGTAACGGGCGGCTGGCTGTTGAATCCGATGCCGCCGGTTGCCAATGAGCCGATGTTGCTGCGATCCTGCGACAGATAAGCGTATTCGGCGCGAATACCCAATGGCCCGTTCAACCACGACAGGAACCCGTTGTACCGATCGACGTTGCCATTAATCTTGAACTGCGGAAAGAAGGTGTAGCTGCCATCGTTCATGGCGCCGCTGAAGCTCACTTCGTTTGCCAAGCCCTTGGAGCGACTGTGTTCGGCGGAACCGCCGAAAGCGAGCCCCTTCAGCCAATCGATATCGGAATTTTTCCACGGGGAAAAGCGCACGCGGGCAACAATTTCGGGTTCATTCGTCGTTCCACTAGCGAGTAGCCCCTGTCCGTTGTATGCGCCAAGCCAGTATTCCGCGCGGCCCGCACCCAATTCGCCGTGAATATCGATCCCGGGGGCGCGGAAGGCTCCCCCGGCATCCGGGTAGAGCACGGAGATGATCGAGCGATTGTAAAACTCAACGGCGGTGTCGGCAGTTCCGACTTCTATTGAGTAAGGCACTTTGTACTGGCCAGCCATGATGCTGAAGCTGCTCCACGGCTTGAAGTCCAGATAAGCATCGCGGATCGTCGGGCTGGAAATCGTTTCGACCATGAATACATAGTCGAGCTGCTTGCCGTAGTTGCCTTGAAAGCCGAAGCGGGCGCGGGTGATGGCAAAGGAATCCGGAGGCGTACCGTAGTCATTGCCGTAGACGGTGTATTGTCCGTCCAAGTACCCGACGGGCATCAGTGTAAAGTTGCCATCGGTACTCCTCAGGAAAAAGTGCTCGCCGTTCCAACCGGCAGTAACCGGTGGCACTTCGTTTGCCTTCTTCTGAAGAGTGTCGACCTGCTGTTGAAGGGCCGCGACATTCTGGTCGGCAGTGCTGTTCTTAAGAGCGTCGATTTGCCTTTGCAGGGCGTCAACGTCCGACTGCGAGGCTGCCGGTGCTTGACCGGCACCCTGCGGCACTGCGGAACCCGCAACCGCTGCGGTGCCTGACACTGCGCCATTCTCCGCCGGCGCCTTCTGCCCGCTCGCCTGCAGGAGCTGCCGGATCTGCGCCTTCAGTTCCGCTACTTCACGGCGCAGCTGCCGGACGTCCCTCTCGGTTGCCGCCTGGGCTTTCGCCGTCAACGTTGTCGAGTCGTCGGTTGCCTTAGTGCTTTGAGCAAAGGTCACCGGATCTTGCGCGATGCAAAGCAAGATCAGCAGCACACACCACAATTTTGGCGAGTACATGTTTTCCCCTTATTATTTACTCAGAGATTTTCCCTGACGAGTTGATGCGCGCACACTAGTGCGCCCATCGGAACGTCACATACGAGAACAATTTTTACTGCCTCACGACCGAGTCGGCTTTCACGTGACATCCCCCTCGACTGAACGGCTCGAATTCTTTTAGTAGTTGCGGCCCGTTGATTGCTGCCCGATGCAATCTTTTCGCGACGAGACTCGCATTGAAAATTGCACATCTTAAACGAGCACGCAATTAGCTTAAGCCTGCGGCGCTGCAGATGTCCATACGCATATTCTCAAGACGAAGAATTTTCAACTACGGTTGCGATCTATTATTGTATTGATGCTCAAATGAGACAGCAGTGCATCCAGCCCGCGCTGCCAGTTCACGCTTCTGCACTTTATGATGCAAAGCGTATTGTAGTCCTCGATGAGGCCGAATTGTCTCCCCAGATTTCTATCGCGCAGGGCAGCCGTGCAGGCGAACGTGTTAGATCAGTTCGACCCTCCGGATCACCGGAACCCCGTACGCACTGCCCGTGCACCGTGTGCCATTCTTCTTCGGTCTATTACCCCTTCTGCTGCCTGCTCGGCAGCTTCGCCCCAACCCCCTCGCAGCACCCTACCGCATCGAATAATCTATCAGCAGCTGAACCAAACTTGCCGCCTGTCAACAGCGTGTCCGTCAAATCACTTTCTGCGTTCGCAAGATGGCGATCTCCTGCGCCCCGTAACCGAGCTCCGCCAGCACCTCGTTAGTGTGCTCACCCAAGAGCGGCGAGCGCGTCACATGGGTCGTGCTATCGCTCATCTTGATGGGATTGCCCACCGTCAGGTACTTGCCCCGCGTTGGATGGTCAATTTCGACGATTGTTCCGGTCGCCCGCAATGATGGCTCCTCGGCCAACTCTTTCATCGACAAAATCGGGCCACACGGGATGTCGTGCTCGTTCAGAAGCTCCATGGCCTCGAACTTTGTTTTGGTCACCGTCCACGCCTCCACCGCGGCAAAAACTTCATTGAGCCTGGGCAGGCGCGCGTTCGGCGTCGCGTAGTCGTGGTGAGTAATCCAATCTTCTTTGCCAATCACCTTGCAGATCTCCTTCCACACCGGCGCTTGGGTGATGAAATAGAGATAGGCATTGGGATCGTTCTCCCATCCCTTGCACTTGACGATGGAGCCTGGCTGGCCTCCTCCGGATGCGTTCGCCGCGCGCGGCACGGCTTCGCCGAATCGCCCGTTGGGATACTGTGGGTATTCGTGCATGACGCCGGTACGGGCGAGTCGCTGCTGATCGCGCAACTTGACGCGGCACAGGTTCAGCACGCCGTCCTGCATTGCCGCGAGTACTTTTTGCCCGCGGCCGGTGCTGTTGCGCTGGAAGAGCGCCGCGACGATGCCAAGCGCAAGGTGCAAGCCGGTGCCGCTGTCGCCGATCTGCGCGCCTGTGACCAGAGGCGGCCCGTCGTCGAATCCGGTAGTCGAGGCAGCGCCGCCGGCGCACTGCGCGACATTCTCATATACCTTGCAGTCCTCGTAGGGCCCTGGTCCAAAACCCTTTACGGAGGCGACGATCATGCGTGGATTGAGTTGCTGGATCCGCTCCCAGGTAAAGCCCATGCGGTCGAGTGCGCCGGGTGCGAAGTTTTCCACCAGCACGTCGCAGCTCTTGATGAGCCTTTCCAGTATCTGCTTGCCGGGCGCACTCTTGGTATCGAGCGTGATCGAGCGTTTGTTATGGTTCAACATGGTGAAGTAGAGGCTGTCGACATTAGGTATGTCGCGCAGCTGATGGCGCGTCACATCTCCGGCTCCGGCGCGCTCGACCTTGATGACGTCGGCACCCAGCCACGCCAGTAGCTGGGTGCAGGTGGGGCCCGACTGCACGTGCGTGAAATCGAGAATGCGGACGCCATCTAACGCTTTGGCCATTCGATGTTCCCAACCTCAGTTACTTGTACATCGTCTGATTCTTTGTGCCCGGTGCGTATTCACGCGGGTCAACCCAGATATTGATGACCGCCGAGCGCCGCAGGCGCCGCACGGATTCGCGCGCCCGCTGGAGCGCCGGCGCGATCTGCGCCGGGTCGCGCACCTCCTCGCCGTAACCTCCCAGCATTTCGGCAAACTTGCCAAACGGCACGTCCCCGAGGAGGTTGCCGACATTGCCTCGCTGTTCGCCGTATTTCGACAGCTGGCCGTAGCGAATCTGATTCATCGCCGAGTTATTGCCAATGACCGCGATGTAAGGGACGCCAAAGCGGTTGGCAGTCTCGATGTCGAAGGCAGTCATGCCAAACGAGCCGTCACCGTAGTAACACAGAACTTCCTTGGAAGGCTGCGCGAGGCCGGCGGCGATCGCAAAGCCGGTGCCGACGCCGAGCGAGCCGAGTGCCCCCGGATCCATCCATTGTCCCGGGCGTCTCGGGCGCACCGCCTGCGCCGAGATCGTTACAACGTCGCCGCCGTCACCGATGTAAATCGTATCGTCGTTCAGGAATTCGTTGAGCTCCCAGGCGACGCGGTAGGGATGAATCGGCGTATTGTTAGACTTGAAGAGCGGCATCAGCTTTTCGGTGGCAGCCTTCTCGGCGTCCCCAAGTTGCTGCAACCATCGCTGGCGCGCCTGGCGCTTGGCGCTCTTGATGCGACCCGACGCCGCCTGCAGAACGGCGCCGAGAATCACGCCCGGATCGCCGACCAGACCCAGACTGATATCGCGGTTCTTGCCGACAGTCTCGTAATCCATGTCGATCTGCACCAGCGTCAGCTCCTTGCTGATGCGTTTGCCGTAGCCCATGCGGAAGTCGAACGGCGTGCCGACGATCAGGAGCACGTCGGCGCTGGCGAAGGCTTGGGATCGCGTGCGGTCAAAGTGATGTGGATCGCCGGGGGGCAGCAGGCCGCGGCTCGCGCCGTTGAAATAGCCGGGAATATCAAGGCCGCGCAGCAGCGCGACAGCCTGCTCGTGGCCGCGTGCGGTCCACACCTGATGTCCGTACAGGATGGCGGGCCGCTCCGCATCGACAAGGATGTCGGCGAGCTTCTCAATGTCGCGCGGGTCTCCGAGCGAGCGCGTCGACGCACGGTACTTGCCCGGTTGGGGAATGACAGCCTTGGTAAGGTCGATCTCGCGGTCAAGCACGTCGCGCGGGATTTCCAGGTACGCAGGGCCCGGAGCGCCGCTGAATGCGGCACGCGCCGCCATGGCTATCATGTCCGCAATGCGCTCGGTGCTGGAAACCGTGGCTGCAAATTTGGTAATGGGGGTCATCAACTCGACATGGGGTAAATCCTGCAGCGAGCCCATCTTGTGCTGGGTCAAAGCTCCCTGACCGCCGATGTGCAGCACTGGACTCTCCGAACGAAAAGCAGTGGCTATGCCCGTCACCGCATTCGTACACCCGGGACCGGCGGTAGTGACGACGCAGCCAAGTTTGCCGGTCTGGCGCGCGTAGCCGTCGGCCGCATGCGCGGCGACCTGTTCATGGCGTACATCAATAACGCGTATGCCCTCGTCGACGCAGCCGTCATAGATATCGATGATGTGGCCGCCGCACAGCGTAAAGATCGTATCGACACCTTCGCTCTTGAGTGCCTTGGCGACCAGATGGCCCCCGGATGCCACGTTTGCGTCACGGCTCTTCCGCTGCAACGTGTCTTCAGCGGTTGTCGGCTTGGCCGGTATCGGTACGGGGTTTACGCTCGCCATATCGCCTCCAGCTTCGTGACCGTCAGTGCGGTGCCATGGCCCATGCGCCAACCGGTGGCCGTGACGACGCACGCTCGTGTGAATCCGGAATTCACGTGGTTGGTGAGCCGCCGATGCCGCCGACAGGTAATGGATCTGCGGCGGGACCTGCAGCGAAGTGCCGCATGCGCATGGGCTTCAGGACCGCCAGTCCGAGAAACGCCGCGGCAAGATTGAAGGCCATCGCGATCATGAACACCGAGTCCCAGCCGCGGGATTTCGCGATGGCGGCCGCTACGGGAACCAGAAGTGCGCCGGCGCCCTTCGCGGTGTACAGCATGCCGGCGTTCGCGGCAGCGAACTTCGCGCCGAAGGTATCGCCTTGCGTTGCAGGGAAGAGACTGAAGATTTCACCGTAAACTCCGAAATACAGCCCGGTCACCAGCACGAAGGTCGTCGGATTGGTGCCCGATCGACTAAGCGTGAAAAGCGCCGCGGCGCCCAGCGTAAATGCCAGGGCCATCGTGTACTCCCGGCCAATCCGGTCCGACAGCCACCCGAAGAACGGGCGACCTACGCCGTCGAAGATCCGATTGAGCGCCAGCGCAAAAACCAACGCGGGCATCGCCAGGCCAAAGAGCTCGACGGGAATCTTCTCGATCTTGAAATCCTTTGCAATGGGGGCCATCGATGCAGCCATCGTCAGCCCGCCCGCGGCGACCAGCACGAACATGACGTACATCACCCAGAACACCGGACTGCGCAGCACTTCCGTAGGTGAATAACTGTGCGCGGTCTGATTGGCCTTCGCCTTCATCGCCACGAGGTGCTGCGGAGCGACCAGCATCCCCCAGGCCATGATGAACACGATGGCACCTTGCACCAGTCCAAACACCAGGAATGCCTGTTCATAACCTGCCGAGTTGATCATAGAGGAAATCGGGCCGATGGTGATTGCAGCACCCGCGCCGAAGCCCGCGGCGGTGATGCCGGCGGCGAGACCCCGGCGGCCGGGGAACCATTTGAGCGCGTTGCCGACGCAGGTGCCGTATACGCAGCCGGTACCGATACCACCGAGCGCGGCGCCGAAGTAGAGGACGGGGAGCGAACTCGCGTCCGAATTGATGACCCACGCGAGCGCAACGAGCACTGCGCCCGCGATAACGACCCAGCGCGGGCCGAAGCGGTCGACAAGATACCCCTCGATGGGAATCAGCCACGTCTCAATCAGCACAAAGATGGTGAAGGCGACCTGGATTGCAGCGCGCCCCCAGTGATATTTGGCGTCAATGGGATTAACGAACAGTGTCCAGCCGTACTGCAGGTTCGCGACGCACGCCATGCAGATGACCCCGATGATCAACTGTGCCCATGGATTCGCCAGCGCCGAGCGCTTGACTTGCATCGAATCGGGATTCGCGCTCATTTCACGCCCCTTTATTGTTATAACTGCTAGACGTGGCGAATTGACCTTAGAGGACGCAGACAATGCGCAGCATTAGTTGAACGTACTGAGAACCCGCTCCGCCGGGGCCGGGAGAACGGGCATCAACTGGGTTAAGGTCAACATGCGCCGGGGTGCGACGGGAGAACAGCCATTTCGCAGAACTTGCGAAGGCGTGGAGACTGCAGCACCGAATTACCCCCTCAACTTAATACAAATTCGTCAGTTCGGACGTACGCCAACCATATGATTCTTCTCTTGGTATACCATATATTTTTGATTCTTGGCCTGTCAAGGCACCGCGCATACCCTAGGCTGATCACTCGTTCGGCCGTGACACAGACGGAAGCGGGACGGTGGAAGAGGCGCCAGGGCGCCCTAAAGTCAATAAGAAACAATTGTTTGCGACACCCTTGGCACATCATGAATCTCGCGGGCTGGGTATGGCCCGCTGGCCAAGGCTGGCGAAGCTTGCGAAAATGAGGCCGCGAGCGCTTGATAATCTAATATATCTCGAACGGTGTGACGCGCTGGAACTCCGATACCCCCATGTGCCGCTCCTTACTCATTGCCCCGTGCGGCGCTGCTGAAGTGCGGTCCGCGGGTTGCACGGCGTGGCACGCGCGGACCGGCACACGGACAGCGGCCGCTTCCGCGCCGCCTAGCACTGGCACCTTAGGGTCCAAAGCCGGAAGCGCCGCAGCGGTGCACAAACCGAGCATCGGGGAAGGTTCATGAACACCATGGCGACGATTTTTCAGCGCGCGGCTAATACGAATCCGCTGGTGCTGGCACCGCTCAATGCGAAGAGTCTGCGAGATCAGGCGTACGCGCGCCTGAAGGCGGCGATCGCCGACACCGACATCTACGACCCGCAGCAGGAATTGAGGTTGGACGAGCGGCAACTGACGAGCGCGTTGGGGGTAAGTCGCACGCCGATCCGCGAGGCACTGTCGCTCCTCGAGCAGGAAGGGTTCATTCGCACCATACCGCGGCGCGGCATCTACATCGTTCGCAAGTCAAAGCGCGAGATCATTGAAATGATCCAGATGTGGGCCGCGCTCGAATCCATGGCGGCAAGACTCGCCACGCTGAGCGCTCCGGACGCGGAGATCGCCAAGCTTCGCCATCTGTTCGACGAGTTCCAGAATTCGCCGCCGTCAGAGCACCTGGATGAATACTCCGATGCCAATATTGCCTTCCACACCGAAGTGATTCGTCTCGGCGGCTCGCAGACGATCATCGAAGAAACACGTAACCTTCTGCTGCACGTACGCGCCATCCGTCGGGCTACCATCACTCAAAGCGATCGCGCCTCGCGTTCGATTATCGATCACCTGAAGATCATTGAAGCTTTGGAGCGGCGCGATACCGAGCTCGCCGAGCGGTTGGCGCGGCAGCATACCCTCGACCTCGCCACGCACGTCGACCGTTACTGCGACTTTCTCGGGTAGGAAGACCGTGGCGGCGCACCGCTCAAGGAACTCAAAGCGCCGCAGGCGCGCAGCGCCATTTACGCCGGGGAACTGGAATCCTGACTTGCGGCGGCGGCCGCGCCCAACTTAGCACTTTCGGGATACATTCTTAGTTCCGGGACCTCGCCGCGCTGCAGTTTGTTTTGCACGTCAAGCCAGTAGTGAACACTCAGAAGATCACCGTTCTGTCTGCGGAAGCAGTGCCGGGCGTAGTCGCTCTTCAGCTGCAACCCGTACTCGAGCTCCTCGGGCAGAAAAATCACGCCGTCTTCAAACACCCATACCGGCGGATCTTCCTCGCCGGGCTCGCGGTCTGAATTGGTGCGGATCTTCACATCGGTCAGCTTCTCGACGGCGTCGTAGTCGAACAGGAACACCCGGCCGTAGCGACCGACTCCGTAATTTCTGCTGTCAAGATCCTTGTTGAAGATATTGGTGGCAGCGTTGTTGCGGATGCAGTGGCCCAAGCTCACGATCACATCCTCAATTGCGGCTTCGCTCGCATTCTCGAGGAATACGGGCAACGGAACGATCTTCAATTGCACGATCAACGAGCGCATGGAAACCCCATCGGGCTCTAATTGCACGCTCCCGGCCGCCTGCTGACAGACTTCCTGCAGTAGCGCGGGTTCAAACATATTGCGTTCAAGCCTGAGATTGAAGTACATCACGTTGTCGAGCATGCTGCCGGCCCGGTTGATCTCGTGGACCACCCGATACTTGTCCAACACCGCCGGGACTCCCGGAAAGGCGCCCCACTTGTAGGTTGAAGTCGGCTGATCGCGAATGACTTTCAGATGATAGGAGCAGGCCTCGAAGGTAAAACCGAGCGCGACCGTGCCCGGCATGCCCGGCGAGCGCCGAAACTTCTGACCACTCTGGCGCATCTGCTCGACGATATCGTTCAGGATGGCGACCTTGCCGACATGGTTGTAGCCGATGGTTGAATAGTGGTGTCCCAAAGGACGCCGCGGCATCAGGCTGAAGAGAAACACGCATGTCTGATAGTAAAGCCGGGTGGTCACGTGAAAATTCGCGAGCGCCGAGCTGAAAAGATTGTGGATATCCGAAACCTGATGCAGCACGGCATCCACGAAGATCCCTGCAGGGCTGTTGAGTAGCGCGACGACGAAGGGCACAAAACTGCCATCGCCCAACACCCAACGCGCGACCAGGAACGCACTGCGGTCACGGAAGAAGCCGGCCTCTACGACGTCCAGCCATACTGGCCGAGCGGCAGCGGGCGCGTTGCCGTAGAGCAGCTGCTCGACCCGTTGACGCACTCGCTCGGCATCACCCTTTAGGTCCCGGAACGGCACGGCAAAGCCGGGCATTTGCAACACACTCGACAGGAACGCTACGTCGATTCGATCCTGCACCTGCAGACGGCGATGTACCGCGGCCATCGAGTCAGCACGGCGTTTGCTCGGGGGCGGAAACGAGTAGGCGACGGGCCTCCAGATACCATGATCTATATTTCGGCGCAGCGAATGGGCGAAGCTGAATGCCGTGTCGGCCTCGTAACGGTCGACGATCATTGCAACGAACAGCTGGTCCAGCTCGTCCCAATAAACCGAGTTGTTGGAGAGCGCGGGGAAGGCGGCGAGTATCTTTGGCCCGTGCTCGACGATGTAACGGCTATAGAGGCCGAGGCGCTCTTTGCTGATGCGGATTGACGCGTGCGGGTCCATGGTCTCGAATGCCCGCTTGGCCCGGTATGGGTATTCGCACAGCTGCCCGTAGAAGTCATCGAAGATTGTCAGAATCAGATGCGCCGTTACTGCAATACGCGCGCGCTCGTCGGCACAGGTCGCGAGCCGCTGGTATTCGCGCGCTACCCGATCACTCGTCGGTGTGGGCTCTGCCAACGTGGCAGGAGAGCCTGCTGTTGGCGCCTCGCTGCTGTGCAGGGTCATTCCAGTCTTAGGCATCAAGGAGAGTGCGGAATCGTTGCTCATGGCATGCGCCGCGGACCGCGCCTACAAAAGCGCCGCCTTCTCGGGCGCCCGCTCGCAGCCGTATCTTAGGTTACCGGTGTACACCGCGGGTAGCGGCGCGGAGCGCCCTCCTCCATGGTCTCATCAATGGCTTATATAACAGTCGATCCAGCCGGACATGCGCTCGGCGAGATCTTTCACAAAGCTGGGTCGCGAGAGTACGTGATGCTGGTCCGGGTACACGATGAGCTTCGTAGGCACTCCCAGGGTTCGCAGCGCCTGATACATCTGCTCGCCGCCGCTAATCGGAACATTGAAGTCCTTGTCGCCACCAAGGAACAGAGTCGGAGTGTGGATCCGGTCTGCATGGAAAAACGGATACGACACCTTGAGCCACAGCGCCGTGTTCCTCCAAGGAGCTCCGAGCTCGTTGTTGTATTGGAGAATGTATTCATCGGTTCCGTACGTCGACAGCTGATTGCCGCTGCCAGCACCGCTGATCGCAGCCTTGAAGCGGCGATCTGTCGCAATCGTATAGTCCGTCAGGATACCGCCGTAGCTCCAACCGCCGATCCCGAGCCGTTCCTTATCCGCGATTCCGAGCTCAACCACGCGATCAACACCGGCGAGCAGGTCCTCGACTTCCTTGTGGCCCCAGTCGGCGAATATTGCTTTTGCGAACGCAATGCCGCGGCCGCTGCTGCCGCGGTAATTCACGCGCAGCACGACGAACCCCCGGGCCGCGAACATTTGCGGCTCGAATTCATAGCCATCCAAAGCCAGTGAATGCTCATCCTGTCCATTAGGGCCGCCGTGGATCCACAGAATCATTGGATATTTTTTGCCGGCGGCGAAGGACGGCGGTTTGACGATGAGGCCGTGGATCGGCGCACCGTCCCTGCTTTTGAATTCGATATCCTCGACGACGCCGAGTTTGAGCTCGGACAGAAACGCGTCGTTGTGCGCCGTGAGCTTGCGCAGCTGACCGCCCTCTAAGGCGTACACCTCGGCGAGCGCGTCGTCCTGCGACTCGATGAGCGCGGTGTGGCCGCCTGCCGCGGCGAGCGCCGAGACTGCAAACGCTCCGGCAGGGACCGCGCGCGTGATCGCACCGCTCGCCAGATCCACACGCGCCGGATAGATCGTGCGATCGTCCTCGACGGTGATCGACAGCGCCGCAGATTCGGTAAACGCAAAGGACGTAACAGCCCGGTCGAGCTTGTCTGTCAGTGCACGCGGCGCGCCGCCGGCGGCTGGCACGACGAAAAGCCGATCCTGCATATAGGCGTTGTACTTGGGCTCGAGGCCCTCGAGATATGCGATCAGCGTCCCGTCCGGACTCCAGGCGAGGCGTTGCGAGTTAGGGGCGAAGGGCCGCACAACGTCCCGCGGCGTTGCGCCCACACGTGCGTCGATGACATCGATGGCCGCCCGTCCATCCAGATCCGGCCCCTGCTCATCCGTTCTGACGAACGCGATCTGGCGTCCGTCGGGAGACCAGGCGGGAAGGTCTTCGTTGAATTTCGAATCGACGGTCAGCGGTTCGATCCGCTTGTCTTCGATATCGAACAAATACAAATGGCGCGCGTGCTCGGCGCGCAGGTAGCCCGCTTCATCCTGCTTGAAGAGCGGCGCTTCTATCACGATGGGCTTGGGTGATTTGTCCTCGTCGGCTGGCTGCATTGCCAGCGCGAGGCGTTTGCCGTCCGGCGACCACGCGTACTCGCCTATTTCGCCCTTGACACTCGTCAATTGACGGGCATCGCCCCCGCGACGGTCGAGCAACATGATCTGACTTTTGTCCGAACCCGCGGGAGTCGCGACGAATGCCAGGTAGCGTCCGTCGGGACTCCACTTTGGCTTGCCGGTGCCGTCGGCCGCGTTCGTGAGTGCGAGGCGCTGGCTGCCATCCCAGCTCACCATCCAGATCGCACTGCGCGCCTCATCGGCGTCGCGGTCGTTTGAGCCGACCACGTAGGCAACCCAGAGGCCGTCAGGGGAAACCTGCGGGTCACTTACATCCTGCACGCGGAAGAAATCATCCGGGCCGAGCAAACGGCGAGTCGCCGGTGCGTCAGCGGCAATGCACCGAACGCACAACGAAGCCAGCAGCAGCCCCGCAACGAATCTCGTCATTGCGTCCATTCGGCGCCGGCGAACGATTATTCCTTGCCCCAGCGGTAATTCAGACGGACACCAAATACCCGCGGCTCGTTGGTGGTATTACGGCGGTCGTAATTGCCGGTGTTGGTGAAGATGATCGCATCCTTGTTGAAGAGATTGCTGATGTAGGCTTCCGCACCCCAGCGGTCGCTCGCCGAATCGATTCCAAATCGAAAATTGGAAATATCGTAGGCAGGTTGCAGGGAGCGCTCGAAACCGTGCGGATCAACGGCACGCAGATCGCTCCACATGTCGCCCTTGTGCGCGATGTCGTATTGCAGATATCCCTTCAAAGAGGCATTCAGGTTCTTTTCGTAGCGCAGATTCGCGCTATAACTGAAATAGGGGACGTAGGGAAGCCTTTCGCCGGGGACCACGACGAAGTTAGGGTTGTAAAAAGTGTTGGTTATCAGGTGCGAGTCATTGTAACTCGCTGAGATTTGCGTGGTGAGCCCCTCGACGATGGTGTAATCCAAGTTCGATTCGGCGCCGTAGATGCGTGCGTTGCCGAGGTTGGCGTTGAAACCAATCGGACAGATGGCGAGGTCAAAGACCGGCGCCTGATAGTTCTTCCAGGGCATATAATAGAGTGCGCCGTTCCAGGTCATGCGCCCGCCCAGCATCGTCGACTTCCAGCCGACCTCGAAGTTGTTGAGTGTGTCGGGCGTAAAATTCTCCGGCGCCCCATTGGCGTAGCACGACGCGCCGAGGCCCGGATTCGAGCCGCCGTCACGAAATCCCTGACCGAAAGTGGCGTAGAGCAGTAGATTCTTATTCACCTTGAAGTTGACACCGGCCTTGGAGTTCACCTTGTGAGATCCGCCGGCGTCGGAGAACGGAACTTTGGGATCCCAGAAATAACCTGCGTACGGCCCGTCGTCCGTGAACCAGGATCTAAAGTGCTGGATCCCCGCCTCGACGCTCCAGCGGTCAGTGAGCGGCAGCGTGACATCGGCGAACTCGGTGGTCTGCCAGTAATCGCTGCGCTCTTTGTAGCTGTACCACTCCTCGGGCAGCGGTGACGCATGCAAGGGTGCATAGTAGGCGTTGTAGTACGCGATCTGACTCTGGTAAGCCTCGCCCCCCGGCTGGATATTCGGCAAGTGATAGAAGTCGGAATAGGTATCCTTGGTGTGCTCCCAGTAAAGTCCCACCAGCCACTGAACACGGCTGTTGGCCTTCGACTGCAGACGCACCTCGTCCGACCAGCGCTCGGTGTTGTTCACATAGTGGTAATACATCGTCGGGACTTGGCAGCCGCTGTACGCATCGGTGCCGCCCTGGATCGTGGGACCAGTCTGGCAGGTGAAGCTTTGGATGTTAGCAGCCGTGAAGGGCGCGACCGGGGAATATTGGACGTACTCGGAGTACTCGTCGTTCTTCTGGGTAGGTAGCGACCAGTAGGTGCTGGCAAACACCAGATTGCCGATGCCGACGTCGCCCTCCACGTGCAGGTCGAGGGACTTGAAGAAGTTGTCGCCGTTTTCCGGGCCGAACCGCGACACTTCGCGCTCCCCATATTTCGGGTCCTGGTCCCACGCTCCCTTCTGGCGCTCACCCTGGTAGTTGTACGTCAGCGTCGCATCCCAGCCATCGGTGAACTCCTGCTTGATGGCCGCGCGCACACCATCGACATATTGAGTGTTGTAGTCATTGCCGGCCCACGCCGCGTTCGTCGACGTGACGCCGTTCACCCAATGCCGCGTGGTGAGCAAGTTGTCGATGAAGCCGCCGTTATACATCGAATATCCGGACAGCCGGATCGCCGTCTTGCCGTCGATGAGCGGCAGGTTGACGAAGCCCTCGTAGGTATCGTTGTAGCCGCCGCGCTCGATCTTGCCATTGTCGCTATCGACACCGGCGCTGAATGCGTGCAGATCGGGCGCGGTCGTTACGAGGCGGATGGCTCCCGACATGGAGCCCGCGCCGAAGAGGGTGCCCTGGGGACCGTTCAGCACTTCGATGCGCTCCATGTCGTAGCTGTGCAGATCGGGAATGCTGCCGTAATAGCTTAACGACATATCGTCAAGGAAGAAGCCGGTCGACGACGTGTTCACAACGTTGGGATTGCTGCCGTCGGAGACACCGCGCATAAAGAACATCTGCGTGGCAGGTCCGATGCTGATGAAGGAGATCGATGGGGTCTTGGTCGCGTAATCCTCGAACTGTGAGATCGCGAGGTTCTTCAGGTCCTTGGTCGTGAACACATCGATGCTCTGCGGCACGTCCTGGAGGTTCTCGGTGCGCTTGCGCGCCGTGACGACGATTTCCTCGATGCCGCCGGAAGCGTCAATGTCGGCCTCGGCTGCGAGCGCCGGAACACGCACCGCAGCTGCGCCGTAAAGCACGGCAGCCACGGCGAGACCTACCTGCGATCGCTTATGCAGACCGGTCGCACCCGGGCACCGGTGAGACTTAAGACCTTTGCGATGCCGCACGATTGCGCCCATGCATCCCCATGTCTTGTTATCCGCGGCCGCACGAGACCTCGTGGCTAGGCGCTGCGCGGGTTGTTCTCTTGCCGCAATGCCCGCATCTCTTCCGCGGTCTCGCCTTAATTAATGAGGGCCCGCGAAACGCCAAATCCCTAGTTGCCGGTCGAAATCAAGATCAGCCATTGTCGACGTGCACACCTTCCCAGGCAGTGTGCCGGCTGATCATCCCTTGAGACCCCAGGCTTCGTCAATGGTGCTGAGCGACCGTTCAATTGGGCGAAGGGGCTCCCGAGTCGGCCGGAGCGAAGCGCTCGAGGCAGTCGCCGAGGCTCACCCGCAGGGGTTCGAGTTCTCTCGCAAAGTGCTGCCAGTAGCCGACTCCGGAGGCATAAAGGGGCTGGCGCACCTGTTCGGAGCTTGCCGTGCGCACGGGACGCTCCGTCTCATGGAAACTCAGGCACGCGCTTTCGAACGGCAGGCCGCAGTGCGCAAGCAAGCGGCCGATGAGCGTCTCCGGGTCGCGGATCAATTCTTCGTACTGCAGATGCAGGACTTTTCCCGGCAGCACCTCGTCCCAGTGATCCATGAGCGCGAGGTAGCAGCGGTAATAACGTGCGAGATCCTCGAGGTCGTAGCTGAAGGACTGGCCTTCGGCAAAGTGCTGCTTGTAGGCGCTGAAGCATGCATCCATCGGATGACGGCGCACGTCGATGACGGTCGCCTGCGGCAGGATGGCGTGGATGAGGCCTACGTGGCTGAAATTGTTGGGCATCTTGTCGATAAAATGCGGCCGGCCAGCACGTATGGGGCGGGTTTCATCAAGGTAGCGCCGGCCCAGACCCGCAAGGCTCTCCCGCGAGGCGGCGCGAACGCCTTCGGGATAGCCGTCGCGGCGCGCATCGCGATGATCGAACTCGCGCACCATCGTCACAATGTTGGGCAGCTCCATCGTCCCTTCGACACGCGAGTGGCTGGCGAGGATCTGTTCGATGAGTGTCGAGCCGGATCGGGGCAGGCCGACGATGAAGATGGGTGAGGCATCCGGGCACCCCGCGCCACTGCGTTCCTTAAAAAATGCGGCATCGAAGCAGGCCGCGACGCGCTTCGACTTGGCCTCGAATTTCACGATATCGAAGGGCGCTGTACGGCCGCGCAGCGCATTGCCGGCCTTGTAATGCGCGAAGGCGTTCCCGTACTCGAGCCGCTGCTCGAGCGCTCGCCCGAGAGCAAAGTGCAGCTGCGCTTTGTTGGCGTCATCCGCGGACGAGCCCGCGAGGAGTTCCTGCATCGCTGCGATCTCGGCAGCGCCGAATTCGTAGGTCTTAAGGTCGGCGAGACTCCAGTATGCCTCGCCACAGCCGGGATCCATTCGCAGACAATCGTGGTAGGCCTCTTCGCACCGCGCACGTTGTCCCAGGGTTTTAAGAATGTGGCCGATCGAAAGGCGCAGCCTCACCTGTGTCGGATTAAGCCGCGCCGCTTCTTCAAAAGCCGCGAGCGCTTCGTTCTGCCGCAACAGTCGCGTGTACACCGATGCCAGCGCGACCCAGTTCTGCGGATTTTCCGGTTCCAATTTCAGAAGTTCGCGAATCGCCGCTTCTGCTTCCGGGAGCCGCCCCGCGGCAAGCAGCGTGTGACCCAGGCCGCGGCGCGCAAGCGGTATGTGCGCCGTTTGCTTCAGGGCATGGCGCAGTAGCCGCTCGGAGTCATGGGTATTGCCCGCCCCGAGCGCCAGCGCGGCAAGTCCGCACAGCGCCGCGACATGGCTGCCATCACTTTTCAGGATGTCGCGGAATATGTTCTCGGCCGATTGACGGTCGCCTGCGACGAACGCGGCAGTTGCCTTCTCGATGCGCGCGCAGTGCGGATCCAGAAGGCGCGCCTGCTCGAACGCGAACTTCGCGTCTACGTACTTTTCAAGATCAACCAGCACATCGCCGTAGGCGAGCCAGGCGCCCTCGAGCGCCGGCGCCTGCTTCAGGACGCGTTGCAGCTCTCGGCGTGCATCCTCCGGGCGCCCGACTTCACGATAGGCGCGCGCAAGGTCGATGCGCGCATGCGGAAAATCCGGGGCTGCGGCAACGGCTCGTTCGAGCGCCTCGACGGCGGGCGCAAGCTTGCCCTGCGCGAGCAGCGCAACCCCCAGCAGGCGCAGACTGTTGATCTCGCCGGGCGCGGCCGCCTGGATCGCACGCAGCTGCCGCTCGGCGCTGTCAGCTCGTCCCATGCGCAGTGCCGCCAGAGCCTCGCTGTAGGCGGCGCGCCGCTGCGCTTGTGACTGATCTTCCGCTGAACCCACGGCAAATAACGCCCACAAAAAATAGAGTATGCACCAACTTCGCGTAAAATCAGTTCGGGGCGATCTTTGGACCACCGCAGGTGCGGCCTGCGCGTCGCATTGACGCCGTCCGCCCGATAGAGGCTGGCATGAATTTCAAGCTCACCTATGCAACGATGTTCGATCCCCCGGGGCAGCTGCACGAGCGCTTCGAGGCCGCATTAGGGCGTGTCCGCAGCGAGCTTGGCCGGGTGCATGCGAACTTCATCGACGGCGCGGACCGCGCTGCGAAGGTCACACGGGAGCTGCGCTCGCCCATCAATCGCAACGACGTGCTCGGGCACTTTGCGGAAGCCACGACTGACGAAGCAGCTCTAGCGATCAGGGCGGCAAAGACTGCCTTCCCTGCGTGGAGTCGCACCCCGGTCACGGTTCGCAATCGCATTCTGCGCCGCGTGGCGGAACTCATCGAAGAGCGCGTCTACGACATTGCCGCAGCGGTCGCGCTCGAAGTGGGCAAGAACCGCATGGAAGCGCTCGGTGAAGTTCAGGAAACCGCGGACTTCTTCACGGTGTACTGCACCGACTACGAACGGCAGAAGTTCGATCATCCGCTGCCGGATGACCCACTGCCGGACTACCGCAGCCACAACCGTTCAGTGATGAAGCCGTACGGCGCATGGGTCGTGATCACGCCCTTCAATTTCCCGTTCGCGCTCGCAGGCGGCCCCGTCGCGGCGGCGCTCGTCACCGGCAACACGGTTGTATTGAAGGGCGCGACGGACACGCCGTGGGCGGGACGCCTGCTCGCGGACTGCCTGCGCGACGCAGGCCTGCCGGCCGGCGTCTTCAACTACATCTGCGGCCGCGGCGACGGCGCCGGAGCGGCACTGGTAAATCATCCGGATACGGCGGGCATCACGTTCACCGGTTCGCATGAAGTTGGCATGCAGATCTGTCGCCATATGAGCTCAGGAGCGTGGCCGCGGCCATGCATCGCGGAGATGGGCGGCAAGAATCCGGTCATCGTCACTGCGCGGGCGGATCTTACGCGCGCCACGGTGGGCATCACGCGCTCGGCCTTCGGCCTGAGCGGCCAGAAGTGCTCGGCCGCATCACGCATCTACGTTGAAGCGAGTGTCGCGGATGAACTCATCGAGCGCCTCTCTGCAGACATCGCGCGCCTCGGCGTCGGCGACCCAACGCGCCGTGAGAACTGGATGGGGCCCGTGGTCAGCGCGCGCGCGCAGCAGAACTACGTACGCTTCTGCGGGGAGCTAGCCGCAGGCGGCGCCAGGATCCTAAGCGGTGGCAGGCCGCTGACCGACGGTGCCCTCGCCGACGGCTTCTTCTGCGCGCCCACTCTCGCCGAGGCGCCGCCAGGACATCCCTTGTGGCGGCAGGAGATGTTCCTGCCGATAACTATGATCACGCGTGTAGCCGATCGCGGCACGGCGATGGCGCTTGCGAATCAAACAGCGCTCGGACTTACCGCCGGTTTTTATGGCGGCCCCGACGAGGTCCCCTGGTTCTTCGAACACATCGAAGCCGGGGTTGCATACGCGAACCGCCCGCAAGGTGCGACCACCGGAGCGTGGCCGGGCTACCAGGCCTTTGGCGGCTGGAAAGGTTCGGGCAGCACGGGCAAGGGAATTGGGTCATCCTATTACCTGCCCCTTTATCAGCGCGAGCAGTCACAGACGCTCGTCGAGTGAACCGGATGCCCCGCAAATGAATGACACGCACAACAAGAAACATCTACCGGGCCCGAACGCGCGCGCCCTGATCGAGCGCGATCGTGAGGTCGTCTCACCCAGTTACGTACGCGACTATCCGTTCGTCATGGGTCATGGCCGCGGCGCCGAGGTGTGGGATGTCGATGGCAATCGCTTCGTGGATTTCGCTGCCGGAATTGCCGTGTGCTCGACCGGACACTGCCATCCGGCAGTCGTGAGCGCGATTCAGGAGGCGGCGACTCGTTTCCTGCACATCTCCTCCGACTACTGGCACGAAGGCCAGGTGAAGCTTGCCGAAGTGATTCGCGACCTGGATCCCGTGAGCGGGCCGGCCGTTACGTTCTTCGCGAATTCTGGTGCGGAGGCGGTGGAAGCGGCCCTGAAACTGGCACGCTACGCCACCGGGCGCTCGCGCATCATCGGCTTCCTCGGCGGATTCCATGGGCGCACAATGGGTGCGCTCGCGGTCACCGCCAGCAAGTACACGCAGCAGTCGCGCTACTTCCCGGCGATGCCGGGCGTGACGCACGTGCCGTATCCAAACCCCTACCGGCCGCTGTTCGCCGGCGACGATCAGGGACGTGCGGTGATTGCCTATATCGAGCAGTTGATGGAACGCAATGTTCCTGCCGATGAAGTCGCGGCCATCCTGGTCGAACCCATACAGGGCGAAGGCGGCTACGTGGTCCCTCCCGACGGATTTCTTGCCGGTCTGCGCAAGCTCTGCGACCGCCACGGCATTCTGCTCATCTTCGATGAGGTGCAGGCGGGCATCGGGCGAACCGGGAAAATGTTCGCCTGGCAGCACACGCTCGTGCGGCCGGACGTGCTGACGGTGGCGAAGGGCCTGGGGTCTGGGCTTCCCATCGGCCTTGCAATTGCCCCTAAGCACATCATGCAGAAATGGACTGCGGGTTCTCACGCCAACACTTTCGGCGGCAATCCGCTGTGCTGCGCGGCTGCGCTTGCGACCCTCGATCTGGTGAAGACGAGCTATGCCGACAATGCCGCGCGCATGGGAGAACGGATTCTTGAGCGGCTCGCGGGACTTGCGCAGCGGTTCGAGTTCATCGGGGACGTGCGCGGACGAGGACTCATGATCGGAGTCGAGTTCGTCACTGATCGCGCGACGAAATCACCGGCCAAGGCACTCGCCACGAAGATCGTGCACCGCGCATATCACAACGGTCTACTGCTCCTTGAATGCGGCGCAAGCGGCATCCGGCTGATACCGCCGCTCATGATCGATGCCAAGCTTGTCGATGAAGGCCTCGACATGCTTGAGCGGTCGATGCAGGAAGCCCGGGCGGAGTTGCAGTAGTGCCACGCCTGCCGCAGGCGGCGGCCGCGCTTCTCGCTCTGGCCGGCGCTCTCGCGTGCACGCTGGGAGCGCCGCCCGCCCATGCGCAGCGCCAGCCCGTACTCAAGCAGATCGACGTTCCGCACCCGTATTATTTCCGCGAGATGTATCTGCCGCAGCTGACGAGCGGGCCGAGCGCAGTTGCCTTCTCACCCGATGGCCGCACGCTCGTGTACTCAATGCAAGGCAGCCTCTGGAGGCAGGACATCGACTCGAGCGATGCTGAAGAGCTCGTCGCGGGGCCGGGCTACGCGTTCCAGCCCGACTGGTCACCGGATGGCAGGCACATTGCATTCGTGCGCTATCGCGACGATGCCCTGGAGCTTGAAGAGCTCGATGTGGCCTCGCGCGAGGTGCGCGCGCTCACGCACAACAAGGCGGTCAACGTTGAGCCGCACTGGTCCCCCGACGGGCGACGGATGGCCTGGGTGTCCACTTTCGGCACCGGTCACTTTCATGTTTTCGTGGGCGATGTCGGCGCCGATGGATTGAACGGGCACGCCCTCTGGCCCGAACGCCGCAGCAGCGTGGCGCGCTACTACTACAGCCCCTTCGATCACGAGATCAGCCCCACGTGGTCTCCTGATGGCACCGAGCTCATCTACGTCGGCAATCCGGACGAGATCTACGGCACGGGAGATCTCTGGCGCCGCGCACTGTCCGCGACCGCGGCACCGCGTGCCGTGAGGCTCGAAGAAACCACCTGGAAAGCGCGGCCCGCATGGTCCCCCGACGGAAAAAGAGTTCTCTATTCATCGTACGCGGGCCGCCAGTGGCACCAGCTGTGGGTCACCACGGCCGCCGGCGGAGGTGATCCGATACCGCTGTCCTTCGGCGAGTTCGACGCCACGGGCGCGCGCTGGTCGCCCGATGGCTCGAGGATTGCCCTCATTTCCAATCGCACCGGGAACACGCAGATCTGGCTGCAGGATGTGATCGGCGGGCAGCAGCGCAAGCTCGACATCCGCGCTCGACATTACCTGCAGCCGACCGGAGAGTTGAGGCTGCGCACGCTCGATGCAGCGGGCAGTGCGAACCCCGCACGGATCGCAATCATCGCATCCGACGGGCGCGCCTACGCACCGGATGACGCCTGGATGCACGCCGACGACGGCTTCGACCGCAGGAAGAGTGCATTCGAGACGCACTACTTTCACAGCGACGGCAATGCACTGATCACACTGCCCGCCGGTGCCGCGTCACTCACGGTGTGGCGCGGCCTTGAATATCAGATCGAACATCGCGCGGTGCAGATGACTCCGGGCGCCACACGCAACCTGGACGTTACGCTTCGACCCCTCGCGCTGCCACCGCGCTGGAGTGATAAGTGGCTGAGCGCGGACATACACGTGCATATGAATTACGGCGGCACCTATCGGAACACGCCCGCGCACCTGGTGCGCCAGGCAGATGCCGAGGACCTTGATGTCGTGTTCGATCTTGCGGTGAACAAGGAACAGCGCATACCGAACATCGAATACTTCTCACCGGCGCCGGATCCCGCTTCCACCGACGCGGTGCTGGTGTCGCACGGGCAGGAGTATCACACGAGCTACTGGGGTCACCTCGGCCTCTTGGGTCTCAATGATCATTATCTGATTCCCGGCTTTGCTGCCTACGCGAACACGGCGGCTGCGAGCCTTTACCCAACGAACGCGGCGATTGCCGATCTTGCGCATGCGCAGGGGGCGCTCGCGGGCTATGTGCATCCATTCGATGACATGCCGGACCCGTTCGCCCCCGGAGCGCTCACCTCGGAACTGCCCGTCGATGTGGCGCTCGGCAAAGTGGACTACTACGAAGTGCTCGGCTTCAGTGAACATCGCACCTCGGCTGCGATCTGGTATCGCCTGCTGAACTGCGGTTTCAGGCCCTCGGCGGCGGCTGGCACGGATGCCATGGCGAACTTCGCATCCCTGCGTGGTCCGGTGGGCATGAATCGAGTCTACGCGCTCACCGAGTCCGCGGGCACGGACGCCGCGGCAAGGACGCGCGCGTGGCTCGCCGGATTGCGCGCGGGACGCACGCTCGCCACCAACGGTCCGCTCCTCGGGCTCAGCGTTGAAGGCCAACCACCCGGTGCAGACTTTGCCGTGCCGGCAGGCGGAACCCGGCTCCAATACCAGGGCTTCCTGCGCTCGATCGTACCCGTGGATCACCTCGAGATGCTGCTGAACGGCAAGCTCGTGCGCACGATCCGTCTTACCGGCACGCGCACGTCGGCGGACTTCTCCGGCACGCTGCCCGTGAGCGGCAACGGATGGCTGCTGGTACGCGCCTGGAACGATGCGGCGCACCCGGAGATCTTCGACCTCTACCCGTATGCCACGACCAACGCATTTTTCTTTCATACGGATGGCGCTGCCACTCACTGCGGCGACGATGCACAATTTTTTCTGAAGTGGATCGACCGCCTGGAAGAAGCAGCGGCGGCGAATGGGGACTACAACACCGACCGAGAGCGTGCGGCGACGCTCGGTGAAATCCGCGCGGCGCGCGCCATCATGAGCGCGCGTCAATGATCGCGGCCGCGATGAGCTCCTCGCGGTAGATCGCGAGCGTGCGCGCGAGGCCAGCGACGATTTCGTCGAGGTCGGCGGAAGTGGCAACGAGCGGCGGTGTCACCATGATCCAGTCGCCAAATTTGCCGCCGTGGCTGCGGCGGCCGTAGATCAGAAGTCCCTGCTCGCGCGCAATGGCCTGGATGCGGCCGATGACATCGAGCGAGCGGGGCAGCATCGCTTTCGTCGTCGGGTTGGCGACGATCTCGATGGCGTTCAGGAGCCCCAGGCCCCGGACATCGCCAATCAGGAAGTTCGCGACCTTGAGTTTCTCAAGACCGGCGCGCAGGGCCTCGCCGAGCGCATTCGCGCGCTCGATGAGCCCGCGCTCCAATGTTTCCTCGAGCACTGCAAGTCCAACCGCGCATGCGAGCGGATGCCCCTTATGAGTGTGGCCGAGATGAAAGCCGCCCGCGCGGACGACCACATCGACGAGCCGCTCGGGGGCGAGAAATGCGGCAAGCGGCACGTAGCCACCGCCGATTCCCTTGGCAAGCGTCACGAGGTCCGGATGGGCGTCCGGCCACCAATGCGCCGCCAGAAACCGCCCCGTGCGCCCGGCACCGCTGATGGTTTCATCATAGATAAGGAGCACGCCGAATTCATCGCAGATCTCGCGCACCCGGCGGTAGTAGGACCCCGGCGCATGATCGGCGCCGCCACAGAAGCCCATCACGGGCTCGATGATGAATGCCAGGACTTCTTCACTGCCCTGCGCCTGGATTGTCGCATGCAGTTCTTCTGCGCAGTGCTCGGCAAAAGCCCCAGCATCCATGTCCATGGCGGGACGATAGCTCGAGGGTGCCGGAACGTGGATTCCCGCCTGCCCGGGGGACAAATACGCGGCGTATCCCGGATCTGCAGAAAGCGCCATCGTGGCGCGCGTGCTGCCATGGTACGAGGGATTACGGCTGATGATTTTGTGGCGCGCCGCCTGCCCGCTTGCGAGCGCATAACGCCGCGCAAATTGCAGACACTTTTCCACCGCCTCCGATCCGCTCGATACAAAGAAGGCGCGGTGCAGGCCCATCCCGGCCTGCTGTGTAAGCCGCTCGCCCAGCCGCAGGTTGCTCGCGCTCTCGAACGCGCTGGGATACGCGAAGCACACACGGGATGCCTGCTCCTGCATCGCCCGCAAAACGTGCTCGTTGCCGTGTCCGATATTCACGGCTACGGGTCCGGAGGTCACGTCGATGTAGCACCGCCCGGCCGTGTCCCACACGCGCACGCCCTGTGCGCGACTGACAAGCGGCAGCGGCGGATCGGCCGCAGAGGACCAGAAACGCTGGATGCCGCCGGCACTGTGCGCATTTGCAGGAATGTCGGGCTTGTCAGCCACCTGGTGCAGACTCGACTCGATGCTGCGGTCCTGCTGCGAACGATACCATTAGATGACCAGCTCCTCCTGCTTCTCCAAGCAATTCATCGGCAGCACGCAGTTGACGCTGACTGCGGCAGCGTGCATCAATGACCAGGGACGAAAAACTCACGTCGTGGCACCGCCGCAAATCGTCGGGGCATCAGAACCTTTAGGGGTGCCGGATGAGCCGATGCGCGTGCAGTTGCACGAACGCAGCGGGCATTTATGTCGCACATTGTGTCACTTCGGGAAGCCATCGCGGAAAACGTGCACGACGGCGACATTCTGGCGCTTGAAGGGTTTACGCATCTCATCCCGTTCGCCGCGGGTCATGAGGTGATCCGCCAGAGGCGGCGCAATCTCTCGCTCGTGCGCATGACACCCGACCTCATCTACGATCAGATGATCGGCATGGGCTGCGCCGCGCGCCTCACGTTCTCCTGGGGAGGCAATCCGGGGGCGGGGTCCCTGTTTAGATTCCGCGATGCGATCGAGAATGACTGGCCGCAGCCCCTGCAGATCGAAGAGCGCACTCACGCCGACATCGCCAGCGCCTACGTCGCAGGAGCGGCAAATCTTCCCTTCAGCGTGATGCGCGGCTACGCCGGAACCGATCTGCCCAAGTACAACGACCGAATCCGCTTCATCACCTGCCCGTTCACCGAAGAGCGTCTCGCCGCAACGCCGTCGATCCGACCGGATGTGACGGTCATTCATGCGCAGAAGGCCGATCGCCAGGGCAATGTCCTACTATGGGGGATTCTCGGCGTGCAGAAGGAGGCTGCGCTCGCGGCGAAGCGCGTGGTCGTGACAGTTGAAGAGATCGTCGACGATTTGCGTGCACCGCCCAACGCCTGCGTGCTGCCTCAGTGGGTGATCAGCGCAGTATCCCTCGTGCCTGGAGGCGCCTTCCCATCGTATGCGCTCGGTTACTACGAACGCGATAATCGCTTCTACAAGGCGTGGAACGCCATTGCCCGCGAGCGCGACACATTCCTTGCATGGATGCGGCGCCACATTCTGCAGACGGTCGACTTTGCCGAGTTCCGGCGTACGCTTGAAAGCGCGCCGCACGAGGCTCAACGCTCTTGAGCGCGGATGCCCATTCGACGAGCGAAATGATGAGCGTAGCGGCCGCGCGCCGCCTGCGCGACGGAGCCGTGTGCTTCGTGGGCATCGGGCTGCCCTCGACCGCCGCCAATCTCGCACGCCTCACGCACGCGCCGCAAGTCAGACTCATCTATGAGTCGGGCGCGATCGGTGCGAAGCCCGCCGTGCTGCCATTGTCGATCGGCGACGGTGAGCTCGCCACCAGCGCCGACACCGTGGTCTCAACCCCGGAAATCTTCCGCTATTACCTGCAGGGCGGGCGCATCGATGTGGGCTTCCTCGGCGCGGCACAGATTGATCGCTTCGCCAACATCAATACGACGGTCATCGGCTCCTATCGCAAGCCGAAGACGCGCCTGCCCGGCGCCGGTGGCGCGCCGGAGATTGCGGCGCTCGCCGGCGAGGTGCTCATCATCGTGCAGCACACCGCTCGCTCCCTCGTCAACAAACTTGATTTCGTCACCTCCGCTGGCTTCCTCGACGGCGGCGATGCCCGCGAGCGCGCCGGCCTGCCGGGCAAGGGGCCCGTGGCAGTCATCACGGATCTGTGCATCCTCGAGCCTGATCCGGCGACGCGCGAATTGCAGGTTGCATCCATTCATCCTGGGATCGAGCGCGCAACGATCGAAGCAGCCACCGGCTGGCCCATACGGTACTTCTCGCACGTCAGGAACACCGACCCGCCCAGCACGGGCGAGCTCCGTGCGCTGCGCGAGCTCTTGCAGCGCACGGCAGCCGCGCACGGAACAGCCGCAGAAGGCGGCGCGTCGCTTGCTTGAAGTGCGATGCTCGGCGAACCGCGCACTCCATTCACCGCTCGCCAGCAACCCGAACGCGCTAGCTGCGATCGTGCTTCGCCGATCGTCTCAGCGACACTCGGGTCTGCAACACGTAGATTGCGACGCTCGCGCCGATGAGCGCGAACAACCCCATGATTTCTGCGCGTGAACCCAGCGCAATCAGCGCAAGCATGCTGGTGATCCCAATGATCGTCGCGGTTCCCAGCCAGCGGAAGTTGAGGGGCTCACCGCTCTGTGCCACACCGCGGCGCGCCAGCCGCCAGGTAGCCGCGCACCCGGCGATGTATAACGGGGCGGTCGTAAGTGCTGACAGCACTGCGAGCTCAGCGAAAGTGCCGGTGAGCGCCAAGGCAACGGCGATGGCCGCGTAGCAGATGATCGCGACGTGCGGCGTGTGGCTGCGCGGATGAACTCGTCCCAACGCTCTCGGCAGGAGTCCGTCGCGTGCAAATGCAAACAGGACGCGTGGAGTGCCGAGAATGTCGCTGCTCAGGAAGCCGAACATCGAGACCGCGGCCCCTGCCAGCATCAGCCAGCGCAGCGCCGGACTTATCTTACCCATTGCATCGGCGAGCGGCGCCGTGGAGAGCGCCAGTGCCGGACCCAATATTCCCTGCGCGACGATCTGGATGCCCACGTACAGCAGGGTCACCGCCGCCATCCCTAATGCGAGTGCTCGTGGAATCGTACGTTCCGGCTGCGCGACCTCGCCGCTGGCACTCAGCGCAGTCTCCATCCCCATGAAGGCAAACACCGCGAGGATCACGGCGCGTCCCAGACCCGTGCCGCTCGCTGATTGCTGGAAATTCCCGATATGGATGGCGCCTGCACCCACGATGACGAAAATCGCAAGTGGCGCCACCTTCAGGAGGGTCGCTGCATTTACAAGCCGTATACCGCGCTTAACTCCACCAACATTGACGAAGGCGATGCCGCCGATGGCGCCGACGATGATCAGCGTATGGGCGGGAGCCCTGAACGGCTCCGCCAGCAGGCTTGTCCCGACGTCAGCCAGCGCCGCCGCGATCCCGCCGGAGGAAAGCGCGTCACCAAACCACAGCAGCGTGCCGGCGACGTAGCCAGTGAGCGGGCCAAACGCGCCTTCAATGTACCCGTAGGCGCCGCCGCTGCTGGGTATGCGACTGCCGCCTTCGGCGAAGCAGATCGCAACGGAGCCAACCGCGAACGCGCACAGGAGAATGACGAGCGGCGCGTACGGACCGCTGTTGGCGGCGAGTGCCGCCGGCACGACAAAGATTGAAGCGCCAACAACGATACCGATGATACTGGCAGCGAGGCCCCACGGCCCGACCGCGCGTACCAATCCAGCGTCGCGTCTGCTTTCTTGCATGCGGTGGGGAGTTGGATGCGCTTTTATCTCAGAAGCGGATGGTCTGCGGGCAGCTGTCTTGCGTACCACATGGCCAGTTTGTGCCGCAACGCGGCTTCGCCGACTTGGTCCTCCGGCAATGGCTGCAGCAGTTTGTCGTGAACCAGCAATCGGTACACATACAGAAGTTTCAGGCTCGCGGAATCGGTGGGCTCAAACTCGACCGCGCCGCGCGCTTCCGCATATTTCATGGCCTCATGTAACGCCGCCTTGAACAATTCTGCCTCGTGTTTCAGCTTCTTCATTGCGATCACCGTGGTTCGCGGCCTGCCTGCGCATGGCGGATCGATTCGTTACCGAGCGGCCGGCGCACTCGCCGCGTTGCGGGTCGATTCCGTCAGCGCCATGAGTTCACGCAGCGCGAAATCGAACGGCCCGGCATGATTGAACCGCCGCAATTGCGCCTGTAGGAGGTTGTGTGCCTGCCCGGACTCACCCATGCGAACGTATGCCGCAGCCGTGACGGTAGTGAGATACGCAAGCTCTTCCGCCGAATTGGCTGATGATTGCCCCAGGAGCAGAGTACCAAACCTCACGATCTGCGGCGCGTCGCGCTGCGAGACGGCGGCCAACAGATCCGCCCATGTAGTGTGTTCACCGGGTACATCGCGATAACACGGGGAGGACAGAACCTTGTTCCAGATTTCCGTAAGCTCGGGTGGGGTCAGATACGCCGTCGTGTAGTCGCTGATATTGCGCACTGCAGCCTTCCAGGTGTCCTCAGCCGCCCCTGCGGCACAGCGCTCCTGACTCATGTCGATGCGCGACAGGTATGTCGCGCTCGCCGGATCCAGGTTGTCGAGGCTACCGCTCGTTACGGCGCTGCGAATATCCAGGGCCCTGCGCACCAAGCGGTCGCGAAACATTGCGCTTTCGGCCACAGGCTCAAGCGTTGGACCCTGCGGCGCTGCGCCCTCGATCAGCTCCAAGAACGGAACAGGCAGGATGGTGAGTGCAGGAAGTTCGAGAGCGTTCTCACGCATGTAGCGCAGGCGCGGAGCGTTCAGATCCACGAACGGGAAGTAGTCGGAATTCGGCGGCACCGCAATCGTCTGCAACAATGGGCCAATGGTGAGATTGTCGCCGATCTTGCGCAGCCGAATGTCGGCGATCGACTGCACGTTGATACGCTTGAGCTCGGCGCGCAGCCGCGGTGATTGCAGCAGCCGGTCATCCGGAATCCGCAGCGTGGTGCTGCGACTCGCGATGATGAGCATATCCGAATCGTCGGTATTGTAGAGCGCGTATGCGCCAAAGTGCGGCGCCAGCGCCTTGATCACCGACGCCACGACTCCGATGTTCGTTTCATAGATCTGCATCCACTGCACGAAGTATCCATCGGGCGTAAGGTACTGCGAAACACGGGCGTAGAACTCGTCCGAGAATAGACTCGCGACGCCGCTGACCCACGGATTGGAAGGCTCGGAGACGATGAGATCGTACGGCTCACGGGCGCTTGCGAAGAAGGTCTTGGCATCCTCGTAATAGATGTGGCTGCGCGGATCCTCGAAGACATTGCTGATACGCGGACCAAAGCCCCTGTGGGCCGCCTCCACCATGAAGGGCTCGATCTCGATCGAGTCGAGCCTTTTGACAAGGCCTGAGGTGAGAAGCGTATGGGTCGTAAGCCCCGATCCGAATCCGACGTTTGCGACGCGCGCCGGATTGGGCTGCACGCTGAGCGGAATCGCCGCGGCCAGCACCATCGTAAGTTCGTCGACCGTTGTCTCCCCCGGCCCCATCTGTATGCCCGCGTCCGGCTTGCCGTTGGTGGCAATCGTCACCGTCCCGGCTTCCTCTACCAGACTGATCGTGGCCGTCTTGCCATCCCGCAGGTAGACGACGGTCGCATCCGTCGGCAGCGTTGCGGTTCCTGTGCGGTACACACCGGACGTCATCCGCACGGGATCCAGATGCACGCCGAATAAAGCAAAAGCGAACGCCCCCATGCACGCCGCGAGTGCTATTGCCGACGTGCGCGACGCAGAACGGCGGCTCGCAACGAGGCGCGACAGGCCTAACGCCATATGAATGGCGGCGCCGACCAGAATGACGCCCTTCACCCCAATGTACGGCATGAGCAAGTGGATCGTCAGCAGCACTCCGACTATTGCGCCGAGGGTGTTTGCCGAGTAGATCGTGCCGATGGCACGTTCACCTGCGCCGCGACGCATGAGCTCGTTCGTCAGCAGCGGCAAAGTCATGCCCGCGCAGAAAGTCGCCGGCATCATGATCAGCGCCGCGATCAGCTGGCTCACGACGTTGAACTCGGCATAGCCGTTGGCGGTGCGCGTCGAGATCCCCAAAAACCACGCCATGAAATCAAACGTCAGGTTGTACGCGGGCAAAGTGAGCGCAGCCAAGGCCCCCATGATGACCATGACGTACGCGACGTAAGCTACGGGATCGCGGATGCGCTCGATGCTCCGCCGCACATACAGTCCCCCGAATGCCAGACCGAAGATGAACGCGCTCAGCATGAGTTCGAACGAGTGCGTAGAGCTGCCGAGAACCAGGCTCAGCATCCGAATCCAGCCCAGCTCATACATGAACGACGCCGCGCCGGTCAGGAACGCCGCAGCTGTGAACCATGCGGCCAATTTGTCAGTGCTGTCGGACGGTGTGGTTGCGGCGGCTGGTGCGGCTGCCGGCTCCGTGTGCCGGCGGACAACCCCCCAGATCAGCAGAGCCAGGGCAATGTTGAGGACACCCGCAGTGATGATCGTGCCGGGCAGACCGACCGCTTTGATGAGTACGAACCCGCTCACCAGTACTCCGACCGCGGCGCCCAGGCTGTTGGTGAAATACAGGGTGGCCAACGTCTCCCCCGGCCGGGCCGGCCAGCGGCGGATGAGACCACCGCTGATCAGCGGAAAGGTCATGCCCAACAGCACGGACTGCGGCAGGATGAGAAGAGCGCCCAGCGACCATTTGTAGACCTGAATCAGAAATCCCGGGGGCAGCGCCGGTATGACCGTGGCAAATGAGAAATTGGTGGCGGCGACAAATGCGTGGTGAAAGAAGATGCCCAGTATGCCGATCAGCGCCTCGACCAGCACGTACGCCAGGAGCAGCTGTCGGATGCGCAATGAGTAGTGCGCAACCGTCCAGGATCCCAGAGCCATGCCTCCCATGAAAATGGCAAGCACGAGAGTTTGTGCGTAGGCGGCGTGGCCGAGAAAGAGTTTGAGATAGTGCGACCAGATGGACTCATAAATCAGCCCGGTGAACCCGGAGACGACAAACACGGCGAGCAGAAACCGCCGCCGCAAGAGATCCGCTAGGGGCATGTTTGACCTGCCGCCTCAGACACACGCCAACAAAAGACTGCCAATGACCGGATACACATCGATCGGAGCGCGGCCCATCACTGCGCTCAATGGCGCTGCGCTCGGCGGAATTTCCGTGTTTTTCGATCCCGAATCGATCATGGGCCTCCTGCGGAAGGAAAATCCGTACCTTGGTCCTCATGTTGCGTGCCCGCGAGCCGCTGCGGGCCGCGGGCCTGGACTATTCGTACGACCCGTGCGCGCGCATGATACCAGCGGCGGTGACTGTCTCGCGCTCACCGGACGGTCATTAGAGGGTATGAATGAAAACAGCTGTGGTTACGGGTGCCGCGCAGGGTGTAGGCCTCGCGACGGCATCACATCTCGCCCGACTCGGGTACCGCGTGATACTCACGGACATTCAAGCTCTGGATGTGCAACTGTCTCAGTTGCGCGCCGATGGGCGGTGCGTCGAAGCGGCGATCGGCGATGTCTCCGCAGAGACGTTCGTGCAGCAGCTGGCGGCAGATGTCCATAGGGACTACGGCGCCGCTGATGTTCTTGTAAACAACGCCGGAGTCAGTCTCATCGCGCCGGCGGAGGACACCACTGCCGCGCAGTGGCAGCGGGTGATGGACATCAATCTCCTAGGCCCGTTCCTCCTGTGCAGATATCTGGGCCCTCAGATGTTGCAGCAGCGCAGCGGCAGCATCGTCAATGTCGCATCTGTTGCAGGTCTGGCCGGGATCAGTCATCGCAGTGCCTACAATGCCTCGAAGCACGGGCTCATTGGGCTCACGCGCACTCTGGCCGCCGAGTGGGGTGGCCGCGGAGTGCGCGTCAATGCCGTCTGCCCGGGCTGGATCAAGACCGAAATGGACGTCGCCGACCAGGGTAGCGGGGCCTACACGGACCAGGACATCGTCGATCGAGTGCCCCTGGCGCGGTTCGCGCGCGCGCAGGACGTTGCGGCGGCGATCGCCTTTCTCGCCGACAGCGATCTGCAGGGGTTCATCAACGGTGTCAGCCTGCCGGTCGACGGAGGCTGGCTCGCCGACGGCAGTTGGAACGCGTTGCGGACAAGAACGCGCTTGGGCTGAGTAATCCGCCAATCGAGCCTCCTGCGCCGGTAATGGCCGCGAGTGAGCCAAAATAGCGCCTTAAGATTTGGCGGCGCTTCTTCGCAATTCCATAAACTGCAAACAACGGCCGCGGCATAAGCTGACGCTGCTCAAGCAAGGAACCATTGCCGATCTCGTACGTCAATGAGTTATCAGCTGTCAAACCATGAAGCTCACGACGAAGGTGGCGCCCGTCTGAATCCGATTCGAGACATGCTCAAAATACCCGCAGTTTGAGCGCCACGGCTGCCACCAATGCGCCGCACGACAATTTGAGGAGTGTGTACCATGAGAAGCCATTTGCTAACGGGCACGCTAATGTCCGACGCCGGCATCCTGCCGCGACGCTCCACCTCAAGCGACGAACGGGTGAAACTGACCGAGCCGGCCGTCAGCGTCATGAACGACTTTGCGCGCGAGTTCCCGGTAACGGTGGATGAGGACCGGCAGATCGATGCCGCGCTCGCCGATATGATCCGGCTGGGTGTACGCGCACTGTTGGTGATGCGGGAGCGCAGGGTGGTAGGATTCATTACCTCCTACGACATCGAAGGCGAACGCCCAATACAGTCCATTCAGCGCCTGAACTACGCCCATCGCCTGGATATTCAGGTAGGCGATGTCATGACTCGATGGGCCGAGCTGCAGACCTTGAACTGGCGGGCAGTCAAAGTCGCCACGGCTGGAAGCCTGCTCGAAGCTTTTCAGGAGACCGGCTTGATGCATCTTCTGGTCGTTGAAACGACGAGCGACGCGGCGACCTCGGTGCGGGGCCTGTTTTCCAGGACTCGCCTGGATCGACAGCTGGGCCTGCTGCCGGCGATGAGCGCCTAGGTTTCGATCCTTTGACTGCGACCGAAGAGAGCTCGGACTAGAAGAGTCCCCGTACGACCGAAAGTCCATCTGCAATAATAAGCCACTTGCGCGCTCGTGAGGAGCTCGAAGCGGCCAAGGCACCCACGGGTGGAATTGAAACTCGCACGCGAGTAGCTTGCGGGTGCCCCAATCATCAATTCATAAAGAATAATGGGTCATCCGGACTTAGTGTGGGTGAAAATTGATCATTTTTTGATCAAAGCCAAGGCAGCATGCTGGTCAGTACCTTCCTGCGACGGCATTTTTCATCGCCGAGTTCGTGAGTGCCCACTTGCCGGGGCGTGAGACCGTAGAAGCTGCAATACGTCGTCCCGCAGGCTGTGCAGCAGGGTTTTGCGCGGAATGCCAGAGTGACATCTGCGCTTGCGAATCGCCAAAACGGCCACGCACGTTGGCGCGGAGGACGAAATCCAGGGGGACGCGAGCGCCTCTGCCAAGAGGCGACGCTAACGTGGCGTTGACATCGGCAAATCATGCCAGATTTATCCGTACCGTAAGCTTGCACCAAAGCCTACGAAAATAGGCTTCGCAGCTTGATCAAGGGTGTATTTTTACCCACACTAAAACCGGAAGAGCCAGAATAAGACTTGCCCGGCGATTTTAACCTGACAGAAACCTAGGTACATCATGGAGTAAGCCATCGAACTGCATTCTTATGTACCTGTAGCACTCGCAAGACTTTTTTTTCAAACCCGCCTCGTCAAGAATTCTGATTCTAGCTCGGCGGTAAGTAATCAAGCGCGCAACCTGCAGCTTCCCCGCAGCCACAGAGATGCCCGAACGACGAACCCCCAGCATCGCAGCAATGGACTCTTGAGGTATCTCAAACTGATTTGATTCCGCATGGTCATGCATCGTTAAAAGCCAGCGGGCAAGGCGCTGCCCCACCGTGTGATGCTGGCTGCAAGCGACCGATTGACTGATGATGGCGAGCAATGCTTGTGTATAGCGCAGGAGCAAGCGCTGCAGCGGGCTGCCAAAGCGAAGCTCTTTCCGCAGGTCACTCGTCTTCATTCGCATGGCGGTACCAGAAATCTGTACGATAGCTTTGTCGGGCGTCACGAGACAGCCGAGAAAAACATTGATGCCCACCATTCCTTCGTGGCCGATGATGCCGACCTCGACGGTGCTCCCGTCTTCGACCGTGTCTATCATCGCCACTACGGCTGTTTCCGGAAAATAAACGTGCTTGATGCGTTGATTTGCCTGATAAATGATCTCTCCGCGTTTGAGGTCTACTTGCTCGAGTTTGCGATGAACGTGCTTGTATTCAGAGTTGAGGAGCGCATGAAGGATGTCGTTCTTGATTGGGGCGGCAGTCCTTAAAGCCTTGCGTTTCGACTTCATTTTACAAAACCAAAGTTCCTACCGTCCCGCAGCGAGCGAGTGTGCGCTACCGCGCAGAGGCACGTATGTGCGGTATCGTACATAGCAGGGCGAGCACAGGCCTCAGACGAGGCGTTCGCTCGATTCTCACCCTGCGGTAGCGGTTTGCGGCGACGCCGCTGGGCTCGCTCTGTTGGTCTTCATTTCAACAGGCGCGGTTTCCGGCATTAGCGATGCGGCCGTTAACCCCAATACGATGGCGCCCATCCAGTACCACGCCGGAGTCAGCGGATCGCCCGTGCGGCGGATGAGCTAAGTGATGACGAATTGAGTCGAACCGCCAAATACCGATATCGCGAACGCATACGCCGTGGCAACGACGCCGGGCCGGACTGTCTTCGGTAGCGCCTCCGTCAATGCAACGATGATCGGCGGAAGGGCGATGCCGAACAGCACCGCGACAAGCCCCATCATGGAGTAGACAACTATGACCGAAGGGTAGCGATTTATGATCCAGAAGGATGGCAACACAAGCAGGAACGTTAGTGCAAAGCGCGTCATAATAATTCTCTTCCGGCCATAGCGGTCGGAGAGGAGTCCACTAACGGTCTATGGCCAGAGAACAGCACTACCGATGCGTACCTGACTCCGGCGGTCGCCTTCGCGATTGCAATCCGCTTCTGGTCCGCCGGGGCTTTGCGATTCAAATGCCCTAGTGCCCGAGCCAAAACGCGTCCGATATTAAATATGCCGATCTCGATCAATCAACCCCTTACATGCGCCCAACTCTGAGAAATATCGGACAGCGCCATGCGATTTTCTCTTGTCCTATCAATTACTTGCGCGCAAACGCGATCCAGCCTACGGGTCGGGAGTTCGAATCTCTCCGGGCGCGCCAAAATTTTTTAGTTATGCTCCTACGTCAATTCCCGAGTGTCCGATATTTTTTTTGCAAAGGTCTCGCACGCGGCATCTTGCGCCGGTACGTCGTCTTCGTGGTTGTCGAGCTGGCGTGCCTAAAAAGCGCAGTTGCTTCCTCGAGAGTCTTCTTATCGCTTGCGCACTTCGCGCGCAAATCGTGGAACGTGAAGCGCTGCGCCATGGCAGGCGGCTCGCCATTTTTTTCCTGAGCCAGCGCCCTGCCCATTAATGGTTGCCAGATTGCGGAGAATCCACGCGCGGTATAACGCTTCCCGTTGTGCTTCCTAAGCAAATACTCCCCGGGCACCTGAGGTTTAATGCGCCGTGTCGTAGCCTTCGCGCAGGTTCTCGAAAATACCAGTATGAATGCTCTTTAACGTGGCGTTAAGTACGTTTTTATCGTGAGCCTGTAGGCTGGAATCTAAGGTACTTCGTCGTTGTGAGGTGAGTCATAGCGACAGCACAGCCTAACGTAGTCGTGGCGTAGTCAAACTGCCGCATCTGCGACCCTTCGTGCTCGCGAGGCGGCATGATTTGAGGCACGCGGCTACAACATGAAGTGACCGGCATTTCAGTTTACCGAACCAGTGAGGAGCGAACTATGAAACCCTACCCACTGCTTCTGATGGTGCCGCTTCTGTGTCCTTCATTAGGAGTCGCACAGTCAGCGCCACAACAACCCTCATCGGCGCATGCGTGGCGTCAATCGCAACAAACAAACACCGCGGACGCGTATACCTACTCGCGATTTACGTTGCGCGGCACATTCCTTACGGCATCACACGATGAAGTCGCTAATCGCCCCGCTCTCGTCGTGAACTGTATCCCCGTTGACGAATCTCCCCATGGCAAGGCGACGTTTCTGACCGCGAACCTTATCGTCGGAAGCACGCTTAAGATCGTCTACATTGAACCGGACGAGATCCGTGGAATTTCCTACTTCCCCAAAGTCGCAGTCAGATATCGCACAGACGATGCAAAAAGGGAAGTGGATGAACAATGGTCGCCGAGATCGGACAAAATCTCTACCTCAATCCCTAAACATTCGCTGAAAGAAATCCTTCGTGCGCATACCGTTACCATGACAGCAGAAGATGATCAGAGAAAACAAGTTGCTATGCGGTTTGACATGCCGGACCCAACGCTAGTCGAACAAGGTTGCAACGTGGATGAGCATTAGATCTCCTCGTGCAAAATAGCGCAAATAGTCCTTGTGTAGAACATTCGAAGACTGACTTCGCTGGACATTCCTTTGTGGCGATAGATCACGGCGGAGAGGGCTGCGACGGAGAGCTCTAACAAGAGGTATGCGTCGGCCCAAGGGCCTAAGGCCGCCTCGCGCAATTTGATGCACAAGTGCACGTCAAAGTTGCAGGCTACTTGGGCTCCGAACGGTGCGGTGCGCTGCTGCATCCGCCGGGTGACAGCGAGCACTCTGAAGGTACGATGGCGGCAAGCAATCGCATAGACGGGCCTTTGCTGGGTGAGCGCTATTACCTTGCTTCACGCGTCCGCAGATGCACCGGAACCCCTGTTTCTTTCAGTCAAGCTTCGCGCGCACCGATATTTTGGCGTCAGAATTGGAATAACGGATAACCGTTGGGATGATGGCGTGGAGACGTCGAGCTGCCAACGTGGCAAAGTCTCGTTCCAATTCGCGATAGTTATTGATCAAGGCGTCGCCAAATTCGGTGACTAGCATGCCGCCTCCGGCCCTACCTCCCGCACTTGCCACCGTCACGGGCTCCCGAATTGATTGTTTCAGGTTGTCCACCAAGAGCCACGCACGACGATAACTCATCCCAATGTTGCGCGCCCCTTGTGACAGAGAACCGGAATCTCGAATGGCTTCGAGAAGGCGGATTTTCCCAGGCCCAACGCTGGAATTTTTCGCGAAATCGATCCTAAATCGAACTACGGGAGGAGTCATAGGAATTCCTCTTACCACATTATAGCGAGTCCAGGTAAATCATCTCGCTTCCGTTTGCAAAGACCCTATCTGCTAGCTCGCCACGATCGGGAGATTGGGCTTTACGAGCGTATTTGGGCTATATATGATGAAATATAACGCTTATCAATAACAGCGGTAACCGCTAGCTTTGAGAGAAGGATAGCCATGATAAATTCAGTGCTGGCATTGGTAGGCACAATGCGGTCTGTCTGGTGGTGCGCCCTTGCGGCGCTTGCTTCAGCTTTCGTTTTGAATCATTCGGTGCGCGCCGCCGATCTTCCAACCACCGAACCGGCTCCGGCCGCTGCACCCAGCCCCGCAGGTTGCGCGAGCGTCCATGAGTTCTTCGCCTCCAATTGCCCGCTGACCTGGTACGGCATCACCTTGTACGGCACGTATGACATCGGCGCGGGCTGGGTCAGCCACGGCTTGCCGGAAAACGGCTATAACTATGAAGGTGAATCGCTGGTCAACCGGAACGGCAATCACTCTCAATTCCTCATTGCGCCGAACAACCTGTCGCAGACGGGTCTGGGCCTCAAGGTCAGGGAAGAGTTTTTGCCCGGCTGGTCCGTTGTGGGCACCGCTTCAACCGGCATCAATCCGCAGTCCGGCCAGCTCGCCAACTTGGCAGCCACTAACACCAGCAACGCCGGCCTCCCGAGGGGCAGCTACTCGTTCGCCGGCGACGGCGCGCGCGCGGGCCAAACCGTTAATGACGAATTCTATGGCGGTATATCGTCCGCGCCTTTGGGCACGCTGACCTTCGGTCGTCAGCGCGCTCTAGGTACCGATGCGATGCTCGCTTACGATCCGGCCGGCGGCGCCTATTCCTTTTCGTTCATCGGCTATAACGGCCTGATGGCCGGCGGCGGCGACACCCAGGATACCCGCTGGGACGAGGCCGTGAAATATCGCATTACCTATGATCCGGTCCATTTCGGCGCGATGTATAAATTCGTCGACGGTTCTGGCGGTTGCTACTCCGCCCTCGCAACCTGGACTGCCGCCACTTGTACGCCGGAAGAGTCACATAACTCCGCCTATGGATTCGACCTGGGCGGAGACTACGGCAAGTTCTCCGCCGACATCGTCTTCCAACATTACAACCAGGCGATCAGCGTGCTCAACCCCTTGCTGGGGCCTGAGAGTCTGTCGGCGCCATATCAGTCGACCCTCAACAGCGTCAATACAAACCCCATCAACGGCGCCAATCTGATCGGAACGACCAACACCGAATATGGCATCGTGACCGACAACACCGCCATTATGGTCGCTGCCAAATATACCTGGGACCCGTTCAAGTTCTTTGGCGGCTACGAACACATCCGGCAGACTAACCCGTCGGACCCCTTGGGCGTTGGCGCCACGGCCCAGGGCGGTTATCTCTTGAGCGGCGTCGAAGACAACAATCTTGATTCTCCCAAGGTCGTACAGGTCTTCTGGACGGGTGTGAAATACGCCTTCGATACCAAAACTGTCATCACTTTGTCCTACTATCGAGAGTGGCAGAACGACTTCCGTATTCCGGCGACCTGCTCGCTCACCGCCGGTTTCCGCAGCTCCTGCTCGGGCAACCTCAACGAGGTTTCACTCTATGCGGATTATCACTTCACCAAGCGTTTCGACGCTTATGCCGGCATTGCGTATTCCGACGTCAGCGGCGGTCTCGCCATCGCCATTCCTCACGGCCCCGGCGTCCCCTATTACTACAACAACAACATTGCTCCGACGGTTGGTGTTCGTTTCGCCTTCTGATCTTTTTCCGCGGCGATGATCAGGGAGGCAACAGCGAGCGAGAGTGACACGGCGGCTATCTACCGGAAGGCTGGCATGAAAAAAAGCCTTCAGACCTGGCATGACGCTCTGGCAGCCTACTGAGCTTGGCCGCGCAGACCGATAAACCGGCCCTCATCGTTTTCCGGTTCTGGTGCATCAGCGGACAACAGCCTACGCTCGGCCGCTGCTTGTATATCTGGACCTGCCCCGCTTCGGTGGACGGGTAGTTATCACAAAACAATCTTTGTCTTGGATCCTTTTTCTATCGACTCTTCCCCGTTCAGCGGCGTAGCCGAAGCGCAGTCTGACCGGCCGAAGGCCGGG
>Ga0302325_10003127_pt1 | contig 39386 bp, 28 predicted proteins | sample Palsa_T0_2_FD_201948 | JGI IMG/M metagenome (GOLD analysis project Ga0302325, IMG submission 201948) | Peat permafrost microbial communities from Stordalen Mire near Abisko, Sweden - Palsa_T0_2 | ecosystem: Environmental > Terrestrial > Soil > Palsa > Peat permafrost | place: Sweden: Abisko...
GGGCGGGTTTCATGCGGCTTTCCTTAATGAAAGCCGCACACGCGGTCGCGTCCAGGGCAGCGTACAAGAAATTCCGGGTCCAGCGGTCGACCGGCTTTCGCCAACCCCCCGCAACGCTTGCCAGCATTATAGAAAACGCAATCGTCCTAGCTGTCTTAGGTTATTAAGCGATCATCGAGTAGATTGCTATAAAATCCCCGCGCTTGTGTGCCAAAATGAAACAAGGAGCCCACGACAGGACCCGGCGCGCCGCATCCTTGAAGTTTGTGTCCCTGTACCTCTTCGTAGAACACCTTGGTCAGTTGATGATTCCACCGAGGCGGAACGATGACATCCTGGCCAAGCGACTCCAACGCTACCCTGCTGCCACTGGTTTCCGTGGTCATTCCGTGTTACAACTCTGCGCGCTATCTTGGCGAGACCATCGAAAGTGCTTTGCTGCAGACCTATCCGCAAATTGAAATCATCGTGGTGGACGACGGCTCGAGCGACGAGACCGCGTGCATTGCGAGATCGTACGGTGTCCACTACATTTACCAGACGAATCGCGGTATTTCGGCTGCGCGTAATACCGGGATCACGCACAGCCAAGGAAAATACGTTCTGTTTCTCGATCATGACGACCGGCTTTTGCACAGAGCCGTCGAAACCGGGGTCAGACTCCTGGAGGAACATCCGGAGTGCGCGCTTGCCGTGGGAGAGCACGTGTATATCGGAGCGGACGGAACGGCGATTGGACATTCAAACAAGCAAGCCGCCGGACGCGATCATTACGAGATGCTGCTGGAGCATAATTTCATTGAGACACCCTGCTCGGCGCTGCATCGGCGTTCTGGATTAGCGTTGACCGGTGTCTTCGACGAGAGTGTCCAGGGCGCCGAAGATCATGAGCTTTATCTGCGAATTGCGCGGCAGAGCCCTTGGGTTGCCCATGAGACCCCGGTTGCCGAGTATCGGCTTCACGACTCCAACACCTCGCGCGATGCGGAACAAATGTTGCGGGTGGGCTATCGGGTGCTGGAGATGGAATTGCCTTACTTACAGGGCGACCGGCGAAAACTGCGCGCACATCGCCGCGGGGTCCGATTTGTGGAACGCCGCTACGGGCGGCAACTGACGCGCGAGCTGGTGGGCAACGGAAACCTGCTGACCCCGGAAAGCCGGCGCAAGCTTACACTCTTAAGAGAGCATTACCCTGTGGGTTTTGCGGCCGTATTGCTGAGCCGGCTAGTGCCTCCGAAGCTGCTGAATCTGCTGCTGACTTCGCAAGCGCAACTGGCCCGGCGAGTGGAGCATGCCCGGCAAGTGCAGCGCCGGGAGAGCCTTTCCCTGACCTGATCCAAATCAGGGGATGCGGGGCGGCCTTGATGTCAGCGCATTGCAGGCCGCTTGGAAGTATTATTAGAGGGTGGCTCTTCGTTTTCGCGGATCTGTCTTTCTGCTCTCGCTCCTGCTGGCCGGGGGATGCGACCGCGGCGACCATCCGCGACAGATCGGAAAGCCGGCACCTGATTTCACGATCTCCGATGGCGGACGCAGCCTCCAATTAAGCAGCTACCGGGGCAAAGTGGTTCTGCTGAATTTCTGGGCTAGCTGGTGCGCTCCGTGCATCGAGGAGATCCCTTCACTTAACCAACTACAGCGGCAGATGCCGCAGCTGGTTGTGGTGGGCGTGGACGTGGACGAGGATGAAGGCGCGTACCGGCAATTCCTGGCCCGGCACGAGGTTGATTACCTGACCATCCGCGATCCCGAGCGGCACAGCAACGCGCTTTACGGAACGTTTGTTTACCCTGATACCTACGCAATCGATCGTGAAGGACAGATTCGCCGTAAGTTCGTCAATGCGCAGGACTGGACCTCGCCGGAGATTCTTGACTATCTTTCCCATCTATAAACCCGCCCCTTGCTTGCTATGATGGCTGCATGACAACCAATCTTGACGTTCTCTATCGCTATGAGCTGCACCCCACGGAGACGGCCATGATTGCGCTGGGTAAGGCTCGCGGAGTCTACGGGATTCGTAAGATCACGCTCGACGAGCAGCAGAAGACGATGCGGGTGGAATTCGACTTCACCAGGCTCAATCGTGCCGTGGTGGCGGAACTGCTTCGTAGCGCCGGCATCGACATTGTGGAAGAGATTCCGCTGACCGCTCCCCTGCCGCCCAAAGAAGAGCCGGCTGCGCCGTTGCCGGCCAAATAGTTGACTCGCCCATCGTAGAGTACCCGAAGGGATCTGCAGTCACTGATTTGCCTATAAACAAATTGAGTACAAGAGTTCCCCCGTTGCCCAGTTCAAGGCAGCGCGGGTATGTCGCATCGCTGGGCGAAGTCATCCCAGAACGATGATGCTACGGCCAAGCAATGCCGATAGTGCTAATTGAATATTGATTCTTGGTACGGCCAAGACCAGATGGCAGATTCAGAACGCCGAGCGATGCAGCTAGCCGTCAAACTAGCTGTAGCTATGGAGTTGGTGCTCTTCGCGTTCACACTCCTAGCCGCATCGGCGCAAAGATCAAGATCTGATTTCGCGACTCTGCAAGCCGAAGAGCGCATGCGTGTCGATGTAAATTCGGCTATAAAGCAAGAACCCAAGGTGTTCCAAACGCCGCCCGCGATCGCGCCGGAATTGTTGCCCACCCTGACCACGGCCAACGCCGCGCACAGCTTGCCGCCTGACAAAGCCAGGCTAGGCTACCCTGTTCACCTACGCGCCGTTGTTACCTACTACGATCCCGATACGGCTCCCGAGGTGGGCGCCTTTTTTGCCTGTGATCAAACTGGCTGCATATGTGTCCTGGTTCCCCCGCGGCCGGTTCTGCCGCTTCGCGCGGGCACCGTCATCGATATGAGGGGCGTGAGCAAGCCGGGAAACTACGCGCCCATCGTGATTGCGTCTGAGGTTCACGCCGTGGGGCAGTCTCACCTACCGTCGACTGCCCCCCGGAGAACCCTGGCAAACTTAATGACTGGCGCCGACGATGGGCAGTGGGTAGAGGTCGAGGGGGTCATCCATTCGGTCGTGCAGTCCGGCGCCCACATCACGGTTGCGCTCGCCTTGGCGGATGGCGAGATCCGCGCCATCACGACACGCGAGCCAGGAGCCAACTACACTCGCCTGGTCGATTCAACCGTAGTCATTCGTGGCAATACAGCCCCTGTCTGGACGCGAAACCGCCAGATGGTCGGGGCGCGTTTGCTTTTCCCGTCCATGGCCCAACTGAAGATAGAGGAGCCGGCCAGCGCCGATCCTTTCTCATTGCCGGCGCGGCCCATCGATACCTTGTTACGGTTCGAGCCCGGGGTCACCTTTGTCCATCGAGTTCGGGTGCGGGGGAAAGTCACACTGCAGTGGCCTGGACGTTGGCTCTATATTCAGGATGGCAACCAGGGACTTTTTATCCCCACAGTGCAGAAGACCCTTACGACCCTGGGCGAAGTAGTCGATGTGGTAGGCTTCCCCACCATGGGCGAGTATTCGCTGAAGCTGGAAGACGCCATCTTCCTGCCAAAGGGAAACGGCCAAGCCATCGCAACCACATCCATTACGGTGCCGGACGCACTAAAGGGCGAGTATGACGCCAAACTCATTCAAATCCGGGGTCACCTCGTTAATCAGGATCTGACCTCGGAATATCCCAGCCTGGTGATGTCGTCCGGAGGAAGGTTTTTCCTGGCCCTCCTTCCCAACGGAACGAACGCCGCAAAGCTCGCTTCCTGGCGGGCCGGCAGCGAGCTTCAATTGACCGGAATTTGCTCGGTGCAAGTAGACAAGAACTTGTCGGCCCAGCAGGAGGGCGCCGCACTCCCCAGCTCTTTTCGCATCTTGCTACGCTCGCCGCAGGATGTTGTGGTGCTGCGAAAACCCTCATGGTGGACAGCGAGCCGAATCCTTGCGTTGTTGGCAATTTGCGTATTGATCATTCTCTTTGGCACGCTGTGGGTCGCGGCTTTGAAGCGGCGAGTGATGGAGGGGACAGAAACCATCCGCGCCGCGCTGGAGTCAACCGCGGACGGAATCCTGGTGGTTGACTCCGGCGGTGAGATGCTTGCGCACAATCAGAAATTCGCCGACATGTGGTCGGTTCCGGAGGCCGTGCTTGCAATCCGCAATCAACAATCGCTGCTGGAGTGCATGGCGCCTCAACTGAAAGACAGGGAAGCCTTCAGCAGCAAGCTCCCCGCGGCGCACGCGGACGCGAAAACCGACGACGTCATTGAGTTCAAAGATGGGCGAGTCTTCGAGCGCCATTCTGAGCCGCAAACGGTCGACGGTAAGAATGTGGGGCGAGTGTGGGGATTTCGCGACGTCACCGAGCGCAAGCGGGCAGAACAGAATTTGCAGACGGCCAAAGAGGCGGCCGAGACCGCCAACCGCGCCAAAAGCGAGTTCCTGGCCAACATGAGTCACGAGATTCGCACGCCCATGAACGGTGTGCTGGGCATGACAGATCTTCTTCTGGATACGGGGCTCAATTCCGAACAACGCGAATTTGCCGGCCTGGTCAAGTCGTCCGCCGATTCTCTGCTCACCATCATCAACGACATCCTCGACTTCTCCAAGATCGAAGCGGGCAGGCTGGAACTCGAGTCGATCGAGTTCAACCTGCGCGACTGCATAGCTCTAAGCATCAAGACTCTGGCCTTCCGCGCCCACCAGAAAGGTCTCGAGCTGATCTGCGACATCCAGCCTGAGATACCCGAGCGCGTGGTTGGTGACCTCAACCGTTTGCGGCAAATCATCATTAATCTGATCGGCAACGCTATTAAGTTCACAGAGCGCGGCGAGGTGGGGCTTAGGATTGCGATTGATTCCAGGACGCCCGGTGAGCTTTTGCTGCACTTTGTGGTGAGCGACACCGGCGTTGGTATCGCGGCGGAAAAACAAAAACTCATCTTCGATGCTTTCTCACAGGCGGATGGATCCACGGCGCGCAAGTTTGGGGGCACCGGCCTGGGTCTGACCATCTCCTCCCGGCTGGTGGAATTGATGGGAGGAAGAATCTGGGTGGAGAGCGCCTTGGGGCACGGTAGCTGCTTTCACTTCACCGTTGGTCTGGGCGAAGGTAAGGAAGTATTGGAAACCTTTCCCGGCGCTGCACCTGTGCAGCTAGCCGGCGTGCGCGCGCTGGTGGTGGATGACAGTACCACCAACCGTCGCATCCTGGGGGAGATGCTGCGGTACTTCGGGATGAGGCCCACGCTGGTGGAGAGCGGGATGGCCGCGCTGCAGTGCCTGAAAGAGGAAAAGGGCGCCTTTGCCGTGATCCTAACCGACCTTAACATGCCGAAGATGGATGGTTTCGCGCTAGTCGAGCAACTCCGCCAGTCTCGTGAGTTGGCGGGTGAGGCCAAAGTGATCATCCTACCCTCAGCCGGGCAGCGAGGCGAAGCGGCGCGCTGCCAGGAACTGGGGGTGGATGCCTATCTCACCAAACCTGTCAGCCAATCGGAGTTGTTTGAGGTCATCTCTCGCGTTCTGGGTGGGCCGGGGTCTCAAGGCGATTCGTCCGCGCCGGCGAGCCATCAGCCTAAGCCGAAAGCGGCGAGATTACGCGTTCTCTTGGCGGAAGACAATGCGGTCAACCAGAAGATAGCCTGCCGCGTTCTGGAGAAACAGGGACACCAGGTCACGATAGCGCCTGACGGGCGTGAAGCCCTCGCCGCCCTCGATCGAGAGAACTTCGATGTGGTGTTGATGGACGTACAGATGCCGGAAATGGATGGATTTGAGACGACCGCAGCCATCCGGGTCCGAGAACGAAACACCGGCAAGCACATGCCGATTATCGCTATGACGGCCCATGCCATGCAGGGCGACCGCGAGCGCTGCCTGGCCGCGGGGATGGATGGCTACATCGCAAAGCCGATTAGAGCCCGGGAGTTGATCGAATTGTTGGAGAAGTTCTCCGCCGCCGCTCAGGAAGAAGCAGCTCGGGTTTGAAGCAAGGCGAGGCGGCCCTGAGTAGCACTTTAGAAACACATACAGTTACATAAATTCGCAGCCATCAGCGATATTTGTTTCCACGATCGATATGGAAGTTCGCACATTCGCTGTGCCCGAAGGTGAAACTGCAGATCCCTCGGCTGCGCTCCCACGGCACGCTCCACGGCAGGCCGGGACCGGGGGGCAGGCGGGATGACAAACGGGAGGGCGACGGTGCACCGAGGTAGTGGCGGAGGGGGATGGGCAGAGCCAACGAACATTGGTCCCCACAACCACACAGACTGACCACTTATCGTCTTTTCTGCAACGCTATCGATCGGTAACCGGCCGAGGAAGCTAATTTCGGACAAGGGCCGTGATGCCTCGTCGCGCGCCTGCCGATAGGGCTAATTGAGCGTCTGCGCCATTATGGGGCACGACGACATGACAAACCCGCCATTTGGAGCGTAATGAAGCCATTCCTCATACGAGCGTTGGCGTGTGAGTTGGTGCTGATTGCGTTGACCATGCTCGCCTCGCAAGCGCAGAACGGCCAGCCTGACCTTACGGCCCTGAACATCGAGGACTTGATGAATGTCGATGTGACTTCAGCTTCGAAGAAGGAGCAGAAGCTGTCCCAGGTGCCGGGAGCGATTTTCGTGATTACGACGGAAGATATTCGCCGCTCGGGTGCGACCAACATTCCCGATTTATTGCGGATGGTGCCTGGACTGGAGGTGGCCCAGATCAATCCCAGCACCTGGGCGATCAGCGCACGCGGTTTCAACGGTGAGTATTCCGACAAGCTTCTGGTTTTGATCGATGGCCGCACCGTGTACACTCCCAGCTTTTCCGGGGTGTTTTGGGATGCTCACGACGTGCCGCTCGATTCCATTGAACGGATCGAGGTCATTCGCGGCCCGGGCGCTACGGTGTGGGGAGCGAACGCCGTTAATGGAGTCATCAGCATTATTACCAAGAGCGCGCGGGACACGCAGAGAGGCGTGGTTACAGCCAACGGAGGCACGCTTGAGCACATAGGAGGAATGATCCGCTACGGCGGACCGATCGGTAATCGTGGCGCTTATCGAGTGTTCACAGATGGTTTCGAAATGGGTCACTTTCTCACTCCAGAACACCAGAATGGCGAAGACGACTGGTATATATTCCACGGTGGCTTTAGGGCGGATGGACAGGTCTCTTCTAAAGATTCACTGACGCTGGAGGGAGAAGCCATCCGAGGGAACGCGGGAGAAAGAGCCAATTCTATTGTCTCCCTGCTCCCACCGGTGACATCGACCCTTGACCTGCGTGACCGCTTTTCCGGCTGGAGTGTTCTCGGGCGATGGAAGCGTGTCATTTCACCTGGCTCGGAAGCCTCCCTCCAGATCTACTTCGATCGCAGCGATCGCGGAGATACAACCTACGGCCTGGGCCTGAATACCTTCGACATCGACTTTCAGCACCAGGTGAATTGGGGCCGGCTGCAGGAGCTGGTCTGGGGACTGGGCTACCGTTTGAGTTCCGACCACATGGAGGAGGATCTTCGCATCTCTTTTGAGCCCCCAGAGTTGGTCACGCAGATCTTTAGCTCATTTGTTCAAGACGAGATCGCTATCCGTCGCCGTCGCCTTTATGTCAACCTGGGAACAAAATTCGAGCATGAGTTCTATAACGGATTTAACTTACAGCCGTCCGCGCGGGTCACCTGGACGCCCGATGATCGCGACACATTTTGGGCAGCGTTCTCCGGCGCCCAACGAACGCCGTCGCGGGTTGAAACATCGATCCGGTACAACGTTGCCGCCCTCCCCGGCACGGACAACCTGCCGACGCTGATCAGCGTCTTCGGGAACCCAGACCAGAGGAATGAGCGCTTGATCGCCACCCAGGCAGGTTTTCGAAAGCAGCTATCGAACAGGCTTTCCGTCGATTCCACGGCGTTCTTTAACCAGTACCACGATCTCTCTTCGGACGAACCGGGCTCTCCGGGCCTGGAGGCAAACCCTCCGCCGCTGCATTTGCTCATCCCTTACCATTTCGCCAACCTGGTCCATGGAGAGACTCACGGAATCGAGATCTTCGCCAATGTGAAGTTGGCCAGCCGATGGACGCTTAGCCCGGGGTACACATTCCTCACCATGCACCTCCACCGGGACGCGGCCAGCATGGATATGACCACCGCTGCCGATACGGAGGGAGGCAGCCCCAACCAGCAAGCTCAATTGCGTTCGAATGTGAACCTTCCATGGCACTGGCAGTGGACCACGTCGGCCTATTTCGTTGGCCGTCTGCCGGCACAGGCAATCCCTTCTTACACCCGCCTGGATAGCAACCTTGCATGGCAGGCGTCGGACAAGATATCCCTGGGCCTGGTTGGGCAGGACTTACTCAGAGGCCTTCACCCGGAGTACGCGGGCCCTGACTTGACGGAGCTTCCGAGCCTGATCCGGCGCAGCGCTTACGCCCGGATTACGTGGCGGTTCTGAATGAGCACGAGGTCATCGCGTCATGCTGTGCGTGCGGACCCTCCCCCGGTGGAAGTGGCGGCACAGCGGCAAGTGAACGCGTGCACCAAGCGTTCCCACTGGGCGCTGGTGTTGATCCTTCCTATCCTGGTGGCGGGAGGTTGGGAGAGAAGCCGAGCGCAATCGACGGACGAAGAATACCGCATCAAGGCAGCCTTCATCTTTCATTTTGCGCAGCTGGTGGACTGGCCTCCGGAAACCCCGGCCGGGGCAGATAATTCGCTGCTTCTATGCACCGTGGGAGACGATCCATTTCAGGGTGCGCTGGAAAGCACAGTCGCCGGCAAGGCGATTGGCGATCGCATCCTTCGCATTCGTCACCTTAAGCAAGGGGAAGATATGCAAGCTTGCCACGTACTTTTTCTGGGCAGGGCGCAAAGTAAGCGCATTCCGACGCTGCTGGCGAATCTGCACAACGCTCCGATTCTAACCGTGGGCGAAACCCCTGGCTTTCTGGGCGCTGGCGGAATGATCTGCTTTGTCCTGGAAGGCAACAATGTTCGATTCGGAATCAATCTGGATGCAGCTGCATCCGCAAAACTCAAAATCGGGTCACGGTTGTTGATCCTGGCCCAAACCGTGGTGGGAGAAAGCCGGGAGAAGTGAGCGTATGAACTTCAGAGACCTTCCCATTGGACGCAAGCTTGCTTTGCTGATCCTGACTTCCAGTGGCCTGGCGGTCATTCTGGCTTGCGTAGGATTCGCGATCTACGAGCGGGAGAATTCTCGCACCAGTACCGGCGACGAGTTGCGGGCGCTGGCGGATACTCTTGGAGCCAATACGGCCGCATCTCTGGCTTTTAACGATCCCAAGACCGCACGGGAGATGCTGGGAGCGTTGCGGGCAGATCACAATGTGTTAGGCGCCTGCTTATATGACATTCACGGAAATATCTTCGCCGAGTACCGCCGGGCCGGGCTGGGGACAGAATTCACCATGCCCTCGCTGCGCGACGACGGAGCCTACTTCGAGCGAAACTCCATCACCCTCTTCCGTAGCGTGCTGATGGAGACGGACAAAACGGGCTCGATCGCGATTGTGTCGGACCTGAGTAGAACCAGCGCCAGACTCTGGGGATACAGCAAGATTGCCAGCCTGGTGCTGTTGATTTCCACCCTCGTCACCTACCTGATTTCTTTGCGTTTGCTGCGACTTGTGAGCGATCCGATTGTGCAACTTGCTCAGGTCGCCGGGCGGATAACCAGCGAAGAGAACTACTCCCTCCGGGCCATCCCGCAAGGGAACGATGAGAGTGGAATGTTGGTGAGGTCGTTCAACCAGATGCTGGAGCGCATCGAACAACGGGATCTGGCCTTGCAGAACGCGAAAGATGGCTTGGAACAGCGGGTGGAACAACGAACGGCCGATCTGCAAAGAGAGGTCGCCGAACGCATACGGGCGGAGCAGGAGATGCGCGTGGCCAAGGACGCTGCGGAAGTGGCCAACCAAGCCAAGAGCGAATTCCTTGCCAACATGAGCCACGAGATCCGAACGCCGCTCAACGGGGTCATCGGCATGACCGATCTGGCGTTGGACACAGAACTCAACACGGAACAGCGAGATTTCCTGGAAACCGCAAAGATCTCCGCCGATTCCCTGCTCACGGTGATCAATGACATCCTTGACTACTCCAAGATAGAGGCAGGAAAGGTGGAACTGGAAGCCATCGACTTCAACCTGCGCGACTGCGCAGAGGAGGCCATGAAGACCTTCGTTTCGCAGGCAGATGCAAGACGTTTGGAACTTCTCTGTGACATCGCGCCCGAAGTGCCGGAGCTGGTAGAGGGAGATCCGGGACGGCTGCGCCAGATCATTCTCAACCTGGTGAGTAACGCCATCAAGTTCACTCATCACGGTGAGGTGATGCTGAAGGTCGAGCCGGAAAGCGAGGAGCGCGACACTCGAGTCATACGCTTTACCGTGGCCGACACCGGCATCGGCATCCCGGTCGAGAAGCAGCTCTCTATCTTCTCTCCGTTCACCCAGGCCGACTCATCGACCACCCGCAAATATGGCGGCACGGGCCTTGGTCTATCGATTTCGGCGCACCTGGTATCGATGATGGGAGGAAGAATGTGGTTGGATAGCGAGGTAGGGAAAGGCACTCAATTTCATTTCACTGCCCGGCTGAAGGTTCTGGACAAGCGGCCTGAATCAGGACTCAGCGTTCCGCTTCAAGCGTTGAACGGCATGCGGATCCTAGTGGTCGACGATCACCGGACCAATCGCCGCATCATTGAAGGGATCTTGAAACGTTGGGGGGCACAGACAACCAGCGCCGAGGGCGGCAACGAGGCTTTGGCTGAATTGATGTCTGCCGTCAAATCGGGACAGCCCTACGGGCTGGTCCTGACGGATATGAACATGCCGGAAATGGACGGCTTCGGGTTGGTCGAGCGCATGCGTCAAAACCCGGAATTATCAGCGGTGACGGTGACGATGCTCACTTCGGGCGGTCATCGAGGAGATGCGGAGCGCTGCCGGCAGCTGGGCATTGCGTCCTATCTTTTCAAGCCGGTCCGGAAACGGGAATTACTAGCGGCCATCCTCGCGGCCCTGGGACAATCCTCGGCCGGCTCTCCTTCGACAGGCATCATCAAAGCCGAGCGGCCTGAGCAAGCGAAGGGTCTGCGCGTGCTGTTAGCCGAAGATAACCGGGTCAACCAAATTGTGGCCAAGCGCATGGTGGAGAAGATGGGACACTCTGTGGAGGTCGCCGGCGACGGCCACCTCGCCCTCCAGTTGCTGGCAACGCAGCCCTTCGATCTGGTGTTGATGGATGTTCAGATGCCAGAGATGGACGGACTTTCGGCAGCCGCGAAAATTCGCGAGAGTGAACGATCGACGCTGTTTCACGTGCCAATCATAGCCATGACGGCGCACGCCATGAAGGGAGATCGTGAGCGCTGTATCGCCGCGGGGATGGACGGCTATGTCTCCAAGCCCATCAGCGCGCAAGTGTTGGAAATAGAAATAGCCAGCGTTATGCGCGAGGCTAAGGAAGCAAAACCGGTCGACGGTTCGAACAGCCGGCAGGGAGACGTCACGCGCGCCAATGCGCTCGCCTGAGACGCAGCTGGCGGGTTAGGGTTCTCCCTCCTCGAACTTGTTTCGCACCATTGCATACCAAATGTTGGCGCACCCAAACAAGAGGCAGGCCAGGTTCACTACGACGTTCAAGGTACCGCGCGAAAACGAATCTGTATATTGGCCGTGGCGGAAATTACAAGCTGCATCGAGCAGGCCCAGGTAGACCATCGAACCACCGCCCACTGCAGTGGCGATTCCAGCGCGCGGATCACGGGCAATGAGCCAGTTGCTGGCCAGCCAAAAAGCTCCTGCGATCCACAAAATATCGGGGAACAGAAAGCACCACTCGAAATCCACGACGTTGGCCGGAAGCTGAGTGTGGTCTGCCCAGAAGGCGATCCAGAAAAGACCAATGGCCACTGCGGCTATCCGCTGCATCCATGCAAGGTTGCGGACGGATAATTTCACAGGCGATTCCTTTGCGGAGAACGGAAAACGCTGAACTCCGCGATAGGCTGGGATGTTAAGTTATTGATTCCGCGTGGTGCGCGCGGAGAGATTCGAACTCCCGACCTTCTGGTTCGTAGCCAGACGCTCTATCCAACTGAGCTACGCGCGCATGCGTAACCCTGACAGACTACCAAACCGGGGCGAAAACTCCAAGTTCCCGGCCTTGCCGGCGCGCATCTAAAGACCCCATGGCACGCCCTTATTGGTCAGGACAGATCTCCCTATCGTTGGTCAGTTTCGCGGTTGAAATTTATCCCGCGACTACCTCTGCGCGGCAATTCCAATTCCACCAGATTGACCGGGCAACCGGGCAACGAATCCACTATCAAAATGTGGTTGCCGACGGTGACGAACAGGAAGAACCGGACACGCACCACCAGCCGGGGCGTCTGCATGTCGCCGCAAGAGGACACGAGACTGCGAGCGCACACAACGAAGAAGAGCCGCACGTGGTGGAAAAATCAGAGATCGTGAAAGGGTACGAATACGAAAAGGGCAAGTACGCGATTATCGAGCCGGAGGACCTCAAGCGCCTTCGTATTCCGGGCAAAGACACCCTGGAGATCAGCCAGTTTTCTTCGGTAAACGAGCTGCCCCCATCGCTTTACGCCAAGCCGTACTTCGTGGTGCCTAAGAAAGGTCCGCAGGCGACGGCCTTCGCAATCGTGCGTCAAGCGATGATAGATAGCGACATGGTCGGACTAGGCGAGATCGCCTTCGCCGGCCGGGAACACCTGGTCGCTCTAGCACCCCCTCCGGAGCGAAAACAGCTGGGGATGATGCTGTACATCCTTCGCTTCGCGGAGGAGCTGCGTGATCCCAGCGAGTACTTTGGCAAGATTCCGTCGGCAAAACTGGATGCCGCGCAACTCGAATTGGCCAAACAGCTGATCAAGACGTATACGCGTCCGCTGGAGCTGGATAAGTTCACCGATAACTATGAGGCGGCGGTGCGGGAGCTGGTAGAAGCCAAATTGGCCAACAAGCCCTTACCTAAGGAAAAGCCCGAGAAGGGCCGCGCCAAGGTGGTCGATCTGATGTCTGCTCTGCGCCAGAGCCTGGCGGCGAAAGAGGCGCACAAAGCTTCTAAGCCCGATGGTAAGAGCTCTAAACCGGCTAAGAGCAAATTGAAACTCGTCGGCGGCAAGCGTAGCAAGTCAGCCTAGAGCCCGGGCACATTCGCTATGCCCGAAGGTGAAACTGCAGATCCCTCCGCTTCGGTCGGGATGACAAAGGGGGAGTGGGGTCCCCATCTTGGTAGTGGTAGAGCGGGGATGGACAGAGTCAAAGGGAAAGAGCAGTGGAATCCCACATCTCGCGAAAAACGAGCGAGATGCCCCGAATTTCCTGTACGCTGCACCGGATAGTGCCGCGTGTGCGCCTTTCTTTAAGGAAAGGCGCATGAGGTGCATGAAACTCACGAAGCTTCACAGGAATCGGGGATGAGGGGCACCCGTCCTTGGTGAGGGAATAGGAGGTACTAAAGCCCCTAGGTGCGAATTGAGCTTGGTGATTGAGATACCGCTACCTTCTCTGCCAGGACTTCTTTGAAGCGCCTGCCAATGAGGAATGGATCGTCTTCGGCAAGACAGGCCGGCGATAAGAGCAGCAGGCCTTGCTCGGGCCGCCAGGGATTCACTTCGACAGCAGGAGAGCCCCTGCGTAACCGACGGATCAGGTCAGCGGTTGTGAGACCGGCTCTGCGTTCATCAACCATGACCTCAACCATGGGCATGCCGGATTGCAAGGGGTCGGCAATGATGCGAGTGGAAAGCCCTGGGATTTCCGCCAGTTCTTCGGTCAATTTCTGGGCAATCACCAGGAGGCGGTCGTGGCGGCCAATGTCGCCTTCTTCGACGAATAGCTGCAAAGCAGTCAGCAGGCCTACGATCTGCTCCTTGCCTACCTTGCAGGAGCGGCCGATCCCGTGTCGAGGAACGCCAGAAAGGCTCCGCTTGTCCACCAGGTCGATAGGCGGATCCCAGTCGTCGAAGTCGTAATCGAAATCAAGCTGCTGCAATAGCGCGGCGCTGATAAGATCACGGCGACCGCATAAGATTCCCGAGCCTTGGGGACCACCAATCGACTTTCCGCCACTGAAGGCGACCAGATCAGCGCCTTGCGAGATGAAGCGCTGCAAATTTTCAACCGGAGGCAGCTCGGCTGCAGCATCCACGAGCACGGGCACTCCGGCCTGATGGGCGATGGCCACAACCTCTGGAAGCTGGGGCAGGGACTGCGGCTTGGCTAAGTAATAGATAGCCGCGGTCCGCTCGGTAATGGCGGCCTTGATCTCCCAACCTTCCGTGTCGCGAACCCCGACGTCAATAAATCGATCGCAAAATCCTACCTCGACCAGGGTTACGCCGGTTGCACGAACCGCATGGTCGTAGGAATTGCGCTGGCTGCGCATGGCGATCACTTCGTTCTTCATGCCCCTGACATCAGGCAACCGGCTCATCTTCGCAGGGTCCATACCGGCAACGCAGGCAGCAGTTCCCATCAGCAGGGCGGCGGCCGCGCCCGAGGTGACGCAGCCTGCCTCCGCCTTGGTGATTTCGGCGATGATCTTGCTCGCCCTCATCTGCAGCTCGGCCATATCGACACAGAACTGGGTCGCTTGCCGAATCGCATCGGCGACTTCGCTCGCCATCACTCCGCCGCCAAGACGCGTCATGGGTGCATAGGCGTTGATGATGGGTCGAACTCCGAGTTTCTCGTAGACGTTGGACATGCACTGCTCCTCACCTGAGACAGCTCTTACTGCGCGTACTCCGGCTCTTCGTGATCGAGCACTCGCTTGATCGCCGTAAGGTGCTTATTGGCGTACGCTTCAGACAATGCATCGTCATCGGCTAGCTGGTGCACGACCTGGGGAGCGACGTGCTGCAGCGGCCTGTTGGCCGACATGGCCAGGATCTGGCGCTTGCAGACTTCCTCAAGGTAATAAAGGCGATCGAAGGCAGTGGCGATGGTAGGTCCTACCACCATGGGACCGTGATTGCGCATCATGAGGATGTTCTTGTCGCCGAGTATGCTCGCTTCCCTGTCGCCTTCGTTGGGCGAGAGAGCCCCGCCCTGATGATCCTCATCGTAGGCAATCTTTCCGAAAAACTGAAAGCCGACCAGGTTCACCGGCTCGACCTGGCCACCCTCGATAAGGCAAAGCGCCGTCGCGTAGGGAGTGTGGGTATGCAGTGCTGCCCGTGCCGCTTTGTTGTGGCGATGGATCGGCGCATGCAAGCAAAAGGCGGTGCGCTCCACGGAGCCCGATCCTTCGATGATGTTGCCATCCAGGTCGCACACCAGCAGGGAGCTGGCAGTGATCTCTGACCAGAAGAACCCTTCGGGGTTTACCAGGAACAGGTCTTCCTGGCCTGGCAGTAGAAAACTGTAATGGTTGCAGACCCCCTGTTGGTACCCGAGCCGGGCGGACCAACGTAAAACGGCCGCCAGGTCGACTCGGGCGGTGCGGAACTCCTCTCGCATCTTCACTCTCTCTACAGTCTCTGTCTTGATCACTTTGTCATCTCCCGCAAGGCTGCCAGAAACTGATCCACTTCTCCAGCCGTGTTGTAGTGCGCCAGGCCTATGCGCAGAAAACCGCCGTCCTTTTCTACGTCGAGATGTTGGGTAAGATTCAGCGCGTAGTAATTGCCGTCCCAGGTGAAGAAGCCGCGCCGCCCCAGCTCTGTTGCCAACGCCAGGGGCGCATGGCCTGCGATGCGTACCGCTACCGTGGGGCAGCGATCGCCGAAGCGCGCAGGATCGCTCATGCCATAAAGCTTGAGTCCAGGAATTTTCAGCAGCCCTGAAATCAAGCGCTCCACCATGAAGCGCTCGTGCTTCTGAATTGCTTTCCAGGCGGCAAGTAGAGCCGCGCGGCGGTGGGTCAAGGAGGGGTCGATGCGCCGTCCCAGATCGGCAAGGTAATCCACACAGGCGGTGATGCCGGCAATGCATTCGTGGTTCAACGTGCCCCACTCCCAACAATAGGGAATCGCATTGGTGTTGACGGCAAGCTTGTAGGGCTGCAGACGCCGCAGGTGCTCCTGTTTGCCATAGAGCACACCCATGTGCGGGCCGAAGAATTTGTACGACGAGCAGACGAGAAAGTCGCAATCGAGTGCGCGCACGTCGATCGGACCATGCGGTGCGTAGTGCACGGCATCGATGTAGGCCATGGCCCCCACTCCATGCGCCAAACGAACCACTTCTCTTACATCGTTGATGGTTCCCACCGCGTTCGAAGCATAGCCGACGGCCACCAGCTTGGTGCGATTCGTGATCTTTCGCGCCAGGTCCTCCATGTCGAGAGTGCAGTCCTCATCATGAATCTCGGCGATGCGGATGGTTACTCCGCGTTCCTCCAGAGCTACCCAGGGAGAGAAGTTGGCTCCATGGTCCAGCCGCGTCACCACGATTTCGTCACCGGGCTTCAGCTCGCGTGCAATCGACCGGCTGACAGCGAAGGTGAGGGAGGTCATGTTTGCGCCAAAGACGACCTCGTCTGAATCGCAGGCAAGAAAGTCCGCCATTGCGGCGCGAGCGCCGGCAATCATGGCGTCAGTACGCTGGCTCGTGGCAAAGGCACCGCCGGTGTTGGCATTGCTGCCCCGCAAGTAGTCGGAGATTGCGTCGATGACACGCTGCGGAACTTGGGTGCCGCCAGGCCCATCGAGAAACACCGCCGGCTGGCCATGAACAGTTTGTGAAAGGGACGGAAACTGAGAACGAACCCAGTTTGAATCGAAGGTATCGGTCTCGCTGGGTGTAGCGATGGAGAGGTATTCGGGTGCGAGTTGGGGCATATCCCTGGTGGTCATCAACAAACTCATTTCCGGGTCTGGTAACAGCTGTCGAAAAACCTGTAGCCGGCCCATGACAGAGGGTACAGGGTACGGAAAGGACAGTCACCTGAGCTATAGCTGAGTTTTGAGGTGAGGTTCGGCCGTTGGTTTGATAGATTTGAAACCATTCTCCAGTCCAAGGGGGTTACATAGCCACCGCCACAGGTCAAGGTAGCCGCAAAACGGGCCACTTGCTGCGCGTGCTCGGTGCGGGCTTTGGCATCGCCGTGGGCGTCGGAACCACGATAGGTTCCGGCATTCTGCGCACCCCCGGAGAAGTCGCCGGCCAACTGGGTAGCGCCTCACTGGTGCTCACCGTTTGGATCCTGGGAGGAGTCTACGCACTCCTCTGTTGCAGCTCGGTGACGGAACTCGCCACCATGGTGCCCAACGCGGGTGGGTTTTACGCATACGCCAGCCGGGCGTTTGGACAACGAGCCGGGTTCGTGGTTGGCTGCTGCAACGCGATGGTGGAGTCGGTCGCCATGGCCTACCTGTCCGTGGCCTTGGGAGAGTTTGCCGCTGGGCTGTTCCCCAGTCTTGATGGGCACGTCCATGCGGTAGGGGTCACCGGCTTGGTCTTGCTGACGCTGTTAAATTGGGCCGGCCTGCGGCCAGGCAGCCGGGCGCAGGAAATTACCAGCGCCGCGAAAGCTCTGGGCCTTATCGGATTGGTCGTCGCCTGCTTCTTTTCCCCCGGTGCCTCCAGCGCTTCAATAGCTACGAAATCATCTGTTCCTGAACACAGCCTTTTCCTGGGATTGATCCTGGCCTTACAAGGCGTCGTCGTCACCTATGACGGTTGGTACGCGCCGATTTATTTCGCGGAGGAAGATCGGGACCCCTCGCGGAACCTGCCCCGCTCCATGATGGGCACCGCTCTTACCTGCACCGCTATTTACCTGCTGGTCAATGTTGCTCTACTCCATACCTTAGGAATGACCCATCTCGCAGGTTCGCAATTGCCGGCCGCGGATGCAGCCATGGTGGTCTTCGGCCGCTACGGAAAGCAATTTATTCTCCTCCTCTCCGTGGTTGGGGTGCTCAGCACTATCAACGCGGGCATGATGCTCACGCCGCGCATTCTCTTCTCCATGGCTCGTGACGGACTTTTGCCCCAAAGCGTGACCACCGTGAATAAGGGCGGAACCCCCACGGTGGCCCTCTTCGTTTGCTCGTTGGCCAGCGTCATCCTAGTGCTTACGGGCACGTTCGAGTCGTTGGTTGCCATTGCTGCGATTCTCTTCGTGGCCAATTATCTGCCGGTTTTCGCCGCCTTGCTGGTTCTGCGCAGACGGGAGCCGGATCTTCCCCGGCCCTACCAGGTGTGGTTTTACCCGTGGACTACGCTGTGCGTTCTGTTGGTCTCGGCAGCATTCCTGATCGGGTCGGTGATCGGCGACCTGCGGCACAGCCTGTTTACCGTGATCCTCATCCTACTGAGCTATGTTGCCGCTCTCCTCGCCACACGCAGGAAGGCGTAAAGTTCCCGCTGTAAGGAGAAGAGTTTCCAGAGATGGCCAGCAAGAAAGCAAAAGCGCTCGCACGCAAGGCGGCTCCGTCCTCCTCCAACCTCGTCGACGAGCAACTGGGGCGCTATCGCTCCATGCGCGACTTCAGCAAGACCGCTGAACCAAGTGGCAAGGACGGCGGCAAGCATGCCGCCTCGGCGGCCGAGACAGGGTCTCTGCCGTTCGTTATCCAGAAGCATGCCGCCACCCGCCTGCATTACGACTTTCGCCTGGGGCTGCACGGCGTGCTCAAAAGCTGGGCGGTGACCAAGGGGCCAAGCTACGTCCCCGGCGATAAGCGCCTGGCGGTCCAGGTGGAAGATCACCCGATGGAATACGGCGGCTTCGAAGGCAGCATACCCAAGGGGCAGTACGGCGGCGGCACGGTGATGCTATGGGATGAAGGCACCTGGGAACCACTGGGCGATGCGGATGAAGCTATGGCCAAAGGTAATCTCAAGTTCATCCTTCATGGCAAGAAACTGCAGGGCAAATGGGTGCTGGTCCGCATGGGCGGAAAAGCGGCAAAAGAGGCCAAGCCGAATTGGCTCCTGATCAAGGAACATGACGAGTACGAACAGACTGCGCAGGATGAGCCGATCGTGGAGAAGGAGCCTAACAGCGTCCTTACCAACCGCGACCTCGATGCCATTGCCCGGGACGGCGATCACGTATGGCAATCGAATCGGCCGGAGACTACCGGCCCAGACAAAAAACAGACGGCTGTTCCTTTTACCCCGGCAGCGCTTCCGGGGAAAAAGGAGGCTTTGCCGGCGTTTATTGCTCCCCAGCTGGCTTCCGAAGCAGCCGCGCCGCCGGTGGGAGCGCACTGGTTTCATGAGCTGAAGCTGGATGGCTACCGCATCCAGGCGCACATCGACAAGAGCAGCAAGGTTCGCCTCTTTACCCGCAGCGGGCTCGACTGGACGCATCGCATGCCCCTGATTGTGCGCGAGTTGGGCCGGCTTAAGGTAGAGAGCGCCATCCTCGATGGGGAGGTGGTGGTGCTGTCCGCTGACGGGCAAAGCAGCTTCGCCCAGCTGCAGGCGGCCTTCGATGAGGGCGCGTCCCATCCTCTGACCTACTTCGTCTTCGATCTGCTGCACCTTAACGGGCACAATCTTCGCCATGAGCCGCTTGCGGAGCGCAAGCACGTCCTGGAACAGATGCTCGATAGCCTGCCGGAACACGAGGTCATCCGCTACGGGCAGCATATCGAGACCGAGGGCGCACCGATCTTTGCCGAGGCTTGCAGGCTAGGGGCGGAGGGCATTGTCTCCAAACGCTCCGACAGCGCCTATACCTCGGGCCGCAGCAAGTCATGGCTCAAGATCAAGTGCGTTCGCCGGCAGGAGTTCGTGGTCGGCGGTTTTACCAAGCCCGCGAATGAAACCGATGGCATCGGCGCCCTTCTCCTCGGTTACTACGAGGACAAGCAGTTGGTTTATGCGGGGCGGACGGGCACGGGTTTTACCCAGGTGAGCGGACGCAAGCTGCGCCAGCAGCTGGAGGCCATGCGGCAAAGCAAGATGCCCTTTGTCGAGGTCCCGCCCTCGGCGGCCAAGGGCGCTCTTTGGATACGGCCCGAATTGGTGGCCGAGGTTCAGTTCAGCACCTGGACTGCCGACAAGCTGGTGCGCCAAGCTAGCTTCAAGGGTCTGCGAGAAGACAAGAAAGCGGCCGAAGTGCGCCGCGAGGTTCCTGACGCGAACCTTTCGCCCAAGAACGTGGGCAGCCCGAAGGCTGCGGAACCGGCCGCGCCACAGCAAAAGCCAGGAAAACGGAAACCGGAGCCCCCAGATTCCCCGCCGAGTGCGGCAACCAAGGCCGCCCCTGCCAAACTTGGCTTCCGTGTAACGCATCCCGATAAGATCGTCGATCCGCAGACGGGGGTCACCAAGCAGGCCCTGATCGACTACTACCTGGCGGTCGCGTCGCGCATGGTTCCCCACGTCGCCGGCAGACCGCTTTCCCTGGTGCGCTGCCCCAATGGGGCGGGGCAGAAATGCTTTTACCAGAAGCAGCTTGGACCGGGAATGCCCCCTGGAATTGAAGGGGTTGAGATTCCGAAGGCCAAAGGTGATGCTACCGAGACCTACGTCACCGTGCATAGTGCGGAAGGCTTGGCCGGTCTGGCGCAGATGAACGTGCTCGAAATACATCCGTGGGGATCGACGAACCTCGATTTGGAGCACCCTGACCGTATCATTTTCGATCTCGATCCGGACGAGGCAGTATCCTGGCCAACGCTTTGTGAGAGCGCATTGGAGGTGCGGGCGCGGCTTAAGAAATTAGGCCTGCAGAGCTTCGTTAAGACGACCGGCGGTAAAGGCCTGCACGTGGTGGCACCGATTCGGCCCACGCTCGACTGGGAGCGGATCAAGGCGTTCACCCATGCCTTTACGCTGCAGATGGAGCAGGACAACAGCAAGCTCTACATCAGCAAGATGACCAAGGCGGCGCGAAAGAACAAGATCTTCGTCGACTACCTGCGGAACGAGCGGGAAGCGACGGCGGTTGCTCCCTACTCCACCCGCGCTCGACTGGGGATGGCTGCGGCTCTGCCTCTGGAGTGGGAGGAACTCGAGGGGTCGAAGGCGCCCAAGTTTCTGATTGCCGAGTTTCGTGATTGGAGCGACCGGCTGCGCAGGGATCCATGGAAGGCCATGCTGTCGAGTGAGCAGGAGATCCCAGCGGCTCTTTTCGGGGGATAGGCTACTGAGTAGAGAGCAAAACCAAGACACAGGGGCTATTTAGCCCCTGCGTGAGAACGCCACTGACGAACCAGTCCCGTAGGGACGGCTGAGAGTAGCCCAGCACGCAGTCCTGGGTAGGCATGAGAGTCAGGAAAAGTCCCGCCAGGGACGGCTGAGGTTACCCAGGACGCCAGTCCTGGGTTTGCATGGACTTTGGAGAATGGGGGAGGATCCCCAGGACTGGCGTCCTGGGTTATTTTCAGCCAGAGCTGTCCAAATTAGCGGATAAATCGGGTTTGGTGAGCAGGTAATCCGTTGATTGTATGGAACCGCATGGGTCTCAAGGAGAATCGGGTTGGCTTGGGAGATTGGCTATCAGCATTCGTGTGCGGTCCAGTTCACCCAGGACTGACGTCCTGGGGCATTCTCAGTCGTCCCTGCGGGACTGGTCTCGGGGGGAATGTACACCCAGGACTAACGTCCTGGGCTACTCTCAGCCGTCCCTTCGGGACTGGTTCCGATACACCCTGATAGCTAACTTGTTTTTCAGTTGGTGCTATCCAGATCGGCCCATCAAAAAAGCTAATTTGGACAAGACTGGTTCGCCCGTTCTTATCCCACCCAGCACTACGTGCTGGGCTACTCTCAGCCGTCCCCTTCGACAAGCTCAGGGCAGGCTCTTCGGGACTGAGTTCGTAAATGGAGTTCTCGCGCAGACTCTAAAGCCCGGCTCTCTTTCAGCCCTGTATGGCCCGACTGAAGTCGTGCCCTGATACAAAGCCAAAACACAGCGTAGCTTTCTTGCTAGTAAATGCGGAAGTTGACTTCGATGTTCACTTCCACCGGCACTGGTTTGCCTTGTAGAGTGGCCGGCTTGAACTTATATTGCTTCACCGCCTCCACCGCTTTCTCATCCAACCCCATGCCTAAGTGGCGCACCACCGCGACCCGCTGCGGGTTGCCCTGCGCGTCGACAATCAAGGAGACGACGCAGACACCCTGGTACTTCGCCCGACGGGCCTCGTCAGAAAACTCAGGGTCCACCGAGAAAATAAGTTGTGGGGCAGCAACGCCGCCACCGACGTGGTAAAGACCGCCGCCATAGCCGCCGCCCTCACCGGGGCCATAACCGTTGCCTTTGCCCGATCCAATGCCTCCGCCCGACCCGGTGCCCATACCCGCACCACTGCCGGTCCCGTTGGAAGCCGGCCCAACGATGCTGGTCCGCGGGTCACCCAGGTTGGGGAGGTTGTTGTTGGGCAACTGGATGTCCTTGGGCATCATGATCGCCGGTTCCTCGGTCAGCTTGGGATGGTCATTCTTGATGACCATCGGGGGCACGATCGGCTGCTCTTCGAACTTGGGCAAACGGCCCTTCGGCGTCTGCAGAATGTCATGCGAGCCGCCGCCACCGCCGCCACCCATCTGCGGTCCGTTGGGGGCAATCGGCATGAACGGGGGCACGTCGATGTTGGTCAGCGTCTGGTTCTTTTTGGTCACTACCTGCTTGACCGCCATGAATGCCCACAGGAGGAGGGCGATGATCACCACGTGGGTGGCGATAGCAGTAATGATAGAAGCGGGACCCCGCTTCTCCTTCATCGGGTCGACGACGGCTATGGGCTTCGACGTCAGGACAAGAGGTGGAAGCTTGCGGGGATAAAGGAGATCATAGATATTGCCGGCGATGGTCTTCCACGCCGGCTCATCAATGATCTCGGCAAGCAGCTTGGGCTCTCTGGGCTGATCCCGCTGATCCAGTTCCGGAGGTACTAAAACCTGATTGGCCATAGAACGTATGAGAAAAGAGGGCGTGTAAGCCTCTCTCCGCCTATCTCCTCATTTATGGACGACTCTCGTCCGGCTTGTCTCTCTCCAGAAATACGGAGCCCGTATCTGTTCAAGATCCATTAAAAAGTATTAGACACCTTTTTCCCGATTGAGGTAAGCCACTCGTTAACTTTTACGACAATGAGACATTCTGCCTGATACGGTGCCTGGGCGCGGCAAAGATACAATAAGGTTTTGCACGTTTTTCGACTGGAGACATCATGCCGGCTCCGCCCGAACTCAAGGCGACTCTCAGCCTCCCCCGCACCGATTTCCCGATGAAGGCCAATCTGCCCCAAAGCGAGCCCAAACGGCTGGCTACCTGGGAGCAGGACGGACTTTACGAGCAAATTCGGGCGGTGCGTGAGGATGCCCCCAGCTACGTTCTACACGACGGCCCGCCCTACGCCAACGGACCGCTCCACCTGGGGCACGCGCTCAACAAATGCCTCAAGGATTTTGTCGTGAAATCGAAGACAATGGCCGGTTTCAATGCTCCCTACGTCCCCGGTTGGGATTGCCACGGCCTGCCAATCGAGATCAAAGTCGACGAAAAACTGGGGCGCAAGAAGCTGGAGATGCCGGCCATCGCAGTACGCCGCGCCTGCCGCGAGTACGCCCAGAAGTATCTCGATCTGCAGCGGGAGCAGTTCAAGCGCCTGGGAGTTTTCGGCCGCTGGAGCCAGCCCTACTCCACCATGACGCCGGAGTACGAGTCCAAGATCATCGAAACGCTCTTTCGCTTCCTGGAGACCGGCTTTGTCTACAAGGGCCTAAAGCCGGTTCTCTGGTGTATGCATGACCGCACGGCATTGGCTGAAGCGGAAATCGAATACGAGATGCACACCAGCCCCAGCGTCTACGTGCGCTATCGGCTTACCAGCCCCCCGGAGGCGATCGATTCCCGGCTCAGCGGGAACCGGGTGTCGACTATCATCTGGACCACGACGCCCTGGACGCTGCCCGCCTCGCTCGCGGTGGCTTTTCATCCCGATTTTGAGTATGTGGCCCTGGAACAGGACGGGGAAGTCTATATCGTCGCCGAGGCCCTGGCAGCCGCAACCCGCGCTGCCTGCGGGCTGGAGCGCGCCCACGAGATCGCCCGCTTTCCCGGGTCGCGGATGGAACGCGTCACCTTCGCCCACCCGTTCCTGGAGCGCACGGTTCTGGGTGTTTTGGCCACTTATGTTACGACCGACCAGGGGACCGGCGCAGTTCACACCGCTCCGGCGCACGGCGTCGATGATTTCGCCACCGGCGCGCGCTACGGATTGAGACAGATCAGCGACGTGGACGACGGCGGGCATCTGCGCCATGGGCTACCCGAGTATGACGGGCTTTATGTCTTCAAGGCCAACGAGCCCATCATCAACCTGCTCACGGAACGCCATGCCCTGATGGGGCGGCAAGACGTCTTTCACTCCTACCCGCACTGCTGGCGCTGCCACCGGCCGGTGATCTTCCGGGCCACGGAGCAGTGGTTTATCAGCATGGAGACCCCCATGGTGCGCGCGGATGGTTCGATGACCACTTTCCGCGAGCGCGCCCTGGAAGAGATCGGGGGAGTGAAATGGGATCCCCAGTGGGGGCAGGAACGCATCGCCAACATGGTTTCTTCCCGGCCCGACTGGTGCATCTCGCGGCAACGGATCTGGGGCGTACCCATCGCGGTCTTTCTCTGCCTCAACTGCCACAAGCCGCTGAATGATAAGGCAGTGAACCGGCGCATCGTCGAGCTTTTTGCGGCGGAAGGGGCGGATGCCTGGTATGTGCGCGACGAGGCGGAGATTCTGCCTCCGGGTACTACCTGCCTGTCGTGCGGCGCTGCAGATTTCAAGAAGGAGATGGACATCCTCGACGTGTGGTTCGAGAGCGGCGCCAGCCAGGCAGCTGTTCTGGGCATCGAAAAGGATCTTCCCTGGCCTGCGGATCTTTATATCGAGGGGGGCGACCAGCATCGGGGCTGGTTCCAGTCTTCCCTGCTGTGCGCCGTGGGCACGCGTGGGGCTGCGCCTTACCGCATGGCAGCCACCTGCGGCTGGACGCTCGATGAGCAAGGACGCGCTATGTCGAAGAGCCTGGGCAATGGCGTCGATCCCATCGACATCGCCCAACGTCTGGGGGCGGAGATCGTTCGTCTTTGGGTCGCGTCGGTCGACTTCCGTGAAGATGTCGCCGCCAGCGAAAACCTGATGCAGCGGGTCGCAGAGACCTACCGTAAACTGCGCAACACTTTTCGTTTCCTATTGAGCAACCTGGACGGCTTTCAGCCGGAGAAGGATGCAGTGCCGTGGGAGCAGATGCCGCCCCTCGACCAGTACATGCTGGCGCGCACCCGCGAACTGACGGAAAAGATCCTGCGCTGGTATGAAGACTTTGAATTTCATCGGATTTACCACGCGCTCAATGAATTCGCCGTGGCCGAGCTGAGCGCGCTGTATATCGACGCTGTCAAAGACAGGATTTACACCTTTGCGCCACAGAATACCGCACGCCGTTCCGCGCAAACCGTTCTGTGGATGATTGCCGAAGCGCTGGTGCGCCTGGTGGCGCCGCTGCTCAGCTTCACCGCCGATGAAGTCTGGCAATATATGCCGGCAATGAGCAACCGCCTGCCCAGCGTGCATCTGGAGCTTTTCCCTGAGCCTACGAGCCTGGCGGCCGACATCGATGCGGAATTCATGAGTGACTGGGCAAGTTTGCTCTTGATCCGCGACGAGGCACTGAAGAGCCTGGAGGAGGCGCGCAAGGCAAAGCTGATTGGCAAGGCGCTGGATGCACGGCTGGTGCTGGAAGTTCCGCAGGCCATGGGCGCTCTGCTCGAGCGCTACCGGGGGAGCTTGAAAGAATTGCTGAATGTTTCCCAGGTGGAAGTGCTGACTGGGCCGTCGCAGCAGATCATCGCAACCACTCTCCTGGCTGACGGGACGAAGTGCGAGCGCTGCTGGAACTACTCCGTGCACGTGGGTGAGGATTGGCGCTGGCCGACGGTCTGCGAACGCTGCTCGGCTGCACTCGATCAGATGGGGGTCCCACCGGAAGAAAGCGCATGACCGGCACCAAGAGGGACTCCAGGGGTTGGCTGCTGCTGCTTTCGGTCATTGTCATCGCGGCGGATCGACTCACGAAATGGCTGGCTTCCACACGGATTGAGCTGGGTAGTCATGTGGTGGTGATTGCCCACGTTTTCGCTATCAGTCATGTGGAGAATCCAGGCGCGGCTTTCAGTTTGTTCAACGACTCAGGTTCGCCCGGACGCGTGCGCTGGATGCTGCTCGTCTTTTCTGTGCTGGCGGCGGTTGCCGTACTGGCGGCGTTGCTGAAGCTTGGCCGCAAGATCACCGCTACTTCGGTTGCACTGGCGCTCATCCTCGGAGGCGCTCTGGGCAATGCTTATGACCGCCTGCGCTTCGGCTTCGTCATCGACTTTCTGGAAGTGCACATCGTTCACTACCATTGGCCGGATTTCAATGTTGCCGATTCCGCCATTGTAATTGGCGGAATCCTGCTGCTCCTCGATGCGTTGTTTGGTTCCAAAGAACAGACTGATTCGTAACTATCACAGTTTAGTTTCCGGAAAAGAGAACCGCAGGTCCCACCACTACTACGCTACGCTTCGGTCCCACGGCAAGCCGGGGCAGGCGGGATGACAAATTTGTTTGGGTGCAGGGTTGCAGGTTAGGGTCTGTGATCTCCCACATCTCGCTTTTGTCGCTAATGGAGAGAACTGCAGGTCCCTCGGCTACGCTCGGGATGACAAAGGGTAGGGTGTCGCTTCCATGAGGAATTCGCTAGTGGATGAAAAATCGCGGGCCGGGAAGTTCGCGGTTTCCCTTTCAGGCACTGTCCACTAAATCGTCTTCAGGTATTCCTTGGCTTGCTGCCACTCTGGGAAGAGACGCTCTTCCATTTGAAATTCGCGGGGATGGACGCAGCGGCGGCCTCCTCGGACTTTTACCGGATGCTTCAGGTGCAACATCTCGTGGTAAAGCAGGTACTCCACTGCGTAACGAGGGGTGTTCTTGCGATCGAAGACGCGGCTGACAACGATCGTGTTGTGCGCGGGATCGTAGTGACCCAGGCTGCGCTTGGCCACGTGGCCGCTCCAGGTGAGTAGTGGACGGCCCATCAGGCCGTGGAAGAACCTGCGGTTGAGGCTCTCAAAAACCTCGTCGAGGTCATAGTGCTGGCCCTGCGGCCCGAGCATTTTCTTGCGGCCGCGCGATTGGCGGATCAACTCCGTTTGCCGGATCACCGTCTCACTGGAAGCAAACCTGCGATAGCGATTCGTTTGCACCGCATTCAACGGCTTGCGGTAAAGCTTGGCCAACAGGATATGAGCGATGGCCCGCAGAACGCTTTCGGGTGCGCCCTCCAGCAGATCCGATAAGTGCACGTGGACTCGTCCCTCGCGCAATCGGATGGTGGTGTTGAGGCTGGTGAAACGGCGAAAACGAATTTCAAGAGAGGGGATCGGAGCCCGTGGCCGGAGGGCACGGTACTCTTCTGCAAACAGCGAGTGCAATTCGGAAATCACCGCCTACAGCGTAGCAGGACTTGATCCGGAGGCAAACCCGGTTGCGCAAAAGCAAAGGCACCGCCGTTACCTCTGTTGTTCTTTCTTTTCTGCTTCCTTTGCTTCCTTCTTTTTTTCGGCGAAATATTTCTCTTCGTCAGCGAGCATCTGTACCGCCGCGTCGTGCACGCTCTGGTTGGCTTCCAGTGCCGTCTTGCGCACAAAGTCGTATTGGTTGCTCGGTGGAGGCTCGTTGAGCACGGTGCCCCACTGGGTGCTCTTGTCGACGACCTCTTTGAGCTCCTTGCGCAGATCGGCATGCTCGTCGTTGAAGTTGTCCATATTGTCTTCAAGGTCGTCGGAGAGGCGGGTGAACTCGTCCAACAAATTGTGCAGGCGCGCTGTCTTGTTCTGTGCGCCGGCATCTTTGTTGAGGGTATGGATTCCGTTGGACCGTTCTTCGACGTAGCCGACGAAGAGCTTGATCCGCTGCACGGGCTGATCTCCTGCCTCGCGCACGTCTTCAATCTGCTGGTCAGTTAAGGGGTCTTTCTTAGACTGGCCGAGGAGGGGGGAAACAGCCAGAACCATCCAGACACCCGTGATTGCCACGGTTCTTTTCATCGCAAATGAACGGGGACCGAGGTTACTTCTTGAAGACCTGCATCATCAACTCGGTTTGCACCTGCTCCAGCTGTTTCAAGGTCGCCTGCAATACTTGCCGATCCTCGTACGAAGCGGCATTGAGGATATCGTTGAGCCGATACGATGTATGCCGCATCAGCTGCTCGGCATTCTTCATCTTTTTGCCATCCTCGGCGACACCCATATGGATCTTCTGCGCATACTTCTGAATCAGGTGCAAGGTTTCCGAGGCACGGCTATCTCCGGCACTCAGTTGCTGCCCGGCGAGTTCGGTCATCTGGTGCACCAGCTCGGCATAGAGGAAGCATTGATCTTTGGGCTGGGCTTGGTCAGCCTTGGCCATGAGGGCCGCCATGGCCTGTGGATCGGCAATTCTTTCATCCACGGCGAAGGCGCAGGCGCAGGAAAGGTTGAAAGCTAGGGTAGTAACGGCGAGGGTCGTGGCCACGAACCGCATAGAGCACCTCTCGGAGGGCTTACGGTACGTATTTCGTTAATGACTACCACCAAGAGCAACGAGTCGATGCTTGGCTTGCCATTCCTGGTCGGGGAACTTACCGCTGGAAGCAGCGAGGAATTTATGATAATACTCCTGCGCTTGTTTCGACAAATGAAGATTATCGTACGACGTTGCCCAAAGGAAGTAAGTAGCTGGAGTCTCCTCGAGATATTTTGCTCGCATGGTAAGAGCGTGCAGCGCTACGGAATACTGTTTATTTTCCGACGCGGCAAAGGCCAGGCCGCTCCAAGCGTCTCCGTCGTCGGGTTTGAGCTGGACTGCCCGCTCCAGCACAGCCTGGGCCTGAAGATATTGCCTCTCCCGGATCAGGTTTTCGCCCTGCCCGGCTAGAATTTCTTCATTATTGGGCTGGGCCTGGGCCATTCTGGCGTAGATAGGCTCCGCTTTTTCGGGATGCCCGGCTTGGGAATAGGCATCCGCCAGCATCTGGTCGACCGAAGCGTTTCCAGGTTCCAGTTGCCGCAAAGTCTCGAGTACAGGCAATGCCTCGTCATCCTTCCCTTGGGCTAGCAGCGCAGTCGCCAGCTGGGCGTTCAGCCCCGGATCACGGGGATCGCGTTCCAATGCGCTCTTGAGCAGCGGTTCGGCGTCGCTGTATTTCTTTTGCTTGAGCAGCAACTGAGCGAGGCCGGCGTTGGCAGCCGACTGCAGGCTGGCTGAGACCGCCGGGTGGCTCGCTAACACGCGCTGGTAGGCGGTTTGCGCCAATTCCAGGTCGTCATTGGCCTCGGCAATCTGGGCGGTCAGCAGAAGGTCGTTCGGGGTCTCCGGGCTCAGCCTGAGCGCGGCCATCAGGGCGTCGCGGGCTGCCGGGGGATCGTTGGCCCGGTCCAGCTCAGCCAGCGTCCGGAAAGCTTCAGCCTGAACGGTGGGGTTGGGCGGGTCCGGAGTCAGCAGGGTGGCTTGCTGCAATTGCTGCCGAGCCTCGTCGAACTTAGCCTGGTGCGCCAGCAGCAGTCCCAGAGCCAGGCGGGCCTCGAACTGCTTGGGATCCGCGGCGATGGCTTTGCGGTAGTCTGCCGCGGCGGCATCCTCGTGGTTGCCGGCATCCTCAACGTAGCCCAAATCGAAGAGCGCTCGTGCGTCGCCCGGATTCTGGGTCAGATATTTCTGCAGCAGCGGGCGCGCGCCTTCGAAATCATGCTGTTCGATTTTAGATTCGGCCGCGTCCCGCCCTGGATTGGGGGCTCCCCGGCCTGTAACCGGCGCACTGTCCGGATCTTGCGTACCCGGGGGGAGCTGGTTTTGCGCGTGGGCGCTCCCTGCTCCCAGCAGCGCAGCCATAGCCAGGAGGCAAAGGTACTCGTTTAGCCTCATAGCCCGGCTCGCACCTCTTGCGCGGCCAGCGCAAGTCCCAGCCAATAGCCGGTATGTGAGCCAGGCGTCTGGGCCACCTGCTCCGGTGTTCCTGCAGCCACCACCTGGCCACCGCCCGCTCCGGCCTCGGGCCCGAGGTCGATCACCCAGTCGGCGGATTTGATCACGTCCAGGTTGTGCTCGATCACCACCAGCGAGCCGCCGGCGTCGATCAGCCGCTTGAAGGCGGTTAACAGCTTGCTTACGTCGTCGAAATGCAGTCCGGTGGTCGGTTCATCGAGGATGTAGAGCACCCGGCTGCCGGCCTTCTTGACCGTGCCATTGCCGGCTCGCCCGGCCGCGCTCCGCCCCAGGGAGAGATGCGCTGCCAGTTTGACGCGCTGCGCTTCCCCTCCCGAGAGCGTAGTCGCCGATTGGCCCAGCCGCACGTATCCCAGCCCTACTTCGTCGAGCACCGCCAATTTCTCCAGTATCCGCGTTTGGCCGGTAAAGAAGCGCAGGGCCTCCTTGACGGTAAGGTTGAGCACCTCATAGATGCTCTTGCCGCGATACTTCACCTCCAGCACGCTGGCCTTGTAGCGGCTTCCATTGCATTCCTCGCAGGGCAACTCTACATCGGCCAGGAACTGCATCTCTACCGTCACCGTGCCGTCCCCTTCGCAGACGTCGCATCGTCCCCCGGGCACATTGAAGGAGAAGTGCCCCGCGGCATATCCCCGTCGCTGGGCCTCGGGTTGCGCGGCAAACAGCTCCCGAATAGCGTCGAAGGCCTTGATATACGTAACCGGATTGGAGCGCGGAGTACGTCCGATCGGCGCCTGATCGACCAGAACGATATCGTTGAGGCGCTCCGCTCCCTTGAGTTCGCGGTAGAGGTGCGAAGGGTCACCGCCTTCACTTTTTCCCAGGGCGTGAGCCACTGCCGGGTAGAGCACGTCGTGCACCAGGGTGGATTTGCCCGAGCCGGAAACGCCGGTGATGCAGACCAGCATGCCCATAGGAATTTCGACGTCCAATCCATTCAAATTGTGAATGCGCGCTCCCCGCAGCACCAGTTTTTCCCGCATGGGCTCCCGCCGCCGGGTAGGAATGGGAATGGTCAGCTGCCCGTTCAAGTAGCGGCCGGTAAGGGAGTCGGGGTTTCTCTCCACCTCATCCACCGTGCCCGAGGCCAGAATGCGGCCCCCTAGCTCTCCCGCGCCGGGACCGAGGTCGACCAGCCAGTCGGCAGCGCGAATCACGTCGGGGTCGTGCTCCACGACCAGGATGGTGTTGCCCAGATCGCGCAGCTCTTCCAGGATGCGAATCAGCTTGGCGGTATCCCGGCTATGCAGCCCGATGGATGGCTCGTCGAGCACATAAAGAGCCCCTACCAGCCGCGAGCCCAGCGAAGTAGCTAATTGGATGCGCTGCGATTCGCCGCCGGAGAGGGTGGATGCGAGCCGGTCAAGGGTGATGTACTCGAGGCCGACTGCATCGAGGAAATGTAACCGCTGTTGTATCTCGACCAGAATGCCGCCGGCAATATCCTGCTGCTGCCGGGTCAGAGTGAGACCCGTGAAGAAGTACTTCGCCTCGCGGATGGTGAGCGCGGACACCTCGCAGATATTGCTGCCGTTGATGCGGACCGCCCGCGCTTCGGCGCGCAAGCGTGTTCCTTTGCAGTCGGGACAGGTTGCGTAGCCGCGATACTTGCTCAGCATGACGCGCACGTGCAGCTTATATTTCTTGCGCTCCAGGAAGGCGAAGAAGCCATGGACGCCAAGAAACGATCCGTGACCATTGAGCACAAACTCCTGCTGCTGCGCGGTCAGTTCTCTCCAGGGCGTGTCGAGCGGAATACCATGCTGCAGAGCGGCCTTCCTGAGCTCTGCCTGGTAGGGGCGATACTTGGGGCGTGTCCAGGGATCGATCGCGCCCTCGTTCAGAGTCTTTTGCTTATCCGGGATGATCAGGTTGAGATCGAAGTCGATGGTGTTGCCAAAACCCTGGCAGCGCTCGCAGGCGCCATAGGGATTGTTGAAGGAGAAGAGCCTGGGCTCGGGCTCGCGGTAGATGCGGTGGCAGAGTTTGCATTCAAAGGCCTGGGAAAAGCGCAGCCGCTTCGGTTCCACTTCGCCATCCCGGGAAACGGTTTCGTATTCAATCTCCCCGGACTCGCGAAAGCCGATCTCGGCGGCATCCACGATGCGCGCCCGGTTTTCGGGCGAGACGACCAGGCGATCGACCAGGGCGAAGACCGCCTGCTGAAAGTCGAGATCGAGCAGCGACTCGGGGTTGGCGAATTCCACGATTTTGCCGTTCTGGTAGAGGCGATTGAAGCCGCGGGCGCGCAACTCGGTGAGCCGCTCCTTGAATGCGTCGCTAGGGAGAGCAGAGTTCACGGAGGCCTTCGCCGCGGCTTTCCTGGGCCGCTTGGTGGTCGCGTTCTTGGCCGGGCCCTCGGGTTCGATCGCGGCGCGCGGTTTCACGGGAAACAACGCGTAGAGCCGGGTCCCCTCCCCCAAGGCCAGGATGGATGCGGCAATCTCATCCACCGTGTCGCGTTTCACGACTCCTCCGCAAACAATGCAATGCGCCGTGCCGCAGCGCGCGAAGAGCAGGCGCAGGTAGTCGTAAATCTCGGTGGCTGTGGCGACCGTGGAGCGCGGATTGCGCGTGGTGTTCTTCTGCTTGATGGCAATGGCCGGGGCCAGACCATCGATCAGGTCCACATCAGGCTTTTCGATGCGTTCCAGGAACTGCCGGGCATAGGCGGAAAGAGATTCGACATAGCGGCGCTGGCCTTCGGCATAGATGGTGTCGAAAGCGAGCGAGGATTTGCCTGAGCCTGAAACGCCGGAGACCACGGTGAGTTTGCCGTGGGTTAGATCGCAATCGATGTTCTTCAGGTTGTGGGTTCGTGCGCCACGGATGGTGATCAGATCGTTCAATGTCTCAACCAATGTCTCAACCGGCAAGCTCGCCGTGAACCTCCTCGGTAGGGGAGGCGATTTCTGCCTCAAAACCGGCCTTGATGCGGGTGAGCATCTCTACCGGGTCGCGCTTCTCAGATTGCTCGAAGGCGGCCGCGATGTGGCGAGCCAGATCGGCCAGCATCATGCCCCAGGCTTCGGGTTCCTTCCAGACGCCCACGCGCAGGCTGATGTGCTGATCCTGATGCGCGATCCAGACACGCAGCAGTTCGAAGGACTTGGCGTCGGTGCGCGCCGGTTCGGGTACGCGTAGCTGATCGGATTGAGCCATGGTTCTCCTCTCGGTTGAGCGGTGTCGGGCGCTGCAGAAAGACTTCGGTCTTCGCAGGTACGGGCTTCACAGCAGCGAGTTTTTTCGCAGCCCGTTAATGCCGGGATGCAGCTTCGACCCGCAACACCTCGGTAGCGCTCGCCGTGGTGCTGTGACGCCGGGCCCATAGAATGAGCAAAATGCCGGCAGCGATGGAACCCAAGCTGGCGACCTGAGCATTGGTCATGCCCCAGTAGATGGGCGGATTGATGCGAATGAACTCCACCAGGAAGCGAGCCACTCCGCTGAGCACTAAGTATTCGCCCGTTATCTGGCCTAGCGGCGGAGTTTTGCCGTCAGCGGATTGCGCTCCGCGGCGCCACAGGTAAGCGGCAATCAACAGGGCGACGAGGAGCTCATAGATCGGCGTTGGGTGGACCCTCTGGCTGGTGGGAACAAGTCCGTGGGGAAAGCTCATCCCCCAGGGCAGACTGGTGGGAATGCCATAATCGCCATCGCCGGAGACGAGGCAGCCGATGCGGCCAACACCGTAGCCCACCGAAACAGCGGGAGCGGCGAGGTCCAACATGCCCAGACCTCCGATTCTTGCTTGCCGGCCCAGCAACACCAGCACCGCGATCCCAACCAGCAGCCCGCCGAACCAGGCGAACCCGGCCCGGTCAAAGAGGACCTGGAGCGGTTGGTGCATAAGCGTCGTCGGATCTTCCAACACATGCCATAGTTTGGCCCCGAGCACGCCGCCCACCGTGGTATAGGCTGCCACGCCAACTGCGTCGGCATCGACGCCATGACGGCGGAAGTTGCAGTAGAGGGTCCAGCAGGCGCAAACGGACGCCAACCACAGGCAGAGGCCGAAGGTGCCAATGGAAAAATGTCCGATGTGAATGAAGGGATACATGCCTGTGTCGCTCCATACAGTATAGCCGGGTGGTTTCGCACAGGGATTCATGGAAGAATGCGCCCATGAGAGAGCATGAGCACGAAATGTTGTTCCGTCGCGAGGAGATCGCCGCCCGGGTGGTGGAAATCGGCGCGCAGATAAGCCACGACTTCGCGGGTGAGGCCATCCTGCTGGTAGGAGTGCTGAAGGGAGCCGCGGTTTTTCTCGCCGATCTGGCGCGAAGCATCTCGGTGGAAACCACCTTCGACTTCGTAGCCATCTCGAGCTACAAGGGGGTAAAGACCACCGGCGCGGTAAGATTGATCAAGGATTTAGATACTCCGATCGGGGGGCGCAACGTGATCCTGGTCGAAGACATTCTGGATACCGGCCTGACCCTGGTTTTTTTGCGCAAGCTGCTGCTGCAGCACAAACCAAAGACGCTGAAAATTGCAACCTGCCTGGACAAGCCGGCGCGGCGCCTGGAGAAGATCGACGCCGACTATGTCGCGTTCAGCATCCCCAATCATTTTGTGGTTGGTTACGGAATGGATTACCAGGAGCGCTTCCGTAACCTACCCGATATCCGCATTTTTAACCCGGATGAAGCGTAATTCAGTTGATCTTTACCGGCGGAAGGGCATAGAGTCCCACCGGAGTCACCCAGGAGAAGGGAGCCTGTTTCATGACCACCAAAGTGCTGCAACCGGAGATCGATCACGGTTCTGGATATTTCAACGTCGAGGGCTTTGCCAGGGCTACCCTGGCGAACGCATCTTCGTTGGCCTCAGTCTTCGATCACACCTTGTTGAAGCCGGAGGCGACCCGGGATCAGGTGGTGAAGTTATGTGAGGAGGCGGCCGGCTTTCGCTTTGCCTGTGCCATGGTCAACCCTGCCTGGGTGTCCCTGGCGCATTCCGTGGTGGTGGGAAGCGGAGTACCTGTCGGGGTCGTGGTCGGCTTCCCGTTGGGGGCCAATCTTTCCACAACCAAGCGGGAAGAGGCGATGGCGTTGATTAAGCTGGGCGCGCACGAGCTGGACATGGTGATGAATCTCGGCTTGCTGAAGTCGGGCATGAACGCGCTGGTGGAGCAGGATATTCGTGGAGTGGTGCAGGTGGCGCACGATGCCGGCGCCCTGGTGAAGGTGATTCTGGAAACGTCGCTGCTGAGCGTGGAGGAGAAGCTCCGCGCCTCGGAGCTGGCGCTGGCGGCGGGGGCTGACTTTCTCAAAACCAGCACCGGGTTTTCTACCGGCGGAGCTACCCCGGCCGATGTTGCGATTCTACGGGGAGTTGCCGGCAATCGCTGCGGTGTGAAGGCTTCCGGCGGCATTCGCACCCTGGCGGATGCGCGCGCCATGCTGCAGGCCGGCGCCACGCGGATCGGCGCCAGTGCCAGCGTCGCTATTCTGAGGGAGTATCAGAGTGAGTCCTAAGACCGGCCTAGCAAAGAAAAAAGCGCAGGGGCCAAAAGTGTCCGCGTGAGAACTCCACGTACGAACTCAGTCCCGAAGGGACGGCTGAAAATCAGGCTTGTCCAAATTAGTATCGCGATCATTCCCGAAGGGACGGCTGAGAGTAGCCCAGGACGTTAGTCCTGGGTGTACATTCCACGAGACCAGTCCCGCAGGGACGACTGAGAATGCCCCAGGACGGTACCCGGATTTCCTGTGCAGCTTGGTGGAACCAAGGAGCCTCGTGCGGCTTTCCGTGAAGAAAGCCGCATACGCAGACCTTTCTAGAGTAGCGCGCAGGAAATCCGGGTCAGTCCTGGGCCCCACGGCGCAAACCTGTATGGTGCCACTGGTAAATTTCCCACTCTGTTGGCAAGTAACATGAAGGTTCGTGGTATCCCACATCTCGCGAAAAACGAGCGAGATGTGGGGCACCCATCGTTCCGTGGCTGGGATAAATGCCGGATAGGTCCCGGCCTGAGCGAAATGCTCTATGATGACTCGATGTTTGTATGACTCCTCCTCGCGACCAAGACGACGCCGACGCAGAGAAAAAACCGGCGCAAGCCATTGCTACGCAATCGTTTGAAGGCGATTATCGTCCTAGCTCACAAGCTCCGCCGCCGCCCAGCGGCGCGGCGCGCGTGGACCCGGTGCAGAGCGAGTTTCTCATGCGCCTGGCGAACACCCTTAATACCACCCTGGATCTGCAGACCCTGATGCATCGCACCGCGGACCTGGTGCGAGCGGTGATCGATTACAAGATTTTCGCGATCCTGCTGCTGAACGAGCGGACCAACGACTTGCGCATGCGCTTTCAGATTGGCCACACTCCCGAGGCCGAGCGCTTGAAGATCCGCGTGGGCCAAGGAATCGTCGGGCGGGCCGCGGAGCAGCGCGAATCCATATTGCTCGAGGATGTGCGGCAAGCAGAAAACTACATCAGCGCCAATCCCGATGTCCGTTCGGAGCTGGCGGTGCCGCTGATCGTGAAGAACCGGGTGATTGGGGTGATGGACCTGCAATCCGAGCAGGTCGGTTATTTTCAGCCGGAGCACCGCCGTTTGTTGGAGCTGACCGCCTCGCGCGTGGCCCAAGCGATTGAGAATGCTCGCCTTTACACTCGGGTGGCGCGGCAGGCGCAGACGCTGGCAGTGCTCAACGAAATCGCCCGCGAGGTGACCTCGATCCTCGACCTCGATCCCCTGCTGGAGCGCATTGGAGAGCTCCTGCGGCGGCTCATCGACTACCAGATGTTCAGCATCCTTTTGCTGAACGAGCGCGAGCAAGTGCTGGAGATTCAGTATGCAGTGCGTTTTGGCCACCCGGTTATGGCGTCGGAAAAGGTCCCGCTGGATCGTGGCCTGGTGGGCACCGCGGTACGGGAGCGGCGCCTCATCCACACCGGGGACGTGCGCAAGGATGCGCGTTACCACATGGTCAACCCGGAGACACGCTCCGAAATGGCGGTTCCGCTGCTCTACAAGGGCAAGGTGATCGGCGTGCTCGACCTGGAGCACGTGAGGGTCAACTATTTCAACGATGATCATCAGCGCACCCTGGTGACGTTGGCCTCGCAGATCGCCGTGGCCATCGAGAATGCCCGGCTCTATCAGAGGGTGACGCAGCAGGAACAGCGCCTGGAGCACGATTTGGACATGGCGCGGGATGTACAGTTGCGGCTGCTCCCGCCCACTCCGTCACGCAAGCCGCACGCCGAGTTCGCCACCAGGTTTCTCCCCGCACGCACCATCGGGGGGGACCTGTACGACTTCCTGCCTTATGACGACCAAACGATCGGCATCGCCATGGGCGACGTCAGCGGCAAGGCGGCGCCCGCCGCCCTTTATGCGGCGCTGATCAGCGGGATCATGCGCGCGGCCACCAGCCAGGCCCTTTCTCCTGCCGCGATGCTGAAACAGCTCAATGACTCGCTGCAGGAACGCAAGATGGACTCGCAGTATGTGACCATGCTGTTCGCCGTCTGGAACGATGAGAAGCAGACGCTGCAGATCGCCAACGCGGGCGCGGTACAGCCGCTCTTCTGTCGCGCGGGACAGGTGGAGACGGTGCAGGCCGAAGGATTTCCGCTAGGCATGTTCAAGGACGTCAGCTACGAGGAATTCACGCTTTCGACCCGGCCGGGCGACGCGATCGTCTTCTTCAGCGACGGAATCGTGGACGCGGTGAACGAACATGAAGAGATGTTCGGCACGGAGCGGCTGACCGACGTCATCGGCCGCCAACTCAAAAATACGGCGGAAGGCATGGTGGACGCGATTTACCAGGAACTCTCCGCCTTCCAGGCTGGCGTCGAGCGCTTCGATGACGAAACGGTGGTGGTGCTGAAGGTTCTGAATCCACCCGGCCAAGGATAGGATAAATATTGTGCACCTGCACTGGAGCTTCACTCTTGGCTGACACCCTCAACATCGAAAACACCACCGAAAGAACCATCCATCCGGCACGTAACCTCATCGGCACCCTGCGCCTGCCTGGCGACAAGAGCATCTCTCACCGCTACGCGCTGCTGGCGGCGATGGCGGAAGGCATCAGCCGTTTCCATAACTTTTCTACCGGGGCCGACTGCTCCAGCAGCCTCGACTGCGTCCAGCAGCTGGGCGCGAAGGTCACCCGCTCCGCCGATACGGTGGAGGTCGAGGGCTGCGCCGGTGTCTTCACTCCACCGGGCACGCTGTTGGACTGCGGCAACTCCGGCTCCACTATGCGCATGCTATCGGGGCTGCTGGCCGCACAGGCGGGCGATTTCACGTTGCTGGGAGACGCTTCGCTGAACCGCAGACCGATGGAGCGGGTGCGCAAACCGCTGTTGGAGATGGGCGCGTCGATCCAGTTAACCGACGGTCATGCGCCGGTGGAGATTCACGGCGCCAAGCTGCACGGGATCGAGTACCGGACGCCGGTGCCGAGTGCCCAGGTGAAGACTGCTTTGCTCTTCGCCGGCTTGCAGGCTGCGGGAACGACCACGGTGAGCGAGGCGGTGCGCACGCGCGACCACGGCGAACTGGCGTTGCGCGCCTTCGGAGCGGAGATTCGACGAACCACTGACTCTGTGACCATCACCGGCGGACAGAAGCTACACGGGATCGAGGCCACAGTTCCAGGGGATATGTCTTCGGCGGCCTTCTTCCTGTGCGCGGCGGCGCTCTTTCCAGAATCGAGCCTGGTGCTGGATCAGTTGGGCATGAACCCCACCCGGGCGACGCTGCTCGATGTACTGACCGCCCTGGGAGCGAAGATCAGCGTGTTGAACCTGGAAGAAAACCAGGGAGAGCTGATCGGCAGCGTGCAGCTGGTGGCGCCGCCGCAAGGCCTGGGCAGCACGGAAATCAGCGGACCGCTGGCAGCGCAGTTGATCGATGAGTTGCCGGTGCTGGCGGCAATTGCTCCCTACACCCGTGGAGGCATCCGCATTCGTGACGCACGCGAGTTGCGGGTGAAGGAGAGCGATCGCATCGCGCTGGTGGCACGGAATCTGCGCGCCATGGGCGCCGAGGTGACGGAATTCGACGATGGGCTCGATGTGCCGGGAGGTCAAGAGCTGCAGGGCGCGGTGGTGGATTCGGGCGGGGACCATCGCATCGCCATGGCTTTCGCCGTGGCCGCGCTGCGCGCCGCGGGGGACACGCAAGTCCTGGGAGCGGATGCGGCAGCCATTTCCTTTCCTGAGTTTTTTCACTTGCTGGAGCAAGTCACGGAACGATAGAGCATTTTCACTTCTGGTGCGTACCAACGTGACCGAGCCCGTCGCGGCTTTTCCTCAAAACCGGGATCCCCAGCAAGCTAGCTTGCTGGGTGGAAGAAAAGAAGTGAAAATCTCTAGTCACGTTACCGAAGATTGAGGGGCCCGATGGTTTCGAGACGTGGATTCCTGGCCAAAACGGGCACTGTTGTCGCC
>Ga0302325_10003131_pt1 | contig 39369 bp, 39 predicted proteins | sample Palsa_T0_2_FD_201948 | JGI IMG/M metagenome (GOLD analysis project Ga0302325, IMG submission 201948) | Peat permafrost microbial communities from Stordalen Mire near Abisko, Sweden - Palsa_T0_2 | ecosystem: Environmental > Terrestrial > Soil > Palsa > Peat permafrost | place: Sweden: Abisko...
TTCGACAGATAGTCGCGGGTGCCCAGGACCAACGCCTCGTAGATCTCGGCGGGCGGTGAGAGGAGCGGGGCGATGGTCGGCCCGGCCAGGGGGGCTCGGGCCGGGGCGGGGCCGCTGACCGGGACGACCGACAGCGTGCGGAGCCGCGACCCGTTGGCCGGCCCGAGGGCGACGTCGACCACCAGCACCTCCTCGGTGAACTGGTGGGCCGACGCCAGCAGGGAACCGTCCCGGTCCAAGACGACGCTCGCCCCGTCGAAGACCAGCTCGTCCTGGCCGCCGACCAGGTTGCAGTAGGCGAGCGCGCACCCGGCCTGGCCGACCCGCTGGCGCAGCATGCCCAGGCGCTCCGAGAAGCGCCCGTGCGAGTACGGCGACGCGTTGATGTTGACCACCAGGTCGGCTCCGCCCCGACCGAGGTCGACGACCGGTCCGTCGGGGGACCAGACGTCCTCACAGATCGAGATCCCGACCGCCACCCCCGCGATCTCGTAGAGCACGTGGGGGCCGGACCCGGGCACGAACCAGCGCTGCTCGTCGAACACCCCGTAGTTGGGCAGGTCCCGCTTGCGGTAGGTGCCCACGATCGAGCCGCCGGCGCAGATCGCGGCGGCGTTGGCCAGGTGAGCCGGCGGCCTGGTCCCGCCGCCATCGGGCGTACGGTCCCCCGAGCTCCACAGCTCACCGACGGCCTCGACGTAGCCGACCACGGCCACGCAGCGCGAGGTCGCCGCGGCCACCTCGTCCATCGCGGCCAGGTTGTCGGCCACGAAGCGGGGCTTCATGAGCAGGTCCTCGGGTGGGTAGCCGGTGATGGCGAGCTCGGGGAACAGGCAGAGGTCGGCCCCGGCCGCCTCTGCCGTGCCGAGCGCCTCGATGATCCGGGCGACATTCGCGCCCAGGTCCCCCACCACGAGGTCGAGCTGGGCCATGGCCAACCGGAGGGAAGGCACGACCTCAGCCTACCGGCGGGCCCAGCCGGCCCCGATGGGTCGACGCCCACGAGGTCAGGGAGCGGGCCCGGCCGAACCCCGACCGGCGAGGTGAGAAGATTCCCGGGTGAATTCGCTTGAGGAAGGAACCGCGTTCGAGGTCGACTTCGAGAAGATCCATCGGGTCGCCAAGAGCACCCAGGGGCTGATCCCGGTGGTGCTCCAGCACGCCGACACCAAGGACGTCCTCTTCGTCGGGTACGCCAATGACCTGGCCCTGGCCGAGACCCTGTCGTCGGGCAAGGCGGTGCTCTGGTCGGCGTCGCGCGACGAGCTGTGGCACAAGGGCGCCACCTCGGGCGATGAGCTGGACGTGGTCGAGGTCCGGGTCAACTGCGAGCAGAACGCGCTGCTGTACCTGGTGCGTCCGCTGCGCGGCGGCGTCTGCCACACCAAGGACGCCCGCGGCGCGACCCGAACGACGTGCTTCTACCGCTCCGTGCCCGAGCCGACGACGCTGCGGTTCGTCGACGGATTCGGCCCGGCCGCCTAGCGCGGACCCGGCCTCGGGCCGCGCCGACCCCGAGGTCCCTCAGATGTCGTAGTAGAGGGCGAACTCGTAGGGGTGCGGGCGCAGGCGCACCGCGTCGGCCTCCTCGAACTTCTTGTATTCGAGCCAGGTGTCGATCAGGTCGTCGGTGAACACCCCGCCCACCCGGAGGAAGTCGTTGTCGGCCTCGATGGCCTCCAAGGCCTCCTCGAGCGAACCCGGCGTGTGGGCGATGGTCGCCAGCTCGGAGGCCGGCAGGTCGAAGAGGTCCTTGTCCACCGGCTCGGGCGGCTCGATCTTGTTCTGGACGCCGTCCAGGCCGGCCAGCAGCATCGCCGAGAAGGCGAGGTACGGGTTGCACGACGCGTCGGGGCACCGGAACTCGATTCGCTTGGCCTTGGGGCTCGACGAGTACAACGGGATCCGGCACGCCGCCGAGCGGTTGCGCTGCGAGTAGACGAGGTTGACCGGTGCCTCATAGCCCGGCACCAACCGCTTGTAGGAGTTGGTGGTGGGCGCCGCGAACCCGAGCACCGAGCGCGCGTGCTTCAACAGGCCGCCGACGTACCAGCGGCCGATGTCGGAGAGGCCCCCGTAGCCGTCCCCGAAGAAGAGCGGCTTGCCGTCCTTCCACAGCGACTGGTGGCAGTGCATGCCCGAGCCGTTCTCTTGGAAAAGCGGCTTGGGCATGAACGTGGCCGTGTACCCGGCCGCCGTGGCCACGCTCTTCACCACGTACTTGTACACGGCCAACTTGTCGGCCATGAGCGCCAGGGTGTCGAAGCGCATGTCCATCTCGGCCTGGCCGGCCGTCGCCACCTCGTGGTGTTGGACCTCCATCTCGATGTTGAGCCGCTCCAGGGCGAGGATCATCTCGCTCCGCAGATCCTGGAACTTGTCGTTCGGCGGGATGGGGAAATACCCCTCCTGCGGGCGCAGCTTGTAGCCCAGGTTGGGGAACTCGCTGTCGGTTGTGTTCCAGTGGCCCTCGATCGAGTCGATCTTGTAGGTGGCGTAGTTCACCCCCTGGCCGTACTCGACGTGGTCGAAGATGAAGAACTCGGCCTCGGGACCGAAGTACGCCGTGTCGGCGATGCCGGTCGACTGCAGGTAGGCCTCGGCCTTCCGGGCGATGTGGCGGGGGTCACGTGAGTACGGCTCCAGGGTCACCGGGTCGTGCACGAAGCAGTGGATGTTCAACGTCTTGTGCTGACGGAACGGGTCGAGATAGGCCAGGTCCGGGTCGGGCAGCAGGATCATGTCGGACTCTTGGATCTCTTGGAACCCGCGGATCGACGACCCGTCGAACCCGAAGCCCTCGGTGAAACGATCCTCGCTCAGCTCGTGCGCCGGCACCGAGAAGTGCTGGGTCATGCCCGGCAGGTCGGCGAACCGGACGTCGACGATCTCGACCCCCTCGTCCTTGACCACTTTGAGCACGTCACCAGGGGTTCGCTTGATCACGTTTCCTCCTGACCGACCCGGCGGCGCCGGGGCGTTTCTCCGTACCGACCACACGGTCGCGACGTGGCCGCGATCCGGGCGCGACCCTCTGGCCGGGTCCTCGGCGCGTGAGTCTGGCCCCGCAGCATTTCGCGGTTGTTGCCCACATGTAAACGGCACGTGAACTCGCCGGTCAAGGTGGGCCGCCCGTTTGCATCGACCGGCGCCCATTATGAGGCACCCCGCGGAGCTGGAAGAATGGTCGGCGTGCAAGACCAGCGGGATTACGTACTGCGCACCGTCGAGGAGCGGGGGATCCGCTTCGTCCAGCTGTGGTTCACCGACGTCTTGGGCACACCCAAGACGTTCAACATCACGCCGGCCGAGCTCGAGAACGCGCTCATCGAGGGGATGACCTTCGACGGCTCGGCCATCGACGGCTTCAGCCGGGTCCAGGAGGCCGACGTCTTGGCGCGGCCCGACGCGAACACGTTCCAGCTCATTCCGTGGCACGGCCACGACGAGCCGGTCGCCCGCGTCTTCTGCGACATCTTCAACCTGGACCTGACGCCGTTCGAGGGGTGCCCGCGCCACGCATTGCGCCGCACCCTCGAACGTGCCCGCTCGGCCGGCTACACCTTCTTCGCCTCGCCCGAGGTCGAGTACTTCTACTTCGCCGACACCGATATCGATCCGTCCCGCCCACCGAGGCCCATCGACTCGGGTTCGTACTTCGACCTCATGGGGGCCGACCGCTCGAGCGACCTGCGTCGCCGGACCGTGCTGACCCTCGAAGAGATGGGGATCCCGGTCGAGCACGCGCAGCACGAGGATGCCCCGGGGCAACACGAGATCGACCTGCGCTACACCGACGCCCTCACCATGGCCGACACGGTCATGACCGTCCGGCTGGTGGTGAAGGAGATGGCCCGCAAGGACGACATCCACGCGAGCTTCATGCCCAAGCCCTTAGCCGGGGTCCAAGGATCGGGAATGCACACCCACATGTCGTTGTGGCAGGGCGAGAAGAACGCCTTCAGCGACCCGAGCGATCCCTACGGGCTGTCGCCGGTGGCCAAGCAGTTCATGGCCGGCCTACTTCGCCACGCTCGCGAGATCACCGCGATCACCAACCAGTGGGTCAACTCCTACAAGCGGTTGGTCCTCGGCTACGAGGCTCCCATCCACATCAGCTGGGCCCGCAACAACCGCAGCGCGCTGGTCCGGGTGCCGGTGGTCAAGAGTGGCAAGCCCGACTCGACCCGGGTCGAGTATCGGGCCCCCGACTCGGCCTGCAACCCCTACCTCGCCTTCGCGGTGATCCTGGCCGCCGGCCTTCGCGGCGTCGAGGAGGGCTACGAGCTTCCACCGGAGGCCGACGCCAACCTCTTCGACCTCTCGCCCGACGAGCTGGCCGCCAAAAGCATCGGCTCGCTGCCGATCAGCCTCAACGACGCGGTGGACGAGATGGAGCGGTCCAAGCTCCTGTTGGACACCCTCGGCGATCACGTCTTCGAGTGGTTCCTGCGCAACAAGCGGGCCGAGTGGACCGCCTACCGCAACGAGGTCACCCCATTTGAGCTCAACCGCTACCTCCCGGTCCTCTGATGTCCACCACGGACAACTCCCGCCGCCTGGTGAAGGTCGCCCGGACCAACGAGCCGTTGCTGTGCTTCCCCGACCCGATGCCCTCGGAGTGGGCCCGACCGCTGCAGGAGGCCGGGTACGACCTGGTCTGTGTGGACGGCGCCGGGGCGGCGGCGGCGGCCGAGCGGGCCGGCGACGACAGCTGGACCGGCGCGGTGGTCTGCGCGACCGACAACATGATCGAGGCGATCGCGCTCTGCCGGCACCTTCGCCGGCGCGAGGAGCCGATCGTCCCGCTGCTGCTCATCGTGACCCGCCACGAGGTCGCCGAGCTGAAGCTGCGCAACGACCTGTTCGACGACTTCTGCGTGGCCCCGCTGCACCCCGGCGAGCTGGCCGCGCGGGTCGAGCACCTGTTCTGGCGGACCGGCCAGCCGGTCGACCAGGAGGTCATCGAGCACGGCCCCCTCGTGCTCAACCTCGAGACCTATCAGGCCGGGATCGCCGGCCGGGCCCTCGACCTGACCTACATGGAGTACCAGCTGCTCCGCTTCCTGGCCACCCACCCGGGCAAGGTGTTCACCCGCGAGACCCTGCTCAACCGGGTCTGGGGCTACGAGTACTACGGCGGCGCCCGCACCGTCGACGTCCACGTTCGGCGCCTGCGGGCCAAGCTGGGTGAGGAGCACGCGCACCTGATCCAGACCGTGCGGTCGGTCGGCTACCGCCTGGGCCAGGCCGCCTGGAGCCCGACGGCGCAACGGGGGGGCGAACGGATGCACGACGAGGACCCGTCGGACCAGGTCGTCCTCCAGTTCTAGGTCGCGCCGCTCAAGCTCGCCGGCCGAGCTAGGTCGCCTGTTGAACTAGTCGCCAGCCGAGCTAGGCGTTCGAGCCGACCCAGGCCCACGCGGCGACCTCGGCCCGGGCCCCCAGCGGGAGGGCGGCCACGGCGACCGCCGTGCGAGCCGGGCGGTGATCGCCGAACGCGGCGGTCCACACCTGGTTGGCCAGCGCGTAGTCCCCCATGTCGACGAGGTACAGGGTCGCGGTCACCACGTCGGACATCTGCGCCCCGGCCGCGGCCAGCACCGTGGCCAGGTTGGCCAGCGCCTGGGTCAGCTCGGCGGCGGTCCCGCCGGGGACCAGCTCGGGGCCTCGCTCGCCGGTCACCACGCCCACCTGTCCGGAGGTCACCACCCACCCGCCGGCCGAGATGGACGGCGAATAGGGACCGACGGGTCGGCTCACCGGTCACCCCTCCGGGTGGGCCAGCGGGGCGCGAGATCATCGGCCAACCACGCCGCCGCTGCGGTGGCGGCGAACACCGCGTCGGACCCGTTCACCGGGAGCAGGTCGGAAGGATGGATCGTCACCGTGACCTCGGGCACGTCGCGAGCCGCCAACACGCCGAAGGACCGCACGGTCAGATCTTGCACCAGTCCGTCGGCGTCCACCGCCACGCCCTCGTTGCGCACCCAACCGAGGGCCTGGTGCACCGCGCCGAGGCAGTAGGAACGCAGCGTGGTCTCATCGAGAACTTCCCCCGCCCACACCTCCACGTCGACCCGTTCGCCCGCTTCGATACGCACGCGCGCCCGGCCTCCGCTTCGCCCGGTCACCTCGACCGGGACCCCGTGGCCGGTCGAGCCGTCCGCCCGGGCCCGGGCGGCGGCCAGCACCACCGTGGCCTCCGCCCAACCGGCCCCCCGTAGCTCGGGCGCCACCGGCGGCCCGACCACCGGCCACCACTCCACGTCCAGCCCCGGGGCGGCCCAGGCCACCGCCTGGTCGTAGGCGCCGAGATCGGACCCCACCGGCCGCCCCACTCGCATCACACCGCGCCCGTCGGCCCGGACCCCGATGGCGACCGGCGGACGCTTGGGGCCTCGCCGCGCCACCTCTTCTCGAGTCCAGAGTGCGAGCACGGGGCGCCCATGCGTGTCGGCCAGCGCGCGAGCCTCCTCGGTGACCGCCGAACGCCGCTTCCCGCCGAAGGCGCCGCCGTTTCCGAGCGGTGACGCCGGGCGGCCGCCGGGCCGGCACCAGCTCGCGTCGGGTTCGAGGTACGCAGGCTCAACCCAGGTCGTCTGCAGGGTGAGCGCCCACGCCCCGTCGGGCAGCTCGACCGGATGGCGCAACGAGGCCCCGCTACGCCGGCCCTGCACCTTGGCCATCCCCCGGCGGGCCAGCCCGAGGTCACCGGCCACCGACACCGTTCCGCTGTCGCAGATCGCCACCAGCGCCCCGAGCGGTGCGGTGTCGCTGGCGAACCCCCCGTTGCCGAGGACCACCGACGCCCCGGACGACTGGAACGCCGGGCCCTCCACCTGGGCCCGCCAAGAGGCCAGCAACGGGTCGCGTGGGGTGGCTGGAATCTCGGACTCGGGGCCGAGGACGTGCTCGGCCGCCTCGACGATGCTCTGCCAGCCGGTGCAGCGGCACAGGTGGGCCAACAGCGCGGTGCGGACGGCGTCGGCGTCGGACTTGAGCGACTTCCCCGACAGGGCGGCCAGGCGCATCAGGATCCCCGGCGTGCAGAAGCCGCACTGGCTGGCCCCGGCATCGACGAACGCGTCGACCCAACGGGAGCGCAGCACCGGGTCGAGTCCCTCGACCGTGGTCACCGACCGGCCGTCGACCCGTCGGGCCGGGGTCACACAGGCCACCCGGGGGCTGCCGTCGACCCACACGGTGCAGCAGCCGCATTGACCCTGGGGGCTGCAGCCGTCCTTGACCGACCGGCACGCGAAGCGGTCGCGCAGGACGTCCAGCAGGGAACTGCCGTCGTCTTCGAACTCGACATCGACCCCGTTCAGCGAGATGGCGAGCGGCCCGCGAGCGGGTGGCTCACCCCCCTCGGGGGAGGAGTTCAGCTGAAGGAGGACCCGCAGCCGCAGGTCCGGGAGGCGTTCGGGTTGGTGATGTGGAACCCGGCGTCATTGAGACCATCGCTGTAGTCGAGGGTGGAGCCGACCATCAGCTCGGCACTGGTCTGGTCGACGACCACCGACACCTCGCCAAAGCTGCGGACGACATCGTCCTCGGCCACCTCGGTATCAAAGAACATCTCGTAGCTGTAGCCAGAGCACCCACCGGGTCGGACGGCCACCCGCAGCACCAGGCCCTCGCCGTCCTCCTGGGCCAGGAGCTGGGCGACCTTGGACGCGGCGAGATCACTGAGCGTCACCGGGTCCTGCTTCTTGCCGATGCTCACCGAGGTAGCGATCGTCATCTCGTGCGGCCTCCTTGTCGATCCGTGCCTCCCTATGTTACTCAGGCCGGGTCCGGCAGCATGACGGGCCGCTCCTCCTACAATTCCCCTTGTGGACAGCGAATCTGGGGCCGAAGACCGCCTGCCGTCGGCCGACGACGTGCGTGAGGCGCTCCGCGCCGTCATCGACCCCGAGCTGGGCGACAACATCGTCGACCTGGGGATGGTCACCGGGGTCACGGTCCGAGACGCCGGGGTGATCGAGGTGGAGGTGGCCCTGACCATCGCCGGCTGTCCCCTCCGGAGCCAGCTGGAGCGCGACGTCACCACCCGTCTGGCCAGCCTCCCGGGGGTGACCTCGGTCGAGGTCAGGATGGGAGAGATGGACGCCGACGCCCGCTCGGCGGTCATGAGCCGGGCCCGGTGGAAGGCCCGCGAGAGCGCCCCCGACACCGGTATCGACGCAACCACCAGGATCCTGGCCGTCGGCTCGGGCAAGGGTGGGGTCGGCAAGTCCTCGGTCACCGTCAACCTGGCCGTCGCGCTGGCCCGTCGGGGGCTCACCGTCGGGGTGCTCGACGCGGACATCTGGGGATTCTCGGTTCCGAGGCTGCTCGGCATGGAGGGCGGCATCGAGGCCCGCAAGGGCAAGATGATCCCGCTCGAGCAGCCGATCGAGAACGGTCTGCTCAAGGTCCTGTCGATGGGATTTCTGGCCGACGAGGATCGGGCGATCATGTGGCGGGGCCTCGTCCTCAATCGGGCGGTGCAGCAATTCTTGGAGGACGCCGAGTGGGGCCGCCTCGACTACCTCCTGGTCGACCTCCCGCCGGGAACCGGCGACGTCCAGATGGGGTTGGCCCGGATGCTCCCCCGCACCGAACTCCTCATCGTCACCACCCCCCCGGTGGCGGCCCAGAAGGTGGCCTCCCGGGCCGCCGACATGGCCCGACGCGGCTACCTACGGGTGGCCGGCGTCATCGAGAACATGAGCGACTTCACCTGCGAGCACGGCACCTCGTATCGGCTGTTCGGCTCCGGAGGGGGCACCCGGTTGGCCCAGGAGATCGGCGTCCCGCTGATCGGCAGCGTGCCGATCCATCCCGACATCGCCCTCGGCGGCGACGCCGGCGTGCCGGTGGCGCTCGGCGAAGGGGAGCTGGCCGAGATCTTCGGCGAGCTGGCCCGGGTCGTCGCCGAGGTGGTCGCGCCGGTCATCGAGACCTCGGGGTGCACGGCCCGCCTGCTCGACCGCGTCGCCGAGGCGGTGGCCGGCGCTCCGGGCCCCACCGCGCCCACCGCCGGTTGATCCCCTCCTAGGTCGACACGGCCTCCCAGCTGCTGGCGATCGCCGAGCGCAGCGGATCGCTCTCGTCCGCGTCGGCCAGGCGGGCCCTCCCGTCGGCGGCCAACTTCTGGAGGTGGGCCCAGAGCGAGAAGCGGGCGACGGCCAACAAGGGTTCGGAGACATCGGCGTACACGCGGGGCAGGAGGTCCTCGATGGTCGCCCGGCCGCGATCATGCAGGGCCGCTTCGACCAGATCCTCTCGTTGGAGCCGATGGCGCACGATCGAGCCGATCACACCGGCGGGATCCCCGATCAGGCGGCCGTGGCCCGGTGCGATGGTGGCGATGGGGGGATCGAGGTGGGCCAGGCGGGTCAGGTTGGCGAGATAGTCGGCCATGTTGGCGTCCGGCGGCCTGATCACCACGGTCGACCCCTGCATCACATGGTCACCCGAAAAGAGGAGCGATGCCTCCTCGAGCAACCAGCACAGGTGATCGGAGGCGTGCCCGGGGGTGTGCAACGCCCTCAGGCGGAAGTCGGGACCGGCCAGCACGAAGCCCTCCTTGACCGGGCGGTCCGGGTCGACCCCCTCGGGGTGCCCGAAGGCGAGGAGCTCGGCCCCGGTGCGCTCGGCCAAGGGCACCGCTCCCGGAGCGTGATCGCGATGGTGGTGGGTCACCGCGATCCAGCGGATCGTGCCACCGGCGTCGGCCACCGCCCGTTCGATCACATCGAGGTGGCCGTCGAGGACCGGTCCGGGGTCGATCACCACGACCTCCCGGCGGCCGACGAGGTAGGTGTTGGTCCCGGGCCCGGTCATGATCGACGGGTTCGGCGCGGTGACCCGCACCACCCGATCGGCCACCTCGACCGGCTCCCCAGCCACGACGTCCGGCCCGATGCTCGAGTCGGGCACCGGGCGGGGGGCGGTGGTCATCTCAAGGTCTCTTGCCGGCGTCGGCCCCCTCCTCGGGGTCGACCGCGACGATCACCTGCCGGCGGCCCTGGTCGTCGATGATCAACTCGGGCTCGATGGTCGAGACGGTGTGCAGGTTCGACATCCACGCCACCAGCTCCGCCGTCGTGGCGCACTGAGCCAACAGCCGGAGGTGCCAGACGGTCGGGTACATCAGCCTGATCTCGCCTGCGTGGTGTTGGGCCAGGGCATCGGCCGGGGTCACCCACATGTGGTCGATCGTCTCGACCTCGTCGTGCACCGCGGTCTGGCCAGACGGAGCCAACGCAGCGAAGAACCGGGTGTCGTAGCGGCGCGGTGGGCCCTCCGGGGTGATCCAGTGGCCGACATAGTGCAGCGCGTCGGCCGGCAGCGTGAGTTCCTCGGTCCGGCAGATCTCGTCGAAGGACTGCTCCCCCCCGTTGAGCGCGCGCCGATGGCCGACGAACCGGGCCTGGACGTCGGGGTCTTCGAAGGTGAGCGGTCGGCCGTCGGCCCGGGCGGCCATCAGGACCCCGGCCTCCTCGAAGCACTCCCGAAGGGCCGACACCCAGTAGGCCAGCCCACCGAAGTCGAGCTCGAGGATGGCGCTCGCCTCGGCGTCGGTCCGGCCGGTGCAACGGCCGAGCATCTCGGCCTCGCCGTCGGCCGGGTCGACGGCACCGCCGGGGAACACATACGCCCCGCTGACGAACTCCGAGGCCAGGCTGCGGCGCAGCATGAGGACCTCGGGAGACCCCTCGCCGTCACGCAGCACCATCACCGTGGCGGCCGGTCTCACGAGGACTGCGCTCACCAACCGAGGCTAGCTGCGCCGATCCGCGCCCGCTCGGGCCTCCTCGGGCCCCCGGGCGGCCGCCACGGCGACGCCGGGAACTCGGTCCGCTCGTCTACGCTGGTTGGACCGCTTCACCACGGTCCCCGAGTGGGGGGAGCGCGCCAGATCTCGCCAACGAGCCGAGGACACCACCCCAAGATGGCCAACACCTCCGGATCGGGTCGTACCCAGACCGACAAGGACCGCAGCAAGCAGATGTCGCGATCGGTGGCCAAGAACCCACCGGGAAAGACCGGCGGGCGACCGGGTCAGGGCTCGGGCGGTCCTCGGCGCAACGCCCCCCGCGCCGGGTCGGGAGGGCCGCCCAACCGTGGATCGGGCGGGGGCAAGCGGACCGGCGGGGCCAGACCCTCGCCCAGCCGTCCCTCTCGGCGCTCACCCACCGCCCTGTTGACGTGGGGCACCGCGGCCCTGGTCGTGGTCATCGTGATCGTCCTGGTCGTGGTGAAGATCTCCGGTGGAGGGACCCACGCGACCAGCGGGCCCCCGTGGGTGCAGACACCGGCGACCATCGCCGCCCAGGTGACCGGCGTCCCGGCCTCGGTGTACGACGCCGTCGGGATCAACTCCCCGGTGACCGAGGTCAACCCACCGATCTCCATCACCGGCCAGAAGCCCCTCACCTTCACCAGCGCCAACGGGACCAGCCTGCCGGGCGTGTACTTCTATGGTGCCGAGTACTGCCCCTATTGCGCCGCGGGGCGGTGGGCCATCATCACGGCGCTGTCACGGTTCGGGACGTTCCACAACCTGGGCGACATGCAGTCGAGCTCGACCGACGTCTACGCGAACACCCAGACCTTCACCTTCTCCAAGGCGACGTACACCAGCCCCTATTTCGTGTTCAAGCCCGACGAGTACCTGAGCAACCAGGTCGACGCGTCGGGCAACTGGACCGTGCTGCAGAAGCCGACACGCGCCGAGGCGGCCCTGGTCGAGAAGTACGACAGCTCCACGTACTTCCCCGACACCTTGAGCGAGGGGGAGAGCGGTTTCCCCTTCATCGACTTCGGCAACAAGATCCTGGAGGACTTCATCTTCAGCCCGGCGATCCTGGCCAGCCTGTCCCGCAGTGAGATCGCCTCGGGCCTGACCGACCCGAAGAACCCGATCACCCAGGCCATCATCGCGAGCGCCAATTACCTGAGCGCCTCGGTCTGCAGCATCGACGGCCAGCAGCCGGCCTCGGTCTGCACGAGCAGCGGCGTCACGGCCGCCGCCAAGGCGATGAAGTTGAGCTGAGCCGGTGCAAGTCCTGACCAGGGCGGCCCGCGCCGAAGGGCCGCCGGTCGAACCGGTCCGGAGATGGCGGATCGTCCTCTCGATGGTGCTGTCGCTGGCCGGTTTGGGCCTGTCCACCTACCTCACCATCGCCCACTTCGCCGGCGCCCAGATCCTGGAGTGCGCCGGCAACGGCGTCGTCGACTGCACGAAGGTGACGACCAGCCCGCAGTCGTACGTGTTCGGCATCCCGGTCGCCATCTTGGGCCTCGGGTACTGGGTGGTCATGACCGCGCTCAACTCGCCGTGGGCGTGGCGGGCGGCCGACCGGCGGATCCACCTCGCCCGGCTCGTGCTGTCGGTCGTCGGGATCGGCTTCGTGCTCTACCTGGTCTCGGCCGAGCTCCTCATCATCAAGGCGATCTGCCTCTACTGCACCGGGGTGCACATCGTCACGTTCGCCCAGCTGCTGCTGGTGATGTCGACCGTGCCGGCGATGCTCGGCTGGGGTGGCGATCGGAGCGAGGCCCGCTGAGCCTCAGCCGGCCCGGCGCTCGAGGACCAGCTTGCGCTCGACCTCGTTCAGTCCGCCCCAGATCCCATGGGGCTCGCGGATCCTGATCGCGTAGTCGAGACAGTCGGGCCGGACCCGACACTCGGCACAGATGGACTTGGCCCGGGCCTCACGGGCCAACTTCTCCTCCTTGCGCTCCGCGTGCGAAGGAGGAAAGAACGCCTTTGACTGTGGGCCCCGACATGCAGCGCCCGACTGCCAGGACTCAGGACCCTGACGCATACTCCACCCCCAACCCTCTTCCCCTGCGACCCAGGGTAGTTCTGCATCCATCCGACCGACAAGGGGTATGACCAGGACTTCTCGACTTCGGTGGGCCTCATCGGGGGCCTCTGCAACTACGCTCCCCGACGGATGGACATTGGCGCGTTCTGCACCGAGAGCAAGGTGTTGGTGGTCGCCGGCAAGGGTGGGGTCGGCAAGACGACGACCTCGGCGGCCCTCGCCCTCCTGGCGGCCCGCCACGGACTGTCGGTCCTGTTGGTCGAGCTGGAAGGCAAGCCGGCGGTGAACGCCGCCTTCGGGCAACAAGGGCCGCTCGACTACGAGGACGCGACCCTCTTCGACGACGGCCGGGGCTCGGTGCGCGGGCGCTGGATCACCCCCGACGACGCGCTCCTCGAGTACCTGGGCGATCATGGATTCCATCGGGTGTCGCGCCGGCTCGTCTCGTCCGGGGTCATCGACGTCGTCTCGACCGCCATCCCCGGGATCCGCGACGTGCTGGTGCTGGGCAAGGTCAAGCAGCTCGAACGCTCGGACGCGGCCAACCTGGTCGTCGTCGACGCGCCGGCGACCGGCCACGCGGTGACGTTCCTCACCTCGGCGCGCGGGTTGCTCGACGCGGCACGGGGCGGACCGATCCGCGCCCAGGCGACCGAGGTCCTCGAGATGCTGAACGACCCGACCCGGTGCCGGGTGCTGCTGGTGACCCTGCCCGAGGAGATGCCGGTCAGCGAGACCGTCGAGGCGGCCTACCAGCTGGAGGATCAGGCCGGGGTCCAACTGGGTCCGGTGGTGGTGAACTGCGTCGAGGACTCGGGGTCGAGGCTCTCGGTCCCGGCCGCCCAGGCCGCCGAGGGGGCTGGGGTGAGCCTGGGCGCCTCCGACCTGGCCGCGCTGGAGGCGTCCCGCCAGTTCGCCCTGCACCGATACGACCTCCAGGCCACCCAGATCGAGCGGCTGGCCCGCGAGCTGCCGCTCCCCCAACTCCCCGCCCCCTTGCTGAGCTCGGCCGTCATCGGTCCGGCCGAGCTCGAGCAGCTGGCCGACGCGCTGGGATCCGGCATCGGCCGGCTGAGCCCCGAGGCGGTGGGCCCGTGACCGGCCGCTCGGAGTGGTCAATCGACTCCTTGGCCCGTGACCCCGCGGTGGTGGTCTGTGCCGGACCCGGCGGTGTGGGCAAGACCACCGTGGCCGCGTCCATCGCGCTGCAGGCTGCCCGCCTCGGCCGTCGGGCCTGTGTCATCACCGTCGACCCGGCCCGCCGCCTGGCCGACTCCCTCGGGGTCGAGTCCCTGTCCAACACGCCGGCCCCGGTGGCCGGTGAGTTCCGAGGCACCCTGCACGCGCTGATGCTCGACACCAAGGGGACCTTCGATGACCTGATCGATCGGTACGCCGGTACGCCGGCCCAGTCCGAGGCCATCCGCCAGAACCGCATCTACCAGAACCTCACCGGCATGCTCTCGGGCACCCAGGAGTACATGGCGATGGAGAAGCTCTACGAGATCACCGAGTCCGGGGAGTTCGACATCGTGGTCGTCGACACGCCGCCGACCCGCAACGCTCTCGACCTCCTCGATGCACCGCGCCGCCTGACCCGGTTCTTGGAGAACCGCCTCTTCCGGGCCCTCCTCGGGCCGACCCGCGCCTCGCTCCGCCTGCTGTCGATCGCTACCGAGGCCCTGCTCCGCACGATCTCCAAGGTCGCCGGGGCCGAGATCGTGCAGGACGCGGTGGCCTTCTTTCAGGCCTTCCAGGGAATGGAGGAGGGATTCTCCTCCCGCGCCGGCGCGGTGCGAAAGCTCCTGGCCGACCCGGCCACCGCATACGTGCTGGTCACCTCGCCCCGGCCCGACTCGATCGAGGAGACGGCCTACTTCGCGGCCCGCCTGGCCGAGACCGGCGTCTCGCCGGCCGTCCTGGTGGTCAACCGGGTCCACCCCGACTTCGGACCGGTCTCGGCGGCCCCCGCCAACGGGAGGCCCGACGACCCGCTGAGCGCGCTCTTCGAGAACCACGAGCGGCTGCGCGCGGTGGCCGAGAAGGAGGGTCGGTCGGTCGGCGCGTTGGTGGCCCAGGTCGCGCCGTCGCCGGTGGTCCGGGTCCCCCTGCTCGACTCCGACGTCCACGACCTGGCGGGACTGGGAGCGGTGGCCGACCAGCTCTTCGGTCCCGGCCTGGTTGGGTAACCTGCTGGCGTGCCCGTCATCGTGGTGGCCAGCGACGCCGCCTACCTGCGCAAGGAGATTGCGGCGGTGGCCGACGGGCCCGACGTCGAGATCCGCGAGGTCCACTCCGGCGCCGACGTCGTCGCCGAGGTCCGCGAGGAGCCACCCGACCTGGTCGTCGTCGACATGCAGATGGGGAACATGGGCGCGATGGCCGTCTGCCTGGAGCTGCGGCTCCAGGAGTCCTACGGGGACCTCCCCCACATCCCGGTGCTGATGCTCCTCGACCGGCGACCCGACGTGCACCTGGCCCGCCGGTCCGGCGCCGAGGGCTGGCTGGTCAAGCCGCTCGACCCGCTCCGGCTGCGTCGGGCCATCCGGGCGATCCTGGCCGGGGACGAGTACTTCGACGACTCCTACCAGCCGGTGCCGGTCCTGGTCGACGCCGAACGCAGCTCCCTTCCACCCGCCTCCTCGGGTGACTGACGTGACCGGGGCCGACGGCCAACCCCCACCAGAACACCCCGACCGGCGCCGGTGGCCGTGGTCGAGGCAGTCGACCTCGCGCGAGCACACCAAGCCGAAACGGCGCCACAGCCCGGCCGCAGCCGAACAGGAACGGCTGATCATCGAGCGCCTGGCCGATCTCCGGGACATGGAGGTCCGCGAGGTCATGACCCCCCGCGTCGACGTGGTGGCGCTCACCATCCCGGTCACCGCCGATGCCGTGGCGGCGGCGGTGCGCGAGTCGGGACACAGCTGCTTCCCGGTGGTGGCCAACGATCTCGACAACCTGGTCGGCGTGCTGTTCGTGAACGACCTCTTCCGCGCCGCGCCACGGCGCTCGGCCGGCGACCTCACCGAGCGATCGCCCCTCGACATCTCCCGCCGCATTCGCCCACCCCACGTCGTCCCCGAGTCTCGCCAGGTGCTCGACGTGCTCTCCGAGATGCGCCAGCAGCGACGGGCCTTTGCGGTGGTGGTCGACGAGCACGGCGGGGTGGCCGGGGTACTCACGGTGAAAGACCTCATCGAGCCGCTGGTCGGCCAGCTCTCCGACGAGTTCGACAACGACGAAGAGCCCGACATCGTCCGAGTCGACGTCAATCGCTGGCTGATCGACGGGCGCACCAGCGTCGACGAGGTCCAGGAGCGGCTGGGGATCGACCTGCCCGAGGGCGAGTACGTCACGATCGCTGGTTACCTGTTCGACGGCTTCGGGCACATCCCGACCGAAGGGGAACGCCTGAGCGTGGACGGGTGGGAGTTGCGGGTGGAGGAGCTGGACAAGCGGAGGATCGCCAAGGTCCTGGCCAAGCAACCGACACCCGAAGCGGACCACCCCGGGCCCACGTCGATCGGGTCGAACGGACGGACCCGCGACGACCAGAACCAGGCCGAGTACGGCCGATCGCCCCAGGTCGCCGCCTCGGAAGGGCACGGCACGCTCGACTAGGCTGATCGTTTCCGCCGGTGCTCATGCCGGCAATCGGGCTGTGGCGCAGTTTGGTTAGCGCGCTGCGTTCGGGACGCAGAGGTCCCCGGTTCAAATCCGGGCAGCCCGACTCAAAACCCTTGGTTAGGGCCTCAGGATTCCGGGGCGCCCGACCCCTCGGAAGGATTGGCGCGGAAGTGGCGCGGAGATTTCGTGCCTGCGGCCCTTTTGGCCTTTTCGCCGAAGAAGCGCTCGCCAATCACGTCCGCTGCGGCCCGGTCGATTGACGCCGGGGCCGAGGCGTAGACGGCCAGGACCGTCCTCGGGTAGTCCCGACCTGGAACGTGTTCAGCCGCATCCTCGACCTGCCGAAGAGCACGCTGCAGGCGTGTTTTGACCACGTGGCCGTCTTCGTCCCTGATGCTCCGCTGCCGGACCTATGGGGTCCTCAGATTGAAGTCCACCCGACGCTCCACTCCTCGATCGCATCTTGGCGATCACTGGCCGTGCCCCGTAACGCCGGGACAATGGGACAGCAACAACTGGGATGATGGTGCCGTGAACGCAACAACGGCGCCAGGAGGGGCGGAACGACTCGTTCAGTCTTCGCGGGCACGGCGGGTGCCGCGCCAGCCGCTCTAGCGGCCGATCATCGCCACCCTACGGTCACGACCTCGACCTCGTCTGACAGACCCTTCAGCGCTTGCAGCCGCGGGTTCCCAACTTCGTACGCCCCCTCGGACCCAGCCAGAGTGTCGCGGCTGGCGACGATCTCGTCCGCGTCCGCGCAACCGGCGATACGGGCCGCCGTGTGGACCCCGAGTCCGGCGTAGTCTCCCTCGCGTCGACGGGCGTCCGCGGTGTGGAGCCCGATTCGTACGCGGGGAGCGAACCCATGGTCACGGCGGTGTGCCGCCAGGCCCTGCTGAATGCCGATGGCACAGTCAAGAGCAGCGCTGGTCTGGTCGAACGTTACGAAGAAGCCGTCGCCTTCCTGACTCACCACGCTGCCGTTGTTCACATCAAAGAGGCTCCGCAGGGTGCGCTCGTACCAGGCCAGCAAATTGCTCCACGCGTCGTCTCCGAGTAGTTCCACCAGGGGCGTGGATCCCACCATGTCCACAAACACGAAGGTCGTCCGCACGCGCTCGGAATAGGCAGCGGTCGTAGGCACGAGCAGCAGCGTCCTGACCTCGTCGGCCTTGCGGTGGGCGCCGAGGCGCTCGAAGGTCGTCAGCGCGGCGGCCAGTTCGATACGGGCGGCAGCTTCATCGCCGACCGTGCGGTGGGCAATCCCCAAGAGCACACGCGTGGTCGCCGCCTCGTACGGTGCGTCCGTTTCGCACCATGCTTCCCAGGCCCTTCGGAGTGGTTCGCGAGCATCGCCCGGGTGGCCCGTCGCGAGCGCGATTTCACCCTGAGCGCAGGACGCGACGGCGCGACCATGGGGAGTCCCGAGTCGGGTCGCGAGACTCTGGAGCTCGGTCAGGTGCTCGCTCGCACCGTCGGCATCATTGGCCGCCAGTGCGACCGTGACAGCGCCGGGCAGACGCAGCACCCGCTCCTCCAGCGACATGACGTCGGAAGCAGCGAGGGCGCGCACAATCATGGCCCGGGCACCGGCAATGTCACCCATCTCGAGACGAAGGAGGGCATACCCTGGTTGTGGATCTGTGCCGAGCTTGAGAGCGTTTTCGAACGCGGCCTCGGCTTCGGCGATGTTGCCTCGTCGGCGAAGGATTTCTCCAAGCTCCATGTAGCCCCAGCCAGCGTAGAGAGGACGCTCGGAGCTGAGCTCGTCGATGGCGTCACGGGCGTCGATCTCGGCATCATCGAGGGCGCCACGCATCCGCAGCACCTCGGCTCGATGGAACCGGCACAGCCCGGGAAAGCCGGTGACCCGCTGACGATCGCACCAACGTAACGAGACGTCGGTCCAAGCCGCCGCTCGGCGCCAGTCACCCAGATTCCGACAGCTCCAGATGGTCGAGCAATAGATCGTCCCGGCCGTTTGGAGGTCCAAGGTTCCGCTGCTGGCGGCCGCGTTAGCTTCGTCCATGAGGGCCATGCCTTCGTCGAAGCGCCCCAAGGCGACGAGAGCGTGGCCCATGTCCAGGGTGGCGAGGGCTTCCACATCGCGGCTACCGACCCGACGCGCGATTTCGGTCGCCTCGGTCGCTCGGGCGATCAGCGCGTCAATGTCACCCACGTTCATCGCTACCCGTGCCAGGTTCCACATGAGATAGGCGTGCTCGGGGGACTCTGGCAAGTCGGCCAGCAACGAGCTGGCTTGGTGGAGGCAGCCACTAGCGACCGCCGCGTCGCCGTGCTCCCAGTGGTCCCGGGAGAGCTTGAGACTCACCCGTGCAGCGCTATGTAGATCCTCAGCCCGAAGATACCCGGCGGACGCTCTCTCGAGGAGGTCCAAGCGCTCTTTGCCGTGGCGTGACCACAAGGCGACATCGGCGAGCAGCTCGAGATCCTCGGGGCCCGGATCGTCAACCGAGCGCAAGAGCTCATAGGCGTCTGCCCAGTGACGCCCTTCGGCGGCCACTCTCCCTGCGCTTCTTGGGTCAGCGGCAAGGGAACTCATCGACAAAGAGTGTAGGACTGCGCCAATCGGGCCGTCGGTTGGCTTCTAACGAGCCGCCCGCAGCATGAACGTGACGGGCGGGCAGGTTCCGGCCCGCGCCTCGCCGGTGATCTCGAACCCGTGGCGCTCGTAGAAGGGGACGTTGCGCGGATTGGAACTCTCGAGGTAGGCGGGCTGATGGGTCCGGTCGACGACGTCCAGGCACTGGGTCATCAGCTGGCCGCCGAGCCCGGTGCCCTGCCGGGTCGCGGCGACGCCGAGCCAGGCCAGGTACCAATGCGGGTACGTGGGGTGGGCCTCGCTGACCTGGAGGTGCAGGGTGAACAGGTCGGCGTGCTGGGCCGACGACACGCTCTCGAGCAGCACGGTGGCGATGGCATCGCCGTCGGGCTCGGTGCCCGGTGGCAACCAGAGCGCGGCGGCGGCCCCGTCGAGACTCCAGGCGGTCCGCTCCTCGAACGCCCGGCCCCCGATCGCCACCACGAGTTCCGGGAAGTGCGATTCGTAATGCGCGTCGTCCGGAAAGAACCACCGCATGACCGGGTCGTGGGTGAACGCCGAGAGCAGGGTGGCCTGCACGCCCTCCTGCTCGCTCTCCTCGACCGGCGAGAACGACAGGGTGCTCACCGCTCCACCCTACGCTCGCCTCGCCTCGACGTCCCCGGCGCCCGGGACGACGGGCCGATCATGCCGCGCGGGACTGCCCACCGCTCTCGCTCACCCGGGAGGGGTCATGGCACGGCTGTTGGAGGGCCGCGTTGAACGTCGGTGTGACGTCGACCGACGATCGGATGGTGACGAACGCCACCGCACCTCCGACCGCCGCAATCACCGCGCTCACCACCATGGCCTGGTGGTACCCGGCCGAGATGCCCCGCCGGCTGAGCGCCGCGCCCATGTGGGTGATCTCGGGAAGCAGGGCCACGGTGACCAGACCGGCGACCCGTGACGCGGCGTTGTTGACGCCCGACGCCACGCCAACGTGTCGCTGGTCGACCGAGGCCAGCACGGTGCCGGTGAGCGGGCCCACCGTGATGGCGAGGCCGAGACCGAACACGACCACCCCGGGGAAGACGCCGTCGAGATAGGAGTGCCCCGGGGTGGCCCGGACCAACAGGAACGTCCCGGTCGCGAGCACCAGCGGGCCGAGCGTCATCGGGATCCTCGGCCCGATGGTCTGGCTCAGCTGACCCATCCGGGGCGACAGCACCAGCATGAGCGCGGTGATCGGCAGGAGCGAGGCCCCGGCCGAGACGGCCGAGTAGCGGAGCACCAGCTCGAGGTTGAGCACCACCAGGAACATGAACCCTCCGAGGGCCCCGTAGACGGCCACGGTGGTCAGGTTGGCCCCGGTGAACTGGCGGCTGGAGAACACCTCGAGCGGCAGGACGGCGTTGACCGCCGTGCGTTCGATCCAGATGAACACCAGGAGAAGGACCACCGCCACCGCCTCGAGCCACCACACCTTCTGGATCAGCCCGGCGGTCATGGCGGCCAGCGCCATCGACGCGCTGATCGCGCCGGCGATGTCGGGTCGGCCGGTGGCCTGCTCGTCACGACTCTCGGGCACATGGCGGAGCGCCCACAGCGTGGCGAAGCCGAACGGGACGTTGAGGAAGAAGATGGCCCGCCAGCTCACCGAGTCGGTCAACCACCCGCCGATCAGCGGCGCGATGGCGGTGGAGATCCCGGTCAGGCCCGACCACGCGCCGACGGCCCGTCGTCGGTCCTCCGGCGCGAACGCCGACGACAAGATGGCCAGGCTGCCCGGCACCAAGAGCGCGCCACCGGCACCCTCGAGCGCTCGGGCAGCGATCAGCAGCCCGAGGTCCGGTGCGATGCCGCACAGCACCGAGGAGCCGGTGAACATCGCCAGCCCGATCGAAAAGACCCGGCGACGGCCGTAGCGGTCTCCGAGGCTGCCACCCAGGAGAAGGAGTGCCGAGAGCACGACCAGATAGGCGTCCAGCACCCATTGGACGCCCGAGATGCCGGCGTGCAGATCGTGGCCGATCACCGGAATCGCGATGTTGACGACGGTGCCGTCGAGGAACACCATGCCCGATCCGAACACCGTTGCGAGCATGACCCATCGCGCCTTGGTGCTTCCGTATTGCAGGTCGGCCATCTCCCTAGAGGCCGTGATATCCCGGCACGTCTTGGTGACGCGAGTCGAGATACACCTTGGCCTCTGGCGGCTGGGCGAACCGGCCGTGGCTCCACCGGATCTCCACGTGGCCACGCACGATCCGCTCCTCGCCGGTGCGATTGACCTCGTAGCGGACCGACCACCCCACGCGGGGCTGACCGCCCGGCTGGGGTTCGATCTCCAGGCGACGGAAGCGGTAGGCCCGACGCCAGTCCCACGGGGTGTCGATGCGCAGCCGCATCGCCCCGGAGCGGTTGGAGCCGAGCACGAAGTACGGGGCCGAACCGATCCGGAGCAGTCTCCACATGACCGCCTCGGCACTGGCGGTCCCGACGGCGGTGCTCCATGCATCGGCGGTGGCCTTGGCCACGGTCGGGCACAGCCGCTCGTAGGCCTCCGCCCCCCCAGCCGGCCAGCCGGCCCGGAGCCGGACCGCCAGTGCCCGACGCTGAGCGGTGCTCAATTCGGTGGCCAGGCGGGGGAGGTCGGGGTCCGATTCGGCGCAGGCCTCGTACAGGTCCTGGTACTCGACCGGCGCCACCCGCTCGTACCAATCCCGGGTGTCGTCCACCGGGGCCTGACTGAGCAGCCCCTCAACCAGACGGGCCGGGCTCGGATTGTGGAGGATTCCGGAGAGGTACTTGCAGCTGACCAGGTACACGTGGTCGATCCGCAGGTCGCTCGGGACGACCTCGTCGCCGGGCGGCCGGCGCCCGCCGGTCCACTCGATGATGCGAGGGACCCGGCCGTTCAGCGCGTCGGGGGCGGCGAGGAACGCCTGGCCGTTCAAGAACCCGTCCACGAACTCGCCGCCGTACTGGTGGTGGGTCCACAGATGGGTCAGGCGGTCCCAGTCCTGCGGCGACAGGCTGACGAAGGCCGCCGGGCGCCGCGACACCACGGTGTCGATGTCGTCATCCCCGAACATGCCGAGGCCGGTGGCCAACTCGGTGACGAAGGTGCGCTCCGACGCCATGTCAGATCGCGGGGCGCCCCTCCAACGCGTACCGCCGGAGGCGTTCGTGGCTTCCCGCGTCGAGGAGCTCGACCAGGTCGTAGACGGGTCGGCCGGCTCCGGTCACCGCGTCGAGCGAGAGGTGGCCGGCGCTCCCCTTGGTGGGTCGGTCGGTGGTCAGCAAGACGAGAGGGAGATCGGGCCGGACCTGGTGGAGCACGGTCGCCCGTCCGATGGCCCGCCACAAGGTCTCGGCCCGCTTCAACCCCGACCGGTTGGAGGTGAACGCGCCCGACACGTCGAACGCCCATGCCGCCCCCGTGCTATCGGTCGCGGTGAAGTGGACCTCCAGTCCCATCCCGGGCAGCTTGACGTCCGACCGCACGTCGACGAAACCGCACTCCTCGAGCAGGATCCCGGCCAGCTCCTTGGCCTGGAGGCCGTCGCGCAGACCCCGGGTGACGGCCCCCTCGCCATCGATCTGGTGGGAGGTCGCGTGGACCTGCACGCGGGTCGAGAACGCCTCTTGGGTCCGGACGAGTCGGTCCCGTTCGGACTTCACCCGCTCCTTGGCCCGGGACACATACGAGGAATCGGTATCAAACCCGATGAAGTGCCGGCCGGTTCGCACGGCGGCGACCGCGGTGGTGCCCGAGCCCATGAAGGGGTCGAGCACGACGTCCCCCTCGTAGGTGAACAGGTCGATCAGCCGTCGGGGGAGCTCGACGGGGAACGGAGCGGGGTGGCCGACCCGGGTCGCGCTCTCGGGAGGGATCTCCCACAGGTCGGTCGTCGCCTCGAGGAATTCGTCACGCGAGATCGTCGACGTCGAAGGCAGCTCGAGCTCGAGCCGCCTCTCCGGCTTGATGGCCCGATCGAACCGCCCCTTGCTCGCGATGACGATCCGTTCGGTGATGTCCCGGAGCACCGGGTTGCTCGGCCGTTGGAACGTTCCCCACGCGCACGAGCCGCCGGCGGCCCGGCCCTTCCACCACACCACCTCCCCGCGCAGCAGCAGCCCGAGGTCTTGGAGGATCTCGACGACGTCGCCGGCGAGGGAGCGGTAGGGACGGCGCCCGAGGTTGGCGACGTTGACGGCGATCCGGCCGCCCGGCTCGAGCACCCGCTTGCACTCCGAGAAGACGTCCTTGAGGAGGGCCAGGTAGTCGAAGTAGCTGCCCGGCACCCCGTTGCGGCCCAGGCTCTCCTCGTACTCCTTGCCGGCGAAATAGGGGGGCGAGGTGACCACCAGGGCGATGGAACTGGCCTCGACGTTGCTCATGTCGCGGGCGTCGCGCCTGTAGATGGCGTCGACCCGCTTGGGTCGCACCACCGTCTCGTCTCCCGACACCTCCGGACCGACGAAGCGCCGGTAGAAGCCCGAGGCGTCATGACTCTCGCGCCGCGACGAGCCAAACGCTGCGGTGGCCGTCGGCCGGCGAACCCGGCCCGGGCGGGACTCGGAGATCGCCGTCACGAGGCCCGGCGATGCATCGACCGGCTGCCGGTTCGAGAAAGCGTGGCCAGGTACTCGGACAGCGTCGCCACGACCAGCTGGTTCACCGACACCCCCTGCTCACGGGCCGCCTTGCGGAGGGCGTCTCTCATCTCGGGGGACACCCGCAGGGCGGTGGTGACCCGCGGGCCGTCGTAGATCCTCGGCCGGGCCATGGCCGTGACACTAACGATCGGCTGTGACCGACGAGGTGGATACTGCGCGCGCAAACGGTGGGCGAAGGCGGCGCCGTCGGTGCTCCGGGCACGGGCCAGGTCAGGCCGGCTCGAGGGCGACGACCGGGATGACCCGAGACGTCTTCTCCTGGTACTCGGCGAACGTCGGGAAGAGCCCGGCCTGGATGGCATAGATCCGGTCGCGGTCCGCACCGCTGACCACCCGCGCCGTGGCGTCGTAGGTCTCGGTCCCCTTCTCGACGGTCACCTGTGGATGAGCCACCAGGTTGTGGTACCAGGCCGGATTGTTCGGGTTGCCGGCGAACGACGCGAAGACGTACGTGGCCCCGTCCTCGTCCAGGTACATCACCGGGTTCACCCGCGTCTGGCCCGTCTTGGCCCCCTTGGTGGTCAAGAGCAGCAGCGGTGCCCCCTCAAACTCACCGACCCGGCCCTGGTTGGACCGGAATTCGTCGATGATCTTGGTGTTCCAATCGTTGAGCTCAGACACGGGGTGCTCCTCGGGATCGTGGCCGGTACGGCCGGTCGAACAGGCCGACGCAATTCAAGCGTGCTACGAAAAGGGTCGCACATCGGGGGGTACGGGAGGGGGCGACGTGGCCAACGTGGAGACCGTCAGAGGGCCAATCGAGGTGGCCGAGCTGGGCACGACGCTCATGCACGAGCATGTCTTCGTCCTCACCGCCGACGTCCAGGCCAATCTGCCCGAACCCTTCGACGCGGACGCCCACGTGGCCGACGCCGTGGTCAAACTGCAGGAGCTGGTGGATCTGGGTGTCCGCACCATTGTCGACCCGACCGTCATCGGCCTCGGCCGGAACATCCCGCTCATTAAGCGGGTCAACGCCCAGGTCGACATCAACATCGTGGTGGCCACGGGCATCTACACCTATGACTCGGTTCCCTTCTACTTCCGCACCCGCTTCGCTCGCGAAGGCCAACCCGACCCGATGGTCGACCTCTTCGTCCACGACATCACCGAGGGCATCGCCAAGACCGGGGTGAAGGCCGGGCTGCTCAAATGCGCCGTCGACGAACTGGGTCTCACCCCGGGCGTCGAGCGGATCCTGCTCGCCGTGGCGGCCACCCATCGGGCGACCGGAACCCCGATCACGGTGCACACCCACCCCGGTACCAGGCGCGGGCTCGAGGTGGCTCGGCTCCTGCTCGACCAGGGGGTCGATCCCCATCGCGTGGTGTTGGGGCACAGCGGCGACGCCGACGATGCCGACCACCTCCAGGAGCTCGCCGAGATGGGCTTCCTCCTCGGCATGGACCGCTTCGGGCTGGACTTTGCGATCACGGCCGATCAACGGGCCGGGATGGTCATCGAGCTCTGCCGGCGCGGCCTGGCCAAGAACATGGTCCTGTCCCACGACGCGGCGTGCCACATCGACTGGGTCGAGGACGCGGTGCGGCCCCTCTTCATGCCCAACTGGAACTACACCCACATCCACCGGAACGTCCTGCCGGCACTGCGGGAGGGCGGGGTGACCGACGAGCAGATCGACGACATGCTGGTCGGGAACCCCCGGCGCTACTTCGAGGCCGCCGGCACGTAGTCGCTCGAGCTCGAACCGGGGACCGACACGAGGTCTGGGCCGAAGACACGCACCCTCTCGGCCGGCTCTCTTGACCCTCCCCATGGGGGAAGCGGCACAGTGGGGGGGATCGGGAACCCGCCCGGGACGAGAGGTCGGTCAATGGACCTGGTCAGCATCGGTGAGTTCTCTCGGCTGTCCCGGCTCTCCCCCAAGGCACTGCGTCTGTACGACGAGCTCGGGCTCCTGCCTCCGGCCCGCGTGGACCCGGACTCCGGCTACCGCTGGTACGAACCGGAGCAGCTGGAGCGGGCTCGCCTGGTGGCCTCGCTGCGCCAGATCGGTCTCCCGCTGGCCAAGATCAAGGGCATCGTGGACCTGCCGGCGCCCGTCGCCGCCGACCAGATCGCGCGCTACTGGGCGGCCGTCGAGACCGACCATGACGCCCGCCGGGAGCTGGCCAACCACCTCGTGGATCGCCTGAACGGAAAGAGGTCCGCCATGTTCGAAGTCGTCCTCCGAGAGATCCCGACGCGTCGCATGCTGTGCCTGCAGCGAAACGTGGCCGACGAGTCAGAGGCCGTGGCCCTCGGGAAGGAGGCCATCGCCCTCATCCGGGACAAGGAGGTGCCGAGCATCGACGGCATCGCAGGGTCGTCCTTCCTCATCTACCACGGCGAGGTCAACGAGGACAGCGACGGCCCGGTCGAGTGGTGCCGACCGGTGCCCGACGACCGGGCCGACGAGATCGCGGCCGACTTCCCGAGCCTCACACTCCGAACCGAGCCGGCCCACCGGGAGGCATTCGTCCCACTGGGGACGGCCCGGCTGGGCGCGACCCAGTGGCAGCTGGTCTCCGAGACGTTGCGTGCATGGGCCGCCGAGCACGGTCAGCTGCCGAGCGAGCTCGGGATCCGGTTGACCTTCACCGCACCGGCGGTGATCACCCCCGACAGCAGGCCCGACTGCGACTTCGCGGTGCCGCTGCGCCACGAGACCGTCCCGACCGACGGCTGACCGGCCGGATAGGCCGGCCGGGTCGAGCTCAGGAGAGGACGCGACCTCTGAAGTTGCGCAGCCCGATCCAGAGGAACACCACCCCGAAGCCGACGATGACCGGGTAGATGACGTAGAGGTGCATATGCGGGGCCGAGGTGAAGGCGGCCCGCATCCCCTCGTTCACGTAGATGAGCGGGTTGACGAGCACCACCGTCTGCAACCAGTGCCACGCCCCCAGCTTCACCGGCGCCAGCCGCGTCCATTGGTAGTAGGTGCCTCCGAGGAAGGTGATCGGGAGGATGATGAAGCCGAACATGAGCCCGATGTTGCGCGGCTCGAAGGTCGTCCCGAGCACCAGCCCGAGCCCGGACAGGGCGATACAGGAGAGCGGGACGAGGGTGAGGATCACCACCCAGTCGAAGCTGAGATGCGCCTCTACGCCCGCCGCGTGCACCACCGAGGCGATGGGCAGCACGATGATCGCAGACAAGATCCCCTGAAACGTCCCCGAAAGGACCTTGGCGATCGCGACCAACCAGATGGGGCAGGGTGCCTGGACTCGGTCCTCGATCTCACGGGTGAAGCCGAAGTCCTGGGACATTTGGAGGGCCACCGATTGCACGCTCTGGAACATGACCGAGATGCCCAAGACGCCGGGCACGAGCACCGTGGCGAAGGCCGACTCGGCCACGGGGCTCCCGTTTCCCCCTCCCACCGCTTGTCCGATCTTGGGGAACACGAAGAGGAACACGAAGCACAACAAGAACGGCTGCACCAACGTGCGGATGACGAACTCGGCGAGGGTCTTGCGCAGCACCACCAGATCGCGGAGCACCAGGGCCCGCAATGCGGTCCAGCTGGCCGCGGTGGCCGATCGCGTCGGGGTGGTGGCGATGTGCGGGTGATCGAGGGTGACCATCAGTCGCGCAGGTCCCTTCCGGTCAGGTTGATGAACACGGTTTCGAGGCTGGGCTCGGCGACGGACAGGTCGGCGACCTCGAACCCACCGCCTTCGGCGGCCGCCACCACCCGCGCCAACAGGCGATCGCCGCCCCGGACGTGTAACTCGAGTCCGTCGTCGGTGTGGCGCACGCGGGCGGCGTCGGGCACCTCGCGCTGGAGCACCTCGGCCAGCCGCTCCTGGTCGCCGGGGGCCTTGACCGTGACGATGGTGTCGGCCCCCACGCTCTGCTTGAGCTCAGACGGCGTGTCCAGGGCGAGGATCTTGCCGTGGTCCATGATGGCCACCCTCCGGCAGAGCTGGTCCGCCTCCTCCATGTAGTGGGTGGTCAGCAGGATGGTCTGGCCATCCGCGTTGAGCTCCCGCAGGATGTCCCACAGGGCCAGCCGGCCCTGTGGGTCGAGGCCGGCGGTGGGCTCGTCCATGAACAGCACCGCCGGGCGGTGGAAGATCGAGCGGGCGACCATCAGGCGTTGGGCCATGCCGCCCGACAGGGCATAGACCGATGCCTTGGCCCACCGAGAGAGCTGGAACTTCTCCAGCAGCTCGTCGGCGGTTCGCCGGGACTCGGCCGCACCGATGCCAAACAGTCGCCCATGGAAGTAGAGGTTCTCCCACACGTTCAGCTGCCGATCGAGCGTGTTGGTCTGGGAGACCACCCCGATGAGCTGTTTGGCCAGGGCCGGATGGGCGACCACGTCGACCCCGCCCACCCATGCCTGACCGGAGGTCGGAATGACCCTGGTGGTGAGGATCCCGGCCGTGGTCGTCTTGCCGGCGCCGTTGGGGCCGAGGAGCCCGAAGATCTCCCCCGCCTCCACCCGGAGGTTCAGTCCGTCCACCGCCCGAAAGTCGGTCCCGGCGTAGACCTTGGTCAACTCGACGGTCTCGATGATGCCCCCGGATCGGTCTGCCAGCGAAGTGCTCGCCTGGGGGCCCTCAGAGGTCACGACGCTCCATCCCGGCCACCGTACCGTGCTCGAAATGACCGGTCGTTGGTCAGCTCCGAAGGCGACGCGCTAGGGAATGGCGCCGACAAGGCCGACGCCTCGGTCGAATCGAGACGTTCTTGGGCCCAGCCCGGCGCCACCCTCACGCGTCCGAGAGGATGGCGCCAGAGCGTCGAGCCCTCTCTACATTTCCTGGCTCAGGACGTAGAACTCGGGCGAACCCAGGATGCCTGCGATGACCCACTCCTCGGAGACCCCGACGGCGAGTGCGTACACCCAGGTTGCCAAGCCTTGGGGGTCAGCCCCGCGGTTCAAGAGGAAGAAGTACACGTCCTGGACGAAGTCGGCCTCGTACTCGGTCGAGTGGATGATCCCGGCCGCGACGGCCCCACGGCTCATACCGATGTTCAGCTGGCCGACCCAGGTCGCCAGGCCGCCCGCATCGGGTGTCCGCCCGAGGAGGTCCGAGTAGAGGTCGGTGACGAAGCCGGTCGGGGTGGAACCTGCGTCGGCGTAGTACTCCGGCGAGCTGAGTATGCCTGCGAGGACCGCCTGGGGGGTCCAGCCGGCTTCCAGCGCGCCAACCCAGGTCGAGAGGCCTCCCGCGTCAGCGGCGCGACCCAAGAAGTACTCGTAGTCACCCTGCACGAGGTCGGTGAAGTGCTCAGGAGAGGTGGCGATGTCGTAGGCCACCTGTTGACGGCTGACACCGGCGGCGAGCAGGCCCTCCCAGGCGGCGAGCCCTCCCGCATCGGGCACCCGACCCAGGAGATCCTCGTACACCAGGCACACGAAAGCGGCGTTGCCGGAGTACAGCGGGCACGTGCTGGTCACGACGGTGGTGCTGCCGGTGATCACGACGTTGGTCGCCGGCGAAGCGCCATAGTCCTCGCTCGTCGACACGAAGAACGACGTGTTGACGTAGGTTCCCGCCGCCGGGTTGGTGATGCCCGAGATCGACACTGACCCGGCCGTGCTATCGCCGATCTCGCATCCCGGACCGAGCGTGATGAGCACCGTCGTTCCGGACGTTACGGCGGTTGCCTGCGGGGACGACGTGCAGTCGAAGAACCCCGCTCCCAGCGTCACCGTTGGGTTCGCGGGGATCACGAAGCCCGCCGGGAAATCGACCTCGATCTGGTCGCCTGGCAGCAGTTCGCCGGTCGCGCTGGTCGTGAACCCAATCGTCCAGGTCGTGCCCGTGGCGCCAGCGCTCATCGAAGATCCAGTGAAGGTCACGCCAGTAAGGCTGCTGGTGCTGACGGTGGTGACTGCCGGGGTGATCACCACGTTGGCCCCCGGTGAGACGGCTGTCGTGTCTGAGGTTGTCGAAACCCAGAACAACGTGTTGTCGTACGTTCCCGCGGTCGGGTTGGTGATGCCGAAGACGTCCACCTGCGCGAACGTGCTATCGGCGACCGAGCATGACGCACCCAGGACAACGGTCACCGTCTGCGAACCGCCCGTCGTGGCGGTCGCCGTACAGCTGGGGCCTGCCCCGCTCACGGTCACCGTTGGGTTCGAGGGGATCACGAAGCCCGCTGCGAAGGTGACGTAGATAACGCTTCCAGTCGACAGGGGGATGCCAGTCGAGCTGGTCTCGAACTGAGCCACCCAGTCAACGTCCGTTTCGAACGCCTCGTACGAGGTCGCCGAAAAGCTCACTGCCGATACCGCCGTGACCGCCCCCGCCGGGAGCGCGTCGAGGGCGGCCCCCAGGCCTCCGCTCAGTAAACCGAGCACGAGCGCGACCGGGAGGATCCTGTTCAACCAGCGGGAGTGCTGGGGTCGTCGCGCGGCCTTTGCCTGCACTGAGCTCGCCGCGTTCTTGTTCATTGGTCCCCCGCTCGTTCAACCCGGATCGGCAAGTTCAAAGATAATCCACCGAAGTCGAAAGTCAAGGCGCCTCATCACGATTCTTCCTGGTCAGAATGCGTGATTGCCGGTGTCGGGCGGCGTACCGAAGCGCGCGGTTTTGAAGGTTCTAGAGCGAGAGGTTCTCTCTTATCCCGCTCTTATCTATCCCGCTATCTATCCCGCGTTTCTCTCTCTATCCGCTCTATCCGGCTCTTATGGCGAGCTGCCGTCGCCATCGCGGACCACATCGACTTCTACAACCCGGCGCGACGCCATAGCTCGCTCGGTTGTGGGATACAGGTCTGCGCGAGTGGAGACGATGGGACTCGAACCCACGACCCCCTGCTTGCAAAGCAGGTGCTCTAGCCAGCTGAGCTACGTCCCCGAGGCATTCGGTCGGACTTCTACGCTTCACCCACCCTACCCAGCCGCCTGGTCAACTCGTGGCGTGTTGGCGGAGTTCCCCCAGCTCAACCCACTCGAGGACCGACGCGTGGGTCGCCGCCAGGACGACTGGCGGGGCGGCCCCGGCGTCGAACGCCTCCTTCCACCGCGATGCGCACAGGCACCACCGGTCGCCGGCATTGAGGCCCGGAAAACCCACCTCGGGCTGCGGCGTGCTCAGGTCGTTGCCGGCCGCCTTCGAGAACTCCAAGAACTCGTCCGTCATCAGAGCGCACACCACGTGGACGCCATGGTCGTCGGCCCCGGTGTTGCAGCAGCCGTCCCGATAGAAGCCGGTCAGGGGTTCGGCGCTGCAGAGCTCGAGGTCTTCGCCGAGGACGTTAAGAGCCATGGCCCATTTCACCACGGGCCAACTCCGGTCTTGGGACGGCCGGTTCGGAGGTGCCGTTGACCTCCGCCACCTCGTCGCTGAGTGGCCCGCCGGTGGCCTTGTCGAAGCTCTCCAGGTCGGTCGCCACCACGACCCCTCGCGTGATGAGCCGGCGACGGGCCAGCAGCCCGACTCCCGCCGCGACGAAGCAGGTGACCGCGCCAACGGCAAGGCCCACCCGGGGGCTCGAGACCCGGATCACCCACCCGATGGTGGGACCGCCGACCGGCGTCGTCCCCAGGAACGCCACCGCCCACAGTGCCATCACCCGTCCGCGCATCGACGGGTCCGAGTTCAGCTGGAGCGTGGAGTTCCCAAGGGCAAGAAAGGACACGCTCGCCCACCCCACCAGGGCCAATGCGACCAGCTCGAGGGGGAGGTTGGGTGCGAAGGCGGCCAGAAGGGTGACCGCCCCGAATGCGGTCGCGGCCAGGATCAACGGTCGAAGCCCGGTCGATCCGAGTGCCGCGGTGACCAGACCGCCGACCACCGCCCCGATTCCCATCGCGGCGGTCATAAACCCGTAGACCTCCGAGTTCCCGTGGAAGGTGTGGCGGGCCAGTTCGGGCAACGACACCTGGAACTCGTAGGTGAGCATGCCGACCATCCCCATCATCAGCAGGGGGACGGCCAGTCGGCGGTGGTGACGGACGTAGGACAGGCCCTGGCGCATCTGGCCCCTGGCCCGCAAGGTGGGCTTGGCCGGATTGAGGGCCAGCTTGTTCATCGTCATCAGCGACGCGACCACCGCGATGAAGCTGGCCGCATTGGCCAGGAAGCACACGCCGACGCCGACCGTGGCGATGAGGACCCCGGCAATCGCCGGTCCCACGGCGCGCGCTGCGTTTTGGATCACCGAGTTCAAGGTCACCGCGTTGCGAAGATCGGTCGCCCCGACCATCTCGAGCACGAACGCCTGGCGAGCCGGGTTCTCGAAGGTGTTGTTCAGCCCCAGGACGACCGCGAGCACGCACACCTCCCACAGGTGGATGTGGTGGGTGACGGTGAGAACGCCGAGCACGAGCGCCTGGACGCCCATCAGACACTGCAACCCCACCATGAGGCGGCGCTTGTCGACCCGGTCGGCGATCACCCCCCCGTATGCGCCCAGGAGCAGGATGGGCAGCGTCTGGAGGGCGATGACGAAGCCGAGATCGGTGGCCGAGTCGGTCAGCGTCAGCACCAACCATGCCTGGGCCGTCGTTTGCATCCACGTTCCGACGAGCGAGATCGTCTGGCCGGTGAAATAGCGCCGGTAGTTGGGGACCGACAGCGCGGAGAACGTCATCCGCCCCATTCGACGGATGCGGCCGGGCCCGTCGGCCCGGGGCGACACGACCGGCTCGGTCACCGTGGCTCACGTTCGGTGAGCCGCTCGGCCAGACGTTCGAGGACCGGCAGCGCGTCGAGAACCAGTCGCTGTTCCTGGCCGCTCAGCGCGCGAAATTCCACGCTGAGCTGGTCGGTCCGCTCGTTGCGAATGCGCTGTCGGAGTTGCCGACCGAGGCCGGTCACCTCGAGGAGCGCCGCCCTCCCGTCGACGGGGTGAGGATGCCGACGGATCAGGCCCGCCTCATCAAGCCGGCGGGCGACCCGGGAAAGCATGGTCGGATTCATCGCCTCGGCCGCGGCCAGATCGGACAACCGGATCGGGCCCCGATTGGCCACCGTCTCGAGCACCAGTATCTCGGTCGGCGTGAAGCCTTGGCCGGCCGTGGTCGGGCGGAGCCGACGGTAGATCCGGTTGATCGCCGAGCGCAGCCGCGCTGCGGAATCGACTGCCGTTGGCTGGAGGGTGGTCCTGCTTCGATCGGTCATGCCGTCCCCGCAACTAGTTGCTTGCCTAATGGCAAGTATATCCCCCTCTGCACCGGTCGAGCCAGGGCGACCGCGGGGGCCGGTAGCCTGCCCGACGATGGACGCCCGCCTCTTCCTTGGTATCAATCCGGTCGACGATCGCCAGCTGCACTGGGATCTCGACGTCGTGCCAGGGCTTTCCACCCCAGGAGAGTTCCTGTTCGGGGGGTGTGGCTTGGCGGCGGGCATCGTGGCCATGGAGGGTGCCTCGGGGCGGCCGACGATCTGGGCCACCGCGCAGTACCTCTCATTCGCGCCCACCGGTAGCCACCTCGACCTCGACGTGGTGCTGGCTGCGGTCGGACACCGGACCACCCAGGCGCGGGTTGTCGGGCGGGTTGGAGACAAGGAGATCCTCACCGTGAACGCGGCGCTCGGAGCGCACTCGGGGGCCACCGGCGGCGTCTGGGCCGAACCTCCCAAGGTCGACCGACCCGAGAACTGCCCCGCACGAGGCACATTCGGCGGACCGCTGGCCGAGACCATCTTCGACAAGGTCGACACCAGGCAGGCCATGGGCAGGTCGTTCGAGGAGATGATGACCGGCGAGCCCCTCGAGGGCCCCGACAATTCGGCCATCTGGGCCCGGGTGCCCGGCCATCTTGGACCGGAGGCGGCGGCCTTAGCCGTGTTCGGCGACCTGGTCGCCGGGGGCGTGTCCCAGGTCGTCGGCCGTCCGACCCATGGAAGCAGCCTCGACAACACCCTGCGGGTGGTCGAGCTCTCGCCGACCGAGTGGGTGCTCTGCGACATTCACATCTACGCGCTGTCGGGAGGCTACGCCCAGGGCCATTCGTTCCTCTGGTCCGAGGACGGACGCCTGCTCGCCACCGCGAGCCAGTCGATGTCGGTGCGTCCGGTGAGCGAATGAGCAGCTAGAGGACGTCGGGCGGCCCGCCTCACGTGGGCGGCATGCCACAATGCTGGGCGGCAGATTCCGGCTCGAGGTGACTCGTAGGTCTCAGCCGATACCGGGGCTATAGCTCAGCCGGTTAGAGCGCAGCACTGATAATGCTGAGGTCGCTGGTTCGATTCCAGCTAGCCCCACCGGTCTTCTGTGTGGTTCCGGGTGCGGATCCCGGTTTCCCGGGTCGATCTTTGATCCTGGTCATGAAAAGTTCACACAATCTCTACGCGCCAGAAGTCACTCGTTCTTCCGCTCGGGAAAGGCTCACTGGATGCTCGTGTCCGTCGGATGCCAGTTCGAATTCGAGACGGCCGAGATGACGCCCTCGCTCTGGCAGATACGGCCCCACCCTGAGGGTGAACACCAGATCGTCACCGAAACGTGGAAGCCTCCGGGCCCGACTCGTACCTATTTCGACGCCTACGACAACACGTGCGACCGCGTCAACTTGCCGCCGGGACGTTCGGTCATGCGGTACGACGCCACGGTCGAGGTGGCTTCCATTCCCGATGAGACCGATGAGGGGGCAAAGGCGGTTCCCTTGGACGATCTACCCGATGAGGCCTTCGTGTACCTCCTCCCGAGCCGGTTTTGTTGGCCTGACACGCTCTACGGCTCCGCCTGGGAACTGTTCGAGCCCGTTGAGCCCGGGTGGTCCCGCGTCCAGGCGGTATGCGACTGGGTCCACGATCAGATCGATTACGAGGTGGGGGCCAGTACCGCCATCACCACCGCCTACGACGTCTGGCAGTCGCGCCGGGGCGTGTGTCGCGACTTCACCCACCTCGGCATCACCCTGTGCCGGGCCCTCAATGTCCCGAGTCGGTACGTCGCCGGATACCTGCCCGACATCGCCGTGACCCCGCCCGACCTGCCCATGGACTTCTGCTCGTGGTTCGAGGTGTGGCTCGATGGCCGTTGGTGGGCCTTCGATCCCCGCAACAATGAGCGTCGCATCGGGCGAGTGGTGATCGCACGAGGACGGGACGCCCTTGACGCCGCGATGGTCACCACTTGGGGTGACGCTGAACTTAAGCTCATGACCGTGTGGGCCGACGAGGTCGTGGATGCTCGCTGAGGCTTCGCCAGGAGAGGAGCTCTATCTCCTGGAGCAGCAGTTTCGCTACACCTATGACCGTCCGGTACGACGCCTCCGCCACCGGTTAGTCGTCGTACCTCGAGCCGTGCACGGCAGTCAGTATCGACTCGACCACGGGCTCACCGTTTCAGGCGGTTTTGTGCGCATGGTGGAGACCTCTGACGGCTTCGCCAACCACGTCGTGGAGTTACGCGCGTCTGGTGTGGCCGAGTGGATCGAATTCGACACCTGGGCGTTGGTGGATTGCGGCGGAGCCACCGGGGTCATCGAGGTACCGGCGGGATCTCTCCCCCATCACGACCTGCTGGTACCGACCCGGCTCACCCAGGCGAACGACGTGATCGCCGCGGCCGCCGCCGACCTGTTGGCGACCGGCTCTGGGCGGCGGGACTTGGCCGAGCGCGCCTGTACCTGGTCCCACCAGGCACTGGTCTACCAATACGGGCTCACCGACATACATACCGATGCCGCGACGGCCCTCACCCTGGGGAAGGGCGTATGCCAGGACTATGCCCACGTGATGCTTGCTCTGTGCCGGGCCGCTGGCGTTCCCGCCCGCTACGTCTCGGGGCATCTCGTGGGCGAGGGCGGTTCCCACGCTTGGGTTGAAGTCCTGGTCCACGACCCGTCGACCCAGGATGCCGATCGGGTGATCGCAGTGGCCTTCGACCCGACGCACGACCGGGAGGCGAGTCACGGCTACCTCACGGTGGCCGTGGGGTACGACTACTCCGACGTCGCCCCCACGTCGGGGACCTTCCACGGAGCCGGCCCGGGAGTGTTGTCGACTCGAAAACGCCTGACCAGGGCGGAGCCCGACGAGGACCTTGGCCGCTCCGTTGTGGCCTGAATCAGCAGTGGCCTGAATCAGCAGTGGCCTGAATCAGCAGTGGCCTGACTCAGCAGAGTAAGGGTGTCGTCCTGGCAGCGCTGGGCGCGATGACCGCTGGGAATCCTGGCCATCGGGCCGGCGTTTAACCGAACGTCCATCGATCTCGGTGGCGCCCGGAGGTGAACCATGCCCGCAGTGACCGTTGATGACGTCCTTGTATTGCCGCGGGTCGAGGCGCTTGACCCGGCCCACGCCACCATCCGCCCGGTGACCAGCGTGACCACCGCGCCATCGGGCTTCGAGGGTGAGGGGTTCCCGGTCCGACGGGCCTTTGCCGGCGCGTCGCTGGCCGAGCTCGACCCGTTCATCCACATGGACCAGATGGGGGAGGTCGAGTACGGCCCCGGCGAACCGAAGGGGACGCCCTGGCACCCCCACCGGGGGTTCGAGACCGTCACCTACATGATCGACGGGATCTTCCAGCACCAGGACTCGATTGGCGGCGGCGGGATCATCGCCGACGGCGCCACCCAGTGGATGACGGCCGGCTCGGGGATCTTGCACATCGAGCGTCCACCCGAGTCCCTGATCGTGAGCGGCGGTCTGTTCCACGGCATCCAGCTGTGGGTGAACCTCCCGGCCGCCTCCAAGTGGGTCACCCCCCGCTACCAGGACATTCAGCCCGGAGCGGCGGTGCTGTTGTCCTCGCCCGACGGCGGGGCCCTGATCCGGGTGATCGCCGGCGAGGTGGCCGGCCACCGGGGGCCGGGCACGACCCACACGCCGATCGCGCTGGTCCATGCGACCCTGTCCCCCGGCTCGCGCCTCGTCCTCCCCTGGTCGCCCGATTTCAATGCGCTGGCCTATGCCCTGAGCGGGCACGGGACCATCGGCCAGGAGCGGCGACCTTTCTCGATGGGCCAGCTGGCCGTGCACGGCCCGGGCGACGCCATCGTGATCGAGGCCGACCAGAGCCAGGACGCCAACGTGGCCGGGCTGGACGTGCTGTTGCTCGGCGGTGCGCCCATCCGCGAGCCGGTGGCCGCCTACGGACCCTTCGTCATGAACACCCGCGACGAGCTCACCCAGGCGTACGAGGACTATTCGGCGGGAAGGTTGGGCACCATCCCGGCCGAGCACATCGGGTCCTGAGCTCCTCTAGCCGGCGCCGGCCGCCCGGTGCAGGAGGAACGTCCCGGTGGCCCGGGTGAACAGCTCGCCGTCGGCACCCCGGACGCTCGCCTCGCCGTAGGCGACCTGGCGGGCCATTCTCACCACTTCGCCCCGGAGCCGGTAGGTGGCGTCCTGGGTCACCGCGCGCATCGTCTCGGTCTTCAGCTCGAGGGTGGCCCGGGCGCGGTCCCCCTTGGGTAGCCCGGCGTTGATGGCGAAGTTGATGCACGCGTCGAGGAGAAGCGCGTGGACGCCGGCCTGGACCACCCCGGCCAGGTTGCAGGCCAGCGCGGTCGGGGTGAACGAACCCTCCACCCAGCCCAGATCCTCACCGTCGACCCCGTACACCTCGAGCGACCCGCCGACCAGGCCGATGATGGGCATGCCGCCGTCGCCCAGCCAACGATCCATGTCTCGCGCCACCCGGATCTCCCCGGGCGCTTCGCCGGTCGTCTCGCTCATCGCAGCGACGTTACTCGGGGCCAGGACGGCGCCCAGGGGCCGGGAACTAGCATGCAGTGGCGTTGGCCGCGGGTGGCCAACGGGTCGGAAGGGGATTCCATGACCACCGCCGTCATCGTTGACGCAGTTCGCACCGCCGGGGGAAAGCGCAACGGCAAGTTGCGGAACTGGCACGCCGTCGACCTCGCCTCCGAGCCGCTCAAGGCCCTCCAGGCCCGCAACGAGTTCGACCCGGCCCAGATCGACGACGTGATCACCGGGTGCGTCATGCAGGTCGGCGAGCAGGCCCTCAACATCGGGCGCTCGGCCGTGCTCGCGGCCGGCTGGCCCGAGTCGGTCCCGGCCACGACCGTCGACCGCCAGTGCGGCTCGTCCCAACAGGCCATCCACTTCGCCGCCCAAGGGGTCATGGCGGGTGCCTACGACATGGTGGTGGCCGGCGGCGTGGAGGCGATGACCCGGGTCCCCATGGGGGCGTCGATCGTCCGCGAGGTCGGCTTTCCCTTCGGGCCGCGGGTCAACGCCCGTTACGCGCCGGTTGGCGGCCTGGTCAGCCAGGGAATCGGTGCCGAGATGATCGCCGACAACTGGAACATCTCACGCGAGGACCTGGACCGCTGGGGCGCCCGCAGCCAGCAGCGGGCCGCCCAGGCCACCGCCGAGGGCCGTTTCGACCACGAGATCATCGATATCCCGATCCGAGACGACGAGGGCAACGACACCAAAGAGACCATCAAGACCGACGAGGGGATCCGGCCCGACACGACCGTCGAGGGCCTGGCCGCGCTGAAGCCGGCCTTCAAGGCCGACGGCAAGGTGACCGCCGGGAACTCTTCGCAGATCACCGACGGGGCGTCGGGGACCCTCATCATGAGCGAGGAGCGGGCCGCCACCCTCGGGTACACCCCGCGGGCCCGGTTCGTGGCCTTCGCGGTGACCGGGGCCGACCCGGTGACCATGCTGACCGCCCCGATCCCGGCCACCCGGATGGTCCTCGAGCGGGCCAAGCTGACCATCGACGACATCGACGCCGTCGAGATCAACGAGGCGTTCGCATCGGTCATCTTGGCCTGGGAAAAGGAGATCCACCCCGACATGGACAAGGTGAACGTGAACGGCGGGGCGATCGCCCTCGGCCACCCGCTGGGCGCCTCGGGGGCCAAGCTCCTGGCCACGCTGCTCAACGAGCTCGAGCGCACCAATGGCCGCTACGGCCTGCTCACTATGTGCGAGGGCGGCGGGTTGGCCAACGCCACCATCATCGAGCGCCTGGGCTAACTCCCCCGGCGGGGGTCAGTGATAGCGGGTCGCCATCATGAAGGCGGTGAAGATGATCACCAGGCCCGCCACCAGGTACCAGATCGTCACCGATCCGGGGAGCACGGTCAGGTAGTTGAGCAGGATCGTCAACACCCCGAAGATCATCAGGAACAGGATCAGGGGCCCGTACCAACGCGTGCTGTGACGGACCGTGGTCGGGGTGGGCCGGGTGTATCGGCCGCTCCGCTCGGCCGAGGTGTAGCGGCCGACCCCGCCGGATCCCGACGAGGAGCCCTTGGTGCTCTTGGTGGTGGTGCGTCCTTCGGACCGGCCCTTGCGCTGGGCGCGACCGGGTCCGCTGGTGGTGGGAGCCATGGGGCACGAGACTAGCGATTGGCGGGCGCCCGTTACCATGGGCGGCACCATGGGGTCCCGGGTCGTGCTCATCGACAACTACGACTCGTTCGTCTACAACCTGGTCCAGGAGCTGGGCGAGCTGGGTGCAGAGCCGGTCGTCTTCCGCAACGACGCGGTCGACATGGACGGCATCAGGGCGGCCCAGCCCGATGCCATCGTCATCTCGCCAGGGCCCGGGCGGCCCGAGTCGGCCGGCATCAGCATGGAGGTCATCTCGACCTTCGCCGGGGTGATCCCGATCCTCGGGGTGTGCCTGGGCCACCAGTGCCTCGGGGAGGTCTACGGGGGCCAGACGGTCTCGGCCCCCACCCTCATGCACGGGAAGACCTCCGAGATCCACCACGACGGCACCGGGGTGTTCGCGGGCCTGCCCGACCCCTTCACCGCCACCCGCTACCAC
>Ga0302325_10003132_pt1 | contig 39367 bp, 33 predicted proteins | sample Palsa_T0_2_FD_201948 | JGI IMG/M metagenome (GOLD analysis project Ga0302325, IMG submission 201948) | Peat permafrost microbial communities from Stordalen Mire near Abisko, Sweden - Palsa_T0_2 | ecosystem: Environmental > Terrestrial > Soil > Palsa > Peat permafrost | place: Sweden: Abisko...
ACTGCGCGGCCGCGTTGGCCGCTCCAATCGCCGCGCGTATGCCTATCTTCTGATCCCTCCGGAGCAGGAGCTGACCGACATTGCGCGGCGCCGGCTTGCGGCCCTCAAAGAGTTCAGCGATCTCGGGGCGGGCTTCAAAATTGCGGCTCTCGATCTGGAACTGCGCGGCGCGGGCAATATGCTTGGCGGCGAGCAGAGCGGCCATATTGAAGCTGTGGGCTTTGAACTCTACACCACCATGCTGGAGCAGGCGGTACGTGAGCTGAAGGGTGAGAAGGATGACGAGCGCGCGGCGACGCAGCTCAACCTGGGCATTGCGCTGCGCATCGAAGAGAACTACGTGCAGGAGGAAAACCAGCGCCTGCGGCTCTACAAGAAGATCGCAGGCGCAGCTTCAGACGAAGTGCTTGCCGATGTTCGCGCGGAGCTCGAAGATCGCTATGGACCGCTGCCGGATCACACCGTCCATCTGCTCGAAGCGGCTCGCCTGCGCATCGCCTGCGAGCGAATTGGCGTTGCGCAACTGGATCGCAAACGCGATCTGCTGCATCTGCGCTTTACGGAGAAAGCCCTCGTCGATCCTGAGCGGCTGATGCGTCTCGTGGCCAGGAATGCTCGCAAGGGCGCACAATTCACGCCTCAGGGCATCTTGAAGTATCCTTTGACTGCTGCGACTCCGTCTAATCCAACTGACCCAATGAAAATTATGGCCGATGCGCGTGCCCTGCTCGATGCCATTCAACTGGAAGCCGTGCCCGCATAGCAATGCACAACGATCCAAAAGGGAGCCTAATGAAAAGAGCTTTCGCACGCTGTATCTTCGGAGTTTTTCTTGTATCCATGACGATGAGCCAAGCGACCATAAGCCAAGCCCGCGCGCAGGATGCGAAGGCCACATTTCTAGCTGCCTCGGATGAGTACTTCGACAAGCTGTATTTTCCCAGTCAGCCAACGCTCGGAACGCTGACCGGCTATCACCAATACGACGCGCAGCTCGAAGACTTTTCGCGTAAGAATATCGACGAAAATATCTCGGCTCTGCATCGCTTTGAGCAGCGAATCGCGGCTATACCCGCGGCGTCGCTCGATCAGACCACTCGCGCAGACCGCGAACTGGTTCTTTCCAGCATTCGCGCGACGCTGTTGACGCTGGAGGTTGTTCGCCCATGGGAGAAAAATCCGGATAGCTACTCAGGGGCCGTTTCGAACAGCGCTTTCTCGCTGATGGAGCGCAAATTTGCGTCTCCTGAAGAGCGCCTGCGATCGCTGATCGCGCGCGAAAAGCTGATGCCGAAGACGTTTGCCGAGGCTCGCGAGAATCTCAAGAATCCTCCGCAGGTTTACACCGACATCGCCACCGAACAGCTTCCGGGCATCATCAGCTTCTTTCAGCATGATGTGCCGCTGGCTTTTGCCGACGCCAAGGATGCGGAGCTGAATAAGGAGTTTGCCGCTACGAATGCCGCAGTGATTGCCGCGCTCACGGACTATCAGTCTTGGCTGAAGACAGACCTCCGTCCGCGATCGCATGGCAGTTTTCGCATCGGCGCGGATACCTTCAGCAAGAAGCTCGCGTACGAAGAGATGGTCGATACTCCGCTCGGCAAACTATTGGCCACCGGCACCGCTGATCTAAACAAGAACAAGGCGGAATTTAACCGCATCGCCAAGGAGCTTGAACCGGACAAAGACCCTCGCGCAGTGCTCGAAGAGCTGGGCAAGAATCATCCCGCGCCGGATCAGTTGCTGCAAAGCTTTCGCGACACCTTTAACGGTCTGATCGCTTTCATTCGCGCAAAGAATATTGTCACGATTCCTTCGGATGTGCGGCCCATCCTTGAGGAAACACCGCCATTCATGCGGGCTACGACCTTTGCCTCGATGGATACGCCGGGACCGTTTGAGAAGCACGCGACCGAAGCTTATTTCAACGTCACGCTGCCCGATCCGTCGATGACGCCGGCGGAGGTCGAAGGCTACATGCACGCCTTCAACATCGGCACGGTCATCAGCACGGCCGTGCATGAGGCTTATCCAGGACACTACGTGCAGTTCCTCTGGGTGCCGCGTGCGCCTAGCCGCGTGCGCAAACTACTGGGCGCTAATTCGAATGCCGAGGGCTGGGCGCACTACTGCGAACAGATGATGCTGGATGAAGGCTATGGCCAGCCTGGCGCGGGTGCGAAGACGGAACGCGAGGCGAAGTTCCTGCGCCTTGGCCAACTGCAGGATGCCCTGCTGCGCGACTCGCGCTTCCTTGTCGGCATCAAGATGCACACGGCCGATATGAGTTTGGAAGACGCGATCAGCTTTTTTGAAAAAGAAGGCTATCAATCGCATGAGACGGGCGTGGTCGAAACCAAGCGTGGAACCTCCGACCCGACCTATCTTTACTACACACTGGGCAAGCTTGAAATCATGAAGCTGCGCGAAGATATGCGCAAGAAGGAAGGCGCGGCATTCTCGCTGCAGAAGTTCCACGACGCATTTCTCAGTCAGGGATATCCGCCGATCAAAATTGTGCGTCAGGCTATGTTGGGAGACGATTCTCCAACGCTTTGACGGATGACCTTGATGGAGCGTTCGGCTGAGTCTTGGGATGCAGTACTATCTGTGAGACTTATTGGAGTAAATGGCTTTCGGAGTTTCTCCCTCATAATCCAAATCCATTCCTCAGGAAGGAATTCATCGCATGAGCAATCAAGTCCGCAAGGCCGTATTTCCCGCGGGCGGTCTGGGCACCCGGTTTTTGCCCGCCACCAAGGTGATTCCCAAGGAGATGCTGGCTCTTGTCGATAAGCCCATCATCCAGTATGGCGTGGAAGAGGCGATTGCTTCGGGCATCGACCACATCATTTTCATCACCGGGCGCGGCAAAGGCGCGATGGAAGATCATTTCGACATCAGCTATGAATTGGACGCGACGCTCGAAAAAAAAGGCAAGAAGGAGTTATTGGAGATATCGCGCAAGATATCTTCGCTGGCTCGCATCTCCTATGTCCGCCAGAAAGAACCGCTGGGCCTGGGCCATGCCGTGCTTTGCGCCAAGGATCTGGTGGGCGATGAGCCCTTCGCGGTCATTCTTCCCGACGATGTGATCGATGCCAAGGTTCCCTGCATCCAGCAGATGATCGATGTTTACAACGAGCGGCAAGGCTCGGTGCTGGCTACGATGACAATTGAAGGGCCGAGCATCGGCGCTTATGGCGTGCTGGCCGGCGCGCAGGACGCGGACAACGAGCGCATCTACAACTGCACCGGCATGGTGGAGAAGCCGAAGCTTGAAGATGCTCCCTCGAAGCAGGCGATTATCGGCCGCTACGTGCTCACTCCCGCGGTATTCGGCCTGCTGGAGCAGACCGGATTCGGCGCTGGCGGAGAGCTGCAGCTTACGGATGGAATTCTCGGATTGCTGAAGACCGAGAAGGTCTATGGCTATACCTTTGAAGGCAAGCGATTCGACGCCGGAGACAAATTTGGGATGTTACAGGCTACGGTCGAGTTTGCGCTCAACCGGCCCGATCTTGGCCCTAAGTTCCGCGAGTATCTCAAGACGCTTTCGCTCTAAGTGGAAGCAGAGCCGTCATCCATGGCTCTACTTCAGGACTTCCACTTGATGTTGCAGCCGATGCTGGGCTTCTGATCTTCGGAGATAGGCTGCCCGGCGAGCACGGCGTCGAGTGCCGCGCGCAGATCCTGCCCGGTTACGGGAATGCCGGAGTTGGGACGGCTCGCGTCGAACTGGCCGCGATAGACGAGGCGCATCTCCGCATCGAAGAGAAAGAAATCGGGCGTGCATGCAGCCTCGTATGCCTTGGCCACCTCCTGCGTTTCATCGTAGAGATAGTCGAAGGTGAAGCCGCAGCTTTCCGACTGACGGCGCAGGTACTCTGGGCTGTCGTCGCGGTGGGCGATGGCGTCATTGCTGCTGATGGCGACAATGCCTACGGGCTTGTCGAGATAGTCTTTGCCGAAGGCGGCGAGGCCTAACTCCACATGCTTGACGTAAGGACAATGCGCACAGATGAACATGACGACCAGCGCGTCTGTGGTGCCGCGAAAGTCGTCGAGGCGAACGATGTTGCCGCTGATGACTTCAGGCAGGGCGAAGTCGGGAGCCGCGCTGCCGAGGGAGAGCATGGTCGATTCGGTGAGTGCCATAATGTTCCTCAATTAGCTTGGATTGCAGCAGCGATTGCCCGGTTGTGTGCGCTTAGAACAAAAGCGGTGACTGGCGATTGGGCTGCACAAGGCCAAAATGTTCATAGGCCAGGCGAGTGGCCACGCGGCCTCGCGGAGTGCGATCGAGAAAGCCGATTTGAATCAGAAACGGCTCGTAGACTTCTTCCAGCGCGTCTTCATCCTCGGCGAGAATCGCGGCGAGAGTGCCCAATCCCACAGGGCCGCCGTCGTACTTTTGAATGATAGTCATGAGCAGGCGCCGGTCGATCTCGTCGAAGCCGTGGGCGTCGACTTCGAGCATGGTCAGCGCGGCGTGGGCGGTCTTGCGGTCGATTTCGCCGGTGCCGCGGACTTGCGCGTAGTCGCGCACGCGGCGCAGCAGGCGGTTAGCGATACGCGGTGTTCCGCGCGAGCGCAGGGCGATCTCTGCCGCGCCGTCGGCATCGATCGGAACCTGCATGACTTCCGCCGATCGCTCGACGATGATGCGCAGCTCTTCCTCGGTATAAAACTCGAGGCGCAGCAGGATGCCGAAGCGCGAGCGCAGTGGCGACGACAGCAGTCCGGGCCGCGTGGTGGCGGCGACGAAGGTGAAGGGGCGAATCTCCATCACATGGGTGCGCGCCGCCGGCCCCTGGCCGATGATGATGTCCAGTTTGTAGTCTTCGAGCGCGGTGTAGAGCTTTTCTTCGAGCACCGCTTGCAGGCGATGGATTTCGTCGAGAAAAAGCACCTGTTTTTCGCGCAGATTGGTCAGGATTGCGGTCAGATCGCCCTGGATTTGCAGTGTTGGCCCCGAGGTCTGCTGGAATCCCACATCCATTTCGTTGGCGATGATGGTGGCGAGCGTGGTTTTGCCCAGGCCAGGCGGTCCGAAGAGCAGCACGTGGTCGAGCGCCTCGCCGCGCGATTTGGCGGCTTCGAGGGCGATGGCCAACTGCTCCTTGGCCTTGGCCTGGCCGATGAATTCGCCCAGCCAGCGCGGCCTGAGCTTCAGCTCAAAGCTGTCTTCTTCGCCGGCGCGCGCGGCGCTTACGAGGCGTTCGGGATCGTCTTTCGGAGTGCGTGCCATGCTACGGGCAAGTGTAGCCGCTGGCAGCCGCATGGGCAAAGTTTGGGTGTTCAGGCTGATTCTGGCAAGCAGATGACGCCAGCCACGATTTTGTAGTGAAAGCCTTCGAAAGGCTCGCTGAGGCTCACGGTCAGAAGGGTCTTGCAGGGCTTATCCGGCGTGAGAAGAGAGTTTGGATAGATGCCTGGGTTGAGGTGGTGCAGCTGCTGGAGCCAGACGGGATCGGTAACGGCGAGATCATAGCGAATGCGGTTGGCGCGGCCGACGCGAAAGAGAGCGCGGTTCCGCCGTTTGCCGGCTTCGTCGCGAATCCACCACCAGAGATCCTCGGGTTTGATCAATTCAATGGAATTCGAAACCGGGTTGCTCTCCAGCTTGCGGTAGTAAATGCGGTCGCTGGCGCCCTGCAAGACGGTCTGGTTCTTGCTCAAGTGTGAGGTGAGTTTGCCTGTGTGGTGGGGCTGGTCGAACCGGTCGATCCGGCGAAGTGGCCTGGGGTTGAGGTACACATCCTCGGGATGGCTATTGGATGCGCAGGATTCATCGATTTCGGCTTCAAAAATGTCGAGCAGCCGGATCTCTTTGCCATCGGCATAGGAGGCCTCCTTGAGTGTGAGACAGCCCGGTATGGTGTGTCCAACAAGACGCACCCATTGCTGCGTGACGATACTGATTCCGGCCACGCAGCGATGGTCGTGTTTGTAAGAGTTAGCCAGGCAGAGGATGCGATCGACCATGACAAGTCTCAAGCCCCTGAATTATGAACCTTTAGAGATGCCGGATTATCACATCCTGCCAGGAAGTTTGTAAATATTCGAGCACCAGGCGGCGATGGCAATGCTCCGCGGTGGGTTCGCTGCATAACAATACTGTCTTTTGGTTGAAGCTCTGTTGCGAGATTGCAGACTCGATCTTCCGGGTGCGCATCAGATTCATGAATTGTTCAGCGTAGATATCCCAACTGCCCTTGAGCTTCTTATAAGTGTCCAGCATTTCCTGTGTGGGCGCGAGCAGAGGCTCATGCTCATATGCGCAGTTACAAATCTCGCGCAGGAAGTAAGCGAGGTCGGATTGCTTGGCGAACCCCGCTAGCTGCGAAGTGTTATTGAGCCGCACATCGAGCAGGCGCTCGATGCCGTTTGCCTTTATCGTCCCGAAGAACTCAGCGGCGCTTTTTTGGGTGAAACCGATGCTGTAGATCTCCATTGATCCTCGTCGAGTTCGGCGAACAGAGCAGGCTGTTTGATCGTTAGAGACTTCTTGGACAGTTGCTCGACTTCCGATTCTGTCTCAATGTGGCCATCGGCGCGAATATGCAGGAGTTCGTGGCCGCGTTCGACGAGGACTCGGCCGATGAGCAGGCGGCGATGGCAATGGGCTGGGTCTTCTTCGCCGCACATCAGGGCGACGCGAAATTGAGCCATCCCGCGCTCCAGGCGCTCCATTCCGGAGAGGAAATTTGGAGCGGAGGTGCGCTTGCCGTAGAGGACTCGGCCGTTTTCGTCGTAGAAGGAGTCGCCCTTGGGGCGGCCGCCAAGCTCTTCGCCCAGAAAGAGATACTTGATTCCCGAGGCTGCCAGACTTTTTTGCATGGCTTCGCGGTCGAAATGGGGTGCAAATTTTGAATAGGGAGCCGAGCGGGCGTCTACGACCACCTCAATTCCGTTGCCCGCCAGCAAGCCGGCAAAGGTCTCGAAGGGGTGTGAGGAATGGCCAACGGTGTAGACGGCGCTCATGGCTGGCTCCTGCCTGATTCAGGATACCATTGGGGTGGTTGAGCGGGCCGGGAAAGTTGCTGGGTTTGTGCTATTCGAATTGGTTCGCGGGAATTTCAGAGGGAGGGGAATGGGATGATCGTCGTCGAAGAGCAGGTGGAGCTAGCCACGCCGTGGGGGCCGATGCGCACTCACATCATCCGGCCGGCAGCGGCGGGCAAATATCCGGGCATCGTTTTCTATTCTGAGATTTTTCAGATTACCGGGCCGATCCGCCGCACCGCGGCAATGCTCGCCGGGCACGGCTACATCGTCGCCATGCCGGAGATTTATCACGAGTTTGAAGCGCCCGGCGAGGTCTTCCCTTACAACCAGGCAGGAACCGACCGCGGCAACGTGCTCAAGACCACCAAGGAGTTGGCCAGCTACGATGCCGACGCCCGTGCGGCGCTCGATCACTTGGCTTCACGGCCCGATTGCACCGGCCAGCTTGGGGCCATGGGCATCTGCATCGGCGGCCACCTGGCTTATCGCACCGCTTTGAACCCCGACGTACGCGCTACGGTTTGTTTCTACGCTACCGACATTCACAAGCACAGTCTCGGCAAAGGGATGAACGACGATTCTCTCCAGCGCGCTTCCGATATTCACGGCGAAATTCTGATGATCTGGGGCCGCCAGGACCCGCATATTCCGCTCGAAGGCCGCATGGCCGTGCTCAACCGGCTCAACGAGGTGGGCGCGCTCTTTACCTGGCACGAGGTGAACGGCGCGCACGCTTTTCTGCGCGACGAGGGCGTGCGCTACGACCCAGAGCTGGCGCGGCAGTGCATGACCCTGGCTCTCGATCTCTTCCATCGCAAACTGGGCCTGGGCGATCTGAGCTCAGCTGCGACGAGCACCAATACGCGCAATTGATGCTGGCCTCGGCGAAAGAGCGACTCGAACCGGCTCCGGTAAACTGAGAACTGGACTCATACCGCCTTCATGCCCTCTCGCTTCGCGTCTCTCCGCCGCTTCCGTTTCAATCTGCCCCAGCGCATCGCCGCCGGGCTGTTGCTGCTGTTTCTGGCGCAAGCCTTTTGGCTTACTGGCCACCAGACGCTTACCGATCGCGACTATCAATACGCCCGCTGCGGACGGGAAATGTGGGAGCGCCCGTCGCCGCTGGCCGGTTATTACACCTCCTGCGGCAATATTCACGATGGGGTGCTGGCCTACCGCATGGCCGGGCTGCCGCTTACGCTCAACCTTGTGTATGAGCGCTTTGCGGACAACTTCCGCAAGCCGGACGACAAGGTCATTCAGACGTTCGACGCGCCCACTTCGACATGGGAGCTGCGCCACCAGCTCACCCACATTCTGCTGCTGTTGCGGCTGCCGTTTATCGCCGCCGGAGCGGCCCTTGGCGGGGCGCTCTGGTGGGTGACGCGGCGGCTCTTCGGAAATCTGGGCGGCTATACGGCGCTGGCGTTGTACGTCTTTTCGCCTGTTGTGTTGCGCGCGTCGGTCGCGCCCAATCCTGAGATTCTGACTGCGCTGGGATTCTTCGGCGGCCTCTATACCTCGGTCGGCGTGGCCCACGCCATGCTGGGACCGCGGCGGAAATGGCGTCCCCGGATCGTTCTGCTGACGGTCTGTTTCGCTGTCGTTGCCGCATCCCACATTGCCGCGCTGCCGGTGCTCGTCGTGCTCGGCTTCGTCTTCATGCTGTGGATTGCCGAGGGGCGGCGCAGCCAGATCATGCCGGTGCTGCTGATTGCCAGTGTGGGCGCATTCGTACTGCTCTTTGCCTGCTACGGCTTCTCGCCGGACGCCTTCAGCTACCTCTTCCGCTCCGACGCCGCGCAGCTTGGCTTGTCGCTTGAGCCTGCGCGCCATTTTTTCTGGAGCGTGAGCAATGCGGGGATCATCGTGGCGAGCGGCGCAGCATTGCTGTTTTACCTGGCGCTGCGCAAGACGCTCTACTTCGGCAATACGATGCCGCTGCTGACCGCGATACTGCTGTTCTGCCTGATTACGTCGGGTGTTCCGGGCAATCCGGTGCTTTGGGCGCAGCCGTTCCTGCTTGCGTTCCTTGGCGGAGTCTTCGCGGATGCCTATGACGCACCGCGAGGCCGGCTAGCCATGGCCTCCTGCGGCGCGATCGTTCTGCTGCAAGCGGCATTCTGCGTGCTCAGCCTGCCCGGCCTGCTCTAGCTCTCCTTTGGCGGCGGAACCTTCTTGCCCTCTTTGCGCGCTTTGGAGAGACCGATGGCGATGGCCTGCTTAGGGTCGGTCACCTTCTTGCCGCTTTTCCCGCTCTTGAGCGTCCCTTTCTTCATCTCCTTCATCTCGGTCTCGACATTTTTCGAAGCGGAAGGCGAATATTTCCGGGTGGATTTCTTCTTCGCGGCTGTCGCTGTCATTGGTCGAACCCCCTCAGCGATCAGATGGGCATAGCTCGAAGCCGGTTGTATGGCCTTTTTCAAGAACTCTAGCAAGATCGGCAGACCACATGAAGGCCCAATTCTTGCTGATCCAAGGGTTCGAACGATGCGAATCCAAGCGGCTGGAGAGGCGTTTTTCGGTCCTTAAATTTCAGCCAAAGAGCAGGCTTTTGGGCTACTGGAAACGAGCTCCGCGACAACGTTTCCTTATGTGTGTCTAAATCAAAGTAAAATAAGGACTTATTTATAATTTATGGCCTTGCTTAATCCCCTCCTAAACCGTTAAAATAAAGCAGTAGCTCGCGAAGCTCAGGCAAGTCCACACACACACCCTTCCCGCCCCTTCGCTCGCACCCGACATTTATGGCAGACGATCAGAATCCGCAACTCCCCCTCGAAGCTGGCGGCCCGCCTAACAGCGGCTCCAATGTGGTCTCCATCAACATCGAAGACGAGATGCGCCGCAGCTATCTCGACTACTCGATGTCGGTCATCATCGGGCGCGCTCTTCCTGATATTCGCGACGGCTTGAAGCCCGTGCATCGCCGCGTGCTCTACGCCATGAGCGAGATGGGCCTGGAGCACAACAAGAAGCTCACCAAGTGCGCCAAGGTCGTCGGCCAAACCATGGGCGTCTACCATCCCCACGGCGACTCGGCCATCTACGACACCATGGTGCGCATGGCGCAGCCCTTCTCGCTGCGCTATCCGCTCATCGATGGCCAGGGCAACTTCGGCTCCGTCGATGGCGACCCTCCGGCGGCTATGCGTTACACCGAGTGCCGCCTGATGCGCATCGCCGGCGAAATGCTGGCCGATATCGACATGGAGACGGTCGACTTCGTCCCCAACTACGACGAATCGACCACCGAGCCGTCCGTCCTGCCCACGCGCATTCCTACGCTGATCGTGAACGGCTCCAACGGCATCGCCGTCGGTATGGCGACCAACATCCCGCCGCACAATCTCACCGAGATCGTGAACGCGACCATCGAGCTGGTGAACAATCCCAAGGCCGGCCTGCTCGAAGTGCTGCGGCATGTGCAGGGGCCGGATTTCCCCACCGGCGGATTCATCTTCGGCAAGAGCGGCATCGCGAATGCGTACACCACCGGGCGCGGCCGCTTCCTGATGCGGGCCAAGGTGGCGACGGAGCAGCTCACCAAGGAAAAGCTGGCCATCATCGTCAACGAGATTCCCTACCAGGTCAACAAATCCAAGCTCATCGAGCGGATTGCCGAGCTGGTCAACGAGAAGATCATCGACGAGATCAGCGACGTGCGCGATGAGAGCGACCGCGACGGCATGAGAATCGTCATTGAGCTTAAGCGCGGCTCGCAGCCTGAGATTGTGCTCAACCAGCTCTACAAGCACACCCAGATGCAGGAAAGCTTTTCGATGATCTTTCTCGCGGTGGTCAATGGCCAGCCGCGTGAGCTCGGACTGGCCGACGCCATCCGCTGCTTCATCGATCACCGCGTGGAAGTCGTTCGCCGCCGGACCGTGTATCTCTTGCGCAAGGCGCGAGAGACCGAGCATCGGTTGGAAGGCTACAAGATCGCCCTCGACAATCTGGATACAGTCATCCGCATCATTCGCGGATCGGCCTCACGCGCCGACGCTCGTGAAAATCTTTATGTCTGGGGCAAGGGAACCGAGATTGTCGTCAACCTCGACCGCGAGCGCCTACCCGGCGAAGAGCGCGGCCTGACCTATCGCCAGATCGACGCCATCCTCGAATTGCAGCTCTATCGCCTGACCCAGCTTTCGGTGGACGAAATTCTCAAGGAACTCGCAGAAGTTCGCGCTCGCATCGCCGAGTACGAGTCGATTCTGGCCTCGGAATCCAAGCTGCGCGCAGTCATCGTGAAGGAGCTCGAAGACGTGCGCGACAAGTACGGCGACGCCCGCCGCACGGTCATTGTCGATGAGACCGCCGAGCTGCAGATGGAAGACCTGATCGCCGACGAGCAGGTGGCCATCACTGTCAGCCATCAGGGCTACCTGAAGCGCACGCCGATCTCGATCTATCGCCAGCAACGCCGCGGCGGCACCGGCCGCACCGGCATGAAAACTCGCGAAGAAGACTTCGTCGCCCAGCTCATCATCGACTCGACGCACGCCTACCTGCTTTGCTTCACCAACACCGGGCGCGTCTACTGGGTCAAGGTTTATGAGGTGCCCGACGTCAGCGCCGCCGGCAAGGGCAAGTCGATGCAGAGCCTCTTGAACCTGCAACCGGGCGAAAAGGTCGTCACCATTCTCCCCGTGCGCAATCTCGAGGAAGAAGGCAAATACATCCTCTTCGCCACACGCAACGGCATCGTCAAGAAGACCCCACTCAAGGACTTCAGCAACGTCATGGCGCGCGGCATCATCGCCATCGCCATCGAGAAGAGCGACGATCTGATCGAAGCCGCGATTACCAACGGCAAGCAGACCATCTTCCTCGCCTCGCGCGAGGGCATGGCCATTCGCTTCGACGAGGAGTACGATGCCGAGCGCGGCACAGGCCTTCGTCCCATGGGCCGCAACGCCGCCGGCAACAAGGGCATTTCGCTCAAGAAGGGCGATCAAGTCATCGGCGTTGCTGTCACCGACTCCGACCCGACGCGCGACAAACTGCGCGATGAACTAGCCGCCAAGCTCAATATGACTCCCAAGCTGATTGCACTTCGTAATGGCGAGGTGGAAGCCCGCGAGTCGCTTCAGAAAGCCCGCGAAGCGCGCCGCAACGGCAAGCCCGAAGATGAAAATCTGAAGACCGCCGAGCGCACCGCCGAAAAGGGATGCGAGGAGGCCTGGAAGGCCCTGAAAGCGCTCGATGAAAAACTCGGCATCTCCTCCACGCTCATCCTCACCGTTACCGAAAACGGCTACGGCAAGCGCACCGACATCGATGAGTACCGCCTCACTGCGCGCGGCGGCCAGGGCGTCAACAATCTCAAAGCCAACTCCAAGGTGGGCAAGACCACGGCCATTCTGCCTGTCGATGAAACCTCGGAGTCGATGGTCATCAGCCAGTTCGGCAAGATGATTCGCATCGACACCAAGACCATCCGCGCGGCAGGCCGCTCCACCCAGGGCGTCAAGCTCCTCAACCTCGAACCGGAAGACAAAGTCGCGGCAGCCGTCATCATCCCGGCGGAAGATATCAAGGAAGACGAGCAGGGAACTCTGCTGCAGTAACTCCCGGCGTAACTAGCGATAACTCGCAAAGCATAACAGGCATCCCGCGATGGGATGCCTGTTATGCTTTGCAACATATCTTCTTCTTGATCGAAAGCTATTGCGTCCAGTCCGTCAGCTTGAGTCCCTCTACACGAGAAAACTCGCGCGTATTCGCGGTAACCAGCGTCAATCCCCGAGCCAATGCCTGCCCAGCGATCAGCGTGTCATATGCACCAATTGGCGTTCCAATGGCTTTAAGACTGGCGCGAATCTGTCCAGCAACCTCCGCGTCCCGATCTGTGAAGTCAAGCGTTACAAAGCCCTGCGAAATAAACTTGCGTAGTACAGGTGCGTTCCACCGGAGCAGCTCGCTGTTGGCGACCCCGAACCAGAGCTCATGAATGACAATGGTAGAGAGAAAGAGCTGCGCTCTCGCCAGCTTTTCCGTGCCGAACCTTTGCCGTACCCGCTCAGAGGACCGATTCATGATCGCGATACACATATTGGAATCCAGCAGGTAGTTCACAAGATGGGATCGCGTTCTTCAGCTGGCGGTTGCGGTCCGGGCTCTGGAAAGGGATAGTCGCCGCGAAGAGCGTCCAATTCGGCAAACCAAGCTTGGATGGACTCTTCGGTCCACGCGATCCTGGGCTTCGATTCCAGCAAGACTCCGCCTTCCACGCGGCGAATATGCACCGAATCGCCGGCGAAACGGAACTCCTTTGGCAAACGGACAGCTTGACTGCGGCCGTTCCAAAAAAGCTTCGCTTCAGCCTTTCCGGGTTTGAGCTTATCCCTCTCGGTCATTCGTTTCAGGGTCCTTTCTCATCGCTGTGCCTATTTTGAATAGATATATACCAAAAGTATATACCATCCCTGAAGCCATTCCCACGATCCCATTATCGGACGTGGATGTACCACCCTCAGCACTCGGGAATCTATCCACAAGGCTTTACACTAGGAATGCTCAGGATTCTCCACGAACCTCCGCGAATGCCCCCACATGCGCCGTTCGTTCTACATTGCCGTCTTTTGTGTCTTGGCCTTCGGTCTCGCCTCCATTGCGCCCTCGATGGAAGCAGCGCCGGTGCACCTGCACCCTCGTGTTCGCTCCAAAGCCCATCCGAATAGCCGTGCGGCGAGCAGAACCAGCGGCAGATCTCAAGCCAAGAGCGTATCCGCGCATGGCGGTCCCAGGTCCACGCGCAAATCCCGCATTGAGGCGCGCAATGAGCCCTCCGGCAGCGGGCGTAGAACCACCCGCGCCGCGGCCAGAAGGCGCGGCCGTTACAGGCAGCCTCAGCCGGAAATCCAGGCAGTCCGTTTGAATATCCCGGCTCCCTTGCGTGGCTCGCATGAGTCTCTCGTCCATCAGAACGAGATGGCGGAGGTCGACGGCCTGGAGCGCATCCTGGACGACGCCGATCTCGAAGATAGGATCTCCCACGGATCGTTGGTTCCCGTGCCGGTCTCGCCAGTACTGCACATCAATGCGGACCTGCCCGAGAATCGCCGCTACTGCCGCCCATGGACGGCGAAGTTCCTCACCGACCTTGCCCATGCACACTCGGCTCGATTCACCGGCGCCGCCCTTGAAGTCACCTCGGCCGTGCGTACCGTCGAATACCAGCGCCGGCTGCGCATGATCAACGGCAACGCAGCCTCCGCCGACGGAGACATTGCATCGCCGCACCTCACCGGCGGCACTATCGATATCGCCAAGGCTGGCATGACCGCGCGCGAGATCGGCTGGATGCGCGCCTGGCTCATCCCGCTCGAACAGCAGGGCAAGATCGACGTCGAAGAAGAGTTCCGCCAGTCCTGCTTTCATATCTCGGTCTACAAGAGCTACTCGGAAGCCGCGAAGCCTGCTTCGCACACGCCGCTGACGGCCACTCCCATGGACTCGGCAACGATGCTTCCCTCGCCTGGCCGATAGACGATACCTTCCAAGCTTCGCCACAATTTTTGTTCGCAGCTTTTTCGTCCGGGAAAGGTACAATCGCGGGCAAAGGCCGCAATGCTCTTCACGACCTTACTGAGAGGCGAATCCGCATGAGCGATATATCCGTTCCGGTTGCACCGGCAGTGCCCCAAGGCCCGGGCCTGACCCAGGCGCAGCGCGTAATATATACCTTCACCGCACCGTCAAAAACCTTCACCGACATCAAGCGGAGCACTAGTTGGTGGCTGCCATTCGTGCTCACAATCGTATTTGGCTACGGTCTCTTCGGCGCCATCCAGACCAAAGTTGGGTGGGAACAGGTTGCCGAAAACAGCATCAAGCAGAATCCAAAACAGGCCGAGCAGATGGAGAAGCAGACTCCCGAGCAGCGTGCCACGGCCATGAAAATCACTGTCGTAGCCACCCAAGTCAGCTTTGGGGCGCTGCCACTCTTTGCATTGATCGGCACTGCCATCATCGCCGGGGTACTGCTTGCGACAATCAACTTTGGCTTTGGCGGCAAGGTGACGTTCTGGCAGGCATTCGCGGTGGTCTTTTATGCAGGCCTGCCGGGACTGTTCAAGATGTTGCTGGGAATAATTGCGCTTTTCGTTGGCCTGGACCCGGAGAGCTTCAACGTTAAGAACTTCGCCGGCACCAACATCGGATACTATCTGGCGCCGGATACCCCCAAGCTGCTGATGTCCCTGGCCACGTCGATCGATATCACAACGATCTGGACTCTTGTCCTTGCCTCGATCGGTATTTCCATTGTGGCCGGCATCAAGCGCAGTTCGGGATACATCGCCGTTTTTGGATGGTGGATTGTCACCGTTCTCATCGGCGCAGGTATCGCGATGTTGTTTTAACGGCAGAGCGAAAAGCCGAACAGGCGCGGACCGATGCGGTCCGCGCCTGTTCACTTCTGCGATAGTTTGCTTAGATCTATTCCGTCCAGCGCCGCATGATCAGCGTGGCGTTGATGCCGCCGAATCCAAAAGAATTCGACAGCGCCACATCGAGTTTTGCGTCGATCGCGGTGTTGGCAACGTAATCGAGAATGCAATCTTCGCCTGGCGTAGCCAGGTTGATCGTCGGTGGAATCCTCTGGTCGATCAGCGCCATGGCCGTAATGCCGGCTTCCAGCCCACCGGCCGCGCCCAGCAGATGGCCGGTCATGGATTTTGTGCTGCTGACCTTGAGCGCCTTGCCGGTCGCGTGCTCGCCGAAGACCAACTCAATCGCCCGCGACTCATTGCCGTCGCCTGCCGGCGTCGAAGTCGCATGGGCATTCACATAGTCCACGTCGGTAAGCGCAACGCCTGAGTCGCGCAGAGCCGCCCGCATCGACCGCTGCGCCCCCGCGCCTTCCGGAGCGATGCCGGTCATGTGATACGCATCCGAGCTCATCCCATAGCCGATAATCTCGCCCAGAATCTTCGCGCCACGAGCCTTCGCGAACTCCAGCTCTTCCAGGATCAAAATGCCCGCGCCCTCGCCCAGCACAAATCCGTCGCGGTCTTTATCGAATGGACGGCTAGCACCTTGCGGATCGTCATTGTGCGTCGAGAGCGCCCGCATAGCCGCGAATCCGCCGATCGAAAGCCGCGTCACCGCAGCCTCCGATCCGCCGGCGATCATCGCGTCACACTCGCCATGCTGGATCATCCGGAAAGAGTCGCCGATGGAGTTGGCCGAGGTAGCGCAGGCCGTAGCCGTGGCCGAGATCGGCCCTTTGGCGCCATAAAGAATGCTCACCTGGCCCGCAGCCATGTTGATGATCGTCGCGGGAATGAAGAAGGGCGAAATCTTGCGCGGTCCGCCGGTAACGAGGTTGGTGTACTCGCGCTCGATCACCTCAAAACCGCCAATGCCCGAGCCGATAAACACGCCGACCCGCTCTTCATTTTCGGGCGTGATCACCAGCCCCGACTGATCCATCGCCTCTTTCGTCGCGGCAATGGCCATATGGATAAAGCGGGCCATCTTCCGCGACTCTTTTTTGTCGATGAATTGGAGCGGATCGAAGTTCTTCACCTCGGCGGCAAAGGTGACGGCGAAACCGGTGGTGTCAAAGGCCGTGATCGGCCCAACACCGCTGGTTCCAGCCAGCAATTGGCCCCAGACCTCCTGTGTCGTGTTGCCTACCCCACAGATCAGTCCGAGGCCCGTAATGACGACGCGGCGTCTCACCGGTTACTTGCCTGCCTTCGCGTTCTTGTCGATGTAATCGATCGCATCCTTGACCGTCTTGATCTTCTCGGCGTCTTCGTCCGGAATCTCGAGGTCAAAGGCCTCTTCAAACTGCATAACCAGCTCGACCACGTCCAGCGAATCTGCGCCGAGGTCTTCCTGGAAGCTGGCGTTGGGTGTAACCTCGGCCTCGTCGACCTGAAGCTGCTCGACGATGATCTGCTTAACCTTCTCTTCCACTGCCATGTGTCCAATCTCCTCAAAAAAATCGTTATCGAAATACGGGAAACAAGCCCCAACTGTCTTCGGACATTTCTACAGGTTCGACTCGCAGCCTACCATACTTGGCGACAGGCGAGCGCGCGTTTCCCGCAGAAACAAAAGCCACACGGCCCCGAATCTCCAAGTCTACCGGTGCGCATGAAGACGTGTAAAGGAGCGCAGGGCAGGGAATAGGGATTAGGGAACAGGGAATAGAAAAAGCAGGCAAGATAAGCGCGAAATGCACAGCCCAAAGGCGTACATTAGGCGAAGAGGGATTTGCCGAGTCCATGCAGACGTTGATCGTAGGAGTTATCGCCGCTTTTGCCGGAATTCTGGTCGGATTCTGGCTGCGCTCCACCTTTGCCAAATCCGAAAAAGCCCAGAAAGCCCAGGTCGAGCAGCGCGCCCAGGAATTGGCTGGCGAATTGGCCCTGTTGCGGCGCGAGTTCGTGCAAGCCCAGTCCGACGCCATCGCGCGCGCCGGCTTCGAATCGCTGGCTGCCGAACGGGAAAGCACCATGCGCCAGTTGAATTCCGAGCGGGAAGCGTTGCAAAAAAACCTCGATGCCAAAACGAGAGCGGAGCAAGAGCAGGCTTCCACAATCAGCCGGCTTGAAACAACTCTGGGAAACGAGCGCGAACAGTCTCAGGAGAAATTGAAGCTCCTGACCGAGGCCCGCGCCGAGCTCACCCATCAGTTTGAAGCGCTCGCAGGCAAAATCCTCGAAGACAAGTCCACCAAATTTACCGAACAGAACAAGACCAATCTTGACCAGCTTCTCAACCCGTTACGCACACAGATCAGCGAATTCCGCGGCAAGGTCGAAGAGGCGCAAAAGGATTCTCTAGCTGGCCGCGTCGAACTGCGCGGCAAGCTCGAATCCCTCGAGAAGCTCAATCAGCAACTCAGCGCCGAGGCGCACAATCTCACCACGGCGCTGCGAGGCTCTTCTAAGGCGCAAGGCGACTGGGGCGAGTTCATCCTGCGCGACCTGCTTGAAAAAGCCGGCCTTCGCGAGGGCGAGCAGTATCGTTTCCAGGAAGCTTTCGGCGCCTTCGTCGACGAGGAGGGCCAACGTGGCAAGGCATCGCGCACCGACGTCATCATCAATCTCCCCGGCGGCCGCCACCTGGTTGTCGATTCCAAGGTCTCGCTGAACGCCTACTCCGACTACTGCAACGCCGCCGTTGAAGACCTGCGCAAGGCTGCGCTCCGGCAGCATCTGGCCAGCGTGCGCGCCCATTTCGACGGCCTCTCCAAGCGCAGCTACCACAAGCTATCGGCCCTCGAATCGCCCGATTTCGTTGTCATGTTCATTCCCATCGAGCCGGCATTCCTGCTGGCCATGCAGGCGGCTGGCGACCTATGGCGTGAGGCCTACGAACGCAATGTCCTGCTGGTCGGCCCCACCACGCTGCTCTTCGTCATTCGCATTGTCGATAACCTCTGGCAGCAGGAGCAGCAGGCCCGCAGCGTCGCCGACATCGTAGAGCGGGGAACGAAACTCTACGAGAAGTTCGTCAATTTTGTTGAAGACCTGACCAAAGTCGGCGACAGCCTGCGCAATGCCGACCAAAGCTACCAGAAGGCGATGAACAAGCTCAGCACTGGCTCCGGCAACCTCGTCCGTCAGACTGAGATGCTCAAAAAAGCCGGCATCCGCACCAGCAAGCAATTGCCGGTCAAACTGCTCGACGCTTCTGGGCTCGATGCCGACGAGCAAGCCGAATTGGCTCTCGCGGCCAGCGGCGAAGAAGAAGCAGGTTTGCCTTTCCAACAAAGCTGAACGCCAGACCCAATCCTCGCCAACCCGCGAAGCGCGCTAACTCGCTCAATTTCCGTACGCCCCCCGCAGCCGCTTCCAGGTAATATCCAGATCTTCAGGCATCACCCGCGTCTCGGCCACGGTAGTCATGAAATTGGTGTCGCCAATCCATCGCGGCAACCCATGCAGATGAAGATGTCCAGCGACACCAGCCCCTGCGGCCTGCCCCAGATTCATCCCAAAATTGATCCCATGCGGCGAATAAAGCGCGGTCAGCGCCCGCTCCGTCTTCTGCGCCAGGCGAATCAGTTCATGCGCCGTCGTCTCCGGCAGCGCAGCCAGGCTGGCCTCATGCTTATGCGGAATCACCATCACATGCCCCGACGTATATGGATAGGCGTTGAGGCAGACAAAGCACTCGGCCCCGCGAAATACCAGCCCTGCGGCCATTTCCGCATCGTCCGCGCTCATTCCATTGGCGATGGCGTGGTCCACCGAGGCCAGCAGATTGCAGAAAACGCAGCCCAGATCGCCCGTCCAGCCATCCAGCTTCTTGGGAACGCCGGGACGGATAGCCTTCTCGGCAGAGGTGACATAGTTGTAGCGCCAGGGAGTCCAAAGCAAGTCCATAGCCGCGAGTATAGCCGGGCGTGTCGCCGGCTTCCCGGCGGATCGGTCGCGTAAATACCACATTCATGTCGGGTTTAGCGCCGATATGCACCATTCCTGGAGCACGTTCCTTGAATATGTGGTTGCAAAGCGCTCCGAGGCAACTCCTTGCATTGACGCGACTAATAACGCATTGCTACACTTCAGGAGTACCCTTATGCGCGGATTCCAGCATTCGGGTGCGGCCTGCCGCTGGTCGACGGTTCTCCCTCAACGGGCTTCTCAGTAGATAGACGCAGATTCTAGCCACTTGGTTCGGCAAGACACTTCGTTCCTCCTTAGAAGATTCCATCGAGAGAGAATTTGCCGCACGGCGTGGAGTTGGGCCGCTAACCTCTGCCGAAAGCAATGGCAGCAGGTGACTACCGAGACAGGAAATTAGATCCTCCTGTGCACGGGAACTGGAATCCCGGAGCTGGCAGTCATGGCAGACGTCCTCAATCTTGAAACCGAGAGCACACCCCTGAACACCGAACTGGAAACCCCTGAACTCGAATCCGTGACGGACCTACAAGAGTCGTCACTCGAATCCACCTCCAACCCCGTCGTCTCTGAAGAGCCTGAAACCGTTGAAGCATCCGCGGTGGAATCTGCTCTGGCCACGGTTGAGTCTGAAACTGCCCAGGCCTCGTCTGCCGAAGTAGCCCCCGAGCCTGAAGTAGCCCAAGCGATTGAGACGGAAGCTCCAGCCGTCGCGCCGGTAGCCGAAGCTTCGTCCCCTGCTGAACCGATAGCAACAGCACCTGCAATCGTCGAGCCTGTGGCCGAAGTTCCTGCTGTCATTGCTCCTCCCGTCGCCGCTCCGAAAGCACCCGAAGCCGTCAAGCCCAAGGTGGCCAACGTAGCTTCCGCGCACGACCATGACTTCGACGGTGGCGAAGACTTCTCCGCCCAGCTCGAAGCCTTCGAGCGCGAGCAAGCCGCTGAAGCCGCAGCCGTCGAGGCCTATGGCGACTCCGTCGTCTCCGGCACGGTCATCAAGCTCACCGACAAGCACGCCGTCATCGACGTGGGCCTCAAGTCCGAGGGCCTCCTGCCCATCGAGCAGGTCATCGACCACAACGGCGAGCCCAAGTTCAAGGCCGGCGACGTGATCGATGTTGTCATCGAGCGCGAAGAGCCCGAAGGCGGCTACCTTGTCTCCTACGACAAAGCCCAGCGCCTCCGTGTTTGGGACGTGATCGAAAAAGCAGCCAATGACAAGACGCCGATGATCGGCACAGTCGTCAGCCGCGTCAAGGGCGGTCTGACCGTCGATATCGGTCTCAAGGCCTTTTTGCCCGGCTCTCAGCTCGAAGTGCGGCCAGTTCGCAATCTCGATGGCTACCTAGGCCAGCAGATTGAAGTCCGCGTCATCAAGCTGAACAAGAAGCGCGGCAATGTCGTCGTCAGCCGTAAAGAGATCCTCGAAGAAGAGCAGAACGCCAAGCGTTCGACGACTCTCGAGCATCTCGAAGAGGGCGCAGTCCTCACCGGCACCGTCAAGAACCTCACCGACTACGGCGCCTTCGTCGACCTCGGCGGCATCGACGGCCTGCTTCACATCACCGACATGAGCTGGGGACGCCTCACCCACCCCCGCGATCTGGTCAACGTCGGCGACGAGATCCAGGTCAAGGTGCTCAAGTTCGACAAGGATAAGCAGCGCGTCTCGCTGGGCTTTAAGCAGCTCACGCCCGACCCGTGGCTTGACGCCGTCGAGCGCTATCCCGTCGGCGCGCACGTCCGCGGCCGCATCCTTTCGGTCACCGACTACGGCGCGTTCGTCGAGCTGGAGCAGGGAATCGAAGGCCTCGTGCATGTCTCCGAAATGACCTGGTCCAAGCGGATGAAGCATCCGTCGAAACTGGTGAAACCCGGAGACGAAGTCGAGACTGTGGTCATCAGCGTCAACCCGTCGGACCGCCGCATCTCCCTGGGCATGAAGCAGCTTCAGGAGAATCCCTGGGAGAACCTCTCCGATCGCTACCCCACGGGAGCCATCGTCGAGGGCCGCGTTCGCAACCTCACCGACTTCGGCGCCTTCATCGAGATCGAAGATGGCATCGACGGCCTGGTCCACGTCTCGAATCTGAGCTGGACCAAGCGCGTCAAGCATCCTTCGGAAGTCCTGAAGAAGGGCGAAAAGGTCAAGGCTGTCGTTCTCGGCGTCGAGCCTGAAAACCGCCGCCTCTCGCTGGGCGTCAAGCAGCTCCAACCCGATGTCTGGGAGACCTTCTTCACTCAGCACCGCGTAGGCGACGTCGTCCACGGCAAGGTTCTACGCACCGCGCAGTTCGGCGCCTTCGTCGAAATCGCCGAAGGAGTCGAGGGCCTCTGCCACGTCTCGGAAGCAGTCGATGCCTCAGGTCACCCGCTCACACTCGAGCAGGGCCAGGAGCACGACTTCAAGATCATCAAGATGAACGTGGAAGAGAAGAAGGTCGGTCTCAGCATCCGCGCCGTCGGCGAAGAAGCCAGCCGTGCGGAAGTCGAGCACTACAAGGCCCCCTCCCGCGACCGCGGCGACCGCGATCACGGCTCTTCCTCCTCATCGCAGAGCGGTTCCACCACCACTCTGGGTGACCTGGTCAACTGGGACAAATTCCGCCGCTAACCTGGGCTGAATCAAGCAAACGTACAAAAGGCCGCCTCGCAAGAGGCGGCCTTTCTCTTTGCTCCTGCTTAGTTCTCCTTTCGTCTCATTCGTCCTCTTCCGGCCGCCTGAAGCCATCGATATCCCGGCAGCACGCTGTAACCCAAAGGTGTTAGAGCATCGCCCGCAAGTAACTGTTACTATAGTTTACACTTCGTAAAAAAAAAAGGGGAAGGTATGAGTCACGCGGCTGCGTTGGCAGGTGTATACGACTATCGCCTGGTCACGGTCTCCGTTTTCATCGCGTTGCTTGCAGCCTATGCTGCTCTGGACCTTGCCGGCCGCGTCACCGCTTCACGCGGTTTCGCACGGTCCCTCTGGCTCGTCGGCGGAGCCTTTGCGCTTGGGCTCGGCATCTGGTCGATGCACTACATCGGTATGGAGGCGTTTCTTCTACCTGTCCCCGTTCTCTACGACTGGCCCACGGTTTTTCTTTCCATGTTTGCCGCCATTGCGGCCTCCGGTCTTGCGCTCGTCATCGTAAGCCGCAAGAAAATGAGCATTTTGACTGCCGGTATCGGCAGCGTCTTCATGGGAACGGGAATTGCGGCAATGCACTATGTAGGCATGGAGGCCATGCGGCTTCCGGCCATGTGCCATTACAACCTCAAAATCGTTGATCTTTCCGTCATACTGGCGATCGTTATCTCATGTGTGGCGTTGCTTCTTACGTTTTCGATTCGCGAGCAGGCCGAGTCGTTCAGTTGGCGCAAATCCATCTGCGCCATCGTCATGGGGCTGGCTATTCCGGTCATGCACTATGTGGGCATGGCAGCGGTCACGTTCACCTCTATGCCGCTCGATCCAAACAGCCTCAAGCATGCAATCGGCATCTCCTCTCTCGGCCTCGCCGGAATCGGCTCTGTCACGGCATTCATCCTGATGTTCGTGTACATCTCGGCCATGCTGGACCGAAAACTGTCGCTCAACGCCATGCAACTGGCTCTAGCGGAACAGCGTCACCACCTCGATCTCGAGCGGGAGCGCGCGCACAACGCGGAGCTTCGAACCAAGGCCAAGAGCGAGTTCCTGGCCAATATGAGCCACGAAATCCGCACGCCGCTGAATGGCATCATCGGCATGACAGATCTCGCCCTCGAGACCGAACTCACACGCGAACAGCACGATTACCTGCAGACCGTAAAGCTCTCCGCCGACTCGCTGCTCGGCGTCATTAACGACATCCTCGATTTCTCCAAGATCGAAGCCGGCAAGATCGATCTTGAAAAGGTGGACTTCGATCTCTACGAGTGTGTCGAAGGCGCTCTCAAGACCATCGCTTTGCGTGCGGACGAAAAGGGCCTTGAGCTTCTCTGCGAAATATCCCCTGACGTGCCTGTATTCCTATCTGGCGATCCGAACCGCCTGCGCCAGATTATTCTCAATCTCGTCGGCAATGCCGTTAAATTCACAGAGAAAGGCGAGGTTGCCATCAAGGTGCGCGCTCACCTTCTCGAAGCCCGTTCATCCACCCTCCACTTTGAGGTCAGTGACACCGGCATCGGTATCGCGGAGGGCAAACTCGAAACCATCTTCGAATCCTTCAGCCAGGCCGATTCATCCACAACTCGCGAGTTCGGCGGCACCGGTCTCGGCCTCACGATCTCCCGCCGGCTCGTGCAGAGGATGGGTGGCAGGATCTGGGCCGAGAGTACGCCCGGCAAAGGTTCATCCTTTCACTTCATCGCCCGCTTCGCTACCGCTGAGAACTCTTCCACCGCAAAACAGATCTCGGTCGCTACGTCTATCCTCGTTGGCGTGAAGGTTCTCATTGTGGACGATAACCGCACCAATCGCCGCATTCTGGAAGGTCTGGTAACACGCTGGGGTATGATTCCCACCTCTGCTTCAGACGGCGAGGAGGCTCTCGTTCTTTACACAGCGGCCGACGCTGCGAACAGTCCATTCAGCCTCATCCTCACGGATATGCATATGCCTAAAATGGACGGCTTCGGCCTGGTGGAGCGTCTCCGCGAAAAGAACGGCCTTGCTTCTTCCACCATCATGATGCTTACCTCGGGCGGCCAACGCGGCGACGCCCAGCGTTGCGGAGAGTTGGGCATTTCCGCGTATCTTCTCAAGCCAATCCGGCAATCGGAGCTTCGCGAAGCCGTGGCTCGGGTACTTTCGGCGCGCGAATCGAGAGAGGCTGCGCCGGTCATTACCCGCTACTCGCTCCGCGAAATGACCCCGGAAAGCAAGTCGCTCAAGATCCTGCTTGCGGAAGACAATCTCGTCAATCAGAAGCTGGCCCGCCGCCTTCTGGAAAAGCGCAATCACACCGTCACCATCGCCAGCAATGGCAAGGAAGTTCTAGCTGCCATGGAGAAGGATCGCTTCGATCTTGTGCTCATGGATGTGCAGATGCCCGAGATGGATGGATTGGAAGCCACCAGGATTCTCCGCGAACGGGAGAAGGTCAATGGCGGCTATCAGCCTGTTGTCGCCATGACCGCTCTCGCCATGAATGGCGACAAAGAGCGCTGCGTCGAGGCTGGCATGAATGGTTATCTATCCAAACCGATACGTCCTCAGGAGCTCGACGAGGTTCTGGACAGCTATCTCGCCATCAAAGACGCCGGCCAAACCAGGGGCGAATCCGCATCCGCGGTGGAAAGTGCGCTCGATCTCTCACAGCTGCTAAACGTCTCACAATTACTGGATCGGATCGACGGCGACCGGGTCCTTCTTGCCGAGTTGGTGGACCTCTTCCGCGCCGACTTCCCCGGCAATCTGCGCGTAGCGCAGCATGCCATCCATCGGCAGGAATTCAACGCTTTGCGTATCGCCGGTCATACTCTCAAAGGTACGCTTGCCAATCTCTCGGCCACCAAGGCTTCCGCACTCGCCGGGGATCTTGAGGCCATGGGCAAATCCTTCGACTTGACCAAGGCCCAGGCCACGCTCGATCGCCTGGCATACGAAATCGCCAACCTGATGCGGGCTCTGGAAGCTCTCTGCCCGGCACGCACCCAATGAAGATACTTATCGCGGATGACGATCCCGTTTCCCGCCGGCTGATGCAGCGCACGCTCGAGAAATTCGGTTACGAAGTCGTGCTCGCCGGGGACGGCCGCGCGGCTGTTGAAATTCTGTCGCAGCCCGACGGGCCCCGTCTCGCGCTGATCGATTGGATGATGCCGGAGCTCGATGGCCTCGGCTTGTGCCGCGAGGTACGGAGCACGCAGCGTGACGGTGCTTACGTTTATATCCTTCTGCTCACATCGAGACAGGACGCCGAGGACATCGTTGCCGGTCTCGAAGCTGGCGCGGACGATTACATCACCAAACCCTGCCACCCGGCGGTGCTTCGAGCGCGTCTTCATACAGGACGCCGCATTCTGTCTCTCGAAGAGACGCTGGTCCGAGCGCGCGAAGAGATGCGCTTCAAGGCTACGCACGATGAGCTTACATCGCTTTTGAACCGTGCCTCGATTCTTTCCACGACGCACAGCGAGCTTCGCCGCTCTGCACGGGACGGCCAGCCGTTTTCCCTTCTGCTCTGCGACATAGACCACTTCAAGCGGGTCAACGACAACCACGGACACCTCGCCGGCGATATTGTTCTGAAAGAAGTTGCCCGGCGGCTCCTCTCTTCAGTTCGAAACTACGATGCGGTTGGCCGATACGGTGGTGAAGAGTTCCTGATCCTTCTCAGCAACTGCGACGAGAGTAGCCTCAGAACGCGTGCCGAACACATTCGCGCAGCCATTGCATCCACGCCGATCCAAACCGGAGACGCCGAGCTTTCCGTCTCCATCAGCATCGGGGCAATGGCTTGTTGCTTTACAAGTGCGGATACTTCTTTGGAAGCCATTCTCGCCCAGGCAGACGCCGCGCTCTACTGCGCCAAAGGGGAAGGCCGCAACCGCGCTATTTTTGTTCACTCGCCAGTTGCAGCCTGAGACCCTTCTATCTGCCGCAGCCCATATGCCTCAAGAAGCTCCATTGGAGTCCCTTGCGTGGAATTAACCTCTCTGAGCACACAATGGAAAGGATCGGGCATTCGCCTTCGCAAAAAGACCAATTCCCGATCTGGATGCTTCTGCTCTAAGTGCGCAAAAAGTGCTCAAAAGCACCGCTTAACGCACGTTATTTCGCAGGTAAATCATGCTGAATGAATGATTTACGCGCAAAAGTGCATCCCCCCCACCATTTTGGGGAGGAGCCGTGCATGTTATTGATTCGCCTTGGATTAGGTGCGAAATCAAGCTGTTTTTCGCTCCCGCGCCGCCAGCCACTGCGTCAGCCCCAGCGCCAGCAATACCGAGCAGGCGGCAAACAGATAAATCGGCGGATAGCCAAACCCACCGATGATTGCGCCGGCAGCCGGACCGATCACCATCAGCGAAAAATCCATGAAGACGCCGTAAGCGCCCAGCGCCGTTCCCTTATCTTGCGGAGAAATATGCCGCACTGCCTCGACGCCCAAAGCTGGAAAGACCAGCGAAAAGCCAAAGCCGGTAAGCGCCGCTCCGGCAAAGGCCAGCGCCTCCGAGCGGGTAAGCCACAGCAGCAGCAAGCCCAGAGTTTCCGTTCCCAGGCAGACTGTCGCCACTGGAAACCCGCCCACGCGGTTGATGGCATGGGCAAACAGCAGCCGCGCAAAGACGAAGAGCGCGCCAAAAAGAGTCAGCGCAAAGGCCGCGCCGGTCCAGCCGCGGTGCGCAAAATCCAGCGTAATAAAGGTAGCCAGCACGCCAAATCCCACGCTGCCCAACGCCAGTCCCAGCCCATAGGGAGCGACCTTGCCAAAGACATGATGAAACGGCAGCTTCTCGCCATGCGAAACCGGCACACTGGGCAGCCGCATGGCCATCGCAATCGGCACAAACCCCAGCAGCATCACCATCGCGCCAATCGACCAGAAGCCGGTAATCCGCTCGAGCAACACGCCCAGCGGAGCGCCGACCGCCAGCGCTCCGTACGTGCTGATGCCGTTCCAACTGATCACAATCGCGGTATGTTCGGTGCCCAGGCTCAGGATGCCCCAAAGCGTCGCGCCTGTTCCGACCATGCTCTCGCTCGCGCCCAGCAGCAGACGTCCAACGATCAACAGTGTCAGCCCAAGCCAGGGAATGTGCAGGCAAAAGGCAGCCAGCAGAGTGAAGACGCCGCTCGCTCCGCCCAGAGTCAGCCCGTACAACACGGTTCGCTTCGCGCCCAGCCGGTCCACCATGCGCCCAGCCTGCGGCCGCGTCACCACCGTGGCCACATACTCGATGCTGATGATCAGCCCAGCCAGCACAGTGTTGTAGCCCAGGCTCAGATGGACGTATGAGGGCAGAATCGCCAACTGCACGCCGATGGCGAGGTAGCAGGCAAAGGTGAAGAAAACATAGGGGAGAATGCGCGCCGTCAGTTCGCGTTGCGAGTACTGCACGGCGCTGGTAGTAGCCATGATCGTTCCTAAATGATCGTTCCAGGCTTCGTTGGGGACTCTGCGAAGGAATCGAATCCGTGAATACGAGAGGAAAATCCTCTCCAGTATAAGATTCGACTTACTCCTGCGACGGTGCAAAGCGAAGGCGAACCCTCGGAATCCGCCGGAAGCGTCCCAATCCTGCAACCCTCAACCGTTGCTATTCTGGATAGGATGCCCAGTTTTTATGTCGAGAATTTCGGATGCCGCGCCGCCCGCGCCGATGGCGAGGCGGTGAGTGCTCGCCTGCGCGCCGAGGGCCTGGCGGAACTCGCCGTTTCCGAAGCCGACGTCGTGGTCGTCAATACCTGCAGCGTTACGGCTGAGGCCGACCGCGATGCCCGCGCCTTTGTACGCAAAACCCGGCGAATCAATCCCGAGGCGAAAGTGGTCGTTACCGGCTGTTACGCCCAGCGCGCTCCTCAGGAGCTGGCTACGCTGGAAGGCGTGGCCGCCGTAGTCGGCAACAGCCATAAAGGCCTCGTGCCGGAGATCGTGAAAGAAATCGCCCAGAAAATGGAGCGTGGCCAAGAGCATTCACCGCTGATTTCGCCTGCAAGTTTGTTGGCCGTCAGCTCGTCCGCTCAGATATGGGCAGACGACCGCTTCGCCCACTCCTACATCGAGGATGCTCAGGTAATGCCTGGCCTCCAGACGCGTCCGAACCTCAAGATTCAGGAGGGCTGCGGCAATCGCTGCACTTTCTGCGTCATTCCCACGACGCGTGGAGCGTCGCGCAGCCTTGCGGCTGCCAAAGTCCTGGCCCAGGTGCGTGGATTCGTCGCCGCAGGCGGCAAGGAACTGGTGCTTTCCGGCATCAACCTGGGCCGATGGGGTCGCGATCTGCCTGAGAACCGTTCTCTGGCAGGATTGGTCAGGGAAATCCTGAGCGAGACCGGTTTGCCACGTTTGCGGCTCAGCTCCATTGAACCGATGGACTGGACGCCTGAGTTGATTGCCCTCATGCGCGATTTCGGTGGAAGCAATTTGGCTCGTCATGCCCATTTGCCTCTCCAATCCGGCTCCGACAGCGTTCTCCGCCGCATGCACCGCCGCTATCGTCCCTGGCACTACCAGCAAAAGGTCGCGGCGCTGCTTGACGCTGCTGGTCCGGAACTGGCCCTCGGAGCCGATGTCATGGTTGGTTTTCCCGGCGAATCCGAAGCCGAATTTCGCGAGACCTACGACTTCGTCGCCAGCCTGCCCTTCGCCTATCTCCATCTCTTTCCATTTTCACCTCGTCCAGGAACCCGCGGCTGGGAACTGCATCGACAATCTCCGGTCGCAGCGCAAGCTGTGACCGAGCGCATGACCGCCTTGCGCGATCTCGCCGCAGGAAAATCGCTCAGCTTTCGATCCACCTTCCTGGGCCGCACCCTTCCCGCCATCACTCTCCACACGCCGGCTCAACTCGCCGCTCAGGGGCGAACTTCGGCGCTCACCGGCAATTACCTGCCTGTCGAAGTGGCAGGGAGTTTCCCTGCAAACAAGCTTCTCGACGTCTCGATTCAGGGCTCGGATGTCGCGGGAACTCTGCTTGGCGTGATCGACATTGGCATGGCCACGGAAGCAACTGCAAATTATGTGCTCCAGTAATGAGACACGGGATCCATGACAAGAAAATGACAGATCCTGAGTTGCCCAGGGAATGCCTGTGCAATAGAATCCTCGCCATGAGAATCCGTAACGCGCGCCCTTTCGCTTCCCTCGCACTGAGTGCAGCTCTTTCCGCAATGGCCTGGGGCCAGCAACCGGTTAGGCCTCCGAGTCCGGGCGGCATGGCCTCGCACGGCGGCATGCCGCAAATGAATGACGACTGGGCCAAGGCCAAGCTCGCCAAATCGCCGCGTCATCAGGAGTGGGTCTCGATCAAGCACGGCGACCGCACCGTGCAGGCCTTTGTCGTCTACCCCGAAGTAAAAGAAAAGGCTCCGGTTGTGATTGTGATCCACGAGATCTTCGGTCTCAGCAACTGGGCGCGCAGCATGGCCGACGATCTGGCCGCAGCGGGCTACATCGCGATTGCGCCTGACCTGCTCTCCGGGATGGGTCCGAATGGTGGTGGCAGCGACAAATTTCCTGACCAGGATGCCACTATCAAAGCCGTCTCCGGCCTGAATCCCGATGTGGTCACCGCCGATCTGGATGCGGCCGCGGACTATGCGAAGAAGATTCCGGCCTCGAATGGCAAGCTGGCTGTGACCGGCTTCTGCTGGGGCGGAGGCAAGTCCTTCGCTTTTGCCACCCATCGTCACGACCTGAGCGCAGCCTTCGTCTTCTACGGGACAGGCCCCGACGCCGCAGACGTCGCCTCCATTACCGCTCCGGTCTATGGCTTTTATGCCGGCAATGACGCGCGCATCGGAGCCACGGTGCCAGGCACGGCGGAAGCCATGAAAGCGGCAGGGAAGAAGTACGAGCCGGTGACCTACGATGGAGCGGGCCACGGTTTCATGCGAGCCGGCGAAGCGCCCGATGCAAGTCCCGCCAATGCGAAGGCGCGCGAAGAAGGCCTCAAGCGCTTAACGGGCCTGCTCAAGAGTATGTAAACAAGAATTGGGAAGGCAGCAACCGCTGTCTTCCCCGTCATTCCTCAATAGCCGATCGTGAACCGCGCATGCTCATGCTTCGGCGCTTCCAGTTCATCCACCAGCGCAATCGCGTAGTCTTCGAGGGAAATCCGGCTGTCGCCCTCCGCATTGGCGATGAGCTGGTCGGCGCCTAGCCTGAATTTGCCCGTCCGCTCGCCGGGAACGAAGAATCCGGCGGGACTGAAGTAGGTCCAATTGATGTCGGATTTCTTTACCATCTCCAGCACCTTGGCATGAGAAACGGCAATCGGCACCCATTCCGCCGGAATATGGCCGCTCGAAATGACCGTCACTCCCGGTGCGACTTCGAGGCTGCCTGCGCCGCCGACAATCAGTAGCCTTGGCACACCTGCATTCTTCACCCCAGCAATCAAGTTCTCGGTCGCCGGCAGCAGTTGGTCGGTGTCGTCCGGCGGCGGCCCGTAGGCGCTCACCACGGCATCCGCTCCTTTAATTTTGCCTGCGATGGCGTCTGCGGAAGAAACATCTCCCTGAACAACGGTAAGGCCAGGCTGTGCAGCCAGTTTTGCCGGGTCGCGCACAATCGCCGTTACCTGATGTTCGCGGGTTAGAAGTTCGGTCAGAATGCGGCTGCCGGATTTGCCGGTGGCTCCGTAGAGGGCGATGTGCATTGGGAATTCTCCGAGGCAAGACGTGCCTATAGCTACTGGACGGAACTCGCTCCCGATTCGGCGCAAAAGTTGAAAAAGCGGCAAATCGCGAGAGCCAACGCCCAAGCGGCTTGCATCCAACCAGTGGTATACTCGGAGCGCGAGCCTGCGTTCCGAGAGGATGCCGCCGCACCCTAGGAGGGGAATCATCGCACTCGATAAACGTTCAGCAAAATCCTTTATTCGTATCAACGAAAAAATCCGGGCGCGTGAGATTCGCGTCATCGATGAAAACGGGGAGCAGATGGGCGTCCTACCGCCCTTCGAGGCGCTGAAGATCGCCCGTGAGCGTGGCCTCGACTTGGTAGAAGTTTCACCCAACGCCATTCCTCCTGTCTGCCGCATCCAGGATTACGGCCGCTTCCTCTACGAAAAAGACAAGAGCGAAAACGCCGCCCGCAAAAAGCAGAAGGTCATCGTCGTCAAGGAAGTCAAGTTCTCGGTCACTCTCGACGAGCATGACTACCAGACCAAGAAAAATCAGGCTATTCGTTTCCTCACCGAGGGAGACAAGGTCAAGGCCAGCCTGCGCTTCCGTGGCCGCCAGATGGCGCACCGCGAACTGGGCTATGCCAAGATCAATCGCTTGATCCAGGACATCGGCGACGCCGGTATTGTCGAGTTCATGCCACGCATGGAAGGCACGATCCTGCATGCAATTATTGCTCCCGCCAAAAAGCAGGAGCAGCCTAAGCCCAAGGCCGCTGCCCCGGCGCAGGCTCCAGCAGCTAAGCCACCTGTCGCCAGTGCGCCCCAGGCATAAGCCAACTCGAACCTTCCGCATAAATTTCCGCAAAGTAAGGCCGTTTCGCTCAGCGAAGCGGCCTTTTCTGTTTCCGCCCATGTATGCTGGCGAGATGAAAATGTCACTGCTGGCTGTCCGCTGTTTTTGCCTTGTTGCGTCTCTTACACTTCTGGCTGGATGCGCGTCGACTTACGCGGAAGACCTCCGTTTTCCCAACTCCGAAGATCTTCGCCATGTAAAAGGGATCGCCTCGCCACTGCTTTCGCCCGATGGTCAGCAAGTGCTCTTCACCCTCACGGATTCGACCGCCGACGGGGCTAAAAGCCATCTCTGGATGGTGGCCGTCGCAGGCGGAGCGCCGCATCAGCTCACGTACTCGCCGTCCACGGACAAGCGCGGGGAGCATAACGGGGTGTGGGCTCCGGATGGCGGTTCGATCCTGTTCACGGCCAAGCGCGGCGACAATACGCAGCTCTTTCGCCTGCCGCTGACCGGCGGGGAGGCCATGCCCTACGACCTCAAGGTGCTTCCCGTGGTGGACGACTCGAAAGAGCCCGGCTTCATCCCTCCAGTGAAGGAACCGGCGAAAGACGCCAAGAAGGATGACGCAAAACCGGAGCCCATCGCCATCAACGTCGGCGGATTCGCCATTTCGCCGGATAGCCACTGGCTCGCCGTATGGGCAAGCGATCCGGAAACTCCCGGCGAGAAGAAGGCCAAGGAAGCCAAGGCCGACGCCGTTTGGGTGAATCACGAACGCCATGGCGAGCGGCTGTACCTGGCTGCCCTCAAGTCCGACGGCAGTGTCGACGGCAGCCTCAAACCGGTAGCTCTCGATCCCGATGTTCACGCAGTTTCCTGGTCGCCGAAGAGCGACCGCATGGTGGTGGTCACCGAGCAGCCCAACGAAGCGAGCGACCTGGGTCCGGCAGCGGCGGCGTGGCTGGTCTCGACCGGCGCGCCCGATAAGCCGATAGCGTTGAAGCCCATTCCAGCGACGGTTCGCGGTGCCTTTGGCTGGAACCCCGACGGCAACCAGATCGTCTTCGCCGCGCAGACGCCGGAAGATGCGCCTCCCGGCGTCGAAGAGCTTTTCGCGCTCTCGCTGCCCGGAGCCGGCCCTTCCGACAAAACGGAAGCTCTGCGCGTCACAGCTGGATACAACGGGGCTCTTGGCTTTGGCGACCCTGTCTTTCTCTCCGACGGCAAGGTTCTGGCTTCGGTCACCGAAGGAACCCACGTAACAGCCGTGCGCATCTCGCTCGACGGCAAAGCCAAACCTGAATCTCTTCCGCAGAGCACCCCGGTCATCGCCGGACTCAACACCAATCGCAAACAGACCGGCTGGGTCTGGCTCGCCTCGGGCAGCGATCATTCTGAGTCGCTTTGCTACGCGGCGACGCTGGGCGGCGAATGCAAGACGTTGCCTACGCCCGAGCTGACCACGCAGCACTTCCGCAGCGTGAAGTCGCAGCTGGTGACCTGGCAGAGCGACGGATTCACCATCGAGGGCCTGCTCTATCTGCCGCCCGACGCGGGCAAGAAGAAGGTTCCACTGATCGTCGACGTGCATGGCGGTCCGCTGGGCGCTTGGGAAGACCGCTACGAAGAGTGGACCGGCTTTCTGGCCGGCCATGGCTGGGCCATCCTGCGGCCCAATCCGCGTGGGTCGAGTGCCTACGGCGTCAAGTTTGCAGCGGCCAACAAGAATGACCTCGGCGGCGGAGACTTCCGCGATGTCATGGCCGGCGTCGATGCGGTCCTTAAAAACTACCCCATCGATTCGAACAAGATGGCGCTCATGGGCTACAGCTACGGCGGCGAAATGGCCGGCTTCGCCGAGGGCAAGACCGACCGCTTCAAGGCCATCATCTCGGGCGCGCCGGTGATCAACCAGTTCAGCGAATACGGCACGGAACGCGGTTCCTGGTACGACCGCTGGTACTTCGGCAAGCCCTGGGAGCACATGGAAGATGCGTGGCGGCAAAGCCCGCTTTCCGGCGCAGGCAAGGCCAAGACGCCGTTCCTGCTGATTCAGGGCGAAGCGGATGTGACCGATCCCGTTGGCCAGTCCGAAGAGATGTATCGCGCCCTGCGCCAGGCAGGAGTGCCGGTGGAAATGGTCATCTATCCGCGCGAAGATCACGGACCGCTCGCCCGGGGCATCTTCGGCTACCCGGTCCCTGAGCCATGGCACGGATTCGACGGCCGCCAGCACATTGTCCAGTTCCTGCAGAAGGGCTTTGGCGAAGAAGCTAAATAACCTTCGCAACACGAATCAGCGGCCAGTCATCTGCTCCAGCTTCTCTGGATAACGAGCGCCCTGCACCTTGATCTCCGCAGCGGCGCTCTCAATCTGCCCGAGATCGTCGGCTGTCAGTTCGATTGCGGCCGAGCCGATATTCTCGTCCAGGCGATGCAGCTTGGTGGTACCGGGAATTGGGACGATCCAGGGCTTCTGCGCGAGCAGCCAGGCAAGGGCAATCTGAGCAGGCGTCGCATTTTTCTGCTTTGCGATGGTTGCCAGCAGATCGACAAAAGCCTGATTGGCCTTTCTGGCTTCGGGGGTAAAGCGAGGCAAAGTGCTGCGGAAGTCTCTGCTGCCGAGTTCGGTGTTCTCGTCCATTTTGCCGGTTAGAAAGCCCTTGCCGAGCGGGCTATAGGGCACGAGACCGATGCCGAGTTCTTCCAGGGTGGGAATGATTTCAGCCTCCGGGACGCGGTGCCAGAGAGAATACTCGCTCTGCAAGGCGGTGACGGGTTGAACTGCATGCGCGCGGCGGATCGTCTGCACGCCAGCCTCGGAAAGTCCGAAGTGCTTGACCTTGCCCTCCTGGATCAGATCTTTCACCGCTCCGGCAACGTCTTCAATGGGCACCTCGGGATCGACGCGGTGCTGATAGAGGAGGTCGATGACGTCGATGTTGAGACGCTTCAACGAGGCCTCGGCTGCCTGCTTGATATGCTCGGGGCGGCTGTTCAACGTCTGCGATCCTGGCGCTCCGTTGGGGATGATGTTGAAGCCGAACTTGGTGGCGATCACAACCTTGTCGCGCAGAGGCGGCAGAGCTTTTCCTAAAAGCGTCTCATTCGTGTACGGACCGTAGACCTCCGCGGTGTCGAAGAAGGTGATGCCCCGGTCCACTGCCGCGTGTATGAGCGAGATCATCTCCTGCTCGTCGTGAACTGCACCATAGGAGAAGCTCATGCCCATGCAGCCGAGGCCAAGAGCCGAGACTTCCAGATTGCTGTTTCCCAATTTGCGCTTTTGCATTGATTCTCCTTTTTATGACCGAGGCTTGCGGTCTTCTCAGTCCAAAGAGTACGAAACAATGGCTCGAGAGCGGTATCCCGATCCTGCCGATCTCTTGCCTATTTCTGCCGGCGGCTGGATTTTTGTGCACAGCAGACGGAATTGAGCATTACCTTGATTTGGAGGGAGTCATGCGGGCGAAAGATTCAACACACGAGGAGATAGCCATAGCTCCAAGCTTGCGCGATGAACTGGCCCGCAAGATTGCCGCTCACATCGACGTTGAGGGTCCGCTGGCTACCGCCGTGCCGGGACTCAGGCTCTCCCGCAGAAGTGCGCCTTCGGAGTGCTGTTCTGCTGCCTACGAGCCCGAACTGGTGGTCTTCGCTCAGGGAGAAAAGCGCATTACCGTGGGCGGCGCAACGCACGTCCACGCTACGCCGGCAATGACTACAACCGGAAGGTCCACCGGATCTTGGCGGTGATCGACTCGGCATCGGGATCGAGATTGACTCCAGGATGCGTGACATTGCGCACCCAGGTCCGATCCCAGATCACATAAAAATCGTCGCCGGGCCGGAAGGTCCAGCGCAGCCGCGTGTTGCTGCTGAGATCGAAAGAGACATTGTCGTACTGCACAAAGGTGCTCAGCGAGAGATCGGGACTCCAGGCCAATGCGCCTTTGAACTGCCAAAGCTTTTCCACAAAATTGCCTTGCGGAGTATGGGCAAAGTAGTTGTCGGCGGTCACTCCAGCCTCCAGCTTGCCGTGGAAAGGCGTCCAGTTCAGCGAGTTTGTCTGGTGATACAGGTGCCCATTGTAGTAGCCGCCTACATAGCTGGAGTTGGTGAACTGGATCTTCCGTTGCGGGCTGGTAATGAGATCCAGGCCATATCGCTCGAAGTCGTAGGAACCCACCGGGTAGGTCACCGAGGGAACGATGGCGAAAGGCGTCGTCAGAGTCTCATGGTCCACATAGGCTGTCACGTCCACGACGTCGCCGGAGTTCATCGCCAGGAACAGCGGGTTGATCGTGAAGAGCTGCGACTGCAGGTTTCCGCTGGTATCGGTAATGCGGCTGTAAGCCAGAAAGTAGGTAGCCTGGCGAATGGCGTGGAAGGGTCCGGTTGGCGAGGGTCGCGGGCGGTAGGCGCAGGAAGCGTCTGTCTGGTGGGTCTGCGGGCGGGGTAAAAAGCCCAGCAGGGGGTCAAATCCATCGCCGTAGCGATTGGTGCCGGCGGTGCAGTTGAGCAAATCGTTGGGATAATCGAAGCGCAGGCCCCATGCTTCGCGATTGCCCAGCGGCACATCTCCTTGTGTGGTCGCGCCCCATCCTCCAACCTGCATGCTGTGCTTGCCTAGAAATGTCGAGGTATTCCAAACAGCGTCGGCGCCGGCCATCGTGTTCGAAACCATCGCCTCGGGGTCGCCGTGGGTCAGGATCGTGCCTACACGCAGGTGCTTGTCTACGTCGTACGCCACCCGGCTGGCCAGCAGATTGGTCCCGTCGACCTTGGCCGAAGGCAGGCCCAGATACTCGACGACGCTGTCGGGGACATAGGCGGTTCGCGTCTGGGCATCGATCAGCGCCAGGCTCCACGGGCCCACGTGGCCGTTCAACTTCACGCCTCCATTCAGGGGAATGTTGTATCCATCGAGCAGACCGACGTTGCGGCTGAAGAACGGGATGAACGTCGTCTTAAGGCCCAGGCCGAAATCGTATTGATTTGCGCCTTCCAGAAAAAAGGCACGCTTCTCTGGAAAGAAGAGCGGCCACGGAGTGATGTTGATTTGCCGGGAATCCACCTCGGTCTCGGCAAAATCTGTGTCGATGGTGCCGATCGCCGCCAACTGCGGAGTGATGCGCCATGTGAGCTCGCCGCCTCCTGCGCCGGGCCAATTCCGGTCGGGAGGATCAAACTCATGCAGCATCGTGCCGCTCGCATAAGGCGCGAGTTCCAATCCGTGGCCTTGTTTCAAGGGGGTCATGATCTCCAGATCCCCGGCCCGGCTCATATCCCAAAGATCGGAATCGAGCGTGGGCGAAGACCAGCGCAGCTCGGTCTGGTCACGCGCGATCGAGCGATCCAGCTGCAAGCCCCAGTGGCCGTTTCCGCCCACAAAGTTCAGCGTTTGCGCCGGAATCCATATCTCCGCGGACCAGCCATCGGCGGTGCGTGAGGTGCGCGCATTCCAGATGCCGTCCCAGTCGGTGGAAAAGTTTCCGGGCCCGGCGATCAATCCGTCCAGCCGTCCGCCGGCCTCATTGATCTGGAAATAATAGCCAGTCCGCTTGTCTCCAAAAGAATCCAGCAATACCGAAACCGTGTCGTCGCCGGTCTGGTCTCCGTCCTGGGCCAGGGTATGAACCTGGATCGCTTTGGGATTCGGGTCGTGGCACTGAAATCCAAAAATCAGCGCATCGTGGTAGATCAGCACGCGCACCTCGGTGGTGTACGGGGTGCTCTGGCCGGGGTGTGGCGACTGCTGGGTCAGCAGCATCGGCTCCGTTGCCTGCCAGTCTGGCTCGTTCAGCTTGCCATCGATGGCGATAGGGCCGGTGGCCAGCCGCGCGTGAACTGTAGGAAACATAATTGAATCCACCGGAGCGGACGGAGCCTGAGCCAGGACGGGAGAGCAGAGCCATGCTGCCGCGAAACAAACCGCAAGCAGCGCACCAGGCCGGCTCCGCCAGCCCGCGCGAGTTCGCACTGCGTTTTTCTCGCACTGGTAGCATGGCGAAGCGTGGCCCATAAAGCGCATTCTTTCTCGGAAGGGCGAGATGCAGCCCCGGCTCATACTTGCGTGGTGCAGCGGACGACGGAGAGAAGGAACCCGCCTATATGCTATCTGCGTGCTTGAATCCAATCTTCAAACCTTGCGGCCTTCGTTTTGACGAGGTGGATTCATCCCATTTTTTTCCCAACCAACAACTTTTCGGCAGAAATTGGTCGGTTTTGCACCAGAAAATCGCTTTCAATGGTCTATGCAAAGAGTGGAACATTCGCGTTCAAGTTTATCGAAGACACATCCCTTTTGTACCCAATCGAAGAGGGAGCTAATGGTTACCTATCATAATACCCAAGCAAGTTAAGTCATAGAAAATAGGAGCTATTAACTAAGTATCCAACTCTTGTGGTTACCAGCCGGAACCCGAGCAGCTTTTTAGTCGGGCCATCCGATTGTTCGTGTCTCCGCCGCGGAGTGCGATGGAGCCACGGGTACGACGATGAATCCCTCGCGCCAATGGCCGTCTTCCCAGCGAGGCGGCTGGCCGAAGATCCTGGTGCCCAGGCCGCTGCGCTGCTCAATGGCGAGGCCGGGCAATCCGCCAACAATGGCTTGCAACTGGTCGTGATTGGGAGGCTGGCTGGTGGTGATGGGCAGCAACGCCGTCAGCGCCGCGTAAGCCTCGGCCAGGTGGCTCACCCGGCACCTGCGCTTGGCCGGCAGCGGTGAAATCCCCAGCGACTTCCAGGCCGCGTAAGGGTAGCTTTCCACCAGAATCTTCTGCGGCATCTCCTCGGGCTGCTCGCGCGTCGCCAGCCGCTGCCATCCCAGACGGCCCAGCGCGTCGTACAAAGCCAGGCAATATCCAACAAATCGTTCGTAAGTTCCAGGCAAAACTGTGCCTGGCAGACCCGTCTTTGCCGACGTATTCAGCTCCCGTTCCGATACCCGGCAAAACTCCTGTCCATTGTCCTCGGATTTCCAGGCTTGCGGCCCGTCCAGCATCAAGACCCCGGCGCCACGCTCCAGGCAGAGCGTGTTGAGCCGCAGCGCTAGTTCAACCACCGGCGGCGGGGTAGGGTCCTGCCAGCGGATGATTTCGCAGGCAATCTGAAGATCGTTGGGTGAACCTTTTTGCTCCAGCAGGACGACTCCCAAATCGGACCAACTACGGCAGGCGAGATCGACAGAAAGGACGGACATGGCGCTTACGCTACGCCCGGCCCGCGACTAGGGGCAAGAAGATGGCGGTAAATTCTCTCCTGCGATATACTGATTTGGTCCGCCTTGCGTCCAGGGTATCCCTGTTCCCAAAGTGGTTCTGAAATGGTTAGGGCGGATTCAGTAATGGATTGCCCGGCCGAAATCGAGAAAACAATGCCCAAATTGAAGACCCATACGGGCGCGGCCAAGCGCTTCTCCAAGACTGGCAGCGGCAAAATCAAGCGCCACCAGACCAAGATGCGCCACATCCTTACGTCCAAGCTTCCCAAGACGAAGCGCAAGCTCGGCAAGAGCTTGATCGTCTCGGATGCCGACCACGATAAGGTCGCCCGCATGATCCCGTACGCCTGATCCTTACTTTTGAGGATCGAATTAGTCTGAAAAGTGACCTTTCCCAGAATGGGTGAGAAAGCTGGGCTTAGCGCGAATGCGTTGCGCGGCCCCGGAAGAAGCTGAGAAGCTCCATTCCAGAAATTCAGGCAAGACAGAGCGAGTGAAGAGGTTCCCAAGCGCCATTTTCGAATGCGCGCCTCCTGCCTCCAGCCGCTACACCGAAACGCAAAAAGGAGCAAACACCATGCCTCGCGTAAAACGTGGCACAAAGCGGTCTGACCGCCGTAAAAAGATTCTCAAGCGCGCAAGCGGCTACTTTCTCACCAAATCCAAGCTCTATCAGGCAGCCCAGGAAGC
>Ga0302325_10003133_pt1 | contig 39367 bp, 33 predicted proteins | sample Palsa_T0_2_FD_201948 | JGI IMG/M metagenome (GOLD analysis project Ga0302325, IMG submission 201948) | Peat permafrost microbial communities from Stordalen Mire near Abisko, Sweden - Palsa_T0_2 | ecosystem: Environmental > Terrestrial > Soil > Palsa > Peat permafrost | place: Sweden: Abisko...
CGTTCAAGGTTTTCAAAGTGAAATCCCCGGCGGAGCTGGACTGGGCTTCCGTTGGCGCCACTCTGGTAGTTGAATCCACCGGCCTCTTCACCAAGGGCGAAGACGCCCGCAAGCACATCCGCGGCCCGGTGAAAAAAGTGATCATTTCGGCCCCGGCGACCGACCCCGATTTCACTGTGGTTCTCGGCGTCAACCAGCAGAAATATGACCCCGCCAAGCATCACGTGATCTCCAACGCTTCCTGCACTACCAATTGCCTGGCCCCGGTGGCCAAGGTCCTGCATGAAACGTTTGGCATCAATTGCGGCACCATGACCACGATTCACTCCTACACCAACGACCAGAAATTGCTCGATCTGCCCCACTCCGACCTCCGTCGCGCGCGGGCCGCTGGTCTGTCGATGATTCCATCGAGCACCGGCGCAGCGAAAGCGCTGCACCTGGTGATCCCCGAGTTGAAGGGCAAGCTGGATGGTTACGCGATGCGCGTGCCCACGCCGAATGTGAGCGTAGTCGATCTCACCATCTTCACCGAGAAGCCTGCAACCGTCGAAGCCGTCAACGGCGCGCTGCGCCAGGCCGCGGAGGGCCCGATGAAGGGAATTCTGGCGTACACCGAAGAGGAATTGGTTTCCGCCGACTTCAAAGGCAATCCCAACTCTTCGATTGTGGATTCGGGCTACACGCGCGTGGTCGGAACCAACTGCGTGAAGGTCTTGGCTTGGTACGACAACGAATGGGGCTATTCCTCGCGCTGCCGCGACCTGATCAAGTTTTTGTCCGAGCGCAACTAACGCAACAGGGAAGTGGGCGGCGTTCGCTTCAATGCGCCGCCCTTCGTTACTCCGGTAGACCGTCGCGCGCAAGCGCCCGGAATTTATCGCCGCGACCTGCACAAACATGAAAAAACTCTCAATTCGTGATTTGGACCTCTCGGGTAAGCGCGTCTTCTTTCGCGTGGATTTCAACGTGCCGATCGACGCCGGCAAAGTCACCGACGACACGCGCATCCGCGAAACCCTCCCCACCCTGCGTTACGCCATCGAGCGCGGCGCTCGCCTGATCCTCGCTGCTCACTTAGGACGTCCAAAAGGGAAGCCGGATCCGCGCTACACCTTGAAGCCCGTGGCCGCTCATCTGCAACAAATGCTCGGGACCCCGGTAGCCTTCGCCGCCGATTGCGTGGGTTCGGAAGCAGAGGCGCAGAGCAAGGCGCTAAGCAACGGCGGCGTGCTGCTGCTCGAAAACGTCCGCTACCATGCCGAAGAGGAAGCCAACGATCCCGAATTTTCCCGCAAGCTTGCCGCACTCTGCGACCAGCTTTTTGTATGCGACGCCTTCGGCTCCGCGCATCGTGCCCATGCATCCGTGGTAGGCATCACCAAATTCGTGCGCCAGTCCGCCGCCGGTTTGCTGATGGAAAAAGAACTCGAATATCTCGGCCGCGCGATTTCCAATCCCGAGCACCCCTTCGTCTCCGTGCTCGGCGGCGCGAAAGTTTCCGACAAAATTGAAGTGGTCCAGAATCTAATGAAAATCGCCGATTCCATGCTGATCGGCGGCGCTATGGCTTACACCTTTTTAAAGAGTCAGGGCCTGCCGATAGGGAAGTCCCTGGTCGAAAACGACAAGCTGGATCTTGCGCGGGAGATTCTCGATCAAGCGAAAGCCCGCCAGTTCCGCATTCTTCTCCCCGACGATCATTTGCTGGCCCGCTCGTTCGACGATGCCTCCGCCCCTATCCTCACTGACATCAAAGACACCCCCGCCGACCGCATGGGTTTTGACGTCGGCCCGAAAACCATCGCCAAGTTCCGTGCGGAAATCGCCAAAGCCAAAACCATCGTCTGGAACGGCCCTTTGGGAATTTTCGAAAAGCCCGGCTACGCTCAAGGCACTCTGGAAATCGCCCGTGCGGTGGCCGCGGCCACCCAAGCTGGAGCCACTTCCATCGTCGGCGGCGGGGATTCGGTGGCCGCCGTCGAACAGGCCGGTGTCGCCAACCAGATTTCCCATATTTCCACCGGTGGCGGAGCCTCACTCGAGTTCCTGGCCGGGGAAAAGCTCCCAGGCGTGGAAGCCTTGAACGACAAGCACGAATAATTACATGGAGAATGGAATGCGCCGTCCGGTAATCGCGGGTAATTGGAAGATGTACAAGACCCAGAAGGAAGCAGCGGATTTCATGCGCAATTTCGCACCGCTGGTCGCTGCCTCCACTCATTGCGAAATCATCCTGGCCCCGCCGTTTACCGCAATAGCCGCGGTTGTCAATGCAGCCGCCGGGTCGGCTATCTCCGTCGCCGGCCAGGACGGCTACTGGGCCGCCGAGGGCGCCTTTACCGGCGAAGTCTCGATGAAGATGCTGGTGGATGCCGGCTGTAAAGCGGTGATTCTCGGGCATTCCGAGCGCCGGCAGTTTTTCGGCGACACCGACGAAACCGTGAACCGCAAAACCAAGGCCGCCCTGGAAGCTGGCCTCACCCCAATCGTCTGCGTCGGCGAGTCCCTGGCGGAGCGCGAGTCCAATCGCACCGAGGAAGTGCTGCAATGTCAATGCGAAGGCAGTCTCACGGCGTTGACCGCTTCGGAATTCTCGCGTATTCTCGTTGCGTATGAGCCGGTGTGGGCTATCGGTACCGGCCGCACCGCAACGCCGGAAATGGCTGCAGCGGCGCATAAGCACATTCGGGCGCGCGTGGCGGCGCAGTTCACACCCGAGCGGGCCTCCGCACTTCGCATCCTCTACGGAGGCAGCGTCAAGCCCGACAATATAAAGGGATTGATGGCGCAAGTGGAAATCGACGGCGCGCTCGTAGGCGGAGCGAGTCTGGATCCGCAGTCGTTTGCGTCTATCGTGAATTTCTAGAGGCTCAAGCAGCCTCGCAGCACCAAAATCTTGCGGTCGCGAAGTACGTGGGAGAACGGAATGCCTTTAGAAGCAAAATGGGCGATTTCGCTGGCGGTTGGAGGGTTGCTGGTTGCCCTGGGATGGAGATACACGCCAGTACTGGTCACCGTGCACATCATCGTCTGCCTCGTGCTGATCCTGGTAATCATGCTGCAGAGCGGATCGGCCGCAGATTTGGCCGGTGCGTTCGGTGGCGCGGGCAGCCAAACCGCTTTCGGGCCGCGCGGCGCCGCCACCCTGCTCTCCAAAGCCACCACCTGGTGCGCCATTATGTTCATGGTCACCTCGTTCACCCTGTCGGTGAAGCGTTCGCCGGAAGACGCCGATGTCACCGGCGGATCCAGCTCGGTCTTGGAACAAACCCAGAAGTCAGCTCCGGCAAAAACCAACACCGCTCCGCCCAAGCCAGTGGTTCCGCCCGCTGGCCAAAGTAGCGCGCCCGTGAACGTTCCGGTGCAGGCTCCACCGCCCGCCAACGCTCCCGCTCCGGCCCCGGCGCAGAAGCCTCCTCAGAAATAACGGCATCTGTTACAATTCAATTCGAAATCCTCCTCGCCGTAAATGCGGAAGTGGCGGAATTGGCAGACGCACCATCTTGAGGGGGTGGCGCCGCGAGGCGTGGGGGTTCGAGTCCCCCCTTCCGCACCATACTTGATTCCAAACGACTAAGGGCGCGAGTACGGCGCGGATACGATTATCCGACTTTCCCGACTTCTTTTGCCGCCCCCGGTACAAAGCCTGAATGGAGGCAATGCCGATGACGTTTGTCCGACTCGGTTTTAATTCATAGGCTTCTCCGGCCCTGGCTGGCGGGGGTCAAGACCTTCTGGCCCCCGGTCCTATTCCCCCGGGGATCGTCACAACGAACAACCGCCGGATTCGGGGATAAAATGCCCCTGTGAATTGTTCTCTCTGTAATAAACCGCTTTTCCGAAAAGACATTGAAATGTGGACTTCGTTTCCCTGTCTACACTGTCACAAACTGCTTCGGGTTCACGGGAACTATGCAGTACGAGGGCTTGGTGTGGCGTTCGTTGCGGTGATCATAATCGACCTTTACACCAAGGGTACGACCAATTGGTTCGGTCACCATCCGCGCTCTCTCGGCGCTATCGCCATCGCCGTTGGAGCCGTAGCGCTAATTGACGAATACAAGCGGCGCCGATACCCGGAGTTGGAACCCGCCGCCACGGGATCTCTTATCGCGCCCCACTAATTCCCCCGAAAGCCCCGGCCCCAACAGAAACGCATAGCGCAACACCCTCGCGTTTAGGGCGGAAGGGACTTCGTCGCACCTGGTGGGATATCACTCATTCGAGGCGCCTGGTACCTATCGAAAGGTTTAGCCGTGTAGGTGGCGCGTCCAGAAGCGTTCAGGAATGTCGGTACGGGTTAGACTAACTTAGCTGTCTTCCGAACGACGACGCGGTACGGATAATGGCGAGGGCGGGAAAGAACAAGGCGGATAAGAAAGAGGGGCGATTGGGAAGAATCACAAGCGCCCCTCACTTCTAGATCAATTCGTTGAATACCTCAGGGATCACCTCCTTCTCGACAGGAGTGTCGATGACATCGTTTTCTTTTTACCATGGTCAATCCCGCGATGTCTAGAGGCCTGCAAATCTCTTTCTTGACCATTAGGTACCAGCATCCCTCCAGGTTTCGAGCGCCTCTTCGACATTCAACAAAAACCGAGTCCGTGTTTCTCATTTTGTCCGAGCTTGTCTCACACTCCGTTTTTCACCGTGTTAGACTCTCGTTGTGCCCAAGGATGATTCTCGCGAACGGCGTCGTCGGCGTCTGCTCGTTCTCGCCCTGTTGGCTCTGTGCGCCTTGGTCCTGTCCTACTCCATCGTCGCCCAGCGCCGGGCCCAGTCCGATCTGCGTGCCAATAACGATGTGGAGCAGCCCATTGCGGCGCAGATGCGCACTCTGCGCAGTCTGGCTCCGGATGTGCGTGCGCTGAAGACCAAACAGTTGGCCTTGCAGATTCGGCATCTCCCGGTCAGCATGAACAAAGTCCCTCTCGCTAACAGCCTGGCCAGTCTTTCCACCGAAGGCGACCTGGGCCACGACACCCTGCAGGAGGTCGCCAGCACGCTCGCTGAGTCTCTCCTCCAGCAACCGCAGCCCGCCACCTTCAACGGGCCCGGCCCGGCATACATCGAATTAGCGCAATTGGTTCGCTACGAGCACGTCCGCGTCACTTTGGACGATCCGCAATTCTCCGCAGCGTTGTCCCGCCTCGCCTCCGATGACGCCAGCCGCCAGAAAGCCGATTTCACGCTTACCGATCTTCAGGGAAAGACGTGGACTCTATCGGAACTGCACGGAAAAGTGGCATTGGTGAACTTTTGGGCCACTTGGTGCCCGCCTTGCCGCAGCGAAATGCCGGATCTGGGCGCGCTGTACCAGCGCTTCAAGAGCCAGGGGCTGGTCGTTTTGGCCATCTCCGACGAAGACGCGGTCACCGTGAAACCATTCGTCGAACATTTCAAGATCGCTTTCCCAGTCCTGCTCGATTCCGGCGATAAAGTGAACGAGCGATTCAAAATCGCCGGAATACCCAAGACGTTCATCTACGGCCGCGACGGAACGCTCGTGGCGCAGGCCATCGACATGCGCACCTCCAGTCAGTTCGAAGCCATGCTGGCCCAAGCCGGCCTTCACTAAAAGCATTCCGCGCATTCCTGGCGCCGTCGTCAGCGGTCCTTGACGGTGCGTAGTCCGTTGCTTTACACTTTGCATTATGAGGCTGCGAAACATCGCTCACAGGGGCCTCCGCCGGCTGCACGGCCAGGACAGTACCAAGGGTATCCCGGCGCGCGCGGCTGACAAGCTTTCATCATGCTCGGCTTTCTTCAGGCTATGGCGGATCCCGATGAACTTCGCTCCGTCCCAGGGTGGGAAGCGCACCGGTTGACCGGCAATCGCAAAGATGCTTGGAGCCTTTCGGTAACTAGGAATTGGAGGCTCACTTTTCGGATCGACGCCCGCGAAAAAGAAATCTGCGACCTGGATTTTGAGGACTACCGCTGAAGGGAGAAATCACCATGCCAATACTGAACCCGCCCCACCCCGGCAAGTTTATTAAGACCGAAATCATCCAGCCCCTCGGTCTCTCGGTCACCGACGCAGCGGCAACTCTGGGCGTATCCCGCCCGGCGCTCTCCACCCTCCTGAATGCCCGGTCGGCTCTTTCTGGCGACATGGCTTTGCGCATCGAAAAGGCCTTCGGCGTTAAGATGGAAACCCTGATGCGGATGCAGAGCGCCTACGACATCACCCGCACCCGCAAGCGCGAGCGTTCCATCCGCGTGTCCCGCTACATCGCCGCTACCCCTTGACCCTTACAGGACGCCCGGTGGGCCCGCCTTGCTCGGCCCTTCGCTAGGCGGTTAGAAAGCGATACGGTTGAGGCCCTCGGAGCGGAACGCCCATGCCGGCATCGTCCAACATTCGGACCACTCTGGCGTGCCACTCCCGCCGCTGGGGGCAAATTCTCACCTCGCAAAGCGCTTTGAAATTTCGCTAAAATCCAGACCCGCATTAGCGTAATCTACCTGCGAGCCGGACGATCGGACCACCCGGCGAACCATCTGGGCAACTTGGAGAACCACATGACCGGGAAAGATTTCATCGTCCCCTCGAAAAAACTACCGCCGAACCAGTCGGGCGAGCTCTTGCATCTCTCCCGCGAGGAAGCCGCCTGGCAGTGGATGAGTTTTTTTGTGCGGCGCCTGGCGCCCGGCGAAATCTACCGCGCATCCCTCCCGGCCGAGGAGGCTGTGTTCGTGATTCTCGGTGGCCGTTGCCGGGCCAACTGGGGTGATGGCGATCGCCAGATCGGGCGGCGCGAGAACGTTTTTGCCGGCCTGCCCTATTCGCTCTACCTGCCCGCGACGAATACCGTCACGTTCCAGGCCGAAACTGTTTGCGAGATTGCCGAATGCCGCGTCCCTTCCACCGCAAAGCTGCAGCCCAGGCTGATCACACCCTCCGACGTCCAAACGAACATCCGCGGTGGCGGCAATGCCTCGCGCCAGATTGTCGAGGTCATCGCGCCGGATTTTCCCGCCGACAAGCTGGTTGTCTTCGAGGTCTACACCCCGGGCGGGAACTGGTCGAGCTTCCCTCCCCACAAACACGACGTCCACAATCCTCCGCAGGAAGTGGACTTGGACGAGATTTACTATTACCGGATTGCCCAGCCCGACGGGTTTGCCCTCCAGCAGCTCTACACCCATGACCGCTCGCGGGATATCACCGTGCGCGCACACGACGGTGATACCGTGCTGGTTCGCGACGGCTATCACCCGGTGGTCGCCGGACCCGGCTACGATGTGTATTATTTAAACTTCCTGGCGGGCACGTCTCGAACCATGTCGGTCACCGAGGACGCCAGGCACGTCTGGCTGAAATCGACCTGGAATGCCACCGATCCCCGGTTGCCGCTGGTCCGGGAATAGGCGCCGCCGCCGTCGCAGCCGCGCCGCAACCATTGCAGCGCGCCCTCTTTCGATAAGAGGATTCATACCAACACCCTCACAAAGGAGGGCCAAGCCATGATTCGACGTTTGACGATGGCACAGGCCATTGTCGCTTTCTTAAAAAACCAATTCTCACTCCGCGACGGAATCCGCTCGCGCATTTTCGAGGGCTGCTTCGGAATTTTTGGCCACGGCAACGTCGCCGGGATGGGCCAGGCGCTCGAGCAGGATTCCGGCTTGCGCTATTACCTGGCTCGCAACGAACAGGCTATGGTCCACACCGCCACCGCCTTCGCCAAGATGGCCAACCGCATGCGCGTGATGGCCTGCACCACCTCGGTCGGCCCCGGCGCCAGCAACATGATCACCGGCGCGGCCACCGCTACCATCAACCGCCTCCCCGTCTTGCTCCTTCCCGGTGATATTTTCGCCCGGCGCAACGTCGCGCCGGTCTTGCAACAGCTCGAAAGCTCCAGCACCCAGGATATTTCGGTGAACGACTGCTTTCGCCCCGCTTGCCGCTACTGGGACCGCATCGAGCGCCCCGAACAAATTTTGACGTCGCTGCCGGAGGCCGTGCGCGTGTTGATGTCCCCGGCGGAAACCGGCGCGGTCGTTCTGGCTCTTCCCCAGGACGTGCAGGCCGAAGCATTCGATTACCCGGCGGAATTTTTCGCGGAGCGCGTGTGGACCATTCCCCGCGCCCGCTGCGATCGGGATCTCTTGACCCAAGCCGCGGAATGGATTCGCGCAGCGCGGCGTCCTCTGATCATCGCCGGAGGCGGAGTCATTTATTCCGACGCCACCGAAGCCCTCGCCCAGTTCGCCGAGCAGACCGGTATTCCGGTCGGAGAAACCCAAGCGGGGAAGGGCTCGCTGCGATTTGACCATCCTCAATGCCTCGGCGCGATTGGCGTCACCGGCACTCCCGGAGCCAACATCGTTGCCCGCGAAGCCGATCTGGTCATCGGCATCGGAACCCGCTACTCGGATTTCACCAGCGCTTCCAATACCGCGTTTCAGAATCCCGCACTGCGCTTCGTCAATATCAACGTGACCGAGTTCGACGCTTACAAACGCGCCGCCCTGCCCCTGGTCGGAGACGCCCGGACCGTTCTTGCCGAGCTGGCCGGCGCCGTGGAGAATTATCACGTCGAAAGCGGCTACGCTGCCGCCACCGAAACCCATCGCGAACGCTGGGAAGCGGAAGTGGACAGAATCTATGCCCAACGCCACGGCCCCCCGCTGAGTCAGGGCGAAGTGATCGGCGTGGTCAACGAGGTCTCACGTGATCGCGACGTAGTGGTGTGCGCGGCAGGCAGTCTGCCCGGCGACCTCCACAAATTGTGGCGCACCCGCGACCCCAAGGGCTACCACATGGAGTACGGCAACTCTTGCATGGGCTATGAAATTGCCGGAGGCTTGGGAGTAAAAATGGCCGCCCCGGATCGCGACGTCTACGTAATGGTCGGCGATGGCTCGTATCTGATGATGGCCCAGGAAATCGTCACCGCCCTTCAGGAAGGCTACAAAATCAACATCATCCTGATCGACAACCACGGATTTTCAAGCATTGGCGGCCTGAGCCGCTCCTTGGGAAATCGCGGCATGGGCACCGACTACAAATATCGCAGCAACGGGAAGCTAGACGGCAAGACAATCCCGGTGGATTTCGCCGCCAACGCCGCGAGCCTGGGCGCCCACACCGTTCGCGCCCGCACCCACGACGAATTCGTCAAAGCCCTAACGGAATGCCGCGACAATCCGCTCACCTCGGTAGTAGTAGTCGAAACCGCCATAGATAGCCGCGTCCCAGGCTACGAAAGTTGGTGGGACGTACCAGTAGCGGAAGTGTCCGAAGTAGAAAGCGTCCAGAGGGCCCGCAAAGAATACGAGAAAACCCGTCAAAAAGAGCGCAACTTCTTCTAGCGCTTTTGATTTTGCTTGCAGGGTCTTGAACTACAGTTCGCCGCTCCATATTTTCCGGGTTCGGAATCACAGTTCGACGCTCTATGTTTTCCGGGTTCGGAATTACAGTTCGACGCTCTATGTTTTCCGGGTTGTAATTACGGTTCAACGCTTTTATTTTTTTCGGGTTTGTAATTACGGTTCGACGCCTTTATCTTTTCCGGGTTTGGAATTGCGGTTCGACGCGTTTATCTTTTCCGGGTGCCCCACTCTTCCCGGTGTTTGGGAAGGGTGGTCGTCTCGATGATCGAGTGTGGCGGCCAAGTCCCACAATTCAATTTCAAGTGTTGTGACTTCCCATAACAACAAAAGGCGCGGCAAACATCGCCGCGCCCCGCATTCCCAGTCTTCTAAATCTGAATTTGGTGTTGCCGTTCTGCGCCGCGTGCTAACGCCTAGTCGTAATACTCCTGCCCCAGATGCGTAATCAGCGTCTCCCCCATCATCCACCGCAGCGTATTCTTCAGCTTCATCAGCTGAATAAACAAATCGTGCTCCGGATAAAGTTTAGGCGCGCACATCGGTGACTTGAAATAAAAACTAAGCCACTCCTGAATTCCATGCATCCCGGCCCGATGCGCGAGATCCAAAAACAGTACCAAATCCAGCACGATCGGAGCCGCCAGTATCGAATCGCGGCACAGAAAATCCACTTTGATCTGCATCTTGTAGCCCAACCATCCAAAAATGTCGATGTTGTCCCAGCCTTCTTTATTGTCTCCCCGCGGCGGATAGTAGTTGATGCGCACTTTGTGGTGAATCTTGCCGTATAAGTTCGGATACAAGTGCGGCTGCAAAATATATTCCAGCGCGCCCAGCTTCGATTCTTCCTTGGTCTTGAACGAGCCTGGATCCTCCAGCACCTCTCCGTCGCGGTTGCCTAGAATGTTGGTCGAGAACCACCCCTCCAGCCCCAGCATCCGCGCTTTGAACCCGGGCGCCAGGATCGTCTTCATCATCGTTTGCCCGGTCTTAAAATCCTTCCCGCAGATCGGCACCCCGTGTTCCACCGCCAATTTCTGGATCGCCGGAATATCCACGGTCAGGTTCGGTGCGCCGTTCCCGAACGGAAACCCGCTGGTGATTGCCGCCCAGGCGTACAGCATCGAAGGAGCGATCGCCGGATGACTGTTCTTCATCCCTTCGACGAATTTCTCCGGTGTGCTGTGCACGTCTTCGGGCTGCAGAAACACTTCCGTCGAGCCGCACCACAACACCACCACTCGCGCCAGCTTGTGCTTCTTCTTGAATTTGGCGATGTCGTCCTTGATCTGCAGCGCCAGATCGTATTTCGTTTTGCCCTTCTTCACGTACAGGCTATCCAGCAGCCGCACGTACTCGCGGTCAAACGCCGCTGTCATCGGTCGAATCTTCGACATAAATCCCTTCACCATCTCCAGGTGATGTGGCTCCAGCACTCCCGCGCGCTTAGCCGCCTCGTAGGAATTCTCGGGAAACAGATCCCACCCTCCAAACACCAGATCGTCCAGCGCGGCAAGCTTCACGAATTCGCGGATCAGTGGTGATCGATTCTCAGTGCGCTTGCCCAATCGGATCGTGCCCAATTGGGTCAGCGACCCAACCGGCACCGACTTTCCCTTGCGCACCAGTTCCACTCCCGCCATGAAGGTGGTCGAAACGGCGCCCATTCCCGGCATCAGAACGCCCAGTTTCCCTTTTGGCGGAGCTATCTTTGCAGGTCGTTGCATTCATTATCCTCGGCTGTTGGAATTACACTTTCGGCAGGAACGCGCATTGAGGCGCACGGCTTGCCCGCATACAGAGCAGCCATATTGCTCGATTCACTTTGGATTTGCAAACCGAAGTCGGTAAGCGGGCGCCCGCGGCGGTTGAGCGGGCGCTTGGTGCGGTTAATCGGTCGCAACGCCCTCTCGATTTGCGCCCGGTCTTCGCACCGGACAAACGCATCCGCCGTTTCGCATTTCGTACCGCATCAGCACAATCCCGGATTCAAAGATTTTATGAAACCATCTTGAATTTCCCTTCGGCTTCTATATGATGAGTTCGCTTGTCAGGGTTCACGGACCAATCGCCCGCGCCAAAAAAGTCCAGGATGGGAGCGCGAATGAACAGAGCTGCAAAAGGATCTGCGGTGACCCCGGCGATCCTCTCACTTCTGCTGGTTCTCCTCGTGGTGATCACGGCATACGTTTTCGCTTCGGGAAATTTCAAAGCTCCGCCGCCAATCACCGAGATCGGCAAGCAAGTGGACCATCAGTACGCCCTCACTCTCGTCGTCACCAGCATCGTCTTTATTCTTTCTCAGCTCGGCCTGGCTTGGGTCATCTTTCGTTATCGCGACCGCGGGCAGAAAGCCGAATACAACCACGGAAACACCAAATTTGAAGCGGTCTGGACCACCGCCACCATCGTCCTCTTCGTGGGACTGGGCCTGATGGCCCATCACGCCTGGGCGGTCACCCACCTGCAGGCCGCCGGCTCCGACGCCCTGCAAATCGAAGTCACCGCCAACCAGTTCGTCTTCAATTTCCGGTACGCCGGCCCCGATGGCAAATTTGGACGCTTGGATCCCAAGCAAGTCAGCGCCTCTTCCGGCAATCCCGTGGGCCTCGATTCGGCGGATCCCAACGCCAAGGACGACATCGTCGTTCCCACCCTCACCATTCCCGTGAACCGCGAAATCGAACTCTTGATTCGCTCGCAAGACGTCATCCACAATTTCTACGTTCGCGAGCTTCGCTTGCAGCAAGACGCTGTGCCCGGCATGGTGATCCCGATTCACTTCACCGCCACGCAGGTCGGTCGCTACGACATTTTGTGCACCCAGCTCTGCGGCTTGGGTCATTACAAAATGCATAGCTTCCTCGACGTTGTTTCTGAACAGGACTATCAGGCTTTCCTTAAACAGCAGGCCTCTCAGTAACGTGTCTCGGAACTTAGGAGCCCACGAATGAGTTCTCACGCGCACTCGGCGGTGCACGTACCGCCAGCGCCCACCGGTTTTTGGCGTAAATACATTTTCAGCATCGACCACAAGGTGATCGGCATCCAGTATTACCTCCTGGCCTTGCTCTCGGTCACCGTGGGAATTCTTCTTTCCGTGCTCATGCGCTTTCACCTCGTCTGGCCCACCGCCCACATTCCGCTGATTCCCGGCGGCATGATGACTCCTGAGCAGTACCTCTCTCTCCTCACCATGCACGGAACCATCATGGTTTTCTTCGTCCTCACCACCGCTCCGCAGAGCGGCTTCGGCAACTATTTTCTGCCCATTCAGATCGGCGCGCCGGATATGGCTTTTCCGGTGATCAACATGATGTCCTTCTGGGTCACCTTCGTGGCCCTTTGCTTCATGCTCGCCGCCTTCTTCGTCCCCGGAGGCGCCCCGCTCAGCGGATGGACCACCTACACCCCCTTGAGCGGTTTGGGCGAAATCACCGGACCCGGCGAAGGCTGGGGCCAGACCATGTGGCTCGTCAGCATCGTTCTTTTCTGCTTCGCTTCGCTCATGGGCGCGCTCAACTTCATCGCCACTACCATCGATCTTCGCGCTCCCGGCATGACCCTGATGCGCATGCCCCTCACCGTGTGGGCCTGGTTTGTCACCGCCGTCCTCGGATTGCTGGCCTTCGGCGTCCTCCTCGCCGGTGGATTGCTTTTGATTCTCGACCGCTCCGCCGGCACCAGTTTTTTCCTTCCCGCCGGTCTGATTGTCAACGACGCGGTGCAGAATCACGCAGGCGGCTCGCCCCTGCTCTGGCAGCACCTTTTCTGGTTTTTCGGCCACCCTGAGGTGTACATCGCGATTCTCCCGGGCATGGGCGTCGCTTCCCACGTTCTTTCCACCTTCGCGCGCAAGCCGGTCTTCGGCTATCGCGCCATGGCCTACGCCATGTGCGCCATCGGCTTCCTGGGCTTCATGGTCTGGGGCCATCACATGTTCGTCAGCGGCATGAACCCATTCTCCGGTTTCGCCTTCTCCGTCCTCACCATGTCCATCGGCGTGCCCTCGGCCATCAAGACTTTCAATTGGCTCGGCACTCTCTGGGGCGGCAAGATTCAGTTTAAGTCCCCCATGCTTTTCGCCATCGGATTCGTCTCCCTCTTCGTTTCCGGCGGTCTTTCCGGGCTGTTCCTGGCCCAGCCCGCCATCGACCAATATCTCCACGCCACCTACTACGTGGTCGCGCACTTCCATTTGGTCATGGGCGTCGCCGCGATTTTTGGCATTTTCGCCGCCACCTACTTCTGGTTTCCCAAAATGTTTGGCCGCATGATGAACGAATCGCTGGCCAAGTGGCATTTCTGGTTCACCTTTGTCGGCACCTATTGCATCTTCATGCCGATGCACTTCGTTGGCATCGCCGGCGGAATTCGCCGCTACTCCGAGCCCAGTGCCGCGCAGTACCTGATGAATCTACAGGGCGTGCACTATTTCATGAGCATCGCTGCATTTGTCACCGCCGCCGCTCAGCTTTTCTTCTTTGTCAATTTCTTCTGGAGCCTGAAGAAGGGCCCCATCGCGTCCAAGAATCCGTGGGACGCCACCACCCTGGAATGGATTACCGATTCGCCGCCCGCGCACGACAATTTCGGCGGCAATTATCCCAGCGTCTATCGCGGGCCATACGAGTTCAGCGTCCCGGGCGCCGCACAGGACTTCATCCCGCAAGACGTAAAGCCGGACGCAGTGCAAAGGTAGTCAGGGAGCGTTATGCCGGGAGCTGTTGCTACCGAAACGATTGTCACCATTGAGGTCGGCGGACCCCGCGGTCCGGCCAGCACTCCTCCGCGTCGCGGCGGCGGCGATCCCGGTCGCGGAGCCCACGAAGTTCCCCAGCGCGCCTACGTCACCGGCATGACCATCGCCCTCGCGGGTATCTTGATGTTCTTCATGGCCCTCGCCAGCGCCTTGATCGTCCGCAAGGGCATGGCCAACGACTGGCAAAATTTCACCGCGCCCAGGATCCTGTATCTCAATACCCTCGTCCTGCTGGCCAGCAGCTTCACCCTGGTTCGTTCGCGCCGCAATCTGGCTCACGGCAATCTCGATTCCTTCCGCCACTGGTGGAACGTCACCACCGTACTCGGCATTTTTTTCCTGGCCGGCCAGGTGATCGCCTGGCGACAGTTGGCCCACGCCGGCGTTTACCTCGGCACCAGTCCGAACAGCAGCTTCTTCTACGTTTTTACCGCCGCGCACGGCGTGCATTTGCTTTGCGGTGTCCTGGCCTTAATCAGCGTGGCCCTGCGCCCCACGCATCGCATGACCCGCGGGACCGCCACCGAAGTGATCTCGATGTATTGGCACTTCATGGACGCTCTGTGGGTTTTCATTTTTCTACTTCTATTCCTGGGACGGTGAACTGTGAGTCATATGGAAGCCGAAGGAATTGTCCAGTCCAATTGGTCGGGCGGCACTTCTCCCTTCGCGATGAATTCCAAGAAGTTGGGGATGTGGCTGTTCATCATTTCAGACTCCCTCACCTTCTCCGCTCTGCTGATCGCTTACGCCTGGCTGCGCCTCGCTACTCCTAACTGGCCGCGCCCCTTTGAAATCTATCCGGCGATCGCCTTTTCTTCGCTCATGACCTTTGCCCTGCTCACCAGCAGCTTGACCATGGTCCTCGGCGTCGCCGCCGCCAACCGCGGCGACCGCAAGAAAGCCGTCCGCTACATTTTGCTCACTATGTTAGGCGGCATCGTTTTCGTCGTCCTCCACGCCACCGAGTGGTACAAGCTCATCGTCGTCGAACACGTCACCCCGTGGTCCAACCCCTGGGGCACCCCGCTCTTTGGCGGCACCCTCTTCGGGCTCACCGGCTTGCACATGCTCCACGTCACCATCGGCGTCATCTACCTCGGCGTGGTCGCTGTCGGTTTCAGTAAGGAAAACTATCAAGCCGACGACGTCGAGGTAAGTGGTTTGTACTGGCACTTCGTGGACCTGGTTTGGATGTTCATTTTCCCAATGCTTTATCTAATGTCGGTAAATCCGAATTAACGCCGGCCACACAAAAGCCAATCTCGGCGAGCGCGCCAGGAGAAAACGATGAGCGCACATGACATCGCGATCGAGCCCCATCATGGCGGCACCACCAAGCTCTTCGCCATGGTCTGGGTGTATTTGCTGGTGCTCACCGGCATCGAGATATTCCTGGCCTACGAGCGTCTGGCCGTAGTCTTGATGCTGGTAATTCTGATCGGCCTGTCCCTGGTCAAGTCCGCTCTGATCGTTGCCTACTTCATGCACCTGCGCTTTGAACGCCTGGGCGTATTCTTGCTGCTGATCCCCGCCATGGTCTTCTGCATCTGCATGATGCTGATCTGGATGTTCCCAGACAGCCTCCGCCTGATGGAATTGCGCCCTCACTAGGCGGGCCAGATCTGAAAGCCGGGCAGGCACTCATGGAATTTGAAAAGATCGTCAGCGTGGGCAGGGTGTACAATTCGAGAATGAACGTGACGTTGAACTCGTGCCTGAAAATCGCCGCGAAGCAGGCTGCCGTGCTAGCAGCGATAGCCGCCTCAGCCCTAACCGCCGCAGCCCAGGGCTGCGCGATGTGCTACCAAAACGCCGCCGCCTCCGGCTCTCAGGGGATCACCGCTCTCCGCCACGGCGTCTATTTCCTGATCTTCCCCACCCTGGCCATCTTCATCGGCTTCTTCACCCTGCTCTACCGCCGCCGCAACGCCACCCGCACCGAATCCCACCGCGCAGCCTAATCCCTCTCAGCCGCCGCTTCCCAACTCGTTAGAAGCGCCGCCATTCGTGGCAGAAAAACCTCCACTCGCAAAAATATCCACGACAAAAAGTCACTCCAGGCGCGTCACCTGTACAGATTTTGCCTTAAGAAGTGGAAGGTGGGTGCCCCTTGTGGGGTTCTTGACTTACGTCTCCACGGTTCTACGCCCTTGTCTTTTTCAGGTGCCCACTCTTCCTGGTTTGTAGGAAGGGGGGTATTTCGATTTTGCCGTAGCCGTGGAAGGTGGGTGGCGCACCCTTCGCCGTCAAGGGTGCGGATTTTGTCCGACCACAATCTCCGTTCCCCCACAAGCGCCCATATTGCCGCTGCGTCGTTCTTGCCGTTCCCTTCGCCTTAGCCTTTGGCTCCCTAGCCCCGCCACTCGTGTCGGAAAACACTCCCACCTAAAAATCTCCGCACCAAAAATCCAACCACCGTCACCGCCCCAACACGGTCCGTAGCCGCGCCACTCGTGTCGGAAAACACTCCCACCTCAAAATCTCCCACACCAAAAATCCAACCACCGTCACCATCCCAACACGGTCCGTAGCCCCGACACTCGTGTCGGAAAACACTCCCACCTAAAAATCCCCGAAACCAAAAATACCCCGCCACTGCCAACCAAAACCAGTTCGTGGCCCCGACACTCGTGTCGGCCAAACCTCAAACTACAGCGCGCCCTCACCCACCAATGCCATCACAGTTCTAAGTCAGCAGGTGTTGTGGCACAGCCAATCTGGCTGTGGAAGCTGGACAGCTACACAGTTCAATCCCCACAAATATTCTCCCCAAGAATACGAGCACAAATGTAATCCGAAGGGGAATCACTAAGAAGGGAACTGACCACCAACGAGGATTCACCACATACCGCAGAAAAATCTACCGCAACCGCCCCGGCGGATCCGCATCCTCCGGCATCCCCGCCACATGCTTGGAATCCTCGTGCGTAGGATATTTGCTAGGCACCGGCTGCGGAATCCCAATCCCGCGGTTCAGCTCCAAATGCTCCTTGGAGCACTTAGGGCAATAGCCCTTCCCCGTCTCATCGTCACGAATGCTAGCCAGTTCGTAACAAGCGCAAAGGCACTCGCAGTACCCAATCGTAGTCGCCGTCTTAATAGGAACCAGGGCCATTAGAACAATCCTCCGCAGCGCATTATCTTACCCGCCCGCCGTAATATCTCCAACCAGGAAGCGCCGCACAGCCCCCCGGCCGCTCACTCGTCGCGGAGCGCGGCCATCGGGTCGAGCAGCGCCGCCCGTCGCGCCGGAATGTAGCACGCCACCAGCGAAACCGCCGCCAGCAACGCCGGCGCGCCCAATAGCACCACCGGGTCGACGCTATCCACACGGTATAGCAGGCTCGACAGTAATTTCCCGGCCGCCAGCGAAAACACCAGCCCAACCGCAGCGCCAATTCCAAACAGCGTCATCCCTTCGCGCAGCATCATCCGCAGCGCGTCGGACGCGCACGCGCCCAGCGCCATCCGGATCCCGATTTCGCGCGTCCGCATCGCTACCGTGTAAGCTCTCACCCCGTATAAACCAATAGCCGCCAGCAGCAGCGCCACCCCTCCAAAGATTACGAACATTCGCGCACCCATGCGCACCACCCATAGGTCGAAACTGCTGTCCATATGCGTGCGCATTGATTTGAGCGCGAGCACCGGAAGGTGTGGATCCGCCGCGCGGATTTCGCTTCGCACCGCACCCAGCAGCCGGGCCTCGGCCTGCGGGTCTTGCGTAGACGTCCTCAAATCGATGTTCGTGTCCGCCTGGTAAGCCTGCCCAGACGAAACATAAACGTGCGGCGGCCACCGCGTTCCGATGACGCGCTCCTGCACGTTGGCCACTACGCCCACAACTTCCGCGTCGACAGCAGCTTCGTTGCCGCCGCCGGATGCCAACCGAACACTCTTGCCAACCGCCTCTCCGCCGGGCCACAGATGCTCCGCCGCATCCTCATCGAGGATGGCCACGGAGTGAGCGCTCCTCCCGTCCTGCGCTGAGAACCCGCGCCCGCGCAGCAATGGAATTCCCATCGTCTGGAAGTATTCGCCGCCGACCACATTGTACTGGCACACCACTTCGTGGCTGGCGCTTGCCGAACCGGCCCCCGCCGGCGGCGCATCGCTCGATCGTTGAACGGTTCTATCGAGCGTCAACATTCCGAACGGCACCGTCGCGGCGAGGCTGACCGACTCGATCCCGGGAATCGCCTGCAGACGCTCGACCACCGCGCGGTAGGTTTCGCGGCCGCGTGTTTCATCGTAGCCCGCCAGGCTCGCATCCACTTCCGCCAGGATTTCGCCCGATACGCGAAACCCGGGCTCGACGTGCGCCGCCTGGATGGAACTCCGGATGAACAGTCCGGCGGCGCTGAGCAGCATCAACGAAAGAGAAATCTGGCCCATCACCAACAGATTCCGCCGTGAAAACGCGCCGCGGCGTCCATTCGTCCGCAACTCCGCGCGATCGGCGACCTTCAGGCCGGCGTATAAGTTCCATCCGGAGAGGCTCCATGCGGGGCCCAGGCCGAAAAGAATCGTACTGAGCACGCAGAACCCGATTGTGGCGAAAAGCACGTGCGTATCCGGGCCCGCGGAGTACACCAGATCGAGCGGCGCCAAACGCGCCATCGAACCCACCAGCGCGCCAGTGCTCCAATAAGCCACCACCAGCCCCGCCGCCCCGCCGGCAAGCGCCAGCACGAAGCCCTCCACCATCAACTGGCGCAGGATGTCCGTACGGCTCCCTCCCAAGGCCAGCCGGATGGCGATCTCTTTCCCGCGCGTTGTCCCTCGCGCCAGCATCATATTCGCCACGTTCAGCGAAGCGATCAGCAGCACCACGCCCGCCACCGCGAGAAGTAACACCGCCGGGATTATCAGCCCGGAGCTGCTGCTCTCCGGAGTGGTGGAGATTCCCATCCGGGGCAGGCGTTGCACCATGAAGGTCTGGTCTTTATCGTCCTCCGGATAGGCCCTCGCGAGTTGCGAAGCCGCTGTCGCGAGCAGGGCGTCGGCCGATTGTTGTGACACGCCCGGCCGCAGCCGGCCCACCAGGATCAACCCGTGATTGTGCCGCGCCGCAAGCGCTTGTCCGCTGCCTTCGAAATCGTTCACCGCCATTTCGTAGACGCCGAACGGCAGGTACAGCTCCGGGCTGATCATCGCGGTGGTCCCGGTAAAACCCTCTGGGGCGATACCCACGATGGCATAGAGCCGGCCGTTAACGCGCACGTCCTTGCCCAGCAACTGCGGGTCCGCTCCGGTTTTCTTCCAGTACGAATAGCTCACGATCGCCACCGGTACGGCAGAGGCTGGGCGTTCTTCCTCAATCGTGAAAGGGCGTCCTTGAAAAAGTGGTACCCCGAACGTCGCGAAATAATTGGCAGAGACCACGTCCGCAAATACACGCCGCGTGGTGTCGCCTTCTGTAACGCCGACCATCGCCATGTTGTGCGCCAACAAGCTCGAAAACACGCTGCCATTCTGGCGAAGCTCTGCGTAGTCCGGATAGGAAAACCCGCGATAGTTGCCTTTGTTCGTGTCGCGGCTGTAGCAGCCCACCAGTTCAGCGGGATTGTGAATCACCAGCGGTTTGAGCAGAAAGGCATTCACCAAACTGAATATCGCCGTATTGGCCCCGATTCCCAGCGCCAGCACTGTCACCGCCGCGAACGTAAACCACGGATTCTTGCGAAGCATACGCACGCCAAACCGCACATCACGGAGCATATTCCTCATCAGCTTCCTCCCGCTCGCCGCCCAACTCTGGCTTTCATTCGAATCTGCATCTTGGGCCTCTAACGCACACATCGTGTTTTTCTCCTGCCGGGCAAGACCACGAATCTCCTAGCGGCAGGGCTCCAACCCGGCAGCCCACTTTCTGATGGGCGCGCTAATCAGATACGTCGCACGAACCCAAAAGGTTCATTCGGTCCCGGTCTGCATGGCCGGCAGCGTGCCCCCAAATGCGTATGAAATCGCTGGCAGACTATGTCGAACACGGACCTATGTGTACAATGGCCCCGTTCCTGAAGTCAAAAGAAGATTCCCGATGAACTACCGTACTCATTGATTTGCGGGACTCCGCGGGTGAGTTCGGTCGCGGGAAACGTCTGCCTGTTTTACTAAGAGTCCACCACAGGGTTGCGGAGTCGAATTCCTTCGAGAGGGTGCTATGAATCAAAAGGCCACAATCATCGGGGCGGGGCGCATGGGATCCGCTCTCGCAGCCGCGCTGCACAACAGAGGATTTGACACAACCGTATGGAATCGTACTTCCTCAAAGACGGAAGCATTGTCCCGGCTCGGTCTACGCGTCGCACCAAGCTTGCTGGAAGCGGTTGGCAACGCTGAAATCGTCATCGTCAACGTCAACAACTACGAGTCGGCCAATCAACTGGTGCGACAGCCGGCAATTGAGTCCGCGCTTCGCGGCAAAGTGCTTGTGCAACTAACCAGCGGAACTCCCGATGAGGCCAGGGACATGGAATCCTGGGCTCGAACACGCGGAATCGAATACCTCGACGGCGCGATCATGAACTATCCCGCCGATATCGGGAAGCCGCATGGCACCGTTCTGTATTCAGGCCCGGATGAGCTCTTCCATCGCGTGAAACCGGTCTTGCTTGCCTTTGGTGACAACGCGCTGTTTGTTGGGAAGGAAATCGGCCAGGCTTCGGCGACCGATATTGCCGGCCTTTCCTTCGCCATGGGAGCGATGTTGGGCTTCCTTCATGGGTATATCGTCTACGAAGTGGAGAATCTTCCCGTTGACGGATATCTGCAGATCATCAAGAAATTTATGCCCGCAATTGAGGCCGGGCTCGCCGATCTTTGCAATAAGATTCAAAGCAAGGATTACGGGAATACCCAAGCCGCGCTGGAAACTTGGGCCGTAGCGCCTCGCGAACTCATTGGTTGGTGCGAGAAACATCGAGTCGATCACACCTGCGCCGATCCACAACTGCGGCTCATCGAACGGGCCGCTAAGGCCGGCAAAGGCCAATTGGATTTCGCTTATCTCTACGAGGTTCTCAAACGAGGCGCGGACTGATCGCTCGGCTTGTCCCCGTCAGAAGGTCAGAAGGTCAGAAGGTCCGGAAAGAGTTATCCGAGGAATCGCTGCAGCGAAGACGGCCCTACTTCTCTACCTTTTCAAGCTGGGCCAGTTGGAAGAATCCGGCCCGCGACTGGTGCAACTCCAGCCACACGTCATCCGGATACGAGAGAAACACTTCCACCACCCGCGGATCGAATTGCGTCCCTGAATATTTCTTGATTTCCTCGCGCGCCACCCGGATCGGCAGCGCCTTGCGGTAGGGACGGTCCGAGATCATCGCGTCCAGCGTATCCGCCACCGCGAATATTCTCGATCCCAGCGGTATTTCGTCGCCCTTCAATCCTTGAGGATATCCCGAACCGTTAAAATATTCCTGGTGCGTCAGCACGATTTCCGCGGCTTCCTTCAGGAACGGAATCCGCTTCAGCATCGCGAAGCCCTTCGCGCAATGCGTGCGCATCACCGTGCGTTCGTCGTCGGTCAACGGACCCGGTTTGCGCAAGATCGAATCGGGTATCGCCATCTTGCCAATATCGTGCAGGAACGCGCCGCGCACGATTTGCCGCAGCGCCGTTTTGTCCAGCCCCATGGCCCGGGCGATGTACATCGTGAACGCGGTCACTCTCTGGCAGTGGCCTTCGGTTTCCGCGTCCTTGGCGTCCAGCGCTGATCCCAGCGCCTCCAGTGTGTAATCGTAGGACTGTTCCAGGTCGCGCATCGCGTCGGAAAGCTGCTGCGTTCGCTCTTCTACCAGTTCTTGCAGTCCGCTCTGATACGTCCGATTTTCCAGTACCAGACGCCGGTGTTCCAACGCCCGGCCCACGCTCAGGTATAGCTGATCCTTCTCGAATGGTTTCAGGATGTAATCGTAGGCCCCGGCGCGGATCGCTTCCAACGCGATCGATATATCGTGCATCGCCGTTACCATGATGACCGGCGCATCCGGGTTCAGCACTCGCAAATGCCCAAGCAACTTCAGGCCGTCCATTTCCGGCATCACGATATCGCTCAGCACCAGGTCGTAGCTGTCCGCCTGGAATTGTTCCAGCGCTAGCCGGCCGTTTTCCACGATCGTGCATTCGTATCCGCGCGCTTCCAGCAGCGTGGAAACGACCTCGCGGATGGCCTCTTCATCGTCAACGACGAGTATTTTTTCGCGGTTCATATGATTTGTGTCGGGCGTTAGTTTAAAGATAAGACTACAACGAGCGGGGAGCGGGACGGCATCGCTATTTCGGCTGGTGTGCTAAACACCTCAACGGCGAGCTTGCCATGGGGGGAGTGTACCGCAATGGCTCGGAATCGGCCGCCAGGTAATAGTTTTAGAATTACTTCAATCCGCGGCTGGTTTTGCAGCCCGATCTGCCCTTTGGGAATCCCCAACCACCGCAAACCTCAGCGAATCCCAACCAACTCCGCGTCGGCTGTCCGTTCCAAGTCATTCATGGTGCCTTCCAGCTGATACGACAGCGCACCCAGCACCCCCGTCAGCTGGGCGATGGATTCGACCGGAACCAAGCCTTCCAGCGCCAGCCGCATCGCCACGATGCGGTAGAGGATCCGGAAGCGCACCCCCAGCCATATTCGTTGCAACTCATGTCGGCGCCGGATGTGCGGCGACAGTGCCGCGATTCGCCGGCTCAGATAGTCCAATCGCGCGTAATCCTCCCCCAGCGCCGCCAGAAAGCGCTTCAGCACCTGCCGGCGTTCCCGCCCCCATTTCGCAATTTCGCTGCCGGAGAGCCGTTCCCGAAGAAACTGCCGATCGCCTTGGCCCACCACCTGCCGCATCTGCGCGAAGTACCGGCAATGCAGCAGAAACAAACTTTCCAATTCCGTTTCCGACGCTTCAGAAACGGAAGCTTGCAATGGCAGAGGACCGGCTATGAGCCAGATGATTGCCCACAGCATCAGCGCCGAAACGCTGCCGAAGACGAGCAGGGAAGGGTTCATCACAACATCTCCTCCAAACGAGCGTTGAGCTCCCGGAGTCGGCCGATTACCCCAGACGAAGCGGCATCATATTGTTCTGCCCCCAACAGCGCAGGAACCGCTTGCTTCGCCGGTATCGGTTTCCACAGCGCGCTAATCCATAGAGCGAGCATCATCGCGAACCCGGCGTATCGAATCTCCTCCCATATGGGTACATCGATTGGAGGAATTAGAGAATACGTATTGCTCAATACCATTATCAAAGAGTACACGCACAATCCCAGCGCAATCCTTCGTACCGGCTTATCCACCGAAATTCGATAGAATCGGTAGAAAAGGAAGGCACTCACCAGTGACCCGGCGATCACAATTTCCATCCCGCGCTGGAGACTAACCGCGAAATAATCGAAGGAATCTACTTCTCTCCGTGACACCACCAGCGCTCCAACCAGCAGAATTATCGCCAGAAGCACGAGGATGTCCCGGCAGAACTTCCACAAGCCGCGGTAGGAGCCGAGGATCTCATAACAGATCTCACCCACCATCGCTCCCCGCAGCGACACAAATAATATTTGCGTGAGCCAGTAGACCACGAAGTAAGTGCTGGTCGGAATCCCGTAATGCCACATTACCGCCGCCCGCAACGTCTCTACCGCCAACAGTGAAAATCCGTACGCCGCAAAGATCGGCAACCGCCGGTAAACCCCTCGTTGGATTAAAATCACGCAGAGAAGCAGGTAGGCCACCAAATCGGACACCACACGAACGGTGAGAGGGTCGATAATATGCATGCGGGAACCGGGCACATCTTAACATTCCGTCCCCCACGGAAACCACAGGGATTCCAGACGTGCCCGTTCGCCGCGATGGGAGCCCTAAACCGCTTTATTAGGCGGCGGGGGAGGCTTGGGTGGTGGTGGTGTTGGGAGGATCGGAGCTTGCGGTAGACCGCCGTCCACCAGTGTTGTGGGTGTAGGTGCCAAATGTGAGTTGCCGTTCCCGAGTACTGAGAGTAGCATCGCCGTCGCAAGAGTTCCGCCGGCGATTAGCACAGCAAGTTTTTTCATGGGCTGCTGTACCTCCTGCGGAGCAGCCTATTTCAACCGTCGAGCCTGTGATGAGGTCAAGCGTTAGGAACGTGTCGTAAAGGTTATAAACACTTTATGGAATCCCTGGAGACCTTCCACCAGCACCGCCGCGTCATCGAGGCTTTTACTCGCCACAGTCTCGCCGCGATTCCCACCCAGCTAGGCCGCATTTCTTACGTGGCCAGCCTCCGTGACCCCGCCACCGGGCTCTACCGCCATCTCGATCTCGAAGCCGCCTATCCCCTCGGATCGGTCCAAGACGCGATTGCCTACTGCCATCGCGAGCTCTTCGATCGCGTGCTGGAACTACCGCTGGACGAACAAGAGAAAGACCTGCGCAGATTTTTCGAGGGGATGAGCGGATCGCCCGAACAGAGCGCCCGCCGCTGGCTGAGCGAAGAATCCTATCGGCCGCTGGTGCCACCGGGCGAGCCGACTTACCTCAGCGATCTATTTCAGTCAAACTTACGGGTAGTTTTGCGCCTGATCGTGGGCTACCCGCCGAGCGCTTCGCCCACCCTGTAACTGGCTGCAATCAAGCATTTTCTTGGAGTGGTACCTGCAAATAGCGCCGAGGTTGACGCTCCCGTGCCGCGCCTCGCGCATATATCCGCCGCCCCCCTGGAAACCTGTTAGCCTCACCTTACATCCTAATTAGCCGAGGCATTCACTGGTGACAAAACGAGTCCCTCTCTCAGCTTTGTGCGTCCTGGCATTAAGTCTCTTCGTAACCGCGGCTTGGCCCCAACAAGCAGTCCCGACGCCCGCCAACCCGATCAAGCCCATCCCTCAGATCGTCGCCCACACCAGCCCGGAATTTATTCGCGCCGCCGACGAAGTGCTCGCCGAAATGAGCCGCCTGCTCGATCTGCCCATCAAGGAGCCCCTCAAGAAGAGCCTCCGCTCCAAGCAGGAGATCCGCGAATATCTGGTTCGCGAAGAAGAGGAAGACAAAGACGCGCCGCAGCGCTACGCCGACGACAAAGCGCTTGAAGCTTTCGGTCTGATTCCCAAGGATTTTCCGCTGGATTCTTTTTTGCTCGACGTCCTCACCGACCAGGTGGCCGGCCTTTACGACGCCAAAACCAAGGAATTCTATATCGCCGATTGGATTCCCATCGACGAGCAAAAAGAAGTGATGGCCCACGAACTCACCCACGCTCTCGAAGACCAATCCTTCCACATCGATCCGTGGATCAAAGCCGCGCGGCCCAACGATGACGCCGAACTGGCTCGCGATGCGGTCAGCGAAGGCTCCGCCCTCGCCGCCATGATGGATTACGGCCTGCGCGACCAGAAAGTCGGCGTGCGCGACATTCCCGACGTCACCCCGGTCCTGCGCAATGGCGCTCTCGGCGAGATGGACAAAGACGCGAACCTGAAAGACGCTCCGCGCATCATCCGCGATGAGCTTATTTTTCCGTATCTCGCGGGCACTACCTTTTCCCAGCAATTTCTGAAAGCCAATACCGGTTGGCCGGACTTGAAGAAAGTCTTCGACAATCCGCCGGTATCCACCCAGCAAATCATTCATCCCAATCTTTATCTGGCAGGCGTCAAGCCGGTCCCGGTCACCCTCCCGGTGTGGAAGGACGTGGCCCCGGCGAATTGGAAGCTGCTGGAAGAAAACGTGCTCGGGGAATTTTGCCTCAACGAAGTGCTGCTGCAATATCTGGGATCCGACCGCGCCAACACGATGTCCCCGGCGTGGTCCGGCGACCGCTATGCGGTGTTCGAGGAAGAGAAGACCAAGCGCACGCCGCTAGTTCTGCGCCTGCATCTCGACAACGCCGATGACGCCGCGCGATTCTTCGGCCAGTACAGCGAATTGCTCGAGAAAAAATATTCCGAGCGCACCGATCTTTTCCGCCGCCCTAACTTCTTCCAGTTTCAAACTCCGGAAGGCGGCGTCTTCCTCCACTGCGTGGACACCGGCTGCCTGATCGTCGAACGCGGGAACCGCGAAACCTACGATCGCATCGAACACGCCGTAGGCTGGCCCGCCGCTCCGGCCCCGCAGCCCGAACACAAGCAAGAAGTAGCCGCGGCCCGCCCGTAGCGGCCTGCCTTACGGTTTTACGCCGTTATCTTTCCCGGGTGCCCCACTCCTCCCATGGTTTTGGGATGGGAAGGGTGGGCGTCGATTAAAGCTCTACGCCGTCCGTTCCAACATCATCAGCGTCAAATCATCCGTCCGACTGGCCACCGAAGAGAAGCTCGTCCAGTCTTCCAAACAAGCTACGGTAAGCGCCTCGGCCCCCAACGACTTCTTCGCCCCAAAGAATTCCATCAGCCGCGCTTCCCCATATTCCGTTCCCCCGCCATCCTGCGCTTCAGAAAGCCCATCGGTATAGAGCACCAGCGTTTGCCCTTCGTTCAGTTGTAGTTTCGTAGATCCGTAAGTGCTGGTGCAAAACATCCCCAGAGGCAATCCATCGGCCGGAAAAAGTTTGACGCACTCGCCGCCCACCAGCAGCGCCGGCAGATGCCCCGCCCCAGTCAACTCCACGCCGCCGGCCGGACACGCCCGCCCGGCAATCAACGTGGCGAACTGCCCCGCCAGCGAGCTCTCGTACACCACGCGATTCGCCGTTTCCATCATCCGTGAAACGGTCGCGCCCGCGGTGGCCAGCGATCGGAACATCCCGTGCAGTTGGCTCATCATCATCGACGCCGCCACACCTTTGCCGGACACATCGCCAATTAGAAAAAATATCTCGCCGTCGCCTTCTTCCGGCACGATCAAATCGCAATAGTCCCCGCTGACGATACCTGCCGGCTGGTAGTGATGGTGCACGTGCCAGCCGTTGCCGTGAAAATTCGGCGGCGGCAATAATTTGCGCTGTAACCGGCCAGCCAACTCCAGATCGGCTTCGAGGCTCCGCTGCTGAGCCGCGGTGAGATGCCCGAGGCACACACGAATCAACGGATCAGCCATCAACCGGTCCGCTTCAATTCCTTCATGGCATAAATCGCAAATTCCGAACGATCCCTGCTTCAGCCGTTCGAGCGCCGAATCCACCTGCTGCAGCAATCCGGCTAAGCCGGCATCCGCCGCCGCATATTCCATAGCTTCCAGCAGGCGGGTGCGGCGCACGTGCAATTGTTCGTGAACAAAATCTTCACTGATCGGCATCATCGCTCTCCTGCCATCCACGGTAGCGGGCTCAACCGCGGCACGCTATCCGCTTTCCGCTTGCAAACTTCATTCAACGCCGGAACAGTTACTTAGATTCGGCAGCGATCTCCGAAGATTCGGCCAACATCGGATTTCGCAGCGCCAGCCCAGCCTTCCGCCGCACCCGTTCCAACCGCCGGTGAAATCGCGCCTGCCAATCGCGATACGCAGCTGTTGCGATCAAGCGCGTGCGGTGCGCGATGCGCAAATCGGCCAACGCCTCCTCCGCCACCGCCGCTGCCCGCTCCGGTTCTCGCGCCTTATGCTCGAAATACATCGCCAGCTCTTCGTAAGCACAAAGCCCTTCCGGCGACGGGCCTCGCAATTCATGCCACAACGTTTGGGCCAGCGTGTAATCACGATCCCGCTTGGCCAATCCAGCCAACCGTTGCCGCGCGGAACGATCCAGCACCCGCGGCAGCCCGCCCTCCAGCGCCGCCGAATAAAGCGTTCGCGCCCGCGCTGCTTGCCCGCGCCGATCGAACAACCGCGACACGCCAAACAACTCCAGCGAATCGATCCGCGATGTTTCCGGCTCCGCTAGCAGCGTAAACATGCGGCAAGCCAGCGCCGCGAGCCCGCAAAGGTCCATCTGGTTATGGCGAAACACGTGCGCCAACAATTCCGGTGATTCTCCGCGCAGAAAATCGAAGTACGCCTGCGGGATCAGGTCGGAAGCCACATCGAACCCGCGCTCAAATCCCAGCACCTGCCGCTCCAGCTCGCACAGTCGCACCGAACCGAGCCGCGGCCGCCAGAGATGCCGCGCTGGATGCAGCAAGTCGATGTGCGCGATAGGCAGCTTCGGCTTGATTGACCGGGTCATCCGAAAGCGCGTCTCCAGCAGCGGCCAATCGAATGACTTGCCATTGAACGTAACTAGAACGCGCCGCTCCGCCATGCGCTCGGCCAGCGCCAGCAGCACCGAGTGCTCCTCGCTGTGGTCGCGCATGAAGAATTGTTCCACCTCGATGCCCGCGCCGCCCCACCACGCGACTCCCACCAGGAACGGATAGGTGCCGGTGCCGCCAGCGAGCCCAGTGGTCTCGGTATCGAGGAACAACCAGTTCAGCGGATCGGCGGCTTCAGCCGCGGCTCCGGGCGCCAGCAGTTCCAGACCCACAGCGTGAGGCACCGCGGTATGCGGCTCCGCAAACCACCGCCGCAACACCATGTGTTCGCCGTAATGATTGCTCTGCGAAGTAGCCCCAAGCACATTCGCCAGATCGAGCGCATTCTGCGGCACCGGCGGCACGTACCCGAGCGGCCGTGTGCCTCCCACCCGCGCGGCCGCAGTAGGTTCAGCGCCATCCGCAGAGCCGCGCTCCGCCGCTCCGCGCCCCGCCCCGCCTGCGGCCCGCAGCGCAGGCCGCAGCGCCTTCAGTCTGGAAAATTTATCGATGTCGCCCAATTCAAATTCACTCCCACTCTCTCGTAGCAAAGCCAGTAGCGCCGCCACTCGTGGCGGAAAAACATACCAACACAAGAACACCCAGCCGAAGCGAGCGCGAAGATCGTCAGTCGAAACAGGCTGCACAATTCTCGATGCAACCCAAGGTCAATTTTCTGCGCAGACTGCATTTCGACCACACTTTCATCACCACTACCGGCGGCGCTACAGCAACTCAAGAATCGCGAGGGCCGCTTGCTTCGTCCGCGTGCTCTTATCTCCCGCCGGTCCGACGCATGAAGGACATCCCTTCTCGCATGCGCAGTGCACGATCAGCTCGCGAGTCTGCTGCAGCAGCACCTTGTGAATGCGGAACAGCGGCTCGCTGAATCCGATGCCGCCCGGATAAGCGTCATAGATATACAAATTGGGCTCGAAGAATTCCTTCAGCTCGCCGCGAGCCGCGAGTTCCAAATCCGTGGCTTCCGCCGGCTCCTGCCAGTCCGGATCGATCCCCGCCGTCGGCGGCCTTTCTCCGATTGCCGTTCCCAGATCGCGCCGGTCGCACATCAGCAGCAGGCAAGCCATTGACTCCAGCGCGTAAAGCAGCCCTAGCATTCCCGATTGCCGATCGGAAAGCGCGAAGGGAAGCGCCTCGACCAGCGGGCGTTCCAGCGTGATCCAGTACGAAGTGGTGTGCATCTCGTTCTCAGGCAATTCGAGTTTCCCTGCACCGATATTTTCGTTGGTGAAGAATTTTATTTTCTTGAAGCCAATCACTTGCGAGCGGACCAGCACATCGCCATGCACCTTCGCTGCGTGCGCGGTCACGCGCTCTTCCTCGGCCACCTCCAGCACGCGGACCTGGGTGTAGCGGATCGCATCGGTGTAGTGGTCCACGTTCACACGTTTGACGTACGCCTTGCGCTGCGTGAAATCGAGACGCTCCACGTGATATTGCTGCCCCTGATGAATGTAAATCGCTTTGGGATGGACGGTGGTCAGCGCGCTGGAAAAATCCACTTCGCCAATCACTTCCGGCTCGCCGCTTTCGCCGTCATCGCCGTTGCTCACGTCCCCACCGCGCAGATCGATGATGATGAAATTGTCGGAGGTCACCGAGCGCAGGCTGACCGTGTCCGCCGGATAAGCTTCCTGCACCCAGTGCCAGTGATCGCCGCTGCGATGCAAGAATCCGGCATCGGCCAGCCGGTCGCACATCGCCGGCAAATCGATCTCGCCCATTTTTTCATCGGGCGCGAGCGGCAACTCGAACGCTGCGCACTTCAGATGATTCACCAGAATTTCCAGATTGTCCGGCTGAATGTAAGCATGCTCGGGAGTGCGCCCGAAAAAATAATCGGGATGCTGCACGATGAATTGGTCCAGAGGCGAAGACGAGGCAACCATTACCGCGCAGGAAGTCCCGCTGCGGCGCCCGGCTCGTCCAGCGCGCTGCCAGGTGGAGGCAATCGAGCCGGGATACCCAGCCATCACCGCCGCGTCCAGCGAACCGATGTCGATGCCCAGCTCCAGCGCATTGGTCGAGACCACGCCGCGAATCCGCCCGTCGCGCAGCCCGCGCTCGATTTCCCGGCGTTCGCCGGGCAAGTAGCCGCCGCGATATCCACGAATGGGTTCGGCGCCGCCGATGGGTGCAGGATGCGCTTGCCGCAAATAAGTCAGCAACACTTCGGTATGCAAACGGCTGTTGGCGAAAACGATGGTTTGCAGTTGCCGCGCCAGTAGTTCCTTGGCGACGCGGGTGGTCTCATTCAGATAGCTGCGGCGAATGCCGAGATTCTTGTTCACCACCGGAGGATTGTAAAAAACGAAGAGCTTTTCCGCGGCAGGCGCGCCGTTTTCTTCGAGCACCTCGACGTCCTGTTCGATCAAGTGCGAGGCGAGCTCGCCCGGATTGGCAATCGTGGCGGAGCAACAAATAAATTGCGGATGGGAGCCGTAGAAATTAGCGATGCGCCGCAGGCGCCGCAGCACGTTCGCCAGATGGCTGCCGAAGACCCCGCGATAGGTGTGCAGCTCATCGATCACGATGTATTTCAAGTTTTCAAAGAGGCGAGTCCACCGCGTGTGGTGCGGCAGGATGCCGGTGTGCAGCATGTCCGGATTGGTGAGCACCAGGTGCCCGCGCTCGCGGATCGCCTTGCGCGCATCGGCGGGAGTGTCGCCGTCATAGGTGAAAACTCCGAACGCGTCTTCCAGGCGCGGCGCCAGATCCTGCAGTTCGGCAAGCTGGTCCTGGGCGAGCGCCTTGGTCGGGAAGAGATACAGCGCCCGGGTATCGGGATTTTCGAGAATCGCATTCAGCACTGGCAAGTTGTAGCAGAGCGTCTTGCCCGAAGCCGTGGGGGTGACCACCACCACATTCTTGCCGGCATGGACGCGTTCGGCCGCCGCAGCCTGGTGGGTGTAGAGATCATCGACGCCCTTGGCCCGATAGACCGCCGCCAGTTCGGGGCGGACCCATGCCGGGGTGGGGGCGAACTGCGCCGCCCGCGCTGGGATCTGCTTGATGCAAGTGAGCACCTCGCCGGCAGGGTATTGCGCCGCCAGCCGCTGCACTGCGTCCCGCACCTCGACGCCGGCATCGCGTCGCACCCTCGCGATTGCCGCGCCAGTGGCCTTGCCGGCCGCACCAGGGGCGCTGATGCTGGCCTGGGCATCCGCAGCGCCACCGAGGCCGGTAGCGCTCGCATCTACCGCCGCCCCAGCGATGCCTGCTGTTCCCGCGCGCTCAGGAATAGACATAGCCATGCCCACCTCTCCAATTTCGCCTTTTGTTCGCTGAGACTACCACGCGCCGCGCGGGGCGCACAAGATTAGTTTCGCGCATTGTCAAAGTAGTCGTCGTGGCTCCGGTCGTCTTAGGCAGTCGCCGACGGAACCCCCCGGATCGGCGGGCGCGAGCCGTCCGATTTTTCCAGCGCGAAGGAAGCTGACGCGTCGGGCCGTTTGTTCTTTGACGGCGCGAAGCGCCGTGGTCTGCGCCGCGGTCGTCAGGCCCGATTGTTTAATAAAATTGCTAGGTGGAGGGCGGTGCAGGCTTGTCGCGTGTCACCTTCCTTGCAGCGCACGATTTGGTACGAACTATGCAGTGGACGTCCATGCGCCGCTGCGACGTGTGGAGGCTTTGAGCCCAATTTCTGGCTATCTCTCACTTTCCGGTCACGGAATTTCTTGGTTGGCTCGAATCGATTGGTTCCAATCCAATGGTGAGTCATCGGAGCGAGGGATGGCTCCTTTATTGCGCGGGGGGGGGGCGGGGCTGGCGTGGCTTCAATGGAGGCTCGGAGGGCTTTGGTTACTTCGCCGGCGATGTCGTCCTGGACCATTAGGATGTCGTCCAGGGGGCGATCGTAGGTTTCGGACCAGACTACGTAGCCGTTGTCGGCGCGAATCAGGCGGGCGGCGACCCGTATTCTGGCGCCGGATTTGCGGACGCTGCCGTCGAGTACGTAAGCGACGCCTAGCTGCCTGGCGACGTCGGCTATGGTTATTTGTTTGCCTTTGAAATAGAACGAGGAGGTGGGAGGGGGTACTCGAAGGCCTGGGATTTTGCTGAGTTTGTCGATGAGTTCCTCGGTCATGCCGTCGGCGAAGGGGCCGTGGTCCATCCCTTCGGTGAGGTCGAGGAACGGGAGAACGGCGATGGATTTCTGGGGCTGTGACTGTGCGGCGACCGCATTGGAGGGCGAGGCTGGGCGATTTCTGCTTGCGAGCTTTCCGTGGAACAGAAACGCCACGACCAGCGCGACACAAAGGGCCGCCCCGGTGGCCCAGATGACAAGGGTACTGAGGCGGGGGCGCTGGCTTGGCGCCGGCGCAGGGACGGGCGCCGTAGTCGCCGGAGACGCTGCGGATGGAAGTCCGTTGTCCGACCTGCGGGAAGGGTTTGTCTGGGCGATGGGTTGATCGGGGGACTGATTTGGCCAGGGGCTGACCGGCGCTACCATCCGGTACCCCAGGCGCGGCACGGTGGCGATGTAGGTGGGTTGCTTGGGGTCGTCGCCGAGCAGACGGCGGAGCGATGCGACGGACTGGTACACGGAGTCTGGCGTGACGATGACTCCGGACCAGACCTGGTTGAGCAAGTCATCGATGCTGACGACTTCGCCGGCGTGGTCGGCGAGGCACAGGAGCAAGCGCATCGTGCGCGCCTCTACCCTGGCGGTTTCCCCGTCTCGGGAAATCTCGCCGGAGGTCGGATTGACGCACCAGGCGCCGATGCGAAGCGTTGTCGGGGTTGGGCGCTCCATAGGGCAGCGAGTATTATCCTCTGTTTTTGAAAAGGGAAGCGGTGCTCGCGAATTATACCAACCCTGTGCGGGACATGGCGGCGCGGAGCATCCCGGCCGGTGTTGCGGTGGCGGCGCTACTCCGGCGCTGCGCTAGAGTTGCTCCAGCCGCCACGGCCCATGGCGGCGTGATTTCAGAAGTATTCAGAGCGTTTCAGGCCAAGCTTCAGGACTTCTCGATTCACCATGCGTATCATCCACTCGCGCTCGGTTCTCGACCGACTGGATTGCGGACTGCGGCTTGCAAACAACCGACGGCGAAAGAGGAGATTTCGGATGACTACAGATTCAGCATTCAGCCCAACCGGGAAACGAAACGCCCTATTGGCGATCGCAGTGGGCGGCGGGATTGCCGGGGTTGTGGATCTTGCGCAAGCTTGCATCCTGTTTGGATGGGATATACCGCTCGCGATCGCGGGCGGGTTGCTTGGGCCGCAGGCTTTTCGGGGAGGTGCTGGCACCTATGTGCTGGGCGTCTTCCTACACTTCTTTATCGCGTGCTCAGCGGCGGCGGTTTACTACGGGGCAAGCCGCAGGCTGGCATTTTTGACGGAGCACCCGCTGGTGTGCGGTTTGTTCTTTGGCGGCGCGGTGCAAGAGGTAATGAATCTTGTGGTCTTGCCGCTTTCGGCGCTGCACGCTCGGGGACCTTATCAACTTCATGACTTGATTCAGGGGTTGCTAGTACACATGGTGGTGGTCGGGCTACCGATTTCGTTTAGCGTGCGATGGTTCGCGAAATAGACGTACTTGCCGGCTGCGCCGCTGATTTTCGAGGGGTTGATGGGTGGGATTTTCGGGGCCGGTGGGACGGGCGCTCTGGCCGCATCGCGGAGCGCGATGTGGCCAGAGCGAAGGACGCTGGCGCGTCTGGCCGTTCTTTTTTTCGCAGGGCGAAACGAGCCGTGATGGTGCGCACTGGCGGTGGGCGCCGACATTGCCCGGAGGCGGTCTGTCTGGCTGCGGCGTTGCAGGGTCGAAGGGGCGGGCGTTCTGGCACATCGCGTGACGCGATATGACCAGAACGAAGGAAGCTAACGCGACCGGCCGTTGGTTCTCTTGCACGGCGCGAAACGCGCCGTCGGGTTCCCACCGTCGCCGGCGACGGTGGGGATGTGTTTGGGTGGCGGCGTGCTGAAGCGGTGCGACGCTGGCACCCCGCCTAGAGCTGACGGGCGGCGGCCCGTCACATTGGCCCGAGAAAGCCGAGCACGGCCGTCGATCAGTGGGCTAGGGATAGGGACCAGACGAAGTCTCGCGGGGTGTAGCCGTCGGGAATCGGGGCCGGGGCACCGATGGCGAAATTCGGGTTGGTGGGTGGCCAGCCGGGGCTAGCGTGGATAGGTCGCGACAGGTGATGCAGGAGGAGACTTTCATTTTTGCCGGATTGCCGGCGTTATCGCCCTCAATGATGGAATTGCCGAGCCTGGTCGGTTTGCCATCGGCGTCGAGGAAATCGATTTGAACGCCGTCCAGGCGATAGTTTTTCCGCTCGGGAGCGAGGTTTGCCTGGGTCATTAGATCGGAAAGGGATTGGGTGAGTCGGGTTGCGGCCCCGGACGTGGTGGGGGGATTCGATCCCCATTTGTCGCGGCATCCCAGAACGACGCAGCGCTGGGGGTTGGTGACATCGTTTTGTGGTTCGAACGTGGCCCATATCCACTTATCGATGAGCCTGGAAGTGAGATGAATTCCACCGAGGTCGTAACACACGGAATTGACGGTTTCCAGGTGGACTCCCTGCGGCGGATTTGCGCAAGCCGGGAGTTGAATCCAATCGGCGTTCACCTCCACGCCCGGCGCGGGGAATTGAAATGTATTTCCCGCTGTTACAAATTGCGCTTGCCCTTGCAAGGTCATGAGTTTCTCGGTGGTAACGTAATTCTGAGCGTCGGGGTTGAGGCGGGCTTCCTCACAGATGGTTCGCTTGCTCCAGGTCTTGGTGTTGCAGTCCTCGTCGGCCGACTCCGGCAAGAGGATGCGGCCGTTCTTGGTCCTTTTTTTCTCCCGCAAGAGCCGCGCCAAGGGGCTCATGTGGAAGCTGGGACGCTGTCCGCTTTCCAGCGCAACGACGGAACCCGACGGCGTGTATAGCTGAGTCTGTTCGATCCAGTTTTCCCAAGTCACGAACGGATATTTATCGTTGTTCACCGGGCAGGTGGAGGCCACGAACAGCCGCCAGGCCGTTTCATCGGGGGTGGAAGCGACTTCCGCGGGTGGGGTGCAGGCTGGGGAGAGCGAATTTTCAAGGGCCGCGTTGGCGGTGGGGCCAGCGACGGAGTTGTGAGGCGCTGGCACCAGGACCAGAATGACCGCAAGTAGGCTTAAGGTGGCTGTTATGCACAAGAGTCGCATGGTGATGCCTCCCGAAATTGAAGCGAGCGGAATGGGCGGGTGACGTGGGATCAGCTAAGGGGTCAGCCCGAGTGTCCGCATCAGAAGGAATCGGCACGAAGGCCAAATAGTTTAAAGAAATCGCCGGGTGGAGAGCGGTATGACAATCCGGAATGAGCGGTTGCGCGGCTGAACTGCTGGGGAGTGCCGCACGGACGGGCACACCCCAAGATTTGGCTGGTTAGGGAAGCTACCGACGGCGCTGGCGATCAGGAGAACGTTGGGCGCGCCAAGCTCTCCCAGATCCATACTCCTGCCGTAGCTATCAACAGCGTGCCCGAAACGACGGCAAGGGTGATGATCGGGCGGCTGAGCTTTTCGATGCGCGCAACGATCTCGCGCTGCTCGGCGGCCATCATGTCGCCCGAGGAGTCGAGGAAGAGCTGATCCTCCTCGCGTGTCTCGAGAGTGCTGCGGTAGATCCAGATGAAAATCAGGAGCGTAGTAACAAAGGCCCAAGCTACGGCGAGCGCCAGCAGCGTGGTGTGAATCATCTCGATGCTCATGGTATAGACCTCCCAGACCCGTGGGGGCTAAGGTCAAGGAGCGGCCCAGCACGGGCCATTGGATCGAACTCTTGGGCGGAGTATAGCGAAACCGCTGGCAGGAATCCAGCGATGTTAGTTCAGTAATTTGGGATGGAGAAGGAGAGCCCGATATTGGCGATGTTGCTACGCGGGCGCATGGGCTGATGGGGCATCCGCGCGGAGCGTTTGCGGAACCTGACTGCTGGCGGAGACGGAAGTCTATACGCGTTTTGAGAACAAACCACTACTGGAGCCCTGCGGACTTGACACAGGTGCCATTGCGCCGCTATAGAATGGGGATGGCCCAAACCTACATGATTTTTGATTTCGGTACGAATGAGGAGTTGGCGCAACAGGCGCGCCATAAAATCGAGGGCTGGAAGCAGGGATTCCGGCTAGGTGAAAAGATGTCTATGAAGTTCCATCGCGTTGCGGCGGAGGCTGCGCCGGACGGCGGGAAGGCTGCGAAGAAAGGCAAAGAAGGAAAAGAAGCGAAAGAGGCGGCGGATCACGTGACTCTGCTGGTGAAGCTGGCGTTTTCCGATCACGAGAAATTGTCGTATCAACGATGGCTCGACCGTATCCCCACCGAGGAGCCATTTCAGAGCGCGAAGGGCGAGGTGGTGCGCGCCGGCGACGGACCCGAATTCGAAAAGGCCGCCGAGCGCTTCGACTCGTTGGATTGAGATGTGAACTGGCATAGGAGCTGACGAGCGGGGCTAACGCCGGTTCGCCCCGGCGATTTTCGAAACAGGAATCGGGCTCGCGCTTCCCGTTCTCGGGCCTTCCGCGATTCGTTTATACTGAAACTGGCGATGCGGTCCCGGGGCTGAAATAACCTCTCCCGGCCGCGAAACGCCAAGGGTGGATGATGTCGTCCTCGACGCGGACCAAATCAGCCAGATTCGATACGGCAAAATATGGCGGGCTGGATCGCGATGCACTGATCCGCATCTTCCGGATGATGCAAATGTCGCGGCGGCTGGACGATCGGGAAATCCAACTCAAGCGGCAGAACAAGATCTACTTCCAGATCAGCGGCGCCGGGCACGAGGCAATTAGCGCGGCGGCGGCGATGGTTCTGAAGCCCCGGCACGACTGGATTTATCCTTACTATCGCGACCGAGCCCTGGTGCTGGGCCTCGGCGTCTCTCCCTTGGATATGTTGCTGCAGGGCGTCGGCGCAAAGGCCGATCCTGCTTCTGGCGGGCGGCAGATGCCGTCCCACTGGAGCGCACCCAACCTGAACATCGTAACGCGGTCCTCACCGACGGGAACGCAATGGCTGCAGGCGATCGGGTCGGCGGAAGCTTCGCTGTATTTCGAGAGATTTCCGCGGGCATTGGAAGCGGCGAAAAGCGGGGAACACGGCGAGTTTGCCAACGACCACCCGGATGCGGTGACCTACGTTTCCGGCGGCGATGGCGCGACCAGCGAAGGAGAATTCTTCGAGGCGCTGAACGCGGCGTCGTTGCTGAAGCTTCCGGTGCTCTTCGTGGTGCAGGACAACGGCTACGCGATATCGGTTCCGGTGCAGGTGCAAACGCCGGGAGGGAATATTTCCAGCCTGGTGCGGAATTATCCCGACCTGCTGGTGGAGGAGTGCGACGGCACCGAAGTGCTGGAAAGTTTTGCGGCGATGGAGCGCGCGGCGGGATATTGCCGGGCGCGGCGCGGGCCTGCGCTGGTTCACGCACACGTCACGCGGCCGTATTCCCATTCGCTTTCCGACGACGAAAAGCTATACAAGCCCACGGAATTTCGGGAAGGAGAGGCGCAGCGCGATCCATTGCCGAAGTTCGGGTTGTTCCTGGTGCGCGAAGGGATATTGGATGAGGCGGAAGTGGAGCAACTGGAAGCGGAGGTAGATCGAGAAATCCTGGAAGCGACGGATCGAGCGCTGGAAGCGGAGCTGCCGTCGCCGGATTCGATCTACGTTTCGATTTATTCCAATGAAGTGGATCCCACTGACGCCGCTTTTGCAACCGAGCCGAAATTAATCGGCGCATCGAAGACCATGGTGGAGATGGTGTCCGCGACGCTGGCGGATGAGATGGCGCACGACGAGCGGGTGCTGGTGTTTGGCGAAGATGTGGCCGACTGCAGCATCCCCGACCATATGGAGAAGGTGAAAGGGAAGGGAGGGGTATTCAAAGCGACTGCGGGCTTGCAGCGCCGATTTGGTTCCGAGCGGGTGTTCAACACGCCCATCGCGGAGGCCGCAATCATCGGGCGCGCCATCGGCATGGGCACCCGCGGGTTGAAGCCGGTTCCGGAAATTCAGTTCTTCGATTACATCTGGCCGGCGATGATGCAAATGCGATCGGAGATGGCCACGCTGCGGTGGAGGTCGGCGGGCGGATTTAAATGTCCGATGGTAATTCGCAGCGCGATTGGCGGCTATTTGACGGGAGGCGCGATCTATCACAGCCAGTGCGGCGAAGTGATCTTCGCGCACCTGCCCGGGCTGCGGGTGGTGATGCCGTCCACCGCGCTCGATCTTTGCGGGCTATTGCGGACGGCGATCCGCTCGGACGATCCGGTACTTTTCCTGGAGCACAAGCATCTGTACCGCCAGCCGTACAATCGTTCGGAGTATCCCGGCGCGGACTTTACCATTCCGTTTGGCAAGGCGCGGGTGGTGCGCGAGGGGAGCGATGTGAGCATTATTACGTATGGAGCGGTGGTTCATCGCGCGGAGGTGGCGGCGCAAGAGCTGGCGCGGGAGGGAATTTCTCCGGAGATCATCGATTTGCGGTGCCTGAGTCCTTACGACTGGGGCGCGATCGAAAATTCGGTGCGGAAGACGAATCGGGTGATTGTCGCGTATGAAGATACACGCTCCTGGGGCTACGGAGCGGAGATCGCGGCGCGTATTGCGGATGAGCTGTTCGAGGAGTTGGATGCGCCGGTGCGGCGGGTGGCGGCTACCGACACGTTCTGCGCGTATCAGCCGGCACTGGAAGACGTGATTCTGCCGCAGTCCAAAGATATCGTGCGGGTGGTTCGCGAGTTGAGCGCGTTCTAAGTGAGCGAGACACTGCGGGCTCGCGTTGTACGTGGAACTTTAGGGGACTGCGGTACGTAAGATGATATGGGGAGTGACGGGAGTATGTCCGGCAGGTAGTAGGGAACTGCGAGGTTTGGAGGAAATTTTATGCAATGTACACATTGTCAGAGGGAAATCGCGGCGGAATCGAATTTCTGTTATTTCTGCGGAGCGGCGCAGCCGATGGCGGGGCGCGCACCGAGGCCAGTGAGGCGGCTTATGAGGTCGTCCACCGACGTGAAGCTGGGCGGAGTGTGCGCCGGGTTGGCTGAGTATTTTGAGTGCGATCCCACGTTGATGAGGTTGGGCTGGGTAGTGCTAACGCT